>Ga0210399_10000033_pt1 | contig 95239 bp, 85 predicted proteins | sample IncBWC14MmetaG_FD_150865 | JGI IMG/M metagenome (GOLD analysis project Ga0210399, IMG submission 150865) | Forest soil microbial communities from Barre Woods Harvard Forest LTER site, Petersham, Massachusetts, United States - Inc-BW-C-14-M | ecosystem: Environmental > Terrestrial > Soil >...
CATCGTTCGTTTTGATGGCATACCAATCCTGTTCCAGACCGCTCGTCTGCACGGCAAGTCTCCGGCCGAGATTGCTGAAGCTTATCGAGACATTTGCAGGGACTATCCGCACATGTTGGCCTTCGAGTTGGGTTCGATGTTTGCGCCCAACGGTGAAATATGGAACTCGGAAACTGTGCGCCGCTTGATGGACATCCCAGAGATCAAGGGGATGAAGCACTCTTCCCTCGACCGTCTTCTGGAACTTGAACGACTCGCCGTTCGTGATGCGCACCGGCCAGACTTTCGCATTTACACAGGAAACGACCTGGGAATCAACATGATCGAATACGGGTCGGACTACTTACTCGGACTTGCTGCCTTTGCGCCGGAGAAATTCGCCGCCCGAGACCGGCTGTGGGAGGGCGGAGACCCAGAGTACTACACCCTTTCCGACGCTTTGCAGTACCTAGGAAATGTCGCCTTTCGCCACCCGGTTCCGGCGTACAAACATTCTGCCGCGGTATTCCTAAATCTGATTGGGCGGATTCCCAGCGATCGGACGCATCCTCGGAACCCCCAGCGCGCTCCTTGGGAGGCAGAAATCATGATGGACTGTGCCCGCCGGTTGTCTCTGCCCTAAGCCGGCAAGCCTCGGTGCCGCCCAAGGCAAACCTTTGGGCATATTCACATCTGCCTTCATGTCGCGCTCTAGTGTCGCCTTCCTTTTCGGATTCGATCACGACCAGCTGAGCAAAACCCTCGCGATGCAGCTGGTCGGCAGACCGGAAGCTATCCAGAAACGGGCTTCGAGCACTCTCGGCTGAGTCGGCATTTGAGCAGCAACGAAAACGGATCCGTCCTCAAGAGTGAAAAACCGGAGTGATGGCACAACTTTCCCTTGCACCAAGCTAGCCTGTTTAGTTTAGTCTGACTGGCAATGACAGAAGATCCCGATTCTCCGGTGGGATTCCGCGGACTACAGGTGTTGGCGCTCGAAAGCCGTCGAGCTCGCGAGATGTCGATGCTCATCTCGAACAACGGAGGCAAGCCGATCGTCGCTCCGGCAACACGTGAAGTCGCGGCGGAAGATAACGGCGATGCCCTGAAGTTCGTGTCAGCGTTAAGAGAGGACCGGCTGGATATTGTCATCTTCCTGACCGGAGTGGGCACACGCGCTCTGGTCCAAGCTGCAGAAGGCATTTGCCCGCGGGAAGAGTTTCTCACGGCTTTGAGCCGGACTACAGTCATTGCCAGAGGGCCGAAACCAGTGGCCGCGCTCCGCGAATTGGGTGTGCCCATCGCCGCCATCGTTCCCGAGCCAAACACGTGGCGCGAGCTTCTCCATCTTCTGGACGAAAAAAGCGATCTACTTCCGCTCAAAGGGCGTTCCGTCGCGGTCCAGGAGTACGGAGTTCCCAGTCTCGAGTTGCTTGCGGGATTGGCCGAGCGTGGTGCCCAGGTTCTCCCGGTTCGTGTATACGAATGGAGCCTGCCGGAAGACACCGCTCCACTCCAACAGGCCATCCACGCGATTACCCGCGGCGAGATTGACGTCCTGCTGGTCACAGCCGCGGTACAGATCCGTCACTTGCTTCAGGTCGCTGAGGAGATGAACCTCAAAAAGGATCTAATTCGCGCTCTGGAGTGCGTGGTTGTCGGCTCGATCGGCCCCGTTACCTCTGCCGAGTTGCGACAGCATGGCATTGCTAGGGACCTGGAACCCAGTCATCCGAAGATGGGTTTTCTCGTGAAAGAAATTGCGGAGCGTTGCTCCGAACTGATGCAGAACAAACGGGATCGATCACCGCGCGTCGACCAGTCCCACTAGAGCAAGTATTACCGGCGCTATGAATGGGGATTACCTTTGTCCCTTCCTCTCCCCAGCCTTTGTTATTCAGGGAGGATGGTCTGCAATCTGCGAACCGGAAGTATCCAAACGGGTTCTTGGGAGACCAGGCGGCGATCTCCCGAAGAGGAATTCTGGCCAGCATCGTTCTTGGACCCACTCCGGTTTGCCCCCACGAACATCAGCTCACCCCTCTTTAAGCCAACGCGTACAGATACTCGACAAAGGAGCGCACAGCCCCATCGATCCCGGCAACCCTTGCATTGGTGGAATCGATCAGATAGTACTCATTCGGGGCATGTGCCCCGGTCCCGTGCCCCGCTCCAAAATGTCCGGCGGGAAGATTGAGAGGTTCGGAAGTGAAGATGTATCCCGGCCAGGAGCCGGCGGAACGAGGCCATAGCACGGGATCCAGACCCAGCTTGCGGTAAGTCGCAATTTGCGTCTGGATCAGCTTCGAATCCGGTGATGTCTGTGTCGGATCGTATCCACCACTCATATTGACCTCTATATCGCCAAAGCCGTGCTTGGCAAGATGGTCTTTGAGAAGCGCCAGCGTCCCAGCAGCCGTCATGTCGGGCACCAGCCGCATGTCAACCTTCGCAACTGCGCGATGGGGCAAAACTGTCTTGCCTCCCGGACCTGTGTAGCCACCGACCAAGCCCTCTATGTTGATAGTGGGTTTGGATTCGAGCAGTACGAGCGAGTCAAGCCAGTTTGTGTCATGCACCCAATGTTCGACGCCAAGCTGCTGCTTCACTGTGGCTTCACTGCGGCGAGCGGCGGCATCCTGAATCATCTTCATTTGCGCGGGAGTAAGCGGTTTGACCTTGTCAAAAAAGCCCGCAACCGCCGGCGTGTGTCCGTCGGGCTCAATCAGAGTGTTGAGCGCTTGCACCAGGTGCCACGAGGGACTGTCGACCTGCGCCTCAAGGCTGGAATGAACATCATGTTTGGGCCCTCGTCCCCAGCGTTCTCCACTGGAAACCAGTTCGAGCTCAACTACGCCTTTGCCGCCCAGTGATACCTGTACACCCCCATCCGCATCCTGACCCGCTTCCGGCATGAATACTCCCATGCATCTCTTCAGCGCTGCCGTGACCTTGGGTTGGTGGATGACCTCCGGGAAGTTGGTTGAACCAATCTCTTCTTCCCCTTCACAAACGAGCACGAGATTTACGGGCAGTTTTTTCCCCGCCGCCTTGAAAGCATGAAGAGCGCCGAGGAAGGCCGTTTCCGGGCCCTTTTGGTTCACAGCGCCGCGACCGACGCAGATCCTGCCCAGCCCTTCCTTGTCCACAATCCGCCCTTCGAGTGGTGGCGAAGACCACTCCGAAGGGTCAAACTGTTTCACGTCGTACATAAAATAGACGCCGAGGGTGGTGGGCGCACCGGCATCAAGGATGCCGAAGACCCCCGGCTTGCCCGTCGTTGGCAGAATCTCGACGTTCGAGAATCCGGCATCGCGAGCGAGTTGCGCCATGTAGTCAGGCCCTTGTGGATAGTTGCGGTTCTCGGCTGCGATCGAGGGCAAAGCGATCCAGTCCTGCAGCCGCTTCACGTTATCGTCATGCATCTTCCGTATTTGGTTCAGCACCGACTGGAGGCCGGGATCGTCTAGAGAGGAAGCAGAGATTGGCAATGCGGCGAAGGCGGCTCCAGCAAGTGCGCCCTGGATGAACTCCCGACGATTGAGAGCGTTTTGGATCGAGTCAGTCAATGCGTCCCCCAGTGGCCGAACAACGATGACTATCCTTGATCGGTCTCAGACTAAATTCGAGAAAGAGAATAATCCGGGTTTTATTGGCCATCGACAGTTATCCTTATAGTGATAAAACATCGATATGACGATTCGCGTCAGGCTAACCCAATGCGACTCCGACCATACGATGCCTTCTTCATTCGCGCGTCGCGAACGCGATGTCAGAGTTGCCAACTATTGTAGTCAGCGAAGAATATGAAATCTACTCAAGACAATTTCGCACGTGAATCGCGGTTCGCAATGCTATTCTATGGAGACTTCTCCAAAATCCGTCATGCACGCCCTCAGGGAATTAATTCAAAGGCATCTGGGTTCCATCATAAATGGAGATGCTAGTATCTCGACGCTGGCCGGCATGTTACGCATTTCCGTTTATCTCGAAACATGCCTCGGGTTTGCTTCCCAGCGTGTGTACCGTCCGTTCCACCTAATGCATTTGCGGACGATCCTCAACACGCATCTGTTCAAAACCACCGCTTGAATCCATTCGCTGTCCACGTGGTCGACAATGGCGACGCCCCGACCGACCACCGCCACGAGGTCGCCCTTCTTTAGAATTCTGTCTCGATGGCGGCGATCGCAATACTCCTTGCCGATTTCGATTAGGTAGCCCAGCCCTGTTCGGTTCGATCCCGAATGCGCGGTCCACAGAGTGATGTTACTGTTGTCAGCTCCTAAGAAGATATTTGTGCCGTATGCAACCAATCCTCCTAGGACCAATCCGAATGCCGTCTTCCACCATCGTCTTTCAGACTATGGGCGGCCCTCTCGGCACTGCGGGAAACCGTTGAGAACACCGCAAGCGAGAGTCTGCGGCTCTTGCATGGAGCCCGTCTCAGGCCAATGAGTGCTATCGCGATGTTTCGCCAGCCAGCAGAAAAAGCAGGTCGCCCGGTTAGTCCATTTCCAACAAGAAGATCAGCATAATTCCGACGAGAATTGCAACTGTCCACCCTAGGACATACATCCGTGGTTTCCCCTTTTCAAACACCGCCAGTGCAACGCTGGCGATCATGGTGCATCTGAAGATCGGCCCTAGGGTCTTCCAAAGTCCTGGAGATGGGGCCATTCCGTGAGGACTGCCGCCATTGTGGAACCAAGAAACTACGAAGCCAATTTCTACCAGCGTGGTGGAACTCGCCGCTATCAACGATGCGACGATGCTGTACGCTCTCCATCGCGACTCGCTGGGCACGTGCCGCTCTTGATCTTGTTGCGCCGAAGACGCTCCTGAACGATCTGGCGGCTCGGCGGCAGCCGGGAGCAACCACACATGGTTGGAGAAGATTGTGTCGCAGGAGCACCACGTATCTCTCTAAGCCGGTCTCTCGGTTCCGGGCCGCCACCGCCGTGGCAAATCATCAGGTCAACGCAGTTGGAAGCTTCCGATAAACTCCGGCTGGCTTTAAAGGTAGCTAGTGCTTCCCCTTCACCTGTGCCCGAAGCTCCCTGCCATCACTAGAAGAGATGCGATGATAGAACTATAGTATAGCGAGGTCGATGAAAGATGAGGACGGCTACATGCAACCGTTGAAAGTGCTTGTCGTAGAGGACAACATTGCAAGCTTAGAACTAATGACTGAGGTCTTCATGTCATTAAAGGCCGAAGTTCGCCCCATCAGCGATAGCGAAGAAGCAGTCGCCATGGTCAATCAGGAGAAGTTTGACGGGATTTTCCTCGATTTGGAAATGCCAAAGCTGAATGGTTTCGACCTCGCGCGCCTCATTCGCAAATCTTCGTGGAATAAGACCACTCCCATCATCATTGTGACCGGACGCGACGACCGACAAACCATGCAAGACGCCTTTACGATCGGAGCGACCTTTTTTCTTCAGAAGCCCGTGGATAGGCAAAAGCTGAGCGTCTTGTTCCGTACTGTGAGTGGTGGCATGATGGAGAATCGACGTAAGTATACGCGTGCCCCAATCCAGGCCGACGTCACCTGCACCGTGGGATCCAGAACACTCCGCGGGGTAAGTTGGAACCTCAGCCGAGGAGGAATGCAGGTCGAAGTAGGTGGCCTGAACCCCAAAGATAATATCCGATTGTCATTCCAACTACCCATCTCGGCTGTGGCCATTGAAGCCGCAGGCGTCGTCGTGTGGGTAAATGAGAAACGGCAGGGGATCCAATTCACGAATGTCAGTGCGCAATATCAGCAGTCGATTCGCCAATTTATAGCCGACGTAGAAAAAATGGATCGCTAGGGGTCGAGGCTTGGCCTGTTAAGTCTGGGTGCCACTGCCACCTGCGCCCGCGACCCGTCCTTTCCTCCCATGTTGACCCACGGTGGTCTGCTCTGGTTTTGATGGCTGACTACCTTTAGTCAGGAGGCGATCAAGCTCCTCAGTCAGGGCGGAAGGGTTCAGCGGCTTCGACAAGTAGCCATCAAACCCGGAATTGAGGATTTTTTCTCGATCACCTCGCATCGCATACGCGGTGACCGCCACCACCGGCAGTAGGGCCAGGCGAGGATTTTCACGGATTCTGCGTACGACTGCAAATCCGTCCAGCACCGGCATGCCAATATCCAAGAGCAGCACTTCAGGTTGGGTTTGTTCAATCATGTGAAGAGCCTCTTGACCGTCGCATGCCTCAAGGACTTCATATCCGCGCGCTTCCAGCAACTCGCGGAGCAGTTCTCGGTTAACGGCGTTGTCTTCGGCAATCAGGACTTTGATCATGACTGCCCCGCAGCCTTGACCAGCTTGCGACCTCGAATTACTCGGTTAACCTCACCAATGAGCTGCTGCTTCCAGGATCCGTCCTTTTGTAGGAGCCCCTGCGTTTCGCGGTTGAGAAGAGCAATCTCGCCTGGGCTCAGGTTCTTGCCTGTCATGACGAGAATGGGTAGCTCCTTTAAGGCCGGCTCCAGCCGGACATGCCGAATGACTTGAAAGCCGTCCATCCCCGGCATCAGCAGATCGAGCAGGATTGCGCCCACAACCTTGTTAGCGAGCACCTCCAAGGCCCGAGTCCCGCTCCGCACGGCTTGAGTCTCGTATCCGGCGGAGCGCAAGGCCTCCTGTAGCAGCTCCAAAGCTTTGGGGTCGTCGTCTACCAGTAGGATCGACGAATCTTCGTCTGCCGGCGAAGGGACATGCCTGCGAATGGCTTGCAGCAGGGCTGGTCTGCGAACCGGTTTGATGAGATAGTCAGCCGCACCCAAGGCAAAACCAAGCCTCTTTTGATCCACAATGGAAAGGATGATGACTGGGATGTTAGCTGTCTCGGGTGTCTTCCGCAGCGTGACTAGGGTCTCGAAGCCATCGCTGCCTGGCATCATCACATCGAGAGTGATGGCGTCGGGCCGCAACCGCAGAGCTTCTTTAAGAGCTTCGGCGCCTGAGCCCGCCATCGCTACCCGGCATTCTGGCGCGAGGTAGCCAGCGAGAAGCTCACGAGCCGAGACTTCGTCATCCACGATCAGCACCAGTGGAGTGAGGCGGCCTGAAGGGGTCACAACCAGGTCCATTGCCGGTTCTTGAACTGGGCGATCCTCGAAGGTCGGCTCCACGGAAATAAGCGTAAAAGTGAACCGGCTGCCCTTTCCCAATTCGCTTTCCAAGGAAATCCGGCCTCCTTGTTGCTCCACCAGCCGTTTCGTAATGGCTAGCCCCAATCCGGTCCCCTGCTGAGTGTGGCCAGTATTTCCTTCAACTTGCCGGAACTCTTCGAAGATGACCTTTTGATCTTCAGGCCGGATGCCGATCCCCGTGTCGGTTACCGACACGTGGACGAAGTCCCAATCGTCGACGGACTCGATCGTGATCTGGCCGCCCTTGGGCGTGAATTTGACTGCGTTGCTAAGCAAGTTGTACAGGATCTGTTTAAAGCGCACGCGATCGGCCTTCACCATGCATTTGCTCTTCAGCTTCTGCTCTAGCCGGATGTTCTTGGCCATTGCGAGAGGATCAATGGTGGACAGTACTTCCGGGAGGGCATCCTTCACGAAAAACTCTTCGCTATGCAGCTCCAGTTGTCCTGCCTCGATCTTGGAGAGATCCAGGATGTCATTGATCAACTGCAGCAGGTGAATTGAGCCTTGTTTGATGTGATCTACGAATCGCTTCTGCTTCGTGTTCAGTGCGCCCGAGGTTTCTTCTCCCAAGAGGTCCGAGAAACCCACGATCGCATTCAGCGGGGTGCGCAGTTCGTGGCTCATGCTGGCGAGAAACTTGCTCTTCATCAGAGTGGCGCGTTCCACCTCGCGGTTGCGAAGCCCAAGCTCTTGATTGGTGGCAGCCAAGCTATCCATGAATTCGCGCTTTTCTGCTTCGTCCCGCTTTCTCTGCGTAACGTCAACCGCGACAACAACCCGCGCGGCTCGTCCCAAAAAGGTTAGGGCGTAAGAAGTGTTCTCCGTGTCGATAACGGTTCCGTCCTTTAGTTGATGCCGCCAGGCGCCGCTGCTCTCATTACTCTCTCCCAGGGCTCTCACCGTTTCGAGCAGGGCGGGAACGTCCTCGGGCGGGCGAATGTCTATGAGGGTCATAGCCAGGAACTCGTCCCTGGAATAGCCGTACTTGCGCACAGCAGCTGCGTTTACCGCAAGAAAGCGCAATGTTTCCCGGTCAAAGACCCAAGTTGGTTGTGGATTGTTGTCAAACAATTTGCGGTGGCGCTCTTCGCTTTCCTGGAGCAACTCTTCCGCTCGGCGACGTTCGGTGATGTCGCGGGCAATCTTGGAGAATCCACGCAGGTTGCCAGCCCCGTCCGACAGGGCACCAACAATTACATTGGCCAAGAATCGTGATCCGTCCTTTCGTATCCTCCAGCCTTCATCTTCGTAACGACCTTCGGCGGCGGCTATTTGCAGTTCGCGCTCTGGCTTACCATTCTGCACGTCCTCGGGAGGGTAGAAACACGAGAAATGGCGGCCTATGATTTCATCGGGTTTATAGCCCTTCATACGTTCCGCCCCTTGATTCCAGCTGGTCACCAGCCCGGAAGGATCGAGCGTAAAGATGCCATAATCCTTGACACTATCTACCAGTAGTCGAAGCTGCTCCGTACGTTCTCTCAATGCTTCTTCCGCACGCTTGCGCTCCGTAATGTCGCGCGCCACCGCATAAATAGCTGATTGCTCGGACACGGAAACGGCATTCCATAATAGCCACTTGTAAGAGCCGTCCTTACATAAATAACGGTTCTCAAATGCGAGAGTGACTTTTCCCCCTTCCAGCCGGTCCCTTTCTACAACCGTCGTCGGACGATCATCGGGATGTATGAACTCCAGGTAGGGCTTCGCCATAAGTTCTTGCACGGTGAAGCCCAGTGTTTTCTCGAAGGAGGGGTTCAAGTTCTTGAAGAATCCGTCGAACCCAGCGACGCAAAACAGGTCGACTGATAGATCCATGAAACGATTGCCGGTTTCCAGCTTGGAATAGAGTGAGCCCATGAAGCCGTTTATCACGAGGCCCACACCCAGGGCGACCAGCAACGAGACGAACAATACGGCAACGACGATTAGAGCATAGCTCCTCAGCCGGTCGTTCATCGCCCCCAGGTCAGAGCGGATGTACACGGTTCCCGTTGGTTTGCCCTGGAAAATGATCGAGCGTGCCATCCCTAGATACCCGTCTTTGAACCAGTGGCTCTGGGTTTGGCCGACAGGAATGATGGGCAGAGCTCCGGTCTCGCCCGCGCCATCACGCCAGTATCCTGCGAAGGGCTGGCCGTTCTGCATGTAAATCTGGGCATACACAAGGTTGGGGTTGGCCCGCAATGCTGATAACGTTTTTTCCGCGGAGTGCGGATCGTTGAACAGTAGCGCAGAGACGGTATTGTCTCCAATGATCTGGGCTTGGATGGAGACATTGCGTACGAGGGCCATGCGAAAGCTGTACAGGTCGTAGGCGCAAAAACCGCCACTAGCCAGAAGCAAGGCCACAGCACTCACCACCACGTTCATCAAGGTGAGTTTCTTGGAGATCGAATATTGCTGGTTTCTGGGCATTTTGTATCAATCTCCCGGCTGAAGATTCTTTCTGACGACGGTCGCTACTTTGAGCAAATCGGAGCTGAGTGTCAGGCCCGCTCGCTCGGTTGCGGCCAGGTTGACCTCGAAGCGGATGCGATTCTCCTCCGAGACAAACTGAATCATGCCACGACGCTGTGAGAACTGCGGGATGTCACTGACGGTCAACACGGCGCTTTTGTCTAATTCCTCGATGATTTTGTTGAGCCGGTGAGCCTCCGATGAGCTTATGAACAGGATCTGACATTCGGTCGACATTTGCGGACTCGAGATTCGCCGCGCCGCCACTCTCTGGTTTCCGATCGTTTCACCTGCAAGGATCGCATCCAGGGCTGGTCCAAATGGATCCTTGCCGAGGACGCAGATGGTAAACGAGCCGGTTTGAGCTGTCGTGTCCTTTGCGGGCCAGTCGACAAACCGTCCAAAGTTGTAGAGGTAAGCGGCTTTCACCTGATACTCGCTCGCCTTTTGTTGTCCGAGGGCGGCCGAGCCGGCGAAGAGCAACCACACGACGACCGCAATTGTGCACCGTAGCAAGACACAGCGATCCCGCAACAACTTGCCATATTCTCGGAAGGGAGCCACGTTATGACTTTCGCGCTTCATGGGTGCTGCTTTGCCACTTCGCCTGTATTTCCGCATGCTGAGCAGGCAGGATTACTCCGGGACCAACAAAACTCAGGGCCTCGGATCACGAGTGATTGAGCTTCACGGCTCTTTTCGTGCGTTTGGAGGTTACTTTTCACCGAAGCGCCAGACGAGCTTCGCGTAAACGCTCCTCTTGACCGCAACCGGCCCGCCGGGATCGCCTCCGTACTGAGCGAAATGCGGTTGCAACAGATTTTGACCGACGACCGACAGCTCCAGTTCTGGGGTGATATGCCAGCCGAATCTCGTGTCCATGGTTTGGTAACTTGCCACCGTTTGGGCGTGCAGGGCACTGACATAACGATAAGTCTGGTCAAACTCCAGTTTCTTCGGCAGATTTACGAGAGACTGAATCACGACCTGGTGGCGCGGGCTCGATCCCTCATACCCGGCAACGCTGGTTGGATCATTGCTGCTCGCTTTGTTTTCCAACTCCATATCCAAGTAGGAATAAGTGGCCCTCAATTCCCAACCGTTCACCGGCTTCCAATCCGGCGACAGTTCAAATCCCTTCGTCGTGCCTTTGATGCCATTGCTGGTAAGCAGAGGAATGATCGCATGCACTGGCGCTGGCGACGTTTCGAGGAATGGCACCCCTACCTGAAAGCTATAAATGTCGTTGTAGTCGTTGTAAAACAACGCAACATCCACATAACAGTGGGGTGTCACCAGCCTTCGATACCCGGTCTCATAGGCGATTAGTTCCTCCGATTGGAAATGGGGGTTGCCGCTGACGCGCAAGTAAATAGGCAGTGGCGTCACCGTTGCGAAGTCCGTAAGTTCAACGTCCGTGTCGAGACGGGACGGAGTTCGAACCGCTCGGGTGACGGAGCCCCACAAGGACTCTCGAGGGGTGCGGTTCCACAGCAGACGCCCGCTGGGCTGCACCTCGAAACCGGTGTAGTTGTTATGTTCGAGTTTCGTTCCCAGGGTTAGCGAGAGACGGTGATCGAAGAAGGCAATTTCGTCTTGCACAAAACCGCTATAGATCAAGTCCGTGCGGTGTTGCGGCAGGAAGTCGATCGTTGGGACGAGTTGCACAACATTCCCCGGACTCACGCGCGCCCCCAGCCCCCAGAGAAAGTTTTGCTGGCCTGGTAGGGTCAAATGGTCGAGGAAGTCGATGTCGAAGGTGTCCCGAGTCTCTCCGAATTCAGGCTCGAAATGGTTTGTGCGGTCAAAATAGGCCTGAAGCTGAAAGTCCGATCCCTCGTTCAACACGCGTTTCCAGCGGCCCAGCAGATTTCCTCCCGTCAACTTCGTCGTGCCATAAGCGTTCACTTGAGACGGGGGCGAATACAGCGCGTAGGTGGTCGCATCGCCGGCGCCCTCGCGGTAGATGTCACCCTGTAACGTGAAGGTATCGCGGGTGTTCCGATCCCAGTCTGTGCGGAAACCGGCCTGGCCCATTCGCCACTCATCGAAGATTGGGCCGTTTGAGTGAAAATCGGCCCCGCGGATGAAGCCCAAGCCATAGACGCGATAGTTGAAGCCCCGGCCGTTCCCGCTCCCGTAGCGGACGGTACCGGTGCCTTGATCAACGTTGCCGCCGCCTAGAGAGACCATCGACCCATGTGTATCTTTGGTGTTCTGGGTGATGATATTGATGACCCCGTCGACGGCGTTCGCTCCCCAAATGGTCCCGCCCGGCCCCCTGATCACCTCAATGCGTTCGATGTCCTCGAGTGGAACAGCCTGAGCTTGCCAATAGACACCCGCGAACAACGGCGTATAAACACTCCGTCCGTCAATCAGAACGAGCAGTTTGCTCGCCAAGACGGCCCCAAATCCGCGAATGCCCACCGACCAGTGATCGGAGTCGACCTGTGCTACCTCGACTCCAGGCGCCAACCGTAAGACTTCCGGAATACTTGTGGCGCCAGACCGGCGGATATCGTCCTGGGTGATAACGAACACCGCCGCAGGCGTCTTCCAAACCTCCTCCGGCTCTTTCGATGTTGTCGTCACTTCGACGTTGCCGAGCTGCGCTAAGCTCAGTTGTTTGAGGGGCCCGCCATTCGCCTGGTCTTCTTGTGGAGCGGCGAAACTGTGGTTGACCAGCCCCGCGAGCGCGAGCAATATAAGGAGAGTGGTGCGCACGATTGTCATCACGCACCACACACCCCCGTCGGAGCCAACACCGGCGGCTTCCTTCCCGGCGTCGGTGATAGAGCGTACTCGCATGTTCATGACTGGCCTGATCCGTCGAAAAGATTTGCGTTCCTATTTGTTCGCTCCTGCCGCCGCGCCCCGCGACAGGAAATCGGCTGTGCCGCTCCCAACAAACTGCTCGAAGAGGCTGAAGATCTCCGGGTCCCACCATCCCTTGGCGACTTCCATCTTCATAGTCTGCAATGCATCAGTGATGGAGAAGGCGGGCTTATAAGGCCTTACCGTCGTAAGCGCATCGTACACATCCACGATCTGCAGCACTCTGGCGGTAATCGGTATGGCTTCTCCTGCAAGTCCATCTGGATACCCGGAGCCATCAAACTTTTCGTGGTGGTGGCGGATGATCGGTAGTACTGAGCGGAAGGACTTCAAAGGGGCACAAATACGCTCCCCGACCGCAGGATGCTCCCGCATGAGTTTCCATTCGTCGGGGGAAAGGCTGCCTGGCTTCAAGATAATCGAATCGGGTATCGCGATCTTTCCGATGTCGTGGACCACGCCGGCACGCCGAAGAGCAGTAATCTGGTCTTCCGAAAGTTTGAGATGTTCTCCCAAAGAAGCTGAATACTCCGCCAAACGTTCGCAGTGACCGTGCGTGTAGGGATCCTTCCCTTCAATGCTTCGGGCAAGGGTGAAGAGGACTGATTCCGCGCGCTCAAGCTCGTCAGTTCGGAGCTTAAGTTTGACCAGCGACCGCACGCGGGCGAGCAATTCGGTGCGGTCAACCGGACGGGTCAGGAAGTCGTCAGCTCCAGCCTTGATACCTTCAATGCGATCCTGTTTGTCGGAGAGCGCCGTAATCAGAATTACGGGTATCAAATAGGTCTCTGGATTGGCCTTGATTCTCTCACAGGTTTGAAACCCGTTGAGATGGGGCATCATGACGTCAAGGAGCACCAGATCGATCGGAACCACGGCCAGCTGGTCCAAGGCGGCGGTGCCGTTTGAAACACTTGCTACCTTGAATCCCTCCGCGGTGAGCAATTCCTCTAACAGCTCGCGATTGGAAGCCTGATCGTCCGCTACTAAGATCGTGCCCGTGACGGGCTGTTGCGATTTACTGAACATCGAATACCTACCAACTTCAATGAAGTTCACGCCAGCGTGTCACAGGAGATAAGTAACTGCTAATTACCGAAGTCATTTTTTTAACTCTTGTTCGGATTTCGTAACAAACATGGACGTTAGTGCGCCGGTGCAGCTTACCTTGAGCCTCCATAAATGACGACGTCGGAGCACCTCCTGGACTCCTGCGCAACCCGCGCAGCCGTTAGGAAGGCGCCGGTTTGCCGTCCGTGAACAGCCTAGTCAATGGCGAAGCCCTACCGCTCGTGATAACTTTCATTCAGCCATTTGTTCGAGACCGGAAACACAATCGAGGTCAAAGAAATGGACCCCTCGCCCCGTGAAGTCAAGATCTTGGTAGCAGATGATTCCCCGGTATATCGCAAACTGGTCGAGCAATCGCTCTCGGAAGAGCACTACACCGTTCTGCTGGCGAAGAATGGCCGCCAAGCCATGGATCTGTTTAATGAACACCAGCCTGAGCTTGTAATCACAGATTGGAGTATGCCCGACATCAGCGGCATTGAACTGTGCCAGCGTATCCGCCAGGACAACCAACAGTTCTACGCTTATGTCATCCTCGTTACCGGAAACACCGACAAGGAAGAAGTGATTGAAGGCCTGGCCGCCGGAGCCGATGACTACCTAACCAAACCCTTCCATCCCGGAGAACTGCAAGCTCGCGTAAGAGTAGGCCGGCGCATCATCGACCTTCACCGCGAGGTCCAATACAAGAACCGACAACTGGAAGAGATGGCCCTAACCGACCCGCTTACCGGTCTGCCCAATCGCCGGGCGATCGAGTTCTGGGCAAGCCGCCAACTCAGCGCGGCCGTGCGTCACGATTTCCCGATCTGGGTAGTCATCGCCGATCTGGACCATTTCAAAAGCATCAACGATACCCACGGACATGATGCCGGAGACATCGTGCTCAAGAGCTTCGCCGAAATCCTCAAGTCCAACACCCGCAGGTCGAACATTTGCGGCCGTCTCGGAGGCGAAGAATTTCTGTTGATCGTTACCCATGTGGAGAAGGAAAATGTCACGATCGCAATTGAGCGCATCCGCAAACAATTTGCCACTGAGAAGTTCACTGTTGCGGACCGCACTTTCGGGGCGACCGCCAGCTTCGGAATTGCTGGCATCCGCGCAACGACTTGTCCCGATTTCAACGATCTAGTGACCCGCGCAGATGCAGCTTTATACTCCGCAAAGCGTCAGGGGCGCAACCGCGTCGAATTTGCAACAGAGTAGGGTTTCGCGAAGGTTGGAGGGAAGGCGGCAGGGCATACCTGGCGATGCTGTCGTAATGGTGCGATGGGGCCGACGTTTGTTCGCATTTCGTAACAGAGATCAAAGCAGTTAACAGGGCAGAACGAAAACCGTGGGATTCTGTACGGCAAGGAGCAGCCGGGATGAAGTCGCGCAGCCGCGAAGACTACTTTCGTTTCCCCATCAAAAAGCGACCAACAAGAAAGTCCTTGAACCCGCCATTAGAAACATGGGCGCTGGTGCTGGTTTTGATAGTTATCATGGTCCTAAGCGCTGTCGCGCTGGGCACTGTGTGGGACACTCTCAATGCTGACCAGACGATTGGTCACTATCAGGATCGTTTGAGTATTGGTTTTGTGTCCTGATGCCTTACGTTGTCTTGGCCGGACGATTTTCGTTGTAACTGAAATTGCCCGAAGCGACGCTGCATTGCGTCATGCACGCAGTGTTGGGACACAATCGTCCCAGGTGTTGCTGGCGGTCCGAAGTTTGGACTTTGGTAACTTTCCCTCCGCTTGTCCTCGTCTAGAATCTAATTCATCCCCAGAATATTAACCGTCCAAGAAAGTGGACTAGGCGGGCTACGCTGTGCGTACACAATTTCTGTCCGAGGGCGCAAAGGCCCCAGCTCTCCGCATGCGTCAAGTCGAGGGTCGGGAGTGGTGGCTTTGGGGTTCCGCCGTAGCCGTCACCCTGGGCCTAACCTTCGGCATCCTATCTTTAACCTTTCCTGGTTTTCACTTACCCGCCGACAACACCCATTCGCTGAACCTCAAAGAGTGGGTTCGCGGACTGGCAGCTCTCGTACTGCTCTTCGATATTTACACCGTCTACCAACATCGTGAGTTGCAGCGAATCCGCCGCCAATTAGCCGAGCGCGAGCATCTTTTCCAACTCATTACGGAAAATGCCGCGGATATGATTGCCGTGATCGACCGCAACGGACAGCGCGTCTATAACAGTCCCGCGTATCAGAAAATTCTGGGGTATCACCCCGAAGAACTAGCAGCAACTCCTGCGATGGATCAGATTCATCCTGACGATTACGCGCGTGTGCTCGAGGCCGCCGAGAAAGCCCGCAACACCGGCCGTGGTGAACGGCTCGAGTATCGCATCCGCCATAAAGACGGTTCCTGGCGTTTTATTGAATCTACCGCTAGTACGATTCGTAACAAGGAAGGCGAGACCGATGGACTGGTCATCGTGAACCGTGATATTACCCAGAGGAAGCGGGCCGAGGAAAAGCTGGACCACCTGTCCTTCCACGATGGCTTGACCAATCTCCCTAACCGCACGCTTTTCCTCGACCGGCTGCAATGCGCGATTACACATTCGAGGCGGCACTCAAATTTCAGATTCGCCGTGCTGTTCATTGACATTGACGAGTTCAAAGTCTTCAACGATAGTCTGGGCCATGCTGCCGGTGATGCACTGCTCATCCAGATCGCGCAACGTTTAGCCGCCAGCCTCCGCGGAGCCGACACTATCTCACGTCCCCGTCTGAGTAACACTGCAGAGCCCCTCGCGGGCGAAAGTACGCTGGCCCGTCCCGGAGGCGATGAGTTTGCCGTTCTCCTCGAAGAACTTCATGACCCCAGCGACACCATTCGCGTCGCCGAGCGCATTCACCAGAGACTAGCCATTCCTTTCGATTTAAATGGCCAAGAAATCGTCTTGACTGTAAGCATCGGTGTTGCTTTCGGAGGCAATGCGGGGGCAGCGCAGGACGTCCTCGGCGACGCCGAAATCGCTATGTATCGCGCCAAGAGCACGGGCAAGGGCCGCTGTGAAGTGTTCGACCATGCGATGCATGCCGGGGCGATCAAACGCTTGCAACTCGAAACGGACCTGCGCAAAGCCCTCGAGTTGAACCAGTTCCGCGTTTACTACCAGCCCATCGTATCCTTGCGCAACGGCCAGATAGTGGGGTTCGAGGCCCTCAGTCGCTGGCAGCGCCCCGAAGGTCTGGTTATGCCGGGGGAATTCATTGCGGTTGCGGATGAGACCGGAATCATCTTGCCCATCAACCGTCAACTGCTTTACGACGCGTGCCGACAACTCCGTTCCTGGCAGGCACTCTTTCCGTCTGATCCGCCCCTCACGCTAAATGTCAACATTACGCCCAAGCAGTTCGCGCAACCTGAGTTGGCGTCCGAAATTCGCAAGACGTTGCAGGAAACCGGACTGGATCCTAGCTGTATCAACTTGGAGATCACCGAAACCATCGCTATGGCCGACGCTGAGAAGTCTGCTGTTGTGCTCTCCGAGTTAAAAGCGCTCGGCGTTCGCCTGGACATAGACGACTTTGGCACAGGCTACTCCTCCCTCAGCCGACTGCAGCGCTTCCCCGTGGATACGCTGAAGATCGACCGTGCTTTCGTCTCGCGTATAGATACCGATCCCGCGACCCTAGAAATTGTTCGAATCATCGTCATGCTGGCTCACGGTCTTCATTTGACAGTCGTTGCGGAAGGTGTCGAAACACAAGCACAGGTGGACCTGCTCAAGGATATTGGCTGCGAACTGGCCCAAGGTTACCTCTACTCGAAGCCCGTCTCTGCCGAAGCAATCGAGCAGCTTCTAACTAACAACAGCTTTGCAAAGGTCCCAGCCACGCTAGCGAAGGCGGCTACCTCCGCGCCTGCATGACACCCACACGGACCCCTAAGTTGTGCGACAAATGCGAGTCAGCCCCACGCCACTGATGGAGTTTAGATCCGTCAGAGCAGTAGTATCGAGACTGCTATCTCTTCGGCTTTCCCAATTATCCAAATCGAATTCTTGGGCCAAGTATGCTCCCTGCCAAAAGGGTCACGCGCGAAGGTGCCCGGTGCTAATAACTTGCTATTTAGTGACGAGCTGGCGTTTCACACAGTTTGGCGTTAGGTGAGCTATCCTTCGCGAGGCCTTCGATCGTGAACTCTGCTTATTCGACAGCCGGCTCGAGGAGATTGTGCCTTCCGTAATCTTCCAACCCCCTAATTCACTGTGTACTTTCAACTTACGGTTTTAACATGGCTGAACTTTCTCAAACTCACGTCTAACCTTGGTTTTTACCCAAAGGCGGCACTGCCCCTATGTCTTCTACTGCGAACAGCGTACCGAATGTAGCTCCTTCAACCCTGGGACGAGCCAACGCCGCGGCAACGGGCGCCGCTGCTGCTGTAGCGGCGCCCTTCTCGACCCCGGCCCTGCTGGCGGCGATGCTGAAGACTTCGCCGAAAATCAGCGATCTTTTCTTTTCACCCGGCAAGCCCCCGCTGGTCGAAATCGGCGGCAAACTATCCCCTGCGGGAATCGCAGGCACACTCACTTGCGACGATACTCGGCGCATTGGATCCGATCTGATTGGCAATCACGAGCATGCAATTCAGAACTTGAAAGAACGTGGATCTTGCGATGTGTCCTACAGTTTGGCTGGTGCTCATCGGTTTCGCGTGAACGTTTTCATGCAGCGCGGCTCCTGTGCCGTCGTGATGCGAGTAATTCCCACGAACGTCCCATCCTTCGAATCGCTCAACTTGCCCGTCGAAATAGCGAAGATTGTCGGCCTGCGCAATGGAATCGTATTGGTAACCGGGCCGACCGGCTCCGGTAAATCGTCGACCCTGGCGGCAATCATCGACAAGATCAATAAGGAACAGAGCTATCACGTGCTTACAATCGAAGACCCCATCGAGTTCCTGCATCCTCACAAGAACTGCATGGTGAATCAACGGGAATTGCACAGCGATACCCCGAGTTTTGCGCTGGCGTTGAGGGCGGCGCTGCGCCAGGCCCCCAAAGTGATTCTGGTGGGCGAGATGCGAGACAAGGAAACTATCGAAATCGCAATGGAGGCGGCGGAAACCGGTCATTTGGTCCTTTCCACCCTGCATACCATTGACGCGTCGAAGACAGTTGAAAGAATCACCGGAGTTTTCCCGATGGCAGAACAGCACACTCTTAGAAACCGCCTGGCGAAAAGCTTCCGGTACATCATTTCGCAGCGGCTCGTCCCGCGTAAAGATGGGGCTGGGCGGGTAGCCGTAATGGAAATCTTGAAGTCCACCCTGCGTACTCGTGAGTATGTCGAAAAGGGCGAAGTCGAAGGCAAGACGTTGCTGGATGCGATGCGGGTCGGCGAACAAGAGGGCATGCAGCATTTTGACGGCGACATCGAGAGACTCATCCGCAATGGCACCATCGATCGCGACACTGGGCTGGCTTACGCCACCAACCCTGGCAATCTACAACTGGACCTATCTGATCTTGGATCCGCCTCAGAGCCCGATCCGCTGCTTGAAACGAGTGGCAAGTAGACAAAGGGTTGCCGTTGGTGGGCCCGACCCATTTTGCCCTAATATAAGGAAGCGTCCAGAAAAGCATTCCTCCAGTTGGAGTTTCCCTTGTAAATCCTTGGCTAGGATGCGCAGGATGCGCTCCAGATTTGCTTCTCGCACCCAATCCTGGAGGTGGCGGTGGCAGGTCTGGTACGCGGGTACCGGTTCGGGAGTTCTCGCCACTGCCCCCTTGTCCCTCAAACCCACAGAATTCCGTTGGGCATCGGCTGAGTTCCCATCGGCCGCGCAAGCCCCCTGCTGCTGCCTTTCTAATGCGGGCAGTTCTTCCCTCGCTTGATAGCTTGATAGAGAGCCCCACCCCCCAGAAGTGTACAGTCCTTCGTTCTCATGTCGTTATCTTGCGTAGCCGACGAAGAACTGCCAACATCCAGGGTGGAATGTTATGAAGATCCTACTGGTTGAAGATTCCCGCCTTGAACGACACAAGACTAGCCGTTACCTAACCGACTGGCGACTCGATTTCGTCGCTGTCGAAAGCGGGACAGAAGCCGTCACCCAGTTGGAAGGTTCCGAACCTCCCAACATGGTTTTGCTCGATTGGATGCTACCTGATCTGGACGGCATTGACGTCTGCCGTCGCATCAGAACCATTGGAGCGAGTGGGCCCTACGTCTACATCGTAATGCTGACGGCGAAGAGCCTCAAGCAGGATCTATTAATTGCCATGGCAGCCGGTGCCGACGACTACCTGGCTAAACCGATAGATCCTTCGGAATTGCGGGCCCGAATTATGGCGGGCAGGAGAATCCTGGAACTGCAGCAGTCCCTACGTTTCGCTGCCACACACGACTTCCTGACCAACCTGTTGAACCGCTCAGAAATACTGGCAGCAATTGACAAAGAGCGTTCGCGCGGTGGACGAGAGGGGAAATCCACGACGATCATTATGGCCGACATCGATCACTTCAAGCGCATCAACGATTCCCTCGGTCACGCGGCAGGTGACGAGGTTTTGAAAGAAGTGGGCCGCAGGTTAAAGTCCGACTTGCGCCCCTACGATGTCGTGGGACGATATGGTGGCGAGGAGTTCCTCATCATCTTACCTGGCTGCGATTTGACCACAGGTGCTCGCCGCGCTGACGAGCTTCGTAACCTGGTCGCGAAAGATCCGATTTTCACTCCCTTTGGTACAACTACCGCCACTGTCAGTCTGGGGGTTACCGCAGCATTCGACCGCGAATGCCCGGTATCAGATCTTCTGCGCGAAGCCGATGTGTGCATGTATGCTGCCAAGAAGAAGGGAAGAAACCGCGTCGAATGCCTTTCCGTTAAAACTCGCCAGAAGGGTGCTAGTCAGCGTTGAAAAGAGCGCTATGAGACCGTTCCTTTCTCTCCTCCCGTGAACGAATGGCGAAAATGGGAGGTGGAGCATCTTGATAACTGCCGTGCATAGTTGCGACAAGTAAACATCGGCCTAAGGAGCTCGCAGTGCGTTTGCGTGCGAATCGTATCGGCGCGTAAACTAAGGATGACCCGATAAGCTGGGGCACCGACCACAGCCTGCAACAGATGCCGCAGCCCTGCTCTACGTTTAGGACTAGCCTGTTCTTTGAGGGGCGTCAGAGTATGTGCGGACGACCTCGAACCCGTTGGAATTGGCATACTTCTGGCCAATTCGGTTCACATCGGAGACCACACGAGCGTTAGTCAGAATAGTAGTGGTGACTGTTCCCCGAATATCATCGGAATTGTAACGTGTTTAAACATCTTCAGCCTAGAACGACAGGACCAATGGGAGTGACAAATCCTGCGGGGGCTATCACGCGGCGTGGGTTCCTCGAAGGTGGTTCAGCGGCTTTGGCAAGTGTAGGTCTTGTCGGAAACGCGTATGCCGCAGAGTCCGCGCTCAATCCCAACAATGTGCTGGATAGCACGAAATCTACTTCAGAGCCGCTGGGTGGCAAAATTGCTCTCGAAGAACATTTTGTTCTTGCCGAAACTATCGACACCAGTTACGCGGCGAGAGATCTCCCGCCCGCGACTCGAAACAGAATTCTCGACCTTGGCAGCGGACGCATTGCAGACATGGATCGCGGTGGTCTCGACATCTGCATCCTTTCGTTGACCGCACCTGGAGTTCAAGGCATTCCTCAGGTCAAGGAAGCCATCGGCCAAGCGCGGCGAACCAATGACTATCTGGCGGAGAACATCGCAAAAAATCCGAAACGTCTGAAAGGCTTTGCGACACTGCCGTTACAGGACCCAGAGGCTGCTGCTCAGGAGTTGACGCGTTGTGTTAGAGAGTTGGGCTTTTGCGGCGCGTTAGTCAATGGATTCTCGCAGGTTGGCGAGGGAGATTCAGCCCTTTACTACGACTTGCCGCAATATCGTCCGTTCTGGGCAACAGTTCAGGAATTGGATGTACCGTTTTACCTTCATCCTCGCGATCCCTTATCAGCCAGGCAGCCATGTTACGAAGGATATCGTTGGCTCGCAGGGTCGCCTTGGGGATTTGCTGTCGAGACATCCATTCACGCGCTGCGTCTGATGGCCAGCGGGTTGTTCGATGAATACCCTAAACTGAAGGTGATCGTCGGCCATTTGGGGGAAGGACTATCGTTTGGCATCTGGCGTGTGGATAATCGCATACGTAGAGGAAGTGGTACCCCCAAAGCAAAGCTGCCGATGAGCCAATACCTACGCGAGAATTTCTACATCACTACTAGTGGGAATTTTCGCACCCAGGCCCTAACGAACGTAATCCTTGAAGTCGGTGCTGATCGGGTTCTCTACTCGGTTGATTATCCTTACGAAGACGTAGTCGAGGCCAGAGAGTGGTTTGACCAGGCTTCGATCAGCGAATTCGACCGATCGAAGATCGCCCGCGCTAATGCACAAAAATTATTCCACCTCTAGACAGACTGCTGCTTTATCTTGCGTGGTGCGGTGGTCAATTGCTTCGAGTTGTCGGAGGAAGTAATCTAAACCGCCAGCAATCCGCTCAACTAGTGAAAAATCCCCATTGCACTCAAAACCCGTCAACGAGCGAGATGGCGGTTACCAACAACTGCTTCATAGTTGCTCGTCATGGCGGACTAGTTTAGCCTTGCGGACGGAAGGTAGGAGCGATGGCAGACAACAAAACTAAGTCCACCAAATCCAGTGTGGCGGCGTTTATCGATGCCCTCACGGACCCGGTCAGGCGCTCAGACGCCAAGGCACTGATTAAGGTGATGCAAAACGCGACCGGAGAAAAGCCGCGAATGTGGGGACCATCCATCGTTGGCTTCGGCAGCTACCATTACAAGTACGAGAGCGGGCGTGAGGGCGATATGCCGGTTATCGCTTTTTCGCCGCGTAAGGCCGCGACTGTGCTGTATGGGGTGACCGGGTTTGGCGGGGCTACGGCACTGCTTGCAAAACTTGGCAAGCATTCGACCGGCAAGGGCTGCCTCTACATTAAGATGCTCGCGGATGTGGACCAACCTACCTTGGAGACCCTGATCGTCAAATCTCTAGCCGCCAAGCGCGCGAGCACGACCGTCCAAGATCAATGAGCGGTATGGCTTCCATGAGAAGGCCGGTCGGAGTCAAGTCGATTCTGATCTCGTTTTGTGAAACAACGTTTGTTCGCCCGCCGAGTGGCGGCTGTCGCCATGCTTCCATCCGCACTCTCGAGGAGCGATTTCGTTTCGCTCGGTGCACGTTGGGCGTTCTCGGTACAGCCGGTGCTGCTATCTGTTTGGCGCCCTGTGGTTCTGCTCTTTTCGAGTGGAACCCGGGCCAGGCCATAGACGCAGTCACCGGAACCCGGCTTTAGGCTTTTGTCTTTTCTCTTCGTGGAACGGTTTTGATTTTTGTTTTGTCTTTCGTTCTACGCGGCTGCCGCCACTGTCGTTGGGTTGCTGTTGTGCAATGGTTCGTACGCTTCTCCGCTCCCCTACAGGTGAAGCAACACTGCCAGCTTTCTTGCGGTCGCCACGATCGCTCGTTTCTTTCCGTTCCTTCCGCCACGTTCGGCCAGCTTCAGGCCCTAAGATATGCTGCGCGCCTTGCAGCAGCAGCGTTCGTAGATACGGATCACCTTCTTTGCTGATGTGCATCTGCGGCTCGCTCTGTCCTGAGTTTCTCCGCCCCGGCTGCAGGCCCAGGTAGCAGCCCACATCGCGACTCTTGCCAAAGCGGTGCAGCGTCAGCAGGAACGTCAGCGCGATCAGCGTCCCCACTCCCTTGATCTGCTTCAGCAGCGCCCCTTGCGGACGCTGTAGCGGTAGACTCCCAGGGATCAAAAGTAAAGGTTCGTTCTATCGCAGGTTTCAAGAATTAAGGTCAGGCCATCGGCTTTTGCCGAGGGGTTAGGAAAGGCAAGCACACCTATTCCAAATGAAAACGCCCGCCCTTGTTGGGGCTTGACGCGGCACGAATTCAGGCGTGTGTGCATCCTAACCTCTTAGTTCGGATTCCGTAACACGAATGAGGATAACCACCACAATGTTCACTTTTGAACAGACAGAGTTGCATTCGGTCGAGCATCCTTCTCGCAGGTCACCATCTGTGGGTTCCGTTAATCGTCAGCGCTTAGCATCAGACTCACGAGCTAGATAAGACAGTCATAAGTTCGGCCTGAAGTTGGCGGGAGGCCACAAATGATCTCGGCTTATCCACCGCCGAAAAAGGTCATCCTTTGCATCGATGACGATGACTCAATCTTGCGCTACGAGAAGGCGCTGCTCGAAAGGTCCGGATACTCAGTTCTCGCGGCAGCATCGGCACGACAAGCACTCAGCCTTGTGACAATGTGCAGGTGCGACGCAGTGATCCTCGACTACGAGATGTTTGGAATGAACGGACAAGACCTTGCTTCCGAAATAAGACTCATAAGACCGGAACTGGTGGTCATCATGCTTTCCGGTAGTGAAGTACCGACGCAGGCATTAGCTCTGGTCGATGCTTTTGTACCTAAACTTGAAGCAAGCCGACAGTTGCTTCCAATGATTGCGGAGCTTTGCAGCCGGAGTCGGGACGCACAACATAAGCAACAAAGCGTTCAGCACGAAGATCAGGGATAAGAGTTGCCTGGCCCCTCCCCCGTTTTAGCCGCTTTGGGTAAGTCCTTGCTTTTTGCAACCGGCGCAAGAGCGCAGGAGTCTTAGTGGCAGATTCCCTGAAAGATGATCCCACGCGGGAGCGGGAACGCGCGGAAGGGGCGCTTAAAGCTTCTGAGGTTAGATACCGTAGACTCTTTGAAACAGCCCAGGATGGAATCCTGATTCTGGATGCCCACTCGGGATTGATAATCGACGTGAACCCCTTCTTGGTCAGCTTGTTGGACTATCCTCGGGACGAGTTTATTGGCAAAGCACTCTGGGACATCGGCGCATTCAAGCAAATTCAAACATCGAAGGCAGCTTTTCGAGAACTGCAGGACAAGCAATATATTCGATACGAGAATCTGCCCCTTGAAAGCAGGAGCGGGCGGTGCGTCAATGTCGAGTTCGTCAGCAACGTCTACGGAGTAGATGGCAAGAGAGTAATTCAGTGCAATATTCGTGATATCACTGCGCGCAAACAAGCGGAAGAAAGTTTCGCCGCCCAGGCCAGGGAATTGGCCAGACAGGCTGAGGAACTCGCCCGCTCGCGGCAGGCCCTGGAAGACAAGACACGGATGCTACGTTCCGTGCTGGATAGTATGTCCGAAGGGTTGGTGGTGGCCGATGTGCATGGAAATCACGTGATCTGGAATCCGGCAGCGAGCAGGCTGCTTGGCCTGGGCGCAGCGAACGTGGGTATCCAGGAATCGAGTCACCACTACGGGTTGTACTTGCCCGATAAGGTGACGCCTTTCCCGTCTGACCAACTCCCATTAGCACGCGCCATTCACGGAGAGACAACCACCACGACGATGTTTGTGCGCAATTCCGAACTTGCCGGGGGTATTGTCGTAGAGGCTTATGCCAGCCCTCTCAAGGATAAGAGCGGCACACTGAGCGGAGGACTGGTGGCTTTCCGGGACATCACGGAGAGCAAGCAGAGCGAGGAGAGGTTACGCAAGTCAGAAGAGAGGTTCAGCAAAACCTTTCGGAGCAGTCCGCTGGCAATCACGATCTCAACGGAAGCTGACGGACGGTATCTGGACGTAAACGAGGCATTCCTTCAGATGCTGGGGTACCAGCGGGAGGATGTCATCGATCGCACTGCCGCCGAGCTGAACTTCTGGGCCCGACCCACGCAGCGCATCGAGATCCTCAGGCAGTTAGCGGAAAGCGGACGGGTAACCGGGTTCCGTACGCAGTACACAACCTCCAAAGGAGAGATTCGGGAGGCAGACATCTCGGCAGAACTGATCGACCTTGACGGGAAATCCTGCATGCTCGCGATTACTAGCGACATCACTGAGACCCAGCGTCTGGAAGCGCAGTTCCGGCAGGCCCAGAAGATGGAAGCCGTGGGGCGCTTGGCCGCTGGCGTGGCGCATGATTTCAATAACTTGCTGAGCGTGATTCTCGGATACAGCGATCTAGCTCTCCCTCTGGTGGTGCCCGGAAGTCCGGCGCAGCAGCATCTTCAGCAAATCCAGAAAGCCTCGAAGCGGGCCGTGTTACTCACGCGACAACTCCTGGCGATCAGCCGACAGCAGGTTGTCTTTCCGAGGTTCTTGGATTTGAATGAAGTGGTACATAACGTGACCACCATGTTGCAGCGCTTGGTCGGTGAGAATGTTGCCCTATCGTTCCGACCGGCGATCCCAATTGGCAGCATCAACGCCGATCCTGGCCAGATTGAACAAGTCTTGATGAATCTAGTGGCGAATGCGCGAGATGCGATGCCGGGTGGAGGCGAGATCATCATCGAGACGGGACATGCTGAGCTGGACGACCTTTACGTTTCCCAGCATCCGGGTTCCCATGCTGGACAACATGTTGTGCTGGCAGTGAGCGACACGGGTTGTGGCATGGAAGAAAGCATTAAGTCGAAAATCTTCGAGCCCTTCTTTACTACCAAGGGGATTGGGCAGGGGACCGGCCTCGGCCTCTCGACCGTGTCCGGAATTGTAAAGCTGGGCGGGGGCACGATCTTCGTCCACAGCGAGCCCGACAAAGGTACAACGTTTAAGATCTATTTCCCGCGAGCGGCTGCGAAAGCTGAACCTCTAGTCCAGCACCATGATGAAGCCGAGTTTCCTGGAGGGTCAGAAACCATTTTAGTGGTGGAGGATGATGAGTCTCTGCGCGAGTTGACAGTCAGAATACTGCAGGGTGCTGGATATCGGGTCATCGAAGCAAGGAACGCGGAACACGCACTAGACGTCGTGAAGGGTTCCAACCCAGAGATCGATCTGCTGCTCACGGATGTTATCATGCCGGGAAAAACCGGGCTTGAGCTGATGAAACAGGCTAAGGCAGTCTGTCCGACCCTTCGTCCGTTGTTCATGTCGGGATACACAGGCGATCTGGTTGCGCTACGTGGCGTGTTAACGCGTGAGGCCTCATTCTTGGAGAAGCCCTTCACGAGAATCTCGCTGCTCAAGAAAGTTTACTCGGCCCTACGGAACTAGCCCGAAAAACAGAAATTATCATTAGTCCCTCCCGCTCTTCACCTTCTCCCATCGGGATGGAAAAGCGGTACACTCGCAGGAATAATAGGCGAAAAAGAGAGCGGACCGCATCTGCGCTGGCGAGCAGAAGACCCGAGAAGTGGGAGCCATGCGCGCGAAGAGGCGTCGCTGCTATCGCCAATTCTGTGAGGCGTACACGCAAGTCACCGAAGCGACAATCTTCCGATGACACCTTGGCTGCCCTCGAAGAGCAACGGTCGGCGAATTCGGGCCAGTACCGGGAAGCACCGCTTCATCGGCATTTGGGTTGTAGGGGTGCGAGGCCGGATCCCCGTCAGCTCATGGAGCGTGAATCCGAACGCTTGGTACCGAACGTTTCTAGATGAGCCTCGCGGCACTATCGAACCGAGAGACCGCAAAATCGGAGTCCGCTCCATACCCATTAAGAGCGAAACTCTGAGAGACGCGATTGATCGTGCCTACCTGGTTAAGTAGAACACGGCGTGGGAACATAAGTATGCGAAGGATCTCGGCCAAGCGAAATCCAGATACCACGATGGAGTCATGGCGGGGTCGTCGACCAATTATCTGATTAAATCCCGCGTTGCAGAGATCCCAGCCGAAACCCTAGCCGCCGATTCCCACAAGGGCGCTTATTAGCACCGATCCCGAAGATGCACCACCGTCCACATTGCTGGTCGGGCGTGAACTTCCCAGAATCCGACTCAGACTAAGACTTCTCGGGACTAACCTCGTCATGGCGTGCGAAGACCCGTTCGCTCGGATCTGATTTCAGGATCTCCCACTGGCCGGTTCCAGACAGCGATACTTTTTGCGGTCTTCCCCCGCCGTTGTCATTCAATTCCAAGGTCGCGCTCCGAGCGCCTTTTATGGTCGGAGCAAATTTCAGGGTAATCGTTCAGATGTTTCCGGCCGCGATCGTGGAGCCACAATTGTCGGTCTGCGAGTAATCGCTGGCTGCCCCGCCAATGATCGAAATACCGGGAACTGTAATGTTCACGGCCGCTGCGCTAATGTTCTTGACGGTGACTGGGAGGGAGCTGGTTTGACCCACCGTCACGGTCCCAAACTTCAGACTGGTGGGCGCCAATTTTATGGCGAGTCCGACGCCGCTGAGTTGTACGGTTTGCGATCCCGGGGGAGCATTATCGGTGATGACCAGGATGGCGGGTCGCGTGCCGCCAATGGGCGGCTTGAAGGTGACCGTGATAGTGCGTGGCCACCGGATTCCAAACTAGATCCACAGCCAGAATTGAAGTTGAAGTCTCCGGGGTTTGTTCCTGCAGTGCGACGTTGCCGATCGCGAGCGCTGCGTTCAAGTTGTTGGTCAAGAGGATTGTCTGCGAGTTGGAAGTGCCGGTTTGCCGCGCCCTGTAATTGATGCTGAGCGGTGAGACGCTGACTGGCAGAATTCGATTGAGAAGCAGCGTGAGTTCGTTATAACCAGACCACGCACTGAGCACCGCCACGTCGGGCGCTCCGTCGCGGTCAAAGTCTCCCACGGTGATTCCTAAGACACCGGCACCTACCAGGAACGGACCGCTGGGAGTTACTGAGAATCCTCCCCCACCGTCACCCAGCAGCACAACCAGACTCAGGTCCGCTTCCTGACAATCGGGGAAGTATCGCAGCCCAGGTGCACATGCGTCGCTTTCAGTGTAACCAGCAGATCAAGCTTGCCATCAGCATTCACGTCGGCCCGCGCCTGTGCCGAAAACTCTGCATTATCCGAACTCTGAGCTTGCAACCGGAGCCAGCAGAAGAATCGGCTCGCCGGAACTCCAAACGCAGCTCAGGGCTGTGGGCTCAGGCGTCATCTTAATGTCTGGGGTGGTTGGGCACAGAGTTCGCACACTCAAGTCGGGCGAGGGCGAGCAAACCCTCCGGCGGGAGTCGACCCGGCCACCCAGGCGAGCGGGCAGCTAGGCGTTCGACGGGAAGGAAATGCCCCAGAAATTGGTTGCGCCGCCGTCTTGCTCGACAAACTCGATGCCGTAGGTGGAAACTCCTGGGGACGCTTTCAGTAGAGCGACGATCCGCGCAGAAACCTGGCTACCCATCTTGTTTCGCAGCTGCACGACGGAGCCAACCGGAAGGTCACGAGTCAACTGCACAGCCGCTCCGTGCTTGTTGAGATTGGTGGCGCGGGTGGGCATGGTAAATGAGCACTTCAGGCGATCTTCTCCGGACAATCCTACCGCGGCGCTGAGGCCCATCCGCTTGCTCCGGCGCTGATTACGGACGATACCTGCCGCGGCCACCGCGGCTGCATGATGCGATTTGGACTGAGGGTGTGGGGAGTGGAGGCTCATTGACTAGCAGCCTAGACCCTGGGAAATAGCCGCCGCAACGCACTCTCGTCGCTGGTGTCCTGTCAAATTAGGACACCGCCCTCTCGTTACCCGGATTGGTTACCCGAAGAAGTGATTGATTCTATTGGGGTGAGCCCCATTGGGGGATGTCCGCCACGGCTGCAAATCAGGCCGTTTCGCTCATTGAGGGTGTTTGATCGTAATGGGAATTTTTCGACAGTTATCCCTCCAGTTGCGTTTTAGATAGCTTCGGGTCCGGTTCCAAGTTACGAAAATGTAGGTAAGCTGAATGGGGAGAAAGAGAGGGGCCAACATGAGGCATCACACATGCCTCAAAGGCAGTATGGACCGTGAGGTCGGACAGTTCGCATAGCGCATACATACTGCTCGGCCAACGTGCGGAGTTCCTCCCTCTCAAATGGGGGCCACGCACCGAATCCCAGGCCCAGGGCTCTGAAGCTTGTACGTGGACTGCGGGTCCCCTAGATGACGTGCGAGCGGTGCGTAGCCGAGGGAATCCAAGACCGGGTGTAAAAAGGGCGGTCGTAGGACGTGATCCCGTACGTCCAGCAGTACCAAGGATCCCTCAATGAGACCACAGAGTCCGGAGACCTGTTGCATGTCGCCGCAGCTCTCGAACTCGCTGCGGACTACCTTACAGCTTCGATCAGCAGCAACGAAAACTGGCGCGAGCGGTCGGGCTCAAGGTCAATTGAGGGCCTCACCAAGGGCCGCATTCATCGAGTCAACCGCACACTCACAAAAGGGGGCACGGGTTCTCCCTTGCGGCGACGCTGCAGGCGATCAATTCGGTCGGCCGCACGATCGAGACTTCTCTCTATCCCAGCACAGGCGCGGAAGGCCGTGTTTAGGTTTTCGGCGTCTGGAATAGCCGCTAAATCGTTCGCGACCTCCAAGTCCGCTGCAGCTTCTGCCTCATGTGGAAACACGATAAAGAAGGACGCCTTCCGTACAATCGCGAGGAGCACCTCCGGGGCGTAATCGGGTTTTGCTTCCGCGAGATTCTTGATTGATAGTCCTTTCTCACGAGCGACCCATTCTTCGGCGGATTCCCATACAATTCGAAGTCCGGCATCTCGAAGTTCGGCATCGCTCAGCAACGCCTCTTTGTGTTCATCTGAGACACTACCCAGTAGCCTCAATTTCCTCCTTAGCATCTCTGACGAGCAACGGCAGGAGTGTGGCCGTCTCGTGGAAGGCACGATCCGTCGCATCGAGTCGGCGGACTTTCCCCCGGACAGTGGCATCCGTTTCCCCCAGAATCCGTGCAGCAGCTGCCCGTACGTGGGGCTCTGCCTTGGAAAGCAAGCGATGATTGACGCCGCGGTGGTGCGGCGTCCAGGAGCAGAAGATCTTGGTTGGCTTGACGAGCTTAATTACTAGGAATCCGCCCATGCCGCCGAAGTTCAATCGCAATCGCGCGATATTCGTCCTGAATAAGATTGACGAGATTCTGGCGTGGGAACAGCGGAAGGAGATGGAGCGCGACACCAAGTTTGTCGAACTGGGGCGCTATCTATGCGAGGTGCGGGCGGGACAGTACTGGAGGGTAGAAAACCTAAAGTCTTTTGATGATTTCTTGGAGAGGCGGTTTCCTGGATCGAAGAGGAAAGCCTACTACCTGATGTCGATCCACGAGAACTTGCCCCCGCAGGCGAGGAAGGAACTAAAGAAGGTGGGATGGGCGAAGGGGATCGAGCTGGCAAAACTGGCGAGGCGAGACAGGCAGAACTTCGATTGTGCAACCTGGTTGCACAAAGCTCGTGACTTGTCGAAGGAGGATTTTCAGCGGGCCGTCGAGAGAGAACTCACCGGAAAAATAACAGAGCCTTGGGAAATTGTCTACTTCAAACTCTATCAGAGCCAGATTCCCGTCATCGATCGCGCCCTGGAAACCGCAGCGCTCACGCTGGGAAGCGACGGATCAAAAGGCCACCGTCTGGAAATGATCTGTGCCGACTTCTTGGCCGGTGCCAACCTGGACTACGGAGATCCCGGAAACACTACTGGCCGGGTCAGCCCACTTGAAATTCGCTTGCCCCTTCGATCAGTCCCCGGTCGGACTTCGGTGGCTTCTTGGCGCCCAACGCTAGTGCGGCAGAAACCGCCTTCTTCAGTTGCATCAGCAGAATCAGATCGCGTTGAAGAGCCTGGTCCAGAAGAGCTTCATACCGCAAAACCTCCCCGTTCCTGAACCAGAGGTGTTGGACGTCGGCATCCATTATCATTTTCCTTACTTCGGCGGAGCCACCGGAAAGCCTTGCCGCCGTGTTTCGCTTCACGTTTTCTATCGCTGCAGCTTCGGCTTCGAGGGCCAGTCGCTTGCGCAGGTAGCCGGCGGCGATACGGTCCAGCAACACCCCTTGGAGCGCGTCGGCCGGTTGCGTCGACTCTTGTAGCTGCGCGACGAAAGCCTGTGCCTGTTCCTTGAAGTCTGAGGTCGCGTAGTCGAGCACCGCCTTCCACAGCATGCCGTCTTCGGTTAGACTCCAGGGCCTGATTGTTCCATTTCCATTTTCCATCGCAGTTCCGTTTCCCTGCCCGCTCATAAGCCCCCCAACGTGGTTTTAGTTCGCGCTCTCAAGACCGGCGCATTCGCGAATGCGTGCATGCAACTGTCTGGTCAGCATGCGTTCGTAGCGACAGATGAGGCGCCCATTCCCCTCCAGACCCTTCGGGTGATGCGCGCAGTCCTTTTCGAAGACCACGACCCTAGTCAGTTTGCTCCAGATTCGGCTGATCTCCTGTAGTGCTGAATCTCTCCCCAGAACCTCGGACACGATTGATCCGTTCTCCTTCAGCGAGCGAAAGTCAGGCCCAGGAGTCTCGAGCCGTACGTCGAGAGCGAGACTCAGGATTCCGTGCTTGAGCGCGTTCTTGCACGAGGCTGCCTTCCCTGCCTCGGTTTTCGGCCCGGTCGAGCGCTTGGCATTCTCCCGGTTCGCTTGCAGCTTCCGTTCTGAGATGGGCCGCTTCATACTCAATCACAATTCCTTATGCCTGTGGGTCCGATTTGTCTTGTTGGACTAGCGTCGTCCGCCTCTGCTTGATGTCACGAAGCACAGAAGAATAAAGTTGTCCGCGGGGAAGGACGTTCGTGGGGGAAGGCAACACGTGGTCGCTGAACTACATGGTGCTCTCATCTCGGATAATTGAAAGGTTACGGGCAGACGCGTCCGAAGGTAACAGTCTCTCTGAGAGCAGGTTTTGGTTCGTTTGGTAATTTTCGAAGGTCTGGCGGAGGGACACGGATGATGGGATGACTCACAACGCCTCTAGCCGCTTCCCCACTCCCAATCTGCGGTCGGGGCCTTCATCCCCCACCGGGCGAAAAAGGGGGCACCCGAGTACCGGGCGCATCCGCCCATGCGAACAACCGTCGTTGAAAACAAGCATCTTCTTGGGTTCGTTTCGTAATTTCATGCCGCGTCGAGTCATTACTCGCGCGCCACGAGGGGCCGAGCGGAGCAAAGCGAGTGTACGAGCGAGTTGAGATACTCACGGGTTCTCGGCTTCGGTCAACCGTGAAAGCCCGCTCCCAATCGGAGTGTTGCCCTTGTCCGCCGCAGCTTGCGCAACTGCTGCCCGTACCCTAGAGTGGGAAAATATCTGCTTGACTAAGTTCTCCCGGTCAGCAGCCATTCAATTCTTTTCGCAAACTCCTGACCGATTCGAAGCAGGATCTCCGCCCCAATCTCCACTTTGCCGCGTTCCATGGTGGAGAGATAGTTCTGACTGATCCCAATTCGATCGGCGAACTCCTCCTGTGTCATATCAAAGCCGCGAATCTCCCGGATGCGGTGGCCTACCGCAGCCCAGTCTACCGAAACCTGCCTTCCCCTCGATTTTACCATCGACAGTTATCCTTATAGTGATAAAATATCTATATAACGATGTGCGCTAGGCTAACCCAATGCGACTCCGACCATAACGATGCCTTCTGCATTCGCGCGTCGCGAACGCGATGTCAGAGTTGCCAAGTATTGTAGTCAGCGAAGAATATGAAATCTACTCAAGACAATTTCGCACGTGAATCGCGGTTCGCAATGCTATTCTATGGAGACTTCTCCAAAATCCGTCATGCACGCCCTCAGGGAATTAATTCAAAGGCATCTGGGTTCCATCATAAATGGAGATGCTAGTATCTCGACGCTGGCCGGCATGTTACGCATTTCCGTTTGTCTTGAAACATGCCTCGGGTTTGCTTCCCAGCGCATGTAGTGTCTGTTCCACCTAATGCATTTGCGGACGATCCTCAACACGCATCTGTTCAAAACCACCGCTTGAATCCATTCGCTGTCCACGTGGTCGACAATGGCGACGCCCCGACCGACCACTGCCACGAGGTCGCCCTTCTTTAGAATTCTGTCTCGATGGCGGCGATCGCAATACTCCTTGCCGATTTCGATTAGGTAGTCCAGCCCTGTTCGGTTCGATCCCGAATGCGCGGTCCACAGAGTGATGTTACTGTTGTCATCTCCTACGAAGATATTTGTGCCGTATGCAACCAATCCTCCTAGCCGATCTTCTATCGGCGCCGAACTGGGCAGCAGGATGTGGGGCGGCAGGACGAGGTACCTGGGGTATGCGAATTGAGCACGGTATCCAAGTTCGTGCTCTACAACCTTTCCCCACAGGTAGACCTGACCGTGGATTCCGTACCGCTGGTATCCCGCGCTGCTGAAGTGGTCGAACGTTTTGGCAGCGTAGATGCCACAAGTGCAATTCGCTTCTGGGGCATCGTGAGTATCATGCGCCTTCTCGGTGCGACCCACGACGGTCCCGGTGACAGCAGAAGCCTTGCATCGAGCCTCCAGCGCTTGACCAGGACGCCACTGCGTCCCACAGAGCGACTTTAGCCCCGTGTTGCCCCACGTCCACACACGGTAGCCGCCGATTGGCGAAGTGTAATCGGGGATGCTCATGCCGTGACTGGGGCTTCGTCGGGCGCAGGGGCGGGCTCTGGCGACTCAGTTAGCTCAGGCTCAGGTTCGCTGGTCGGCTGTTCTAGCGCAAGTTTCAGCGGCTCCACGGTAATCGATCGGACCAGCTTACCGATTTGCATCACTTGTCCCCAGTTCTCGTGCCTATTCCCGCGCCCAAGAACCACAGCATGAGAACGCTTGCCTCGCGCTCACACGTTTCGCGAATCAGCATGTTCGCTAGATGTCAGTCATCTCGGTTTCGTTCCAACTATCCCAGGCAGGCGGTTGCCAGATCCGATTCGACATCCATTGTTGTCGTAGGTGTAGTCAGTGCGGGGACGGTAGCTGGCGATTGCATTGCCTGCGCGGTCGTAGCGACGTTGCTGACCTCCTGCAATCTCGCGAAACATACCCTGGGGCTTTCCGTTACGATCGCGTAGTATTTCCATGTCTATTCTCCTTTTGATTTGGCCGGAGGCTATCGAAAGGATTGCCGTTGCCGACGACAGGGGCATTCACATTGGCCGCTCCACTAGTTGGATAGCGCACCCGCTCCGAGGCTCGATCAGGGCGGCTGGTGAAATCGTGCTCTTGCGAAACCCTGCCCTGATCAGGCAGATTCGCGTCCTGAATGCGCAAGGGACAACGAACACCGTGCCTGCGACTTGGTGTGGCACTCGAGCTTCACGGAGAACCTTCTGAACCTCTCTTACGCATTCATCGTGGCCAGTGAGTTTGTTCTTTCGCGGGGATTTCCGATGTGGGAAGTCTATGTCATGTAGCCGATCAAACATCTGGTGCTCGACCGTTTCCAAAGACTTTGGCACGTCTAACGCGCGCAAGAGTTTGCCACTCTCGAGAAGAATCTTCGTCAACTGCTCCAGCGTCACGGGTCGCCAGCACGAACCCTCATCTCGCATCACGAGCTCAAACTCTGCGTGCAGGGCAAATGCCCCAAGAATTGGATCTGAAAGGACTAACTGGAAATTGTCCGCCGAATCGGGAACGTACCGAATGTGCACCGCTTGGAAACGCAGGCCATTGACCATCAGGTCACATGGCAGCTCGTCGATGTTTAATGGTTCTTCCATCGCGTCTAGCTCCTCTCGCAGAACATGCTGACTCCGCAGGTCCGTCAATCGTCATTGGCCGGGGTGGAAGACGGGTTCGCGGGTACTATTTAAGATACCGAAAGGCGCGACGAAATCGATAGGAATTGGGGAAAAAAGTTCTGCCGGGTAACCGCTGGGCAGGTTACCAGTCACCTTTCTACATGAAGGCGGACGAAACCCCAGTCGATGTGCAGACACGCGAGGACCAAGGAAAGAATCAACAAGCGTATCTTTGGCAATACAGTCGCCCCGGAGGAACCGTGGTGTTTGATTTCCGATTGGGTCGTGGACGGGATGGGCCGAAGCCGTTCCTGGGACAGTTCGAAGGCATTCTCCAAACCGATGGATACGCGGCTTATGACCAGATTGGTGGACCGAGAATGGTACATGCCTCTTGTTGGGCTCATGCGAGAAGACAGTTTTTCGAGGCGGTGCAGCTCAATCCACGAGACCCGGTTGCAACTCCCATCGTGGCGCGCATGAACGAACTGTTTGCCGTCGACGCGGAAGTTCGCCGCAAAGCGCTCACTACTGGGGCCCGCCATGTCCGGCGTCAGGAAACAGCCAAGCCTGTTCTCGATGATCTTCGCAGCAAGATCGAAGCAGCGCAGTCCGTTGCATTGCCCTCCACTGCACTCAGCAAGGCCTGCCAATACGCGCTCACACTGTGGAGGAAACTTACACGCTTCCTGGAGTATCCCGAATTGGAGCTAAGAGCGTGTAACAAAACCCCTGTTGTCAAGTGCATGCAACAAACTGAAGGGTAAATTTGCCAACATGGCATGATTGCCCCGATTGCCCGACAAATACCTCACTGAGTTACGCCGGAGAGGATTATAGAGAGCTCGTAACAGCCCGGAGAGGTCGTCGCCTGGCATTCGTCTCCGGCGTCTCCCGTCAATAGAGCAATTTAGTGCCAGTCTCCAGCAGCGATGAAGGCTCCCCAGTAGAATGGATGAGTACTCTGATGTTTCGCCCGACGTTGCCTCAGAATCTGCAAGCTCGCGGCACGTACTGATTCCCCTGTGTCCTTCCCGTTCAGGAAGTGTTCGCGATACAACGTTCCCATCCATTGCTCTGTGGTTTTGTCCTCGACTGGCCAAAGGCTCATGATCACCGTCTTTGCTCCGGCCACTTGGAATGCCCGCCTCAGCCCGAAAACACCCTCTCCCACTTTGATCTCGCCTACGCCCGTGTCACAGGCGGACAGCACTGCCCAGTCCACACCCTCTAGGTTGATGCCGGCAATTTCTTCTGCCGTAAGAATCCCATCGGTTTCATCAGCCTTTGCTGAGCTTCGACGGTTCGCCCCAGTGAAGGCCAGTCCTGACAACAGCAACGGATTCTCGGCGGTAGCTGGCAGGATACTTTCGTCCCGCTTGCTGGGATCTAATCGTCGTTGTACCGCTGACTCGCAACTGCCTTCCAGAAAGAACCCGTGGGTCGCCACATGCAGCACCCGTTTGCCGGGAGCGTATTGTGTGAAGGCTTCCGGGCTCGCGTCGGCTCCGGTCATTTGCAGCGATGCACCGTTGCCAGGCTGGGCATTAGATCCTCTCATGATCTCGGTGCCTGCTCCCGCGCCGGATTGCGTCCACAGGGCAGCGATGTTTTCCGCTTCTTGCTGGGATGCAGGCAAGGGGGAGAAGTGAAGTGTTTGGAACGTCCCGCAAGTCGAGCGCGTGCCCCGCAGGAGCGTTCCTGTTGTGCCGGTCACTGAGCCCGCTGGAGGTGATTGATTTGAGACCACCGCAAGTTTGCCGGCCTGATCAAATGCAGGATTGCCAACCACCAGAATGCCTTCCCCGTGGCGGGATTGCTCCGGCACCAGGTCGCGCTCCGTCGATAGATAGTGGATCAATGGTCTGGTTTCGACCAGATACTGCGAGCTGCCTACCGGCAGCGAAGGCAGACTCACCAAGTGGAGAGGCCCATCCGGGACCACGAACACTTCCCTGGCGTCACCGAGAGCAGGGAGTAGTGGGTCCCAAATCCTTCGACGGAGGGCCGCGCCGGTGCGGCGATAGATGTTCTCGGCTGTCTTGGAAACAGTTGGCTCCTCCTGCCGCGCGATGTCGCTTCGCCAGGCGGCCAACAGGCTCTCGATCTCTCTCGCCGTTCCCAGCGGTACGAATTCCGGCTCATGTTTCCCAGCTCGCAGTACAAATGCCGCGTACGAGGGAACTGGCTCTGGAGCCCCTTTGCTTGAGCCACGCTTTTGCAGATCGTGCTTCGCGTATCGGACGAATGCGATCAGAGCGACGCCCTCTGGCAGAGCCTCCGCGATTTCCTTGAGTCCGAGGTGTGCCCGGGCCTGGTGCTGCCGGAAGGCAATGCTCTTCTCCGCCAGCATCCGTTCTGCTTTTTCTTTCCGGTCACCAGCGTCGTCGAGCAGCTTTCGGTATACCTCTGGCGCTTGATCCTCGGCGCCACGGAACACCAGCGTTGCCAGTTGCGCACGAGCCGACGAAAGCTGATTCGCCAACTGCATAACCTCAGGATTCCCGCTTCCGTAGGCGGAACGATGGCGCGCGGCCAGTTCATCAAACACCAGCGCCCTGGAGCGGATCACCGCATCGAAGACTTCGCTGCGAGCCGCAGGAGCGGTCGCGCCGACGGTCAGGCTCAAAGCAACGTCCAACCCAGAGGCCCGGACGCCCTCATACGCCAGTGCCTGCCGCTCCGACAGAGTGCGCACCGACATACGCAGGTCTTCCGCGCCGATTTTCTCGGCGTGCAAGGCCATCTCAAGGGCATCAGGAGCCCTCCCCAGGGCAGCCAGGGTAATCGCCAGGCTACTCAGACTGCGAGCCAGGTTCGGGTGCAACGGCCCGAGACTTTTCTCTCGTATGTCCACCGCCTGGCGAAGGTCGCTTCTGGCCTCGGTTAGATCCCCTCGTTCATAGGCGAGCTCTCCCATGGCCTGTAAGACGTCGGTCACACAAAATAAGTTCGGGCAGGATTTCTGACCCATTTCCAGCGAGCGCCGGTAGTACTCCAGCGCCACGGTCCGGTTTTGATGCTTGCGTGCAACGTCCGCAAGATGGCCCAGTGTATTCGACACGTCAAACGTTTCGGGCCCGACCTTTTGTTGCATGTTCAAAGCTCTTCGGTAATAGTCGGCGGCCGAATCCAGCTTGTCTTGCGCTTGTAATATGTCTCCCATCCCACTTAAGTTTGCCGCAGCGCTCAGAGAATCGCCCCAGTTTTTTTCGTAGATAGCAAGAGCGCGCTGGCGATATTCGAGGGCCGACACCAAGTCACCGAGTTCAAAAAACGTCGAGGCTAAATTCTGCAGGGCAATTGGAACTCCGCCAGTCTTGTGGGTGACCTTGAGGAAAAGGGCGAGGGCCTTCTGGAGGTAATCGCGCGCCGCTGCAAAATCACCTTGGGCAAACGCCAGACTTCCCAGGTTTATGAGGGCAGGCGCAGGGTTGCGGTGCAACTTCTCGGTGACTCCTAACGCAAGCTCCAGATGTTCGCGCGACGCGGCTAGATCACCGATGTCCGTTTCCACCGCCCCCAAGGACAGAAGACTCCACATGAGTGGCTCGGAAAACGGAGCCACTCTCTCCCCAATGGCAACGGCTTCCTGAAGGTGTTGCAGCGACGCGGTGTAGTCTGTTTGTTGTTTTTCCAGCCATCCAAGGCTGGCCATGATGGTTACCTGCTCGACGGATCCGGCCGGTTCGAGCGTTTTCTGAATCCGCAAGGCCGCGAGGTAGTGCAGCCGCGCGTTCGCGTCACCGGGAGACAGATTGTATTCGGAGCGGCCCAGGGTATACAGGCTCTCAACCACCGCGGACGAATCCGGAGCCACCCGTTGTCCGATCTCGAGCGCCCGGGCAGAGTAGTCTCTTGCCCGGGAGGCACCAGGGTCATTGTCGATGCTGCTATGGATCGCGCGGTCGAGTTCGACCTTGGCGAGGGCGTTCATTGTCTGTACCAACTTCACAGATTCGGGCGTATGTTTCTCCCTCATTGCCAGGGTCGCGCTGAGGTAGTCAACGCCCACCTGCTCTTGTCCTTGTGCTGCAAGGCCAACCCCAGAATCGTGCAGGGCCTGTGCTAGCGCATCTGGGCGCTGAGTTTCTTCCTGCGCGACCGCCAAGCCCTGCGAAAATAGCCTCGAAGCCTCACTTTTCTTGTCCGCACTAAGCAACCCCGCTTGCACCAGCGCCGTGATCTGCTCCGGAGTGTCGCCCCTGCGCCCCCACAGTTGCTGAGCTTCCTGCCATGCGGCCAGAGCATCATCTGGGCGGTTGAGATTTTGCAGGGATTTGGCACGTGCCTGCTGCGCCAGGGCTTGACCGGCGGTATCGTCGCCTTGCCGAGCTGCTTCGAGGGCTTGGTCTGCTGCTTTCAGCGAGTCGAGCGGCTGTTTGGCATCAGCTAGCCGACCGGCCTCCGCCAGCATTTTCTCCACCGCTGGCGACGCCTTCGGCCGGGATGTCTCGGCGGCCGCGGTTTCCTGTTGAGGTGGTTCAATAACGGCGGCGCTTGCGTCGGGCAGAAATATCGAGCACGCGAGCAAACATACCAGGACTCGGACGAGTCGAGCATTCACGATTCTCTGCCTCCAGCTACAAGACGGGTGATCCTCACTTGGGAAGTTGTCGGAGAATCTCCGCAGCTCCAGATTCCAGGCTGCCGCGGAACTGAACGGTCTTCTGCAGTTCATCTTTCGCACGAGCAACTTCTTTTTTTTGTAGATATGCTTTCGCCAGATAAAAGTGCGCTGACTCGGAGTATGCGGGGTCTCCCAGAGAAACGGTCTGGCGGAAGGATACGATGGCCGGGTCGGTTTGGCCAGCCAGTAAATAACATGCACCCAGATAGAAATTGAAGCTGGCGCTTTGGGGGTTAGCTTTCGCCGCGGCACGAACACCGGGAATCGCTTTCGTGTAATCCCCTTTCTCGTAGAACCGCATCGCGGTATGGAAGGTTTCATGTGCTTCATCTTCGGTGCCGCGCAGCACAACGCCAGAGTAAGGCGGCGGCTCCACGCGGGCCAATTCTTCGAGTGACGGAGCCGCCGGGGTCGACTGCACCTGTACTGGCACATTGGGACTAACTTTGGGCGGCGAGGAGACCTGCTGCGAAGGTGGACGATTGTGCGCCGAATTCCACCAGATTCCCGCACTGAATAAGATAATGATTGTTGCGAACGTCGGTGCCCAGACCCACGCGCGGAGCAAACTGGCGCCGCGCGCGCGGGCAGGCATGGCCGGCTGACGCCGCAACTCGGTCTGCAAGGCCAGTCCGGTCTGGAGTTGGGAAAAACACGTTCCGCATTCAAAATAATGCTTCTCGAATTCTTCCCGCTCCGGCTCGGTCAGCCGGTCCAGCAGATACCCCTCCAGAATGTTTCGTTCTTCCACTTCTTCGCAGTTCATGGCTTGATAGCTATGTGGCAATTCTGCTCAGGTTCGTGACATCTTTTTCCTTATAAGATCTGCGACCTTTTTCACGGCACGCGTCTTGCGCGTCCGCACCACTTCCGAGGTGAGGCCCAGGGCGGCCGCGATCTCGCCGGGCTTGTGGCCCTCCACCAGCGTCATCAACAGAATTTTCCGGTCTTCCTGCCCGAACCCTTCCATCGCCTGATGGACCAGCCGCATCCGTTCCGCGTCTTCAAGTTGCTCAGCCCGGCAAGCTTGAGCCAGATCTTCGGGAAGCGGCTCCATGGGCGGGCGCTGGCTTGCGCTGCGCAACTGGTTGTTAATCAGGTTCCGCGCCGTGCCGTGGACGAATGCGGCCAGTTTGTCCGCGTCCTGCAGTTGACCCTTGCGCAGCGCACCAATGACGGCCATCAGGACATCCTGCACCAACTCGCGCGCGGCTTCCCGGTCGTGGGTGCGAACCACGCCCATCACGAAAACCCGGTGGCTGAACTCATGCACCAGTTCCGTCTCCGCCGAGGCATCGCCCTGACGAATTCGTACGGCCAAGTTCCGCAGCTCTCCGGCGTTCGTGGCTGACGGCAGACTCACCCTATTCCTCGTAGCGGCGGATTATACCTCGCCGCCCCGACCTTTCAGCCAAGATGTCCGCAGATGCCGTATCCGCCGCAGATTTTGCCCCAAATGTTGTCACGTTCCTTTTTCCCCGACCACTCTTTCTCTGAACGACACGCTCTTGTGGAGCTTCTGGGGAGAACATGAATTCCAAAACATGGACGCGCATTATCGCTCTGACTTTATTCGCCACGCTGGCGATCCCGGTTCAACTGGCCGCGCAGGCCGCAGCTACGCTACATCAACCCCACCAATCCCATCACTACCAAATCAATGTCATCGGCACGTTCGGCGGGCCGCAGAGTTGGCAGGTCAACCCAGGTGTGGCCCGCAACGGACTCCTCAACAATCAAGGGACGCTCACCGGCGAAGCCGACACGTCCGCGGTGGATCCGTACTGTTTCTGGTCACCAGACTGCTATGCCACCCACGCATTCCAGTGGCAGAACGGTGGGAAGACCGATCTGGGCGTGCTGCCCGGCGGCATTGGCAGCCTGGTCTTCTGGATCAGTGCGAACGGGCTGATGGTGGGCATGTCCGACAACGGTCAGCAGGATCCACTGAACCCGACGCTCCCGCAAATCCACGCTGTGCTTTGGGAGCACGGGCAAATGACCGATCTTGGGACCTTGGAAGGCGGGTACGACAGTGGGGCCGCCGCCATCAACAGCCGTGGCGAGATCGCCGGGGAAGCCTACAACACGATTCCGGATGCCAACTCTATGTTCGGTTACGGGTATCAGTCGCGCGCAGCTTACTGGAATAACGGAGTGGTTCAGGACTTGGGCACTCTGGGCACCGGCACCGACGCCGTTGCTGGCCTGATCAATGAGCGCGGACAAGTCGTTGGGATGTCGTACACCAGTTCGGTTCCAAACGCTCTTTGCCCCGGTATCAGTGCTTTCACCTTAACTACCGGTTCGTTCATCTGGGACAAGAAAAACGGGATGAAGGACATCGGCGGCCTCGGGGGCACCTGCACCCTCGCCAACGATCTCAACAACCACGGTCAGATCGTCGGCGGATCAGCGCTGACTGGCGACACGCAGGTCCACCCCTTCGCCTGGAATGCGGCTACCGGAGTTATCGACCTGCTGGATTCCTCGGATAGCAGTTACGGTTTCGCGGAAGCGGAGAACGCTCACGGCGACGTGGCGGGCGGGACCTGCGATGCCGTGACCTGTTATGCCGTGCTTTGGCGGAAGAGTGGAGGACGCTGGCAAAAAACGTACCTCAGCACCGTCACTGACAATGCTTTCTCCATTTCGGTTAACTCGTCGGAGCAGGTCATCGGCAATGTCGGGACGACAAATGGCTCGGCCCCATTTTTGTGGGAGGACGGTAGCCCGCTCGTAGACCTAAATACTCTGATTCCTCCCGGCTCGGGCCTTCAGCTGTATGAGGCGGACGAAATCAATGATCGTGGAGAGATCGTCGTACAAGGCCTTGACGCGAGCGGCAACAACCACGCCGTTCTGCTGATCCCGTGCGACGAGAACCATGCAGACGTCCTGGGTTGCGACTACACTCTTGTGGACGCGACTGCGGCGCCGCGAAGCTCCGTTGCTCACCCGCCCGACCAAACGCAGCGTTCGCCTCACTCACGGTGGAATCGGTCTAGCATGCACGGCCGGCAATCAACGATCCGATAGTTTGAAGAAAGGGCAGAGAGTAACCAAGGAGGAGACCATGAAACTCGCAAAGCTTACATCCGGCGCTGGCATGATGCTGATCATCATGCTGGCGCTGGCCTCCACTTTGCCGGCGCAGACCCAGACTCTCACCGTGCTCCACAACTTCACCAATTTTCCCGATGGCGGGCGACCGACCGGGAGGCTGCTGCTCGACCCCGCCGGCAACCTCTATGGCACGACCACCATCGGCGGAAACATCGGCTACGGGTCCGTCTTCAAGGTGGACACGAGCGGCAACCTATCCATCTTCTACAGCTTCGCCGGACCGCCAGACGGGAACGAGCCCGTCAGTGGACTCATACGGGACGCGGCAGGGAATCTCTACGGGACAACCGGCCACGGCGGCACCACGACCGTCTGCGGCACTGATCAACCGAGCTGGGCTGGTTGTGGAATCGTGTTCAAGCTGGACCCGAGCGGAGCCGAGACCGTGCTACACCGCTTTGGGTCGAATGGCCCCGATGGGGCTTTCCCCAACGGACCGCTGGCCTTGGACAGCTCGGGCACTCTTTGGGGCTCCACCCAAGAGGGCGGTGAGAGGGGGTGCACGATCCCCATTCCCCCCAACGGGCGGCTGGTGGACGTAGGTTGCGGCACCGTATTCAAGGTGGATGCGAGTGGCATCGAAAGTGTCGTGCACGGCTTCACAGTAGCTGATGGCGCCGCGCCCATTGGCGGCGTCGTGCCCGACCAGGCCGGTAATATTTACGGAGTCACCCTGACCGGCGGCCTGCAGAACTGTCCATCCGCCTTCTTTGGCAGATGCGGCACCGTATTCAAGGTGGATACGTCCGGCCAGTTCAGCACGTTCTACTCGTTCAAGGGCGGAGACGGTGGTCCCGACGGCGGCATTCCCGAGTCCAGCCTGATCTTGGACGCGGCGGGCAATCTCTACGGGACCACCAATGCCGGCGGCGCTCACGTGTGTATCCCGCAGATGCTTCCGGGGATTAGTTGCGGCACCATCTACCAGTTGACCACTAGCGGGACAGAAACAGTCCTCTTCTCCTTCGGAGGACCCGGCGATGCGGGATTCCCAACCAACGGCCTCGTACGGGATGCCGCCGGAAATTTCTACGGTCTCGTCAGCGGACTGGTCGTCAAGGTGGACTCCATGGGCAAGGAGTCCTTTTTGTATGCCTTCACGGGCAACGACATTTCTGCCGAGGGCGACCTGGTGCAAGACGCCAATGGCAACTTGTACGGTACCACTTATTACGGCACCACCGGTGACGGCACCGTGTTCAAGCTGACCACACCGCCGGATTTTGCCGTGGGCGCCTTCACGCTGACGCCGGCAACCGTGGCTGCGGGCGGGTCGGCATCTTCACCTCTGGACATCATCGCAGTCAGCGGATTCAACGACACCGTAACCTTCACGTGCTCCGTGTCGCCCAGCCCCGCGCAAGCGCCACGATGCTCGGTGAACGCGGCGTCCGGCACTCCGGCCACGGTCACGGTCACCACCTCGGGCACGAGCGCACACGCGACTTCCCACTCGGGTGGGGGATTCTCCTATGCCCTCGGGCTGCCACTGGTGGGACTGGTGAGCATCGGTAGCCGCTTCGGATCCAAGCAAAGAAGGATCAAGACCATGCTGGTCAGCTGCGTGCTGTTCGCCGTTCTTGTGTTTCAGGTGGCTTGCGGCGGCAGCGGTGGCGGAGGCAGCCACGGGACACCCACGGGCGCGTACACCATCACGGTAACCGGGACATCGGGGGCAGCGACGGGCTCGCTCGGGCGCTCCACGAGCACCACGCTCCAGGTGCAGTGAGGGCAGGGAAAAGCTAGTCACCGTCACGGGAACTCCGGCGACCACTCGCACCCACGACTCAGGTGACCATGGCAGTGCAGTGATCGAACAGGCCGGGATTCTCGTGAATGCGGCTAGAGCTGGGGACGAAGCCTCGGATTCCTATCCGCCCAGAAACCTCCAGCAGATGAGAATGCAACCTAGAGCTAGGAACGCTTCGTGGATGTCTGCTCGTTTCTCGTAGCGAACCCGCAGGCGGCGGAACTGGTTCAACCAGGCGAACGTCCGCTCCACGACCCAGCGCCATCGGCCTAGTCCGCTGCCATGTTCGGTGTTGCGCTTCGCAAGAAAAGGAATGATGTGGCAGGCAAGCAGACCTTTGCGGATTGCCTCAGCGTCATAGCCCCGGTCGCCCAATACGCAATCAGGCCGATGGCGCGGCCTTCCTCGCTTTCCCTGCAACGGTGGGATGGCATCAACCAGAGCGAGGGCTTGCTGCGAGTCGTTACGATTGGCCCCGGTGAGCTGAAGGGCCAGCGGAATTCCGCGCGCGTCGCAAATCAGGTGACGCTTGCTGCCGAGCTTTGCCCGGTCGGTGGGGTTGGGACCCGTTTGAAGCCCCCAAAAACGGCTCGGACGGAACTGCCGTCCACGACTGCCCGTGACCAGTCGATCTGCCCATGGCGCGCCAGCCAGTCCAGCACAACGAAGTGGATCAGTTGCCAGATGCCCGCCTCCTGCCAGTCGCGCAACCTTCGCCAGCAACTCATCCCCGAACCGCAATTGATCTCCTGTGGCAGCATCCGCCAAGGAATCCCGCTTCGCAGAACGAACAGGGCTCCTTGAAGGCAAGCGCGATCTGACAAGCGTGGTCTTCCACCTTGAGGTTTGGGCTTTGGAGTCGGGAGAAAAGGTTCGATCAGATTCCACAAGGCGTCGGGAAGGAGAGGCGTGGCCATGGAAACTCCGTTCGAGTAACAGCGATGTTCATTAGGCTACTACGGGCATCGCGCAATAGGCGGGGTTTTGTTACAGCTTCTAAGTACCAATCTGGCGGAGAATTCAATTCGTCCTCTGGCTCTTGGTCGAAAGAATTGGTTGCATATCGGAAGTTCGCGGGCGGGACCGAAGATCCCGGCTATCCTTTCGGTCACGGAAAGCTGTCGTCGATTAAAAACCTCCGTCCGCAACTATCTGGCGGCGATCCTTCCCGGCCTAGCCAATCTTCCGATCAAGCGCCTTCCCTCACTTACTCCTTCGATTTGGGCCAGCTCTGTTCGAGGGAACGATTTTCCAGAATTACACATGCCTCGGTTGCCAAGTTGAGGATTGTTGATTTCTTTTCTCCGCTTATCACCCGCGCAATCAGCTGAGGGGACGCTTTCACAATTACAACCCATCTTACAAATAGCCGATGCGAGCTTAGCCGCCCAAACACAGGGCAGCGCCCGACACCCTAACAATTGTTGGGACGTGTTGTTTGGACCGTGCGGGACCTGGCGAATAGGGGTATTATGCCATCCAGCATTGTCTCGGGCTTTGTCTGATCGAATCTATGGGGGTTCGATGCGATTGCGGCCGATCCGCCGGTTGTTGCCCGTTCTCATTCTGGGGATCTACTTCTCCTGCGAACTGGGCGCCCAGACGACAACCTCGGGGGGCTTGACCGGTGTCGTGACCGACCAGAGCGGTGCGGTCTTTCCAGATGCCAGCGTCGAAATCAAGGATGACGCCAAAGGTACGAAGCAATCTGCCAGAACCGACCGAGACGGAGTGTACCGATTCTTCTTTCTGGCGCCCGGGACATACATGCTAACTGTGGAGCACGAGGGCTTTCGAAAGGAAGACCGGGTGGTGAATGTTCTGCTTGGACCGCCAGTTTCGGTGAACGCCACTCTCAAGATTGCGAAATCCAGCAGTGAAGTCACGGTGACGGGTGAAGCCCCGCTCATCCACGCAGAGAATGGCGATGCTTCCGCGACCATGAACCAGAAACAGATCGCGGAGATTCCGAATCCTGGGAACGATCTCTCTTATATCGTGCAGACCACGCCCGGTGTGGTGATGAGCACGGATACATCGAATACCAGTTTTTCGATTCTGGGAATGCCAGGCAATTCCTATCTGTTCACCATAGACGGAATGAACGATAACGATAATGGCGGCAATGGTGGCCAAGTTGGCGCTCTGATCATGCTCCTGGGTCAGAACCAGATTCAGGAGGCGACCGTCGTGAGCACTGGCTATTCCGGCCAGTTCGGGGGCGCCGCCGGTGGAAACGTGAATTACATCACCAAGTCGGGAAGCAACAACTTCCACGGCAATGCCCAGTATTACTGGAACGGAAGGGTGTTCAACGCCAACGACTGGTTCGATAACGCGCTTGGAAACCCGCGCCCTTTCGACATTGCCAATCAGTGGGCTGGCTCGTTCGGCGGCCCGATCAAGAACAACAAACTGTTCTTCTTCTTCGATAATGAAGGGCTTCACCTGCTCATTCCCCAGCCTCAGTTCGTGACCATCCCAAGTCCACAATTTGAAGCTGCGACGATTGCAAATATCGACTCCCGGTTTGGCGCCAATTCCGCTTCCGATGGGTTTTACAAACAGATATTCAGCCTGTATAACTCGGCGCCCGGCGCCAGTTCTGCACAGAAGGGCGGCCTGAACCACTTGACCGACCCTACAGGCTGCACGGGGTTCGTCGGCCCAAAGTCCAGTGAAGGGCGACTAGGCGTTGACCTTCCGTGTGCCCTGTATTTCTTTGTACCTCTCGGCCGCCCCAGTCATGAGGTGCTCACATCTGGTCGCATTGACTGGATTCCTGGTGCAAACGATCGTGCGTTTGTCCGGCTTCAGTATGATCGTGGCCGGGCCGCCGTTTATAACGACCCCATCAACCCCGTTTTCGACGCGGATAATAGTGGTCCGTGGTGGCAAGGCCAGCTCAATGAGACGCACACGTTCGGGACGTCGGCGGCGAGCCAGTTCCTGCTGGCCGGGTCCTATTTTGCTCTCATCCTCCGTGTAAAGAATCCATCCCAGACGCTCGCGGCATTCCCGACCGTTCTGAATTTCGCGCCGGCTACGTTCAATGGTTTGGGAGGATGGGACGGCGTATCGGTATCCGGTTATGGCCGGCGTAACACGCAATATCAACTTTCGGACGATATCGTGAAAATCCGGGGCAAACACAAGTTTGGCTTGGGTGCCGGCTTCGCAAGAATACTTTGGAGCGAGTTAGCCAACAACCTGGGATATGCTGTGGGATCAAGCTTCACTGGGATTTATACTGCGCAAACGCTTTATGCCTTCTACCAGGGTGGTGTGGACCCCTCCAACCCTTCGGCTCCTTTGTCTGATACCACCTCGCTGGCGCAATCCTTCACATCGCAGACTACGCTGCCTATCTCTTTTTCGAATTTTGCATTCTACGGCCAGGATGAGTGGCACGCACGACCAAACCTGACGTTCACGCTGGCCCTGCGGGGCGAACATTATTCCAATCCCGTTTGCCAGAGCCACTGCTTTGCCAGCTTGTCCGGGCCGTTCGACTCAATCAGCCATGACCCGGGCCAGCCCTACAACCGAACGATCGTAAGCAATCAGGCGCGGGCTCTCCAGGGCGTAGACACAATCCTGTGGTCGCCGCGATTCAGTTTCGCCTGGCAGCCCTTCGGCGTTTCGCATAACAGTGTTCTGCGCGGTGGTATCGGTGTGTTCTATGACCCGCTACAAGGCCTCCTCCTGGATTTTTTCTCAGGCAGCTCTCCGGTTGTCAATTCGTACTTGGTTTCCGGAGACAATCTCGCGCCGAATGAACAGACCAGTCTCTTTCAGGATGCCAACGCTTCGAACAAGGCTTTTGTTTACGGCTACGGGGCAGGACAAACGCTGGCACAGATTCAGGGTGCAATTTCAAAGGTCTATCCCCCGGGATTCTCTCCGTCTGGCGCGAGCGCTGTCACGAGGGCGATGCACTCGCCGCAATTTCAGCGATGGAGCCTCGAATGGCAGCAGGCTCTCGGAGTCCATGGTTCAGGAAGCGTCGGTTATTTTGGACATCATGGGATTCACGAGATGGTGGTTGATCCCAGCGCCAATGCCTATGGTTTCGGCTCGCTTCCCGCTGCGCAGTGCGCTAGTCCACCCGTGCTGCCCTGTGCCGACGCTCGCTTCAGCAGAGTCACGCAAGTCAACGCGAACGCCGTCTCTAATTACAATGGGTTGGTAGTTTCGTTCAAGCATCAGTTCACACGCTGGACACAGGGCGTGTTTCAAGCCAACTACACCTATGGCCACGCCTTCGATGAAGTCTCTAACGGGGGTCTATTTAGTTTTACCCTGGGTAGTTCGTTGAGTCCGCAAGATCCCAATCATCTCCGAGGCAGCTACGGCCCGGCGGAGTACGATGTTCGGCACTCCTTTAACGCGAGCTATGTCTGGGAACTCCCGCTGAAAGTGGTTCTGCGCAGACACGGTCCTGATTATCTTGTAAAGGGTTGGCAGGTGTCGGGAACGGTGTTTGCCCGCACAGGATTCCCCTATACCGTATTCGACCCTCAGCGATCAGCGAATCTCCAGGCGAGCAACTATTTCGGACAAATCTACTCCGTTCCCGTCGGTCCGCTCCGTGCGAGTTCGCGATGCGGGAAAGATGCCGCATTCGTCCTGGACCTGCATCCTTGCCTGCCCCCACAAACCTCAATGGGTGGGACCATGCCCAATCCAGGAGCACTCTTTGTCCAGGCAGGTTGCGAGACAGGATTCAATGCTGGGCACCTAGGCGCGACGGGTTCCTGTAACGGGCCTGTGGTTTCTTTCACCCAAGGGCGAAACCGTTTTCGGGGGCCGGGTTATTTCAACACGGACTTCAGCATCATGAAGAACACCAAAATCCGTGGCTGGGAGAATGCGATGCTGGGAATCGGCTTTCAGTTCTTCAACTTGTTCAACCACCCAAATTTCGGTTTTCCGGACAACTCAAGTTCCGATTCAGGATTCGGGCAGATTTTTTATCTGGACCAGCCGCCGACTAGCCTTCTAGGGGGTGGCGGCATCGGAGGGGCATCTCCCAGGATGATTCAGTTGAAGGCCCAGCTGCAATTCTGATGGCGACGGCCAGATTGCAACCGTTTCGCCTCGACAACGGAAACTCAAAAATTCTCCATCGTCCATATATTCCCATCCGTCGTCTGACTCATGAATGCTAGGTGACGGCCATCAGGAGAGGCGGGCGAGTCGCCCAACGCAACGTGGTCGCGTAACTTGCGCGCATTGCCCCGCAAATCCACGTACAAGAGTGACGCATCGCTGCCGACACTGCTGATGACAAAGAATCCCTTTCCGTCCGCCGCCCAATACAGTGTCTGCAGAGGGTTGCTCCAGTTCTTCAACTTGATGACTTGCGTTCCCTCGCCGCGCAGGGAAAAAATGTTGATGAGCCCTCCGGTGCTGGCGATGGCCGCATACCGTGTACCCTCCGGAGATAGCTCGCCGGCGATCATGCCGATGTCGACATCGAACCTTGTTAGCTCAGTCCCGCGCCCTTTCAATGGATCGAAGGCCGTGATGATCAGTTGCTTGCGATCCTCGTCTGGCTCGGCAATCACACATACCTTCGCCGGGGCCCGGGCGCAGGCGAGAAAGCTGTTTGGCCTCGCGGTAAATACCAAGTGCGATGTTCCCCCGGCTATGGGAATCCGCATAACCTCCTTTGGTGCCGTGGCATCTCCCGGCCTCACCTCGTGCTGGTAGAAAATCCATTTGCCGTCCGGACTAACGCGGGTGTTCAGTACCGCGTCTGGCCCGGTGAGTACTGGCTCCGCTTGATCCGCGTCCAGCGCCTGCTTGTACGAGTTCCAATACCCGTTGCGATTGGATCCGAAAATAAGGGTCTTGCTGTCGGCCGTCCAATCGCCTGGATCGTCGAGACTCTCACTCAAAGTGAAATGCCTCGAGGAGAGGAGGCGCGTCCCACCCGGTTCGAGCTCTGCCACATACATGCTGGGGTGGTTCGTCCATTTCTTGAAAGCGAGCCGCTTGCCGTCTGCCGTGACACTCGTGGTGTCCATGCAGAATCCAGCCCAATTTGTCAGCCGCCTGGGTTTCTCGATGGCTTGACCGGTGCGCGTATCAAGCCGCATCTCCCAGTAGTTGCAAGTGTCACCAACCGTCTGAGGTTCCCTCATCGAGTACAGAAAGCGTCCATCCGGCAGCCACAAAACGTCCTGGATATTCTTTGTTTCCGAAGGCGCAAGGACCGTGACCGGAGACCCGCTCTTCAAGTCGCGGCTCAGGAACGTATCGCCGGAATCGTCATTGCGAACGTAAATGAACCGTCGACTATCGGGCGACCACAGGGCCCCTGCGATTGCGCTCTTCTCATCGGTGTCAAAGACCTTGCGCGCTTGCTCTCCATCGGGCCGCATCAGCCAAGTTTCGCGCTCGCCGAGTTGCCCTTTGTTGGTCGCGAAGGAAATCAGGGATCCGTCCGGGGAAACGGACCAGGCCATGGCACCGTCGCGAAGCTTGTGGGGTACACCACTCTGCGCCGGAACCAGCCAAATACTGCTGGTCTGTGACGACCATGCACCTTGACCTTCACTCGCCGGGTGCGCATTGGCGAGAAACCTGGCGCTGTCGGGAAACCAGGCCGTGGACATAATCTCCCAGTCAACCTTGGCGCCTTTCAGCACGTCGGGCTGCGGAACGGCATGCACCTCGCCCGTATCAACCTGTTGGATGTGCATCCCTTTCGTATCGGAATATGCAAGGTATTTGCCGTCAGGAGAAATCGCCCCGCCGGTCACTGCGTTCTCGGCGGAGTTGAGAGTGAGTTGGCGAAGCTTCAGGTCGGGCACGGTCGAAGATGGCCGCTTGACAGACCAAAGCACGGCGCCGAGCAGGAGAAGAGCAATGGTTCCCCCAACCGCTGCCCATCGCCAGAGAGCTTCTGGTCTCGATTGCATGTCCTGCCTGAGACTCTCCAAGTCGGAACGCATTTCCGACGCAGTCGGATAGCGTGCCTCACGGTGTTTTTCGAGGGCCCTGTCGATAATCTCTTCTAGCTTTGCCGGTAGTTTGGGATTTAGCTGCCGTGTCGGAACAGGCGCCTGCGTGAGGATGGCTTCCTGCAACGCGGGCCCCGTGTCACCCGCGAAGGCGCGTCGCCCCGTCGTCATTTCATAGAGTACCAAGCCAAAAGAAAACAGGTCCGTCCGCTGGTCCAACTCCTCCCCCCGCACTTGTTCCGGCGACATGTAACCCGCCGTCCCCATCGCCACGCCGGTCCTACTTAGGAACGGATCGGAAGTGGACGGCGACATGGCTTCGGGCGGCGCTTCCTGTGCGCCGGGGTCGGCAACCCGGTCCCATTCCGTGCCATCCTCGGCTCGCATCACGGCCGGAGCAAGTTTCGCCAAACCGAAATCCAGAATTTTCGCTTGCCCCTGACGGGTGACGAAAATATTTGCTGGCTTGATGTCGCGATGGATGATTCCCTTCGCATGGGCAGCGTCCAGCCCGTTTAGAATCTCAACGGCGATTTCAAGAAGCGCTCCGAGCTCCAAACCCGCTTTCTCGGGACTCGCGGCACAGATCAATTCCCGCAGGGTCTGTCCTTCCAGCAATTGCATCACCAGGAACGGCTGCCCCTCGTGCTCTCCGAATTCGTAGATGGGGCAAATGTTGGGATGTTCCAGCGCGGATGCCGATCGCGCTTCGCGCTCGAAGCGTCCGAGGGCAGCAGGATCTTTGGCGGACTCTTCGGGCAGGAACTTGAGCGCGACCAATCGGCCCAGCTTGATGTCCTCGGCCCGGTACACCAGTCCCATACCTCCCTCGCCGAGCACACCCAGGATGCGGTAGTGGGAGACAGACTTGCCCGCCAGGGAAAACCCGAAGGAATCCAGACTGTCACGCACGGATTCCTCCATATGGTCCCTTGCGCTCCGGTCGGACGAGAGCAGTGCTTCAACCTGCCGTCGCAAATCTGGATCATTGCAGCACGCCTCGTCGAGCAGGCCGGCGCGGTGTTCTGGCTCGCACTCGGCGGCGCGATGGAACAACTCCTCGATCTGCAACCAGCGTTCGGGAGTCAAGGAGCGCCTAACCGTTTTGTATTTGGTGGTGAAGCCACGCTTCCGCCATCCTCAAGTCACGCCGGACGGTGACGGGGGAGACATCCAGCGCTTGCGCTATTTCATCCATAGAAAGTCCGCCGAAGTAGCGGAGTTCGACCACCTTGCATTTGCGAGGATCGATCTTCTCAAGCTCGCCAAGACCGCTGTCGAGCGCGACCAAGTCCCGGCTCCGCTCGTGCTGGAGGCTCACTGCTTCTTGCAATGACACTCTCATTCCCGCCCGCTTGCCGGCCTGTTTCTTCCGGGCGTGATCCACCAGGATTTGACGCATGAGGCGCGCCGCCACCCCGAAGAAATGCGAGCGGTTCTGCCACGTGGGATTCTTCTGATCGACCAGCCGCAAATAGGCCTCATGGACGACCGCGGTTGGTTGCAACGTGTGGCCATGGCGTTCTCTTCTCAGGCAGCTGGCAGCCAACTGGCGAAGTTCCCGATACACCAGCGGAGTGAGTTCCTCAAGAGCCTGCTGATTGCCCTTTCGCCACTCGGCCAGCAATCGCGTCACTTCATGGGTATCAGACATGGCTAATGTGCTTGAAAATGCCGAACTTTGGTCGTCGCGGCATTTTATACCGGTTTACCCAGCGCTGAGTCTCCCGCCCGATCAGCCGACGAAAAAAATACCCAGCATGATCGATTTTCGTCCTGGTTCGCGCATGAGTACGTAGATGGCGAAGGACGGCGCGGATTGGGCCACTTTTTCAGGGCAAGGACGAACGTCGAGCGTGATGCACTGGCGATGGCCCAAAGAATAAAGACTGAAGCCTTCGGGATCACACGATCTGTCTCGCGGAGGACGAGATGATGGCAAATGGTCGATGGCTTGGTGTACTCCGCTCTGAGCAGGAGAGAGCGCGTCCGGTTACAGGAGGCAGGATGAAATCGATGTTGCGGGCAATCGTCGTTGCTTCGTGCCTCGTCACCGTCGCCATGCTTTCCAAGTGCGGTGGTGGATCGTCGCAGCAAACAATCCCGCAGCTGACGATCACCACAGCCTCGTTGCCCAACGGCACAGTGGAAACGCTGTACAGTCAGGCGATCCAGGCCAGCGGCGGGGTGGGGCCTTTCAGCTGGTCGGCGACCGGCGCGCTCCCGCACAATCTGGGGCTGAGCAACAGCACCACCAACAGTGTGACGATTTCCGGCACGCCGGATACCGCGGCACAAGGAGCGGCATTCACCGTCAAAGTAACGGATGCCGCCAACCACTCGGCTACGCAGGCCTACACCGTCTCCATACTTTTGGAGCCGGATACTTTGACCCTCGCCCCCCCGAGCCTGAGTTTCGCCCCGCAGCTGATGGGGACCGTGAGCGGCGCACAGGTGGAGACGATCACCAACACGGGCAGCTCTCCAGTATCCATCAATAGCATCACCATTACGCCGAGCGGCACCAACTCCGCGGACTACAGCCAGACGAATACCTGTGGATCGATCCTGGCGGCCGGAGCGAATTGCGCGATCAATGTGACGGTCACACCCAGCCAGTTGGGCCCGAGCAGCGCTACCATAACGATTACCGACAGTACCGTCGGTAGTCCACATTCGGTCTCACTGAATGGCGTGGGGCTTACGTCGGGACTCAATGCCACTTTGTCGGCTGGCAGCCTGACTTTCGCCAACCAAGTTGTGGGCACCACCAGCCCAGCGCAGTCCCTCACGCTGAGTAATTACGGTACAACGACGCTTACCGTCGTGAGCATTGCCGCAACCGCCAACTTTGGCGAGACCGACACCTGCAGCGGTTCGAATCTCGCATCGGGGGCGAGTTGCACGATCAATGTCACTTTCACGCCGAGCGCAACGGGCAGTGTGACAGGGACGCTGACGGTTACCGACAACGCGCCCGGCAGTCCGCAGACGGTTTCCCTGAGCGGAATGGGCGTGACTAGCAATTACGTACTGACCGGGTACTGTTTTCACAACATTCACGGCTTACCCAATTGCCAATTTACTGAGGATCCTGCGGAGTGTCCGGCCGGACAGCGAGCAACAACGCCGAGCTTCGTGGGTTGCTTTTTCCCTCACTCTGCGAGCGTCGACCTTTCAAGATCTTGCAGCGTAGAAGGCGCCTACGGAGGGTCCGGGTACTGCGCGACCAGTTTCACGGGCGCAGCCAAGGTCAGAGCAGCCGCGAGCGGATCTCGGCTCCCCGCGCCGAGGTCTGCACAAAGCCCGGAGGACTAGTTCCTCGATTGCATCGACGAAAGTTCATCACAAGGAGACACGACATGAAATCCAGAATGTTTTGCATGACCTGCGCCATAGCGACGATTGTGCTCGCCCTCGCCATACCGGCCAGTGCCACCTTCCCGGGCAAGAATGGCCGCATCGCCTTCGTAGGGGGAAATCTCGGGCCCAACGGTGGCGACATCTTCACCATGAATCCCGATGGGAGTGACGTAAAGGAGCTGACGACCTTTGCGGTGAACGGCGGGGCTGCGTGCTGCGGATTCTGGTCGCCCGATGGCCGGCAATTGGTGTTTGCTGCTCAGCCGTTGGGCGCACCGACTTACCAGCTCTGGATGATGAATGCGGATGGCTCGAACCAGCACCAACTGCTCAACGATCCCAATGGGTTCGACCTGTACCCGAGCTTTTCTCCTGACGGCAGTCAGATTGTATTCACCCGATTCAACGCGGTTTTCCAGGGCGCCATCTACCGCATTCAGGCGGACGGCACGGGCCTCACGGCACTGGCTGATTTCAGTCCCAACCCCGACATCAATAGCTACGATCCCGTCTACTCGCCCGACGGCGAGACGATCGCTTTCGACAGCAGCTTCCGCAGTGGATTGATCTACGCGGTTTTCCTAATGAATCCCGACGGATCGCATATCCGCCCACTTTCGCCGGCCTGGCTGGAGGGCGAGACGCCTGACTGGTCGCCAGACGGCCGGAAGATGACCTTCTCGACCCGTACCCTCTACGCGCCGAACACGCTGACCCGCCAGATTTGGGCGATGACGACCGACGCGGACGACACGCGACTGGAGCAGATTACATTTCCCGGCTCCTCCAATGACATCGGCCCGGTCTGGTCTCCGCAGGGCGATGCCATCGCTTTTGAGCGCGATTCGGCGGACGGCAGTACGTTCTCCATCTACGTCAAAAGCCTGGATAGAAGCGGTGCGCAAATGGTCTTTCAGGGCGCAAGAAACAGAACACTGGATTCTTCTTCGTCCATCCGGAGTGGGCTGGGCGGAATGAGGAGTCACGACGCCGCACGACGCATCCAGACCGGCGCTGCGGCGCCGCGATGGGGTCCAGTTCCGCAGTAGTCACTGCACACGGCCACGATTCGTAGCCAAAATCCATGCCGCAATTAGGAGGAACATCATGCAAACATCGAAGAAAAGTCCGACTTCATTTCTTGGCGTTGTGTGTTGCTGCGCGCTGACCTTGCTGCTGACGGTCAGCGCCGCATTCGCCGGCAGCACCACGCAGAACGGCCGCATCGCTTTCGTCGGCAACCAGGGCGGGAGCTTCCAACTGTACACCGTGAACCCCGATGGTAGTGACATGGTTCAAATCACGAACTTGCCGCCCACTTTGTTTGAGACCTGGCTGCCCGACTTCTCTCCGGATGGGCAGCGCTTAACCTTCTGCTACGGCACGTTCGACAGCGCCGACAACGCCTTCGCCGAGATATACGTCATCAATGTGGATGGGAGCGGCTTGAAGCAGTTGACGAATGATGGTCTTTTCGACTGTTTCCCGCGCTGGTCTCCGGATGGATCCCGCATCATCTTCGGACGCCAAGCGCCCAGGACTCAACAATTGGTAGTCGCCACCATGCGGGCTGACGGGTCCGACAAAAAGGAGTTGAGCAGCCCGCTCTGGGGTATCGCGCGTGCGGGGTTCACGCCTGACAGCAAGCGCATTTTGTGGGAAACCCAACAAGCCGGATTCATCTCGGTTTTGTGGATCATGGATGCGGATGGTACGCATCAGAAGCGATTGACGTCCGCGCCGCTCAAGGCTGGGGAGGTCAGTGCGCCGTCGCCGGACGGAAAGCACATCGCGTTCATCAGCAACCAGAACACCCCGCCCGAAGTTCTGAATGTCCTCTTCGTGATGGACTTTGACAACGGCAAGATCACTCAGATCACGCATGCCGTGGGCACCTCGCACGACGTGCTCCCTAATTACTCTCCCGATGGGACAAAGATCGTGTTTGCCAGTGACCGCACGAGCACGGACGGTAGCTTGGACCTTTTCACCATCAACGCGGACGGCTCGGGCCTGACTCGTATCGCGACCGGCATCACGGTCGGCGGCTGCCCCGACAAGAATTGCGTCAGCCCAGCCTGGGGCAGGAAGCCGTAACGAATCCCGCCACAGGCGGCATACCATGAAGGAGGGCGCCATAAAATCTGGAGTCTTCGCGTCGATGATCGTTTTAACTGCGCTCGTGGGGCCGGTAACCTCTGGCCGCGCCAGGAGCCGGGCTTGGCCGCCAACACTGATGCGACGAATCATGCGAAATCGCTTCGCAGGCCTCGCCTTTGGAGCAAAAGATTAGCTGATTCAGAAGAGAACGCTGAGGAGAAGCACATTGAAATCGAGAATATTGACGCTTGTTACTGCGATCGCGTTGTTCGCTGCGGTGGCTGTCCCAGATCAGCTCGCAGCGCAGGGCAGCCAAGATCATAAAGACCAGCACCATCATTACAAGCTCATTGACGTGGGCACATTCGGCGGGTCCGCGAGTTTCATTAACCCGCCATTCAACGTGAACCCAGAGCTAAGCGGCCGTGGAGTGACCGCCGGGGGCTCGGCGACCGGCGTGTCCACAACCTCGACCAGCAACGGCTTCGTCTGCGGAGGCTTGGACGGTCTCGTCCCAAAGGTCTTTCACGCGTTTGAATGGCGGGACGGCGCCGTGCTCGACCTGGGCGCGCTGCCTCCTGTGCGCGAGAACTGCAGCAATGCGGAGGCCGTGAACAACAGTGGCGACATCGTTGCCGGCGTCTCAGAGAACGACAATATCGATCCGGTGCTGGGTATCAAGGAACTTCGGGCTGTGCGTTGGACGAATGGTGAAGCAAAAGATCTCGGAAACCTGGGAGGATCCATCGGTGCGGCGGTGTCTCTCAACGAGCGGGGCCAAATAGCCGGATTTGCCACGAACGCGGTGAGCGATCCCTATTCCTTTTATTACTTCCTGGCCTTTGGTTCCTCTAACGGAACGCAAACTCGCGCCTTCTTGTGGGACACAGAGAATGGGATGCAGGATTTGGGCACACTAGGCGCCGGTAACGATGCTCTGGCTACCCTTCTGAACGAGCGTGGCCAAGTAGCCGGACAGGCGTATACCAACTCGACGCCCAATTCCACCACAGGTTTTCCTACTGCTGATCCGTTCCTTTGGGACAAGGAAAACGGAATGACGGACCTCGGTACTCTGGGCGGCACCGTTGGCAATCCGACCGCCCTCAATAATCGAGGTCAGGTTATCGGTTCCTCCAACTTGAGTGGAGACCAATCCTTTCATCCCTTTCTTTGGGAGCAAGGAAATCTGATTGATTTATACGCGAATACAGAGGGAGGAAATCCATTGACCGCGGACGCCATCAACGATGCCGGCGAGATCGTCGGCGCGGGTGCCTTCCAAAACGAGTCGTCCGACGCCTATCTATGGAGGGAGGGTACAGCGACTGATCTGGGGCACCTGGCTGGCGATTGCACCAGTCGAGGATGGGCCATTAATTCCAAAAGCCAAGTCGTTGCTGAATCGTATGCGTGCACGGGAGGGAATGCCCGTGCGTTTCTGTGGGAGAACGGCTCGATCATTGACTTAAACACCCTGATTCCTCCCCGCTCCAGCCTGCAGTTGGTATGGCCCATGGCCATCAATGACCGCGAAGAGATCGCCGGTGTCGGCTTGCCTGCTGGTTGCCATGGCTTTGATAATGCCGGTGAGTGCGGCCATGCTTTCCTGCTGATCCCGTGTGACGAGAATCATCCCGGCGTCGAGGGCTGCGACTACAGCATGGTGGAGGCGAGCGCGACTATTCACTATAAAGTATAGTGTATTAGCAATTATTATCTTACAGATAATATTACCGGCGCTAAAGATCAAACCGTGCGTTCACGATGGCGCGATTTTGCGGCAACAACCTGCGGTACACATTATCGATGAACGCCCCCATAGAGGTTCTAACTCCAGAGCCGGTCCCAGGAGCGTTCTTGGTCCCACTGTGGAGTCGGTTCGAAATAACCGCTATTCGGTGCTAAATGCTGGCGAACCACGTCTTCACTCAGAGTGACACCCAGGCCAGGCCGGTCAGGCACCTCAATCCAGCCGTGGCTGACGATCGGCGTCTTGGTTCCTTCTTCCACCAGCGATGACCACCAAGGCACATCGAGGGAATGATGCTCGAGCGCCAGGAAGTTTTGGGTAGCGGCGGCACAATGAACGTTCGCCATGCAACTGATGGGAGTCCCTGCAAAATGCATGGCCATCGGCACGCCATATTCCTCGGCCATGTCTCCGATTTTGTGAGTCTCGAGAATTCCCCCAGCCGTTGCGAGGTCGGGATGAATTTTGCTGACTGCGTGCCGGTCACAGAGAACCCGGAACGGTTCCTTGAGGTAAATGTCCTCGCCGGTGAGGATGGGAGTAGGGCTCTGGTCAGAGATCTGTTTGAGCAGGTCGGTGTAGGTCCAGGGAATCACGTCTTCCATCCACGACAGGTTGTACTTTTCATAGGCCTTGCCCAGTCGGATGATCGACTTCACACCCAAGTGACCGAGATGGTCCATCGCCAGCGGGATTTCCATACCCACGGCATCACGGACCGCGGCGACGTATTCCTCCAGCATGGCAATCCCTTTGTCCGTAATTTCCATGGCTAAGAAAGGATGCGGAAGTTGCGACGTCTCCCACGGACTCAGGTCGGACGGATGCGTCACGGTTCCGGGCGTGTCCGACACCATTCCGACCCCCAGGTCCATCTTGAGCCAGGTGAGGCCCATTCCTTCTTTCCGCTCCTTCATCCTTCGCGCATAAACCTTGGGATCTTTGGACTCTTCGGTGTCGGCGTAGATGCGAATCCTGTCACGAAACTTGCCCCCGCCGAGCATCGTGTAGACCGGGACGTTATAGACTTTACCGGCGATGTCCCACAGCGCCATTTCTATTGCGCAAACTCCGCCAGCCTGTCGGGCATGCCCGCCAAATTGCTTGATTTTGCGGAACAGTTTGTCGATTTGCAGCGGGTTCTCGCCTAGTATGCGGCTCTTTAAGAAAAGAGCGAAGGTTGGACTGGCGCCGTCCCTAACCTCACCGAGTCCGTATATGTTCTGATTGGTCTCGATCCGAATGATGGAGCAAGGACTCGGTCCCGGTTTCGCGATCGTCGCCACGCGAAGATCCGTGATTTTCAGCGCGGAGGGACTTGAGTTGGAGTTGATACCCTTAGGGTAGGCCTCGAACGGTTCTCCCGCCAACAGGGAGCTTCCCAGAGCCATAGCGGAAGTCTTCAGGATCTCGCGACGGTCGAAGCCATGACGGCCATTCTCACTCATGTGCTCTGTCCTTTTCACGGCAGCGCATACGCCAGAGAGGTATTCATAGCGAGATCGAGATTGTACGCTTGCTGGCCGGGTAAATTTCACGTTTGACAGATCATCTCCGATTTGAAAGCTTCGGTGCGCCATCGTAGAATACTCGGTCCATTAAATCCAAGCATGCTCCAAGAGCCACTATCTCTAGTCCATGTGAGAGGTACCCGATGCCCTGCCCTGCATGCAGCCGTTCTGTCCGACTCGGTCTGATTGTGTTTTGGGGTGCGTGCACAATTGTCTTGCTCGCACCGTCTCCCGTTTCAGCACAACTCTTCACATTTCCCAGGCAGGACTTGGTCGACTACACAGCGCAGAGCCCATTTGACCGTCTCCCCGACGGCCGGCCTAAAGTGCCAGACGATTTGATCGAAAGGGCGCGAGGTCTCTCATCGGAGGAGGTTTGGGCCGTCCTTCATGAAAAGGGATTTAATAACCAGTATGCCGATGGATTTCAAGTCCTGCAGCCTGCGAAAACGATGGTGGGGCGCGCTTTTACGGTGCAATTCATGCCGCTGCGCTCCGATATCGATCAGGTTGCGCAGGCTAAGGCGAAAGATCATGGCCTTAAGCAACTCATGAATCAGACCGCCATCGACATGCTGCAGCCAGGCGACGTACTGGTCGTGGACCTGTTCGGCAAGAAAGTGAACGGGACTATCGTCGGAGACAATCTTTTCTACTACGTGATGACCGCCACTCGTGGTGGAGGCCTGGTAGTCGATGGCAGCATCCGCGATCTCAACGGAATCTCCGAAATCGATATGCCTGCTTACTTCCGGTCTGTCGATCCAACTCCAATTGGGAACGTGATGCTGACCGGTATCAATATTCCGGTGCGAATCGGCGGTGTCACGGTCATGCCCGGCGATCTGGTGGTCGGCGACCGCGAAGGTGTGTATTTCGTTCCCCCCCAGTTTGTGAAAGAGGTTCTCGACCGGGGTGACGAGATCCATGTTCATGACGAGTGGACGAAAAAGAAATTTGCCGAAGGGCATTACAAGTCGAGCGAGATTTATGGCTCTCCGAGTGATCCAAAGCTGCAGAAGGAATATCAGGAGTATCTGAAACGAAGGCTGGAGGAAATTCAGAAGCAACGAAATTCGAAGCAATGAGGTGAACCGATGCCTAATGGGATGACATCTTGATAATTGGACCTGAGTGCAGGGAGGCTGCTTCGTTTCTGGCGACTTGAGAAGATTCTGTTGCGCCTCTTCGTTATCTGAGCGGGCCTGTTCAACACAGAATTCGAACCTATGGGCTGGAGAACTCGGCTCATCTGAGGCAGCGCGGAAATGCTCGCATCCCAAGATGGATTGCCGGAACGTTCTACGAATTCTGGTCGGGCGTGGGATTGCTTGGTCCTTGGTTGGCCGTGGCCGCCACATAGCTTGCGCCCTGAAAGGTAACCACGTCGTTCACCGCGTAGGGCGCTGAGTTGTCAAACGCGTTGCGGAAGTTGAATCCAGTTCCATTCGCACCTGCAGGTCCAGCAGGTCCCGCCGCACCAGTTGCGCCTGTCATTCGCGTCAACCCCATGAACCCCTGTGGGCCTTGTTGTCCCGCGGGGCCGCCAGCTCCCGTTGCGCCCACCGGTCCCGAGGGCCCAGCGGCTCCTTGTGGTACCTGACGTCCTTGTGGCCCCTGCGGGCCCGCCGATACCAGCACCAGGGGTAGCTGTGCGGTGTGGCTGGTGAAAATATTCTCTTTGCTGTCGAAGGAGACCGAAATCGCCCCGGAAGTGGGCACCAGTGCAATCCCGTTGTTGGCCAGGGTGCCGTTCAGCCAAGCCTGCATCGTCGAAGTGACATCCAGCGAGAGGTATCCGGTCTTGCCAACGGAAACGGCGCCGAACAGTTTGGTTCCCAGCGCTGGAGCGCTGTTGTAAGTAATCTTGCCTTCAGACCAGGATCCGTTGACTTGATACACGTCCATGGTGCCGGAGGTGAGCACGGCATCGACATAGAGAGTGAGAGTCGCTTTCGACACGTTCGAGCCGGTGACGCCCGAGCCCAGGTTGACGATGCCGAACTTGATGTAGGTGTTCGACCCCGAGCAGATGATCAGGGCGATGCTGTTGCCGAAATTCGTGGTTGGGAAAAACGACGATGTGTTGGCGTCATCGGTGATCACCACCTGGGCGTGAGCCAACGCGGAGAAGACCCCGAGAAGCAACATCTGAATGATAAGGATAAAGTTTCTGACCCGCATGACCGACCTCCATAGTGAAAGTAGGAACCAATTTCGCCTTTCTTCTGGCCCACATATTCAGAGACTCACCGTCTTCACCGGCGGACAACGGCGTCGGGAGTCCCGTCCGGAAGAAGCGGCGCCTGAGACAGCGAGTAGCCGCGGCCTGAACCGGCCGCCGGCGCGTCCCGGACAGCCGGCCGCTACCCAATACGCGAGTGAGCGGCGGCCGCCGTGTCTCTTTAGAAGCAATCTACCTTTCCTCCCGCCTAAAGCTGTACGTTCCGTTCCATTGGTAATTTAGGCCGTCCGTACTCGATACAAGTACACGGGCCCGGAATCCGGTCAACGGCCCGATCCCGTCCGAGAACGTGCAGAGTCCGGAATTGCCCGTGTTGTCGAGCGTGCAACGGCCGACCGCCCAGTTGCCGGTCCCGACGTAGAGCACGGCGCTGCTGTCCACAGAGATATAGCCGCCTTCGGGGGTTGGGAGGGGGGCCGTGCACGGGTAGGTGGTGCCACCGTTATCGCAACCTACAGGGGCCTGAGCATACAGAACCTTCGACCCGACCTCGATCTCCGGGAGGTTCGAGGACGTGATCGTGCAGAAGGCACCGTTGTCGAGCGTCCACGCCGAGCAATTCTTCGTCACATGGAGTTCTCCGTTTCGCTCGTCCGCCTGGGCTGGTCTGGGCATTAGAGCCAGGATCATGGCCGCCAACCCCGCCAGCGCCAGTAGGCTAAACGAAGTCGAGAAAACACTTCTCTTCAAAACTGGGTTTCGCAACATTTTTCACTCTCCTTAGACCGAAGTTGAACGAAGCGGAGATCGGGAGTAGCATCGACCAAATGCCTGTCCTTCCGCCTGTTTCTTTGCGTAAACCTAGCCTTGGCTGCGGCGGAAGTCCTCTGGCCGAGCTCACAAATTCTCAAGAGTTCTCACAGGGATTGCGAGACAACCCGTGAGCGAAGAAACACGCCGACGAGCTGCCTCCGAAGGTTTCCGCGATTCGTCCTCCGCTACCGAAGAGGCGCCAAGCCAGGAGTCCATGCGGCTTTACGAATTTGGCCCTTTCCGTCTGGATCCGGCCGAACGCAAATTGTTGCGCGGTAACGAGATAGTAGCGCTCACGCCCAAAGCATTCGACACCCTGTATTTGTTGGTCCGAAATGGTGGACGCGTGCTGGAGAAGGACGAACTGCTCAGCATGCTTTGGCCCGACACGTTCGTCGAAGAGGGTAGCCTCTCCAACCACATCTTTCTGTTGCGAAAGGCTTTGGGTGAGGATCCGACTTTCATTGAAACGGTTCCTCGGCGGGGTTACCGTTTTGTGGGAGCCGTGCGACGGTTCCCGCATGCCGCTCCGACGCACAGTGAAGCAACCCTTGAAGTCAGCCCGCTTAACAACTCCTTTCCTGCGAAGACGCGATGGCCGTGGCGCAGTAGAGCCGCTCTAGAAATAGCTGCGGTTGTGGTACTGGGCTTGCTGGTGCCTGCGGGCTGGTTCTTCAGGGTGGCCAGGCGAGGCGGAGAAACCATAGACTCCGTGGCGGTGCTGCCATTCGTGAATGCCAGCGGTGACCCGAACGCGGAATACTTGAGCGATGCCATCACCGAGAGCCTCATCAACAGCTTGTCGCAGTTACCGAATCTGAAGGTGATGTCACGAGACTCCGCCTTTCGCTTCAAGGGAAAGGAAACGGATCCTCAAACGGTTGGTCGCGAACTGGGCGTGCGCGCCATCTTCAAGGGCAAAGTCACGCAGCGCGGGGACACACTGAGCATCAGCGCCGAACTGATCGATGCTCGCGACAGCAGCCACATCTGGGGGCAACAGTACCAACGGAGGATCATAGATATGGATGTTCTCCGGGAACAGATCGCCGGAGAAATGGCGGGCGCGCTGCGCAGGCGTTTAACCGGCGCAGAAGAGAAACGAATGGCCAGGAGCTACACCGCCAATCCCGAAGCCTATCAGGACTATCTGAAAGGCCGTTATTGGTGGAACAAGACCACTGTGGGTGGATTTGACAAAGGCATTGAATACTTTCAGCAGGCGATCGCAAAAGATCCCACTTACGCGCTGGCTTATTCCGGCTTGGCCGATTGCTACAGCTCGCTCGCAGACTTTGGCGTTGTTCCCGCCAACGAGGGTTATCTGAAAGCCAAGGATGCCGCGCTGAAGGCCGTGGAGCTGGATGACACCCTCGCCGAAGCTCACGGTTCGCTGGGCTTGATCAAGTCAAGCTATGACTGGGATTGGTCCGGAGCCGACAATGAGATTCGACGAGCCATCGAACTCAACCCAGGCTATGCGGACGCCCGTCGATTGCATGCCGAAGTTCTGTGGCAGACCGGACGGCTGAACGAAGCCATCGCGGAGACTAAGAGAAATTTGGAACTTGATCCAATCTCCCTCGGTAATAACGTCGATTTGGGCGTCGAGTATTTCCTGGCGCGGCAGTATGACCAAGTCATATTGCAAGAGCGAAAGGTACTAGAGTTGGATCCAAACTACATTGAGGCCTACTACTTCCGGGGCATCGCTTATCTCAAGAAATCCATGCTCGAGGAAGGTAAGGCGGAGTTGGAAAAGGGGCTCGCGATCGCCCCAGCCAGCGAAGTGGCACTAACCGGGGTCGGATACGGGTACGCTGTCACGGGTAGGAGGGCAGAGGCGCATAGGGTGCTGGATAAATTGAACGAGCTCTCGAAGCAGAAATACGTTTCACCGATCTGGAGAGTCAAAATCTATGCGGGCCTTGTCGAGAAAGACAACGCATTCGAGTGGCTGGAAAAAGCTTATGAGGACCACTCCATAGTAAGCGTCGGGTATATCAAAACGAACCCCATGTTCGATTCGCTGCGCTCGGACCCGCGCTTCGCCGATTTTCTCCGCCGGACAAATCTGCAACCCTAACCGGCGAACTATCCCACACGATCGGACCCCGAACAAGCCCGGCGTCGGCGCGGTACATTCCTCCCGCATCATGGGCCACTCGGAAGTTATGCCTCGGAACTCACTTTCAACGACGCGGGCCGGAAGTCGGCTTGTGGGAAGTCCGCCAATAAGTGTTGTAACCAGATGGGATGAGAAGGCCGGTCTCCGGACGGGATGCTGTACGCTCCCAAGTCATCGACGTGCTCAAGGCACAGATAAAAGGAGACCGGCAATGAAAAAGGTTAGCACCGCTGCGGCGCAGCAGAGCAGGAAATTTTTCGCAACAGACACTGACCATTTGGATTGGATCTGGGAGATCGCAACAGTTGGTACTGCATGCTGGACGAAGCCGGCCAGATGCGGCAGGAGCAGCGGGTGCGAATGACTGCGAAAGCCCTAGGCGAAGCGTTCGGCGCCCAACAGATAGCAGCACCGGCTGAAACGGGACAGCCCAACATGCACCGAGCGAAATGAAATCGCTCCTCGTTCCACGAACCGCAAGAATCGACTTGACTCCGACCGGCCTTCTCATGGAAGGCCCATTACACTCATTGACTTGTATTCCGGCGCGAGGCTTCTGCGGCGAATCCAATCTGCTCAGCGCTCGGGACACCGCAAGCGCCCCCTGACACTTTGGGCCGCCACCGAAAGGTTATTCGAGTAGGTGCTGAAGAAGACAGTTGAGTATAGTGATTCGGTCGGGCCTTAAGCATCGCTAAGCGAGAATCGAAAGTGAGAATCGATTGCCATGAATCTGACACGTAGACACTTCGCCAAGCTCAGCGCGCTCGGCCTGGCAGCCCGGTTCGTCCCGAATCTGCATGGAGGGACCTCTGCCCCTCGGAAGACCGGCTACTGCGTAATCGGCCTCGGCCGCATCGCGGGTCACTTCATGCCCGCCGTGCGCAGTGCCACCACCTCGCAGATCACTGGACTCGTGAGCGGCCATCGTGACAAGGCGGAGCGAATCGCGGCCGATTACGGCGTTCCGGCAAGCTCCATCTACAACTACGAAAACTTCGACGAGATCGCGCACAACCCTGCCATCGATGCGGTCTATGTGGCACTGCCCAACTCGATGCACGCCGAGTACACGATCCGCGCCGCCAAGGCCGGCAAACACGTGCTTTGCGAAAAGCCGATGTCAACCAACCTGGCCGATGCCGAGGCGATGATCGCGGCGTGCAAGGCAGCCCGCGTGAAGTTGATGATCGCCTATCGCTGCCACTACGAACCCACCAACCTGAAAGCGATCCAGCTCATCCGCGAGGGCGCGCTAGGCCAGGTACAGGCCATCGAGAGCACCTTCGGCTTCAACATTGCTCCCGGCGAATGGCGGCTCACCAAGAAACTCGCCGGCGGCGGCCCGCTTTTCGATGTGGGTATTTACTCACTCAACGCGTGCCGATACCTGACTGGCGAGGAACCGGAGCACATTGCGGCCACCGCTTCGGTCATCGATCAGGACGGCCGCTTCAAGGAAGTGGAGGAGAATGTCTCATGGACAATGAAATTCCCCTCCGGCATCGTAGCCAGTTGCAACACCACCTATGGCGCCAACATGGAAGGTTTCTATCGCGTCCATGGATCGAAAGGCTGGCTCGAAGTCGATTCGGCCTTCGTCTACGAAGGGCTGCGGCTGCGCGCTGACTATGGGGGCGTCCAACTGGACGAACTCAACCCGGCCCGCGACCCCTCGCACTTCCTAGCCGAAGCCGACCACTTCTCCCACTGCGTCCAAAATGGACTGGAGCCGAAATCGCCGGGCGAAGAAGGTCTGCGTGACATGCGCTACATCACGCAGATTTACCGGTCAGCTGGAATTCCAATTATTCCAATGTAGGCTAGTTCACAGATTGCGACAGGTGAGTGCGCCGTTGAAGGACAATGTTGAGTTCCGCAGGGTTCCGCGCGGAACAAGCGACACTCTGTTCCCCTATTTCCATTGCGGTACCGAAATTGTCAGGTGCACCACATTGCACTGAAAACCCCGGCACCGGGGTCAATGCGTGAAATGGGGATTTTGCGCCAGTTATGTGAAGCACGCATCGTTATCCGTGAGACTCTTTGGGCCGATCCTGCAATCATAGGTATTATCGCGCGTTGAAGATCAACGGAAGCGACGAAGCAGTCAAGGAGTCTGAAGGTGCAAGGGCAGTACCTTACCTTGGAATCTGAAGCGCGCTGAGCATATCTAGTTTTATCGCCCGGGAGAACACGGTATTAAAACGATCAGACACCAGGTCTCCCTTTCTGGGAAAGGTGAACCTTCCAAACAGCTGCGTGGCACTCGCCTGAGTGATGGTCAAAAATATGTGGATCAGTTTCTGGCGCACCGTCCTCTTTTGCGGATCCGCTCCGCACCGGTATGAATCCAGCAGGGTGATGATCTCGTTGTCGTCCGTGACCCAGTTCTCGTGTGCCGAGGATTGAACGCGCGTCGTAAGCATGTCATTGACGTCCTGGGCAATGAGCTTGTCATTGGTCCGAGCGGCGAAACGGGCTAGTAGATTTGCCCATTGCTGATTGCTCAGTTTAATGCCGTTCGCGATCAGCCGTGTCGTTTTATTGAACTTATTGCCGTAATGCGGATCCCTGAGGACAGCATTCTCCATGTCATCTATGTCGCCGGGACTAATGGATCGATTGTATCCGGCAGGATCACCCAGCTTGTACTTTTCGACCAAGTCCATTCCGACTCTCATGAGGTTGTCCACAGGCGTTGCAGCCCGTCCCATCGGCGGTTTTGGGGTGTTGGGATCCAGAAGCAGAAGGTAGGTAATTTGCGCGAGATAAGCCGCTGCTTCATCCGTAGCCCGGCGAATCGCGTACTCGTTAATGTCGGCGGCAATGTGGGTGCACTCGTGCAGGACATTGGTGCGTGCGTTGAGATCCATCGGCGGTTCGCCCGCCTTAGTCTCAAGAGTATCGATTTCAGCGTAGTAGTTCGCAACCTTATCGTTCCCCGGCTTAATCGTAACTCCTCCCGCCTCGATGTAGTCTGCGACCTCGTCGTATTCGTCGGAATTGATCTGGATCACCCCAACAGAGAAGCTAATCTTGTGGAGGATTGGGTCGTTGAGAACTTGCAGAATGTCTTCTTTTCCGATTGGCATGGCGCTTCCTTCCTGTATTTTGCCGTCGAACCTGGCTCTTTACACGACTCCAAATGTCATGGTGACCGCGCGCCAGCCAGTTAGGCGAACGGGGAAGTCTTTTGCGCGGGGCAGGTTTCAAGGTGAACTGAGGCGGAATTCCAGTTCCTATCCAAAGTGCCAATTCTGGCCAGGATATTTGCCTGGTCGTGCCCTTCAAACGCCACAAAGTTCGGGTCGCCCCACACTGTTGCCGATTCCGCTCCCAATCCTGCCGAACTATGTTCGGGATCCAGAATGTACTGGTGCCGTGCCTCATGAGCCACGATGCGTGCAAGAGCGGTGGCGATGTCCTCCCACTGATTACTCGGCCAATCCTTCAAGGGCTTATGTTGGCTGAGGAGTTCGGCCTCCACCAGGTCGCGCATGGACTGCTGGCCCTCCTTGGTCTTGAGCCAATTGGAGTCCTTGCGCTGATGCTCCCTCTGTTCTCTGCGAATATCGTCGGCCTTTCGCTTGTGCAAAAGATCGTCTAGAAATGCATCCTCGGCGAACTCCAGCGACGCTACCCCATACGTCATGCTGATCGAGACCTTCGTTTGAGCGCCGTCTGGCGCGACCGTTTTCCATTGCCCACCAACCCCCCCTTTATCCGGGGCACCGGCGAATGATGGGGACAGCTTATCGAGATCAAGATGCACGCCCGCCTGCTTGATTGAAAATCGAACGTTGTCATTTTGCTTCTGTTGAATGTGAGGCACAACCGCGTCCACAGCGGCGTTTGATGCGACCAGCATCACGACCGAATCGGTGAAGTGAAGAATCGCTGGCAACTGATCGGGCCTACGTGCTACCACGTTGAACTGTGGAATAAAGGAGAACAGATTCGCCACCTCGCTTAGCAGCTTCGTCCGAGCCGGGTCGGGCAGATTTTGAAAATCATCATCGTCAATAATGAACAGCGTCTTGGCCATCCTCACACCTCCAGTGCCTTTTTTACGGACGCGCAATTTGCCTCTATTGGTTAAGGCGCATTGCAGCAGAAAAGGGGCTCAAAATTCTTACTCGGCCTGGGATTGCCAGAGCCACCAAGTGCAACCCCGGGATTGACTTGCCGGTGCCCGACGACTATCGTTTCCAGCAACTCCCCCATTGCCAGTAAGACGTCTATGGCCCACTTGCCCTCCGAATCGGTGCGTGTCTTGCTCGCCAAGTGGAACACGGGAGACCAAAAGGCGCTCGACGGTCTCGTTCCGCTGGTCTATCACGAGCTTCACGCTTTGGCTCACCACTACCTGCGAGGAGAGCGCTCTGACCATACGCTCCAGACGACAGCACTGATTCACGAGGCGTATTTGCGCCTGGTACAGCAGGGGCCGTTCCCGACAGAAAATCGTAATCACTTTATTGCGATCTCAGCCACGCTGATGCGACAGATTCTGGTCGATTACGCTCGCCATCATCGCGCAGATAAACGCGGCGCCAACTGCACCATAAGGCTGGAGGACAATGTCGACCTGGTGTTGGAAAAGGAAAACGATGTCGAACTGCTGCTGCTCGACGATGCGCTAACCCAACTTGCCCAACGGGACCCACAGCAGAGCCAGATCGTTGAGTTGCGGTTTTTTGCCGGTATGACGGTTGAAGAAACGGCTGCCGTCATGGAGATCTCTCCCGCGACCGTGAAACGTGACTGGGCAATGGCGCGTGCTTGGCTTTCACGCCACATGAAAGGAGGAGATCGTGGAGACAAAGGCAGAGTGGCAAAAGATTAAAGATCTGTTCGGAGCGGCCCTCGAACGGCCCCCCGCTGAACGCGATGCATTCTTGCGCGAGGTCTGTGGCGAGGATGCAAGCGTCCGGGAAGAAGTCGAGTCTCTCTTAAAAGCCCACGATTCCGTCGGTGGAATCTTTGAACGCCCTCTGAACATTCCGTTTCCCGGAGCGACAGACATTCACTCCCTCGGTCCGTATCGGCTTCTGGAAAAGATCGGCGAGGGCGGCATGGGGCAAGTGTGGTTGGCCGAGCAGTCCGCCCCTCTTCAGCGGCACGTGGCTTTGAAGCTCCTTCGCTGGGGCACATACGACGATTCTTTGATTCGTCGCTTCCAGGCTGAGAGGCAGTCCCTTGCAGTAATGGACCATCCCTGTATCGCCAGAGTTTATGACGCCGGCGCAACTCCCGACGGGCAGCCTTATTTCGTGATGGAGTATGTCCCGGGCGTGCCGATAACAGACTATTGCGACCAGAAACAGATGAAAGTCGGAGAGCGGCTCGAACTGTTCATCAAGGTCTGCGAAGGCGTGCAGCACGCGCACCAGAAGGCAATCATTCATCGTGACCTCAAGCCGGCGAACATCCTCGTGTCAGATATGGACGGTAAGCCCGTTCCTCGCATCATCGATTTTGGATTAGCCAAGGCACTCGATGCTGAGGTTGTGGGTCAATCGCTTCACACAAAAGCGGGCGGTCTCGTGGGAACACCGGGATACATGAGCCCGGAGCAGTGCGACCCAGTCGCTCAAGATGTGGACACGCGAACCGATGTTTATTCTCTGGGCGTAATCCTTTATGTGTTGCTCACCGGCGAGCCGCCTTTCGATGTAAAGGAGCTGAGGAAGAAGCCCTTTCACGAAATGCTGCGAATGCTGCAAGAGCACGATCCGCTGCGGCCCAGTACGAAAATCGGTTTAGCTACGAAGAGCTCTTCAGCAACGGCCTCCGCGCGCGGCACGGAACCGAAACAACTCGCCAGCCAACTCCGCGGCGATCTCGACTGGATCGCGATGAAAGCGGTCGAGAAAGACAGGACGCGCCGATATGGAACCCCGTCCGACCTGGCCGCTGATATCAGTCGATATTTAAGGAATGAACCGATCACTGCGCGTCCGGCGAGCCTTTCTTACCGATTTCAGAAATATATTCGACGACACAGATACAGCGCGGCTGGAGCGGCAATATTTGTTGCGTTGTTAATCTCTTTTGCGATGATGCAGACCATTCAGCTGCAGAAGATCAGGCGTGAACGTGATCGGGAAGACCGGATTGCGGAGTTCATGACGGGAATATTCAAAGTCTCGGATCCAGGAGAAAGGGTCGGCAGTAAGGTTAGTGCACAAGAACTACTCGACAAAGCGACAAAGGACATCGATACAGGTCTGGCTAAAGATCCCGAATTTCAGAGTCGAATGATGAACGTCATGGGAAGGGCGTACTTGAACCTAGGACTTTATCCTGAGGCACAGTCCCTATTCGAACACGGCATCAAGGTGAGTGGGTCTGTGCTTGGTCAGGAACACAGGGACACACTCCATATGATCGGGGAGTTAGCATGGACGCTTTTTGAAGAGGGACGTTTGCCTGAAGCCGAGAGCATGCAGCGCAAGTTACTTGATACCAAGCGGCGCGTGCTCGGACCGGAGGACACCGACACTCTTGCAACGATGGGCAACCTGGCCGCGACGCTCTGCGAGGAGGGCAGGTGCTCAGAGGCACTGACATTGGGTAGGGAGCAGCTCGATATTAGGCGGCGCCTCTTTGGCCCGGAGGACTTCTATACCCTCGTAGCTATGGATAACCTCTCGATCATGCTTTCTCGCTCAAACCAATTCGCCGAGGCGGAGAAGCTGGAACGTGAGACCCTTGAAATTTCTCTCAGAGTCTTCGGTCGCGAAAACCTAGGGACCATCAGCTGTATGACCGACCTCGCTGATATTGAGAGAGATATGGGCCGAGATGAAGAAGCCTTAAAGCTTTACCGCGAAACGCTAGATTTGGAACAGCGTGTCCTGGGTCCAAGGCAGCCCCAGACAGCCGAAACCAGATATAGCTTGGCTTGCATTCTGGCGCGACGCGGACAGCGAGACGAAGCGGTCTCGAATTTGCAGTATGCCATCGATCACGGACTGCAGCCCAGGATGGATCTGCAGATTGAAAAAGATCCTTTGCTGAGTTCCCTTCAAGGCGATCGGCGCTTCGCTGCCTTGGTGGCGCACGCTAAGAAAGTCGCGCAGTCCCAAACCGCCGCTCCTCCGCAAGAAACCAAGTGATCTCGGCCTTCCAAGAAGTGGCTCAACTCGACTCTGCGGCCATGGGCGCGGGCATCAAAGCGCGATCTTAACGCTTTGGAATGTTGCCTGTCGAAAACGGGCCATTTCACACATTGACTTCTGGCCTTCGATATCACCCTTATGCATTCTCAGGTAGGCCAGACCACGCAGGTAAATCGCATCGGGGAAGCACGTTCGTATGCTCAACGCCCTTGGCAGGCTTATCGCGGTGGAGCGCGATCATGGCTTGCATCTGGTAGCGGTACGGCATTCCAGATTGTTTTCCGTTTGGAAGGGCTTTCGAAGTCTCCGCGGCGAGGTTCTCCGCTCCGGCTTCTACCACAGAACCTGTTTCACGAAATCGGTATTCGGTAAATGTTTCTCCGAATGTTCGCCTTGGTGTACGAGTATTTCTCCGGTCCAATCACGGAATCCACTCTCGTTGGCAGGACGGCCCCCCGATTCGATTCTTTTAAGTCTTCAGGGCCGACGAGCCCTTCCGGCGGCAAATCCGGCAGCCCGCGCCCGCCATTCACAGGCAACAAGTAGGTTCGCGGCTCGTTAGGTGGCAATCCGAATTGCAGGGCCAAATACTTCCCATCCACGCTCCACCATACTAAACAGGCCCTGCACACCAGCACTGGTCTTCCCCCGCCGTTCGGGTAGGCGAGTGTTTGATAAGGATGATTCTTATCCGCGTCGTCCTTCTCGAAGGTCACTATCCATCGCCCGTCCGGAGACACCGCCGTCAAATCCAGAACTGCCTGCTCAAGCAGTTTCTTCCTGCCCGATCCGTCCGGCTGCCGCGTGTATATGTAATTCTTTCCGCTCTCGCTCGCCCGGTAGACCAGATTCCCATTGGGCAGAAACATCGGCGAGTCCTCGTACTCCACGGACGGTAGTTGCTGAGGCGAAGTCCGGTGATCCGTCGATGCAATCCACAAATGCGCAATTCCCTTTTCGTCCTTCTGCACAAAGGCCACACGGTTTCCGTCCTCTGTTACGGCGTAGCTCGCGTAGTGTTCTGGAAGGGTCTCGTCTATCCGATACCCGGGTACGACCCGGTCGCTCCTCCCGCTCGTCAGTTCAGTGGTCCACAATTCGGCGACGTCGTTCAACCCAGCCCTGTTCAAGTAAAACAGTCTTGTTCCGTCCCTTGAAAGTGTCGTGGAAAGCGCATCTCCCTCTGACGACATCTGGTGCTCCCCTTTTTCATCGTGAATCCAGACCGTCGAATACTGTGTTCCCACCGACGTTAGAAACGACCTGCCATCCTGTGCCATCGCGATCCCTTCCTCTTCCGTTGGCCCGGATGTCACCTGCTCAGGTTCTCCTCCAGGGAAGCGTTGTCTCCATATGTGAAACCGCCCTCCCTGTTTCGTGCTCAAGTAGATCCACTTTCCATCCGGCGACCAGGCCCCTGTCGAACACGTCGCGCCTGCGGGCCCAACCAACTGCTCATTACCGCTGCCATCGAATGGCACTACGCGGCATTGCACAACTTCGCCGGTCTCGTTCATCTGATTGGCAACCAACACCCATCTTCCGTCCGGTGACAGATAAGAGTGGTGGGCCATGCTCCGGTTTCCCGCAGGCACATACACATCCCGGCTTTGTCCTCGACCCTCATCGGTCGTCACCACCCCCATATGCAACCCGCTTTTGATCTCCGAAAACAGAAGCCGCTTTCCACTCTCAATCCACGTCAGCGACGACGCGTTGGGCAACATTAGGTGCGGTGCTCCTCCCAGTACGGGTACTTCCCAGGTATTCCAGGGGTCCGCCGTGCCATAGTCGATCCGGGTCCCGTCCGGTGAAAATGCCGGACTCAACTTCAACAGCTTGTCGTGCGTCAGTTGGACCGGCTCACCTGACGGCAGCATCTTCACGTACACGTCCCCCGGCCCCAGCAACGTGCCGCTCCCCCTGATGAACGTGAGCATTCTCTCGTCCGGCGACAATGCCGGGTATACCGCCGCATCGGTAAAGAAAGTGAGTTGCTCCCATTTGATCTGGCTCGCTGGTGCAGTTCGCGTGCCTCGCATGTATAGATAAGTCGCGAGAGCCCCGATTAATAGCAAAACCCCGAAGAATGCGAGCGAGAGCATTCCTCGGTGTCTTCTCGCTTCGCCCAACGGTGTTGCAGCACTTGATGACCGTCTAGACGCCGCAACCATTCCTGGGCTTGCGGCGGGGGCAGCGCTCGCGTCTACCGAGCGCCCAGACTCTGTGTCCCGCTTCAGTCGCCTTAGTTCGGAACGCATATCCGAGGCGCTTTGATAGCGGAAGTCGCGCTCCTTCTCCAAGGCACGATTGACAATGTCTTCGAGCTTCGGAGGAATCTCAGGATTGATACGTGCTGGAGATACCGGACTCTTGTTGAGAATTTCGTTGAAGATGGCTGCCGACGCCTCGCCCTGAAACGGAAGCTTTCCCGTCGCCATTTCGTAGAGAACAACACCAAACGAGAACAGATCGGTACGAGCATCCAGATCCTTGCCGAGCGATTGCTCCGGCGACATGTACGCAACGGTTCCCACCGCCGTACCAGGGCTGGTCAGGTGCTCTTCCAGCGTTACGGTTGATTGCGCGCCAGCTTTTCCGATGTCGAAGACGGGTGTCACTTTCGCCAGTCCAAAATCGAGAATCTTCGCGTTTCCCCGCTTCGTGAGAAAGATGTTGGCTGGTTTTATGTCTCGGTGCACGATCCCTGCGACATGAGCGGCATCCAGGGCGTCGGCAATCTCGATGGCCAGAGAAAGAATCAGCTCAGGCTCGAGTGGACGACCCGCGATCTTGTGTTTCAGCGTCATGCCATCCAGAAATTCCATGACGATGAACGAATGGCCTTCGTGCTTGCCTATCTCGTGAATCGTGCAGATATTGGGATGATTCAAGGCCGAAGCAGCACGAGCCTCGCGTCGAAAGCGTTCTAATGCTTGCGGATCTTGCGCGAGGACTTCGGGCAGGAATTTCAGCGCAACGAAGCGGCGAAGTTCAGTGTCCTCGGCTTTGTAGACCACGCCCATACCACCGCCACCCAACTTTTCAACAATGCGATAGTGGGACACCGTGGCGCCGATCAGTCTTAATTCCCCTTCGTTTGTCCCTGCCTCGCGGGTCACCAGTTTGCCCATCACTTCCAAAGCCGGCGACTGCATGAAATGCTCGGCCTTTGTCTCCTGAGCCAGTAGCGACTCCACTTTGCTCCGGAGTTCGTTGTCGTCCCCACAGGAGCGCTCGAGGAATTCAGCGCGGCGGCTCGGATCAAGCTTTAAAGCACGCTCGCAAAGCTCTTCGACCCGGCGCCAAAGTTCAGCCTGCATGTTTCAGTTCCCCTCGCCCAACTCCTGTAGCAACCACATCTTTGCCAATTTCCAGTCTCGCCCGACCGTCTCCGCCGAAACCCCCAGGACCTCGGCGGTTTCTTCAACGCTCAGCCCGCCAAAGAATCTGAGTTCTACAACCCTGCTTTTTCTGTCATCTATTTCGGCCAACGCCTGCAAGGCTTCATCTAGGGCAACGATATTCGCATCGGGTTCGTTGCACACCGACGGAGCGTCCTCCAACGACATGTGAGGCACTCCTCCGCCCCGCTTCTGGTAACCGCGGGATCGGGCAAAGTCGATGAGAATGCGCCGCATCAGCTGGGCCGACACGGCAAAAAAATGCGCCCGATCCTGCCAATTTACTTGTCCACAGTCCACCAGCCGCAGGTAGACCTCGTTAACGAGTGCGGTCGTTTGGAGAGTATGCCCTGGTCGTTGCCCCGCCATATAGTGTTGGGCGACTCGATGCAATTGCTCATAGACAAGAGGCGTGAGTTTTTCCAGAGCCTTCTGATCCCCGTCAGTCCAAGCCTTGAGGAGCTGAGTGACCTCGTGAGTCGGAGAAACAGCCACCTGAGCCTCCACAGTTTCAATACTTTACACCCGGTATTGCCCAGAACGCACGATTGTCTCGTTACCCAGCAGCAGACTGTCTTCACAACCTTCTGATTCAACCGGTGACGGTTTTGACCTCCCTTTCCCGTCTTACTAAATGCAATGCATTCGAGAGGCAAGTTCTGAATAAGGAGGACAACATGAAATCTCTGTCACTGAACCCCATTTGTGTTGCCAGCTTACTGGCCGCCTTCGCGATGCCAGTACTGCTGGTCGCCCAAGAACGATCACAGAATACTCATTACACAATCCAGGATCTGGGTGTTGTTGGAACCAATCCCACGCAGCCTGGCCAGCCGTTCGTAGTCTCGAACAGCGGTTGGGTAAGCGGGGGCGCCGACGTGGGTGCGGCCCTGCATGCCGTTCTGTGGCATGGCGGAAAGATGAACGACATCGGAAACCCGGGCCTTGGCGGCAACAGCATGGCGTTTGGCGTAAACGAATGGGGCCTGACGGTTGGAGAGGCAGAAAATACCTCATCAAGTCTTTCGACGACTGAAGACTTCTGCGGTTTTCAATTCGTGGGCTACTCTTCGTCGCCGATGCCATGCGTCCCGTTCATCTCGAACCAAAGCAAGATGGTTCCGCTCAAGACCCTGGGGGGCGTAAATGGGGTCGCCATGCAGATCAATAGCTGGGACGCGATCGCCGGCTACGCTGAAAATACAACGGAAGATCCAGATTGTGCTTCCCCACAGAGCTATCAGTTCAAGCCCGTTGTCTGGTTCGGAAACTGGATTGAGCCGCTTCCGACGGGGAGCGACGCGGAAGGTGTGGCGTTTGCGATCAACGACCTGGGCCAGGTGGTCGGCGCTTCGGGAAACTGCGCCCCGTTCAATCCAATATGGCTGTTCAATCTATCCCCTGTTCATGCTTTGCTTTGGCAAAACGGAGTGCGCACCGACCTCGGCAGCCTGGGAGGGGCGACTAACAACCTAGCTCACGGCATCAACAATCTCGGTCAAGTGGTCGGGGGCTCCGATCTGAGCGGCGACGCGACGACTCACGCATTCTTGTGGACCCCGCAAACCCGGAGAATGAAAGACTTGGGTGTAGTCGGCAGCGACTTCTGGAGTTTCGGGCTGGGCATCAACGATGAAGGTCAGATCGTCGGCGCTTCGGCAAACGCTGACTTTAGCGTCCTTCGCGCGTTCGTCCGCCAGAACGGAGCACTCGTCGATCTCAACAGTCTTGTAGAGGGAACCACGGTTCTGTTTTTGGAGACCGCGTGCTCGATCAATTCCAGAGGTGAAATCATCGGGTTCGCATATGACCCGAACACTAGTTACACACACGCTTATCTGGCAATTCCACGCCAAAGTAGTCGAGATCGCGACTCCAATGATCGGTAACGTGAGGTCGGCTTGTAGGAAGTGATCGCGATTGCTCCCGGTTGACGGGCAACTCTTCCCTAATCTTGTAGGTTAGGTTTGCCGACCATCCGTCGAGTGTTTTCCGTCGCTCCCCATAGCCGATTCCCACAGAGGTTGCAGAGGTTGTAAATAGTGAAGAGCAGGGAGAATCTCCCTGCTCTTCGGCGGTTTAGTTTCTTAGCCTCCGGCATCCGTTATCTCGATCCTTCGAGTAAAACTCCGAGTCGACCGTAACGCGATCGCACCTCACGTAGATCAAAGACCTTCGCCGGCGTCGGCACGAGTGCGGTGCCGTTGCTCTTGTCCTCAGCAACAGAAATGTCGCGGCACTGCGAGCCGTTCTGATCTGTATGACAGGGAGTCGCCAGGAACGCGTGGGTGTTGCCATTAATCGTGCCCCAGCCCACAATTTCTCCAGCATCGTTAATAGACCCGCCGAATTGCAGATACCAGCCTGAGTTCGATGGGATGAGAGTGTTGAGGTCGAGCAACTGGTTGTCATGAAACAGAACGGCGCGCATGTTGAAAGTGGTCCCGTCTACTGTGAGTCCCACGGCGTCGCCTTTATTGTTCAGGGTGTGACAGCAGGGGATACCAGTCAAGAACGCACCCGGGAACATGCCAAGGTCTTGTATTCCTTTCTCCCTGGTCCACAGGAAGGGATGAATGGTGCCGTCCGTGGAAAGCGACGCCCCTGCCACAACACCGGAATCATTGATGTCGGCCGGAATCGTGAAAACGTTGCCACTGAGGCTTCCGAGGTAAACGGGCGTGCCGTCTTTTTCCCACAGAACGGCATGGGGCGCGCGCGTGCCCGGAACAATAGGCGGCGCTTGCGTGTTCGAGCACAAGCCCGTTACTCCCACGGCTTGGCCATGCTCGTTGATTCCGAACGCGTATCCGACTGTGTCACCCTGCAGGGGGCGGAGCTCGCGGATCTTTCCATTGGGCTCCCAGACCACTGCCTCAAACCGAAGGGCTTGAAAAGGGGTTCCGGTTGAGCAAGTGGAATCCGCAGTGCCGTTCTCTGCAAGTCCGACGGTCTGGCCTTGATTGTTGGTCCAGTAGGCCTGGCCGTTATTGCCACCCTTGAGATTGGAAAGGGCCGTCATTGTCCCCCTTTTCCAAATGGCTGCAAGGCATTGACGATGAGTTCCGAAGGCACAGAAGTCCTCACCGTTGGGATCTATTTCTCCAGTCTCGGAGAGGATCGGCGACACCCCCTTCGCGTTTGGCCCTCCAGCTTCGCTGCTGCAGTCAGGGCACCCGGAACCGCCCAAGGTGCCGAGGTTGATCATGTGGAGATCGTCGTCCCAAAGGAAAGCGGTTTGGGCGATGCCGCCGCTCTGGGTTGGGGTCGCAGCTGCCCCCGCAATCACACCGGCATTGTTAATGCCGTAGGCATAGCTATACGCTCCGCCCAGAGTCCCGAGGTCGGTGACGGTGTAGCGAGGAACGTCGAGTGTTTGAGCGTGGCCGGCTGACCCGATCGAAAGCGCTAGAAGGATCACCAGCCCGATCCACGAGAAGGAAAACAGTAGTCTGCATTTCATAACATCTCCTTTATCCCGCCTGCGGCGGTTGATCGATTCTTGTATTCAGCACGCTGGCCAGGAGGGAGTTTAGGCAAATCTGCTCGGCGCCGTCGGCACTCTGTGACCGATGCAGCGCGCCCGATTTGAGCCATTCCTCGACTGCGGGACGATCCAGGTTCGTGATGACACCGACGCTCTGGATCGCGACCATTTCGCGTTCGGCGCCGCACAGGGGACACCAGGCGCGTGTCGAGTTCCGGCCTCGCACGATCATCAGGGAGTCAGTTTCGACGGTAATCTTTGTAGGCTTTGCCATGAATTCCACCTCCGATCCGGACCCGCGAGCTGAAACGAACGCAGCTTGCACGAAAGGCGGGTGAGAAGTCCTTGCAAAGCGTTTGAGCTTTTCTGATTATTTCTCGGGAAGCACGGAACCGATTGAAAACACAGCATATTCAGCGAGTCGCATGATTGGCATCGGTTCTCCATCACAATTGAGAATCATGCTAAAATCCGCTTCGCTGTTTCGCTGGGAGCCACTGATGTCGGCGAACGAAAGCCCGAAAGCTAAGGAACTATACGAGTTTGGCCCCTTTCGCGTGGATCCGGAAAAGCAAGTCCTGCAACGTGAAGGGGAATTCATCCCGTTGCAGCCGAAGACGTTTCAAATCCTTCTCGTTCTGATCCGCCACAGTCAGGAACTGGTCACGAAAGATGACCTGATGAAGGCAGTTTGGCCAGACACGTTCGTCGAGGAGGCCAACCTGAGTCGCAACGTCTTTATGCTGCGAAAGGCCTTGGGCGAGAGTCCTCCGGGGCAGCGCTACATCATTACCGTTCCCGGCCAGGGATATCGTTTTGCTGAGAATGTGCGCTTCGTGCCGGCCCAGCAATTGAGTATTTTTGCGGCTAAGCACGAGAAGGTAGAGATACAGCTTGCCGAGGCGAGACCTTGGCGGCGGATCGCGGTGGCTGCAATTGTTGTGATTGCCGTGGCGACTGCGGCTTGGCGCTTTCTCCGGCCCCGGACCCTTCTCACGGAAAAGGACACTGTTGTGCTGGCCGATTTTGCCAATTCCACCGGCGACCCGGTGTTTGACGGAACGCTGCGCCAAGGCATGGCTGTGCAACTGGAGCAGTCGCCGTTTCTGAGTCTCATTTCCGATCAACGAATCCGGCACACGCTACGGTTGATGGGTCGATCCCCAGATGCACCTCTGACGGCCGACGTGGCTCGGCAGATCTGTGAACGCACTGGAAGCGCTGCCGTGCTGGAGGGTTCGATTGCAAAGCTGGGGAGTCAATACGTACTGGGGCTGCACGCGAAGAGCTGCCGCAGCGGAGACCTCCTCGATGAGGAGCAGGCGCAGGCGGCAAGAAAAGAAGACGTGCTGAATGCACTCAGCCAGATTGCCACGAAATTCAGAACTCGGGTTGGGGAGTCTCTATCCACGATTCGACAACACGATACGCCACTCGCCGAGGCGACGACACCGTCGCTCGAGGCCTTGGAAGCGTACACCGCGGCCTGGAGGGTTCACTTCGTCAGCGGGGCTATAGCTTCCTTGCCTCTTTTCAAGCGCGCAACCGAAATCGATCCCAGGTTCGCAATGGCCCATGCCGCTCTGGGGCGCATTTACGCCGATCTGGATGAATCTGATCTCTCCGCAGAAAGCACCAGCCGGGCGTGGCAGTTGCGCTCTGAGACGAGTGATCGGGAGAAATTCTTCATCACCGCCGGTTACGAGACTCTAGTTACCGGTAACATGGAACAGGCGCGACAGACGTTCGAAGCGTGGGCACGGACCTATCCGCGCGAAGCTTTGCCTCACTCTTTTCTGGGCGGCCATTGCAACAAGGCTGCGGGAAGGTTTGAAACGGCTGCCGCTGAAGCTAAGAAAGCGATCGAGCTCGACCCAGATTTTTCCTTTGGGTACTACGGCCTTGCAGTTAACCAAGCTTATCTCGGTCGCCTGGAAGAAGCCGAGAAAACTCTGGCACAAGCCGCACGACGCGGGCTGGAGGTCGATGAGTTTATCATGCTCGATTACGATATCGCCTTCCTCAAGAGCGACCCGGCAGCAATGGCGCGAGCTGCGGCCCGAGGTCGCCAAAGGTCTGGAGGCGAAAACTGGATTTCCGCTCACGAAGCGCTCACTCTTGCGTATTCGGGCCGCCTGCAGCAGGCGAGGATCGCGGCGCGGCGTGCGGTGGATCATGCTCAACAGGCGGGCCAGGGGGAGCGGGCAGGCCTGTGGGAGGCTGGAGCAGCGATACGCGAAGCGCTGTTCGGAATGACTCTCGAAGCCAGGAAGAGCGCGACCTCGGCGCTCACTCGTTCCCGGGATCGCGAAACGGAGTACGGTTCTGGTCTTGCGCTTGCCCTTTCTGGAGATGTTCGGCACGCTCAAGAACTCGCTGACGATATGGAAAAGCGTTTTCCCGAGGACACTGCGGTTCGGTTCAGCTATCTGCCGGTGCTTCGCGCTCGCTTGGCGCTCGATAATCGCAGCTCGGCGAGGGCGATCGAAGCGCTACACGCGGCAGTTCCTTATGAACTGGGCGCTCCAAGCAGCGCCGTCCATGCCCTATATGGGGCGCTCTATCCGATCTACGTTCGGGGCGAAGCATATCTAGCGCAAGGCAGAGGCGGTGAAGCCGTTACCGAGTTCCAGACAATTCTTGACCATCCGGGCGTTGTAGGTAGCGATCCCATCGGTGCGTTGGCGCATTTGCAATTAGGCCGAGCTTACGCCCTCTCACAGGATAAGACAAAGGCAAAGTCCTGTTATGAAGATTTCCTCACACTGTGGAAGGACGCCGATCCTGATATTCCCGTCTTGGATCAAGCCAAAGCTGAGTACGCAAAGCTGCAATAACTGGCATCTTAAGAAAGCAATCACGATTGAAATGACACCGGGAGTTGATCGGCTCGCTTAACGCGAACGATAGGCAGTTAGAATCACGAGCCAGGCGCTCTGGTGGCGAAATTCGTTGTGTCGAGGCCAAGGGCAGCGTGGGATATGGGCGCTACAAATCACAGTGGTGAGACAGTGTCGATTTGAAACTCTTCCAGACGCGGAGGCTGAGTTTATGGCTACGCATGCAAGCACGAGAAGCTCGGCTCAGTTCGTGCGATATACGTTTCTCGGACTTCTTGCGGTGCTCCTTTCTCTCTCTACACCTGGTCGAGCAAAGGCTCAGGCTCGGAAGGTCGAACTGGGCGACCTCCAGAAAATCGTCGACGTCTCCAGCCCGGAGATTTCGCCGGATGGAAAGTCTATCGTCATCGTCGTGTCTCGCGTGAATTGGGACGGGGACCGTTACGACAGTCAGCTTGTACAGGTCGACGTTGCCTCAGGTGCGCAGCGGCCGCTCACCAACATCCGCAAAGGATTGAGCTCGCCGCAGTTTTCGCCCGCAGGCGATCGGCTCGCGTTCCTTGCGGAAACCGGCGGGGATGCGAAGGAAAAAAAAGCAGCCGCGCAAATCTTCGTGCTACCGATGAACGGCGGCGAACCGCAACAGATCACCGCTGCTCCTCAGGGCGTCGAACAATTTGCCTGGCGCCCGGACGGCTCTTTCTTCGCCTTTGCCTCGCCAGACGAACCGCCCAACAAGGCAGAGATCGAAAAACACCACGACCTCTTCGAGGTGGGCGACAACGATTTCCTCGCGACGTCCGCTCCCACTCTCTCGCACATCTGGCTCATTCCTGCCTCAGGTGGCGCGGCGAAGCGGCTCACATCGGGCGCTGTCGAAGACCGCGGAAGATCTCCCGCCCTCCTCGCTGCTTTCGTGGTCGCCCAACGGCAAGCAGATCTGCTTCACTCGCCAAGCTGACCCGCACTTCGGTGATTCCGATCAAACCGTCGTTCGACGAAGCCCTGCTTTTCGAGAGCGGCAATTCCGGCCATAACGCCACGGCCGGGACCATGTGGTCGGGTCACAATTGCGCTGGCGATTCCGATGGCCACGCTATATCTTCCACGCTAGGTCGCAGCATGCTAGGTTTGCACTATGTCCCAGTCTCCAAACCCAGCCGCACCGCGACAAGTGGCGCCTCTGCTTGCGTTGGCCAGTAAGCTGCTGAGAGCCGGGCGACCGGCCGATGCGATCGCGCCGTTGCGCGATGCAACGCTGCTGGAGCCGTTCAATCCCACCATCCAGCACGATCTCGGCCTCGCCTACCTCGAGGTTGGCCGCATACCGGACGCCGTTGTGGCATTGCAGTGGGCTGTGGCCAGCAACCCGCGCTACGCCGATGCGCATTTTCGCCTGGGAATCGCCTTGGAGAAGCTGGGCAACATCGGCGGGGCAATCGTTGCGTACGACCGCGCCACTGAGCTGCGCCCATCGCTGACCGAGGCGTGGTTCCGCGCCGGCGCCCTGGTCTACGAACTGGGGCATCGCGACGAGGCGATCGGATGTTTCCGTCGCGCGGCGGCGACCGGAGGTAAGACCCGCTTCGGCCGCATGGGCAAAGCACGGGCGCTGATGGCCGAGGATCGCAATCAGGAAGCCGAACAGGTGCTGCGACAGACGCTGGCGCTCGATCCGGGAAATGCGATGGCGCATGATCTGTTGGGCAATCTGCTCTCTGAGTTTGGCCGTTTCGACGAAGCCCGCGAGTGCTTCCAACGGGCGATCGCGATCGCGCCGCTGCTGGCGGGATGCTACTACGATCTGGTCCGGTGTCGCCCCGTTACGAGAGATGACGATGACGACGGTCTGCTGCAACGGATGGAAGCCGCCCTGGCCACGCCGGGGCTGGAAATGGCGCAACTCCTGCGGGTTCACCTCGCCATCGGTAAGGCGGCGGACGATCTTGGCGACTACGCTTTGGCCATGCAGCATTTCGACGCCGCAGACGGTGTCAGGCGCGGCTCTGCGTCGTTCGACTCGGCCGCGTTCTCCATCGAGACCGACCGCCTCATTGCCCGCTGTACACCCGAACTGATTGCGCGGGCTCCCGAACTCGGCAGCTGCGACGCGACGCCGGTTCTGATCCTTGGCATGCCGCGATCCGGCACGACTCTCGTTGAGCAAATCGTCTCCATGCATCCCGAGGTCGGGGCCGGCGACGAGTTGAATTTCTGGAACGAGCGCGGGGCGGCGTGGCACCGCTCTTGTTTGGCCGGGAACGCTGCAGCCGCGAACGAGACGCCGGTCGTCGCCGCGGACTTCATGGCCAACGAATTCGTCGCCAAGGAATTCCTGGCCAAGGCGGCGGAGGACTATCTCGGTGTGCTGCGCACGATCGCCCCTAGGGCGGCGCGAGTAACCGACAAGATGCCATTCAACTTCCTCTGGGCCGGGCTGATCCACCTGGCATTCCCGCGCGCAATCATCATCCATTGCCGGCGCGCTGCAGTCGACACGGCGCTGTCCATCCATCAAACTCATTTCCATCCCGGCCTGGCGTTTCCGACCGGGGGTGACGAACTGGTCTCGTATTTCCACAGCTACCGGCGGCTCACGGACCATTGGCGGAGCGTGCTGCCAGCGGATCGCTTCCTAGAAGTCGACTACGAGGAACTCACACGCGCGCCCGAACCATTCATCCGCCGGATTATCGCGGCCTGCGGCCTGTCGTGGCACGACGCTTGCCTGCGCCCCGAATCCAATCCACGGGCGGTGAGGACCCCCAGCAAGTGGCAGACCCGGCAGCCGATTTATCGCACCTCGGTCGCGCGCTGGCGACGCTACGAACCCTGGCTGGGACCTCTTCGCGCCCTCGTCGACGTTAAGCAGAGTTATGACAGCCCGCAACTGGACGCAGGCATCGCCCGATCATGATCGGGCTGAAGCAGCCTACCTCGCCGGAAAGACACAAGAGCCGAAAGACAACGTTCCACGAAGCAGACTCTGCCTAATGTGGGCCCCGCGCTCGTCACAATCCGTGTGGAAAACTTCAGCTCATGTAACGGAAATTTCATCCGGCGTTCATAACGCCGTCATAAGCCCGTCACATTTCGTCTGTTAGGGTTGGCGACTACGTTGTGCAAGGCCGCTGGTCGTAAATTCACCCCTGATGGCCGCACGGCCGAACCCGGTTGCGTGATGAAAAAAATCTAACGAGGAGAACGGTACATGTCTCGAAAAACGTCCCGAAAAGCGTTTCGAAAAACATTTCGAAACAAGTCTCGAAATAAATCTCGGAACTGTCTGCGTCCGCTTGCCGGCCTGCTGGCGGCGGGGCTGAGCCTTCCGGGGCTCGCCGCCGCTCAGTCCAAGCCGTACCCGACCTACGTGACCGGCCCGCAGCCAAACGGCTCCTGGGTCGTCAGCGATGGCCAAGTCCTCACTCCAGCCGGCATGCAAGTTGACCTCGGCATCCGGGTCCGCGCGAAAGCCATCGCGCTAAACCCCAACCTCAAAAATCACACCGCCGCCGTGCTCACGATGGGCGCGTCCGAAGCCGTCGAGGTGTTCGACACCAACACTGGCGTTGTCCTACAGAACTACCTCGCGCTCGGACAGGATTCGAGCGGCAGCTATAGCGGCATAGCCTATTCGGCGGACGGCAAGCACCTGGTGTTCAGCCAGGACAGCAGCAATGTCACGATCGCCAACGTCACTGCAGAGGGCTTGCTGGAAGACAACGCCCAGATCAGCGTGCCGCCGAATAATGCCTTCATCACCTGCTTTCCGAACAGCCCACTCGGGGATTATGGCAGACCCTGCGGCACCTTCTATAGCACGGGCACTTCCTATCCCGGCGGCGTCGCGCTCTCCAAGGATGGCAAGAGCGCCTACGCCCTGCTGAACCAGAACGATACGCTCACCAAGCTCGACCTGGCCACGAAGAAGCAGGTTCAAGAGATCCGCGTCGGCAACGCGCCGCACAGCGTTGTGATCAGCAGCAACGGCGCGACCGCCTACGTCAGCAATGAGGGGGGCCGGGCCGCGACGGAGGAAGACTTTCAGATCTACTCCGCCGGCACTGAAATCGTCGCCGACCCGGTGGTTGGCTCCGCCATCACCGGTACGGTTTCTGTGGTTGATCTGACCACGATGAAGGTCACCGCTACCATCTCGACCGGTCTGCACCCGACGGGGATGGCGCTCTACGGACGGTCTCTACTGGTCGCCAATACCTATAGCGACTCCATCTCAATTATCGACACGGCCACCAACACGGTTTCGCGGACGATTCCGCTTGGGCTGCCGATCGGAGTGCCCGGCGCAGGCCAACCGGCCTATGGCGCCGCGCCGAACTCGATCGCCGTCGATGGCAAGAACGGCGTTGCCTACGTCGCGCTTTACAATGCCAACGCGATCGGGGTGGTCAGCCTCAGCAACAGCGCGACGAATCCCGTCATGGGCATGATTCCGGTAGCCTATGCGCCCAGCTCGGTCGTGCTCGACGAGGCCAATAACACGCTCATCGTTGCCAACGACAAGGGCATCGGTACGCGTTACTCGTTCGAGTGCGACCACGGCGTCTGCGACTACAATACCCACCAGGACAATGGCACCGTCAGCATCGTCCCCGTTCCGGCTAGCGGGACCCTGGCGACGATGACGAGCCAGGTTTTCCAGAACAACCACTGGGATCTGACTCAAAATATCAAGTCTGCTTCCGGTGGTAGCCCGCATACCAAGCCGGTCGCAATCCCTGCCAAGATCGGCGATCCGTCGCTGATCAAGCACGTGTTCCTGATCATCCGTGAAAACCGCACCTATGATCAGGTCTTGGGCGACGTGGCCGCCGGCAATGGCGACCCCTCGTTGGCAGTGTTCGGCGGCAAGGACACACCGAACGCGCACGCGCTCGTAAAGCGCTTCCCGCTCTTCGACAATTTCTACGACCCGAGCCGCCAGTCGGCTGACGGTCACCAGTGGATCACCGAGGGCATGGCGCCCTACGCAGACGACATCCAGTCGCCCGATTGGAACCGCAGCTATCCCGGCGGGAACGCCGGCGATGCACTCGCCTATACGAGCAAGGGCTTCCTGTTCTCGGAAGCATCCGCTGCTGGTCTGCCGGTGAAGATTTACGGCGAATACGTCGAGAACGATACCTTCCTACAGCCGAATGGGTCGACCAGCGAGCCGAGCTGGAGCGACTTTTACACTGACGCGAAGAACTTCGAGGCCGGACTAGAGACGACGCTGTTCTATCAGAACACGGTCCAGGCGGAGTCCTCTGTCCCGGCCGTGTATCAACACCTCATCAAGAACTTCCCGCAGTTCGATCTGGGCATTCCCGACCAGTTCCGCGTCGATCTTTGGGTGCAGGACTTCAAGAAAGACCTCGCAGCCAGCACGGTGCCCGCGTTGAGCATCCTGTGGATCATGGATGATCACACTGGCGGCCCGCCAAGCCCGGACGCCGAACAGGCCGATAACGACTTGGCGGTTGGGCGCATTATCGACTACATCAGCCACAGCAACGTGTGGTCGACGTCGGCGATCTTCCTTGAGGAGGACGACGCGCAGAACGGCGTCGACCACGTCGACGGTCATCGCAGCCCTGGCTATATCGTCAGCCCATACGCCGTACAGCACGGATCCACCGACCACACTTACTACACGCAGGTCAACATGACTCGGACGATCGAGCAAATCCTCGGTCTGCCGACCATGAACCAATTCGACCTGGTGGCATCGCCGATGAGGACGGCTTTCGTCCAGGGCGCGCCGCCCGCGAGTAACTTCGCGCCGTGGACGCACGTGCCGAACCAGGTCGCGCTGGACGAGGGAGTTACACCTGGCGCAGCCAACCCAGCGACCAGCCCCAGGGTCAAGGCTCTGAGGGAGGCTTGGCTCCAGAAGAAGGCGCAGATCTTCGCCGGCAAACTGACCAAGCCTGACTCCGAAGACCCGGACACCGTCAACCATCTGAACTGGTACCTCTCCACCGGGTTTACGCGGCCCTATCCCGGCGAGAAGACGGTTCGCCCCCCGAGCGACTTCAACAACCCGGCACCCGCCGGAGAAGACTCGGACGACTAAAACACGTTCCGACTGCAACGGCCCTCTCCCCGATGATCGGGGAGAGGGTTTTCACAGACACGGCTGCTTCAACCCTACGGGATGAAGGTCAGTCCCGAGTGATCCTCGCGCTTTGGTCGGGCTGGCTTCTCAAAGCTAGCCCGAGTCCTCTTAAGGTTATGGGATTCCGGTATCCTCACCTAAGCTGGCAAGTAGCGCGATACACAAGCACAACTTGCTTACGGCCCGCCTAGGTTACGCAGGCTCGGAGTTCGGCAGTTCAAGTAGTTGGAGGAAACCACGTTGAGGCAAGCCGTCATTCGATGCAGCGGAAGAATGAAAGTGGCCAACCGTCTGGCCGTGTATAGCGTTTTGGGGGTATTGGCGAGTTGCGTATTGCTGGCCGCTCAGAATGTGGTTTTGACCGGCGCGCTCTGCGGGCGAGTCACGGACCAGAGTGGGGCCGTTGTGCCGCGAGTATCGGTTGTTGTGCGTAACCTGGCGACCGGTGTGCAACAATCTGCCGAGACCAACCATGCCGGACTTTTCTGGTTTCCAGCGGTCATGCCAGGTTCCTATTCTGTTCACGCCAATCCCAAGGGGTTTCGCGAGGTCGAGGCTCTGGTGCGGGTGCAGGTGGGAAACACTACTTCGCAGGACATCAAGCTTCAGTTGGGAGCCAGCGCAGACGCAATCAAAGTAATTGGTACGACGCCACTGCTGCGGCCGACGGAATCTTCCGCCACCACGGTGCTGGAGCGATCGTTAATTGAGGAGTTGCCGCTTAACGGACGCCGTTATACTGGGTTCGCGACGCTGATGCCGAACACCAGCTATGACGGTGATACCGGTCTTGTCAGTGTCGCCGGACAGCAGGGCGGCGAGGACTCGGGATACGCCAATGGAAATGGCTCCAATGCGTTCACTGTGGACGGAACCAACGCCACCAGCAACTTCTTCGCCGATATTATAGGCCGTTACCGCATCCCTTACCTGTATGGCGAGGACGCAATCGAAGAGTTCCAGGTCTCGGTCAGCCCATACTCGGCCATCTATGGAGGTGGAGCGGGCTTCGTCAACGCCGTTACCCGGTCGGGAAGCAACGCGTTCCATGGCAGCGCGTTCTATTACAACCGGAACTCCGCGACGGGAGCCAACGACGCAATCGATAAGGCAAACGGCTTACCGAAACCGAAAGATGCTTTGCAGCAATTCGGCGCCGGACTGGGCGGGCCGATCCGGCCCAACCACTTGTGGTTCTTTGTGGATTATGAGCAGCAACTGCGGAATAATCCGATTCCTGTCATCAACCCCGCGTTGGCAACAACGCCGGCAACCTTAGCTGCTTTCTTGAGCGCTAATTTTAATATTCCAGCCGGAACGGTGCTGCCTCCGCCGAACGGGCCCTTGCCCGTACCGGGCGGGGACACCGCACCCAACCCCAGCAACCCGGTTTACCTCCAACAGGTGTCCAACACTCTGAACGCGCTAAACTCGAATCTGGGCACCAAGGCCAGAGAGCGCAACGATTTGGTGTTCACTCCCCGTCTGGACTATCAGCCAAGTTCAAGGGATGGCCTGTTCCTCAGTCTTAATGTGAACCGGTTCAACTCGCCCGGCGGCGTCATCACCGACCCTACTGTGGGTAACTATGGGACGCAGACTCTGGCCAACGCCTACGTCCATGCCTTTCAAGCTAGTCTGGGATGGACGCACACGTTCTCCTCCAGCCTGCTGAACGAATTCCACGCCGGTACCTCGCAAGACAACCAGATCTCGACCCCAACCGGTTCGGCTCCCAATACCCCGACCTTGATTCTGGATAGTCCCGCCGCCTTCATCCTGGGCAACGCTCCTTTCTCCGTGGGAAGGGTTTTTGAAAGGCAGTACTCCGTGGCCGACCGGATCGATTATGTGATCGGCAAGCACACCCTGCAATTCGGTTTCGATATGAGCCGCGCCTTGGACACCGACAACAATGATGGTGGCGCCGACCCGAATGCCGCCGTCCAGTTCGGATCGTTCCTCGGCAGTTATGAGTTTTCGAATCTGGAGGCTTTTGCGCTGGGGGAATACAACCTCTTCAGTCAATCCTCGGGGAGTCCGACTTTTTCTTTTTCCGTTCCCTACTACGGATTCTACGTGCAGGACTCGTTCCGGGCTTTGCCGAAGCTGACACTGGAAATGGGCTTGCGCGAAGACTTCCAGGTTTACTCGCAGCCCGCGAAAAATCCGGCCTTCCCGTTGACCGGGCAATATCCGAACCAGTTTCGCCGGCTGGCGCCGCGCTTCGGATTTGCCTGGCAACCTGAGTCGAAGACGGTAGTGCGGGGCGGATTCGGACAGTTCTATACCAACATGAACGGCTTGAATTATCGCAACGCGGTAGTGTCGAACGGACTGGCGACGCAGCAATCTTCGGCAAGTATCATTTATGGGGCCGGTCCGCCGAACCAGCAAGTGCCGACGTTTCCGAATATCCTCCCCGCTAACTCGCCCCTGTTCGCAGCTTCCCCCGACATTTCCCTGATTTCTCCGCAGTTCAAGGCACCCTACGTTCTGCAAGCGAGCTTGCAGATTGAGCGCGAGATTTTCGAGGACACCACTCTAACCATTGGCACCATGTGGAATCATGGGGTGCATCTGCTTTCCGGCAGCGCCTACGACTTAAACTTGAATCCGTTGCGAGGCACGACGACGTATGTAGTCTGTCCTCCGAACACAACGACGGCGCCCTGCAGTGGGCCGACGGTCAGCTTGCCGAACATGGACAACGGGCTGCTCACTGAAGGCCGCATCAGCTCGAACTTCAACGAGATCAACGAACTGATCAGCCCCGGGCAAAACCACTACAATTCTTTCTTCCTCCAACTGCAACGTGTCCTGTCACAAGGGCTCTCTCTGCAATTTTCTTACACCTTTGCCAAGAGCATCATGCTGGATGGGATGGACTTCAACAATCAGTTCGACTTCAGCAATACCCATGCCGCTTCGCTCCTCGACCAGCGGCATCGAGTTAGCTTTGGTGGCGTCTATCAGCCCCGGCTGGAAAGACTGACCAGTTCCGATACAGGGCGCGCCCTGCTCATGGGCTGGAGGCTGAGCAGCGTTATGGAGTTCTCTTCGGGACGTCCCTACGCCGGTCTGCTGAGTCCCGCGTGCACCAGTTCGAGGCTGTCATTCGCGAATTGTGACGGCGCCAATGGAAATCTGAACGACAGCGCCTTTAACGAAGGCACTGCGAACACCGCGGCGGGAATCAATGGCGGTGGCCCCACGCCGGGAGTCGGCCTGAATTCTTTCTACGGCCCGTGGCTGGAGAGGGTCGACGTGGGACTGGCCCGCAGTTTCTCGATCAAGGAAGGCAAGGCACTACAATTTCAGGTGCAAGCGTTCAATCTATTCAACCACGCTAACTATTACGTGCAGAATGGCAACGGAATCAACCAGTTGCAATACAATCCCATCGGCAGAAACTGTGGTGATGGCGCAACGCCGAATCAGACGTGCTACCTGGTGCCCAACTCGGGCCCGGGCAATTTCGGAGCCCTCCAGGAAATTAGCCCAAGCGGTCTTCCACGCGTGTTGCAGGTCGCCGCACGATTCACGTTCTAGGAGCGCGTGTATCTCCCGAAGACTTTTTTTCGAGCATGCGAAAAGAACCATCGAAAGTGGTCCAATCGAAGGTGAATTCGTTACTCGCCCCCGATCCGCGCCAGGCTTCGGACGGAGCTTCATACTCGTCCAAAGTCAGCCCATCGAGTCTGCGAGAACCACGCGCACTGTCGGTTAATGTGATAAACGGGCTGCCCGGAAGTTATCCCCCGGAGCAAATTTTCAACGACGCGGGCCAGAAGTCGGCTTGTGGGAAGTCCGCCAATAAGTGTTGTAACGAGGCTATAGCATGATCGCAGTTGGGGATCGAAGAGATGGCTGGGTCGGACTGAGTGCCTGACCCCCAACGATTAGAAGCGGGCCCAAGGTTGGAAAGCGCAAACCATCCACGAGAGCGAAATGGCGCTCTTCTACGGGTGCAGGGAGTAGTGTACGTACATAGTGCTTGACTTCGCCGACATTGTTAGAGAGGCGATTTTTCGCCAACAATCGGATTTCCGTGCTTCAGTTCACAACTGTCCACCCTATGCCGACGCCGCAGAAGCTCGCTCCACTGGCTCCTTTGCCGGAGCGAGTGCGATGAGGGTCACGCCGATGGTAAGGAACACCGCAGACCCGATCAGTTCTCTGCGTGAGATCATGTTCAGCAACGCTTGCAAGGACATTATTCCTGCGTGCGCAAAGCTCGACCACGCCGCAAAGGCGATCAGGCTGCGGTGCGCGGATGGATTGCGCGATGCTATTAGCAAGAAGATGCCGAGCGTCACGTAAAGGCTCATCATCATCGCCAGTGCGGGATCTTGTTTCGCCATCAGAACTAGCGGATACAGGCCAGCCGCGAACAGCAATCCCACGACCACAAGCACGATTTTCAGCGCCCGTTCTCGACGCATAGTGCCCTCCCTCTTGTCGCTGTTACAAATGATACCCTCTGGAGAGTGATTTACACGTTTTGACCGCATGGTAAGTGCTATCGCGATTTTTCACCAATTGAAGTGATGGCCTACTAGTTGGCCTCTCGGAGTGCTTCCGGCTTGCCGACCACACAACCCAGAATAGTTCGCATCCGCTGCAACGTGCTGCACGGTCTATAATTGCGCTCGCGGAGGGAGAGATGTATCTCAGAATTCACAATGCCGGCATCATTTTGAGCGCGGCTCTTCTGACCCTATGCTTCGCAGTGAAGGGAGCCGGACAACAGGCCGACGAGAAACCGAAGAATCTGCAGTATTTTCCGAAAGACACCACGCTGCAGGCGCTCATTCAACGATGCAATGACGTGCGAGCGGTGCGTAGCCGAGGGAATCCATGACCGGGTGTAAAAAGGGCGGTCGTCGGACGTCAGGATCCCGTACGTCCAGCAGTACCAAGGATCCCTCAATGAGACCACAGAGTCCGGAGACCTGTTCCATGTCGCCGCAGCTCTCGAACGCGCTGCGGACTACCTTACAGCTTCGATCAGCAGCAACGAAAACTGGCGCGAACGGTCGGGCTCAAGGTCAATTGAGGCCTCACCAAGGGCCGCATTCATCGAGTCAACCGCACCCTCACGGAAGGGGGCACGAGTTCACCGTCTGCGATTCCCTAAATCTCGTTCTATGCGTCGATGGCTTCATGGATAACTCACTGCTTAAGCCATCAAAAGGCATGATTAATTGAGCTCATAGCCATCATTACAGCCATATGCCTTAAAGCTTCTTCCGACTTCGTAAATTTTCACAAAGCCGGCTTGCGGAAATCATTCGCTGGCGTCTCGTACCCTTTTCGACTGCTTTTTGCTTCCGCTCGGGCCAGGAGCTTCTCCACCTTGGCGAGTCGCCGCTCCAGGTCCGTCGCGTCCACGACACGCAGCTGCAGATTCAAAAGCGGCGCGAGACCGGCCGCGACCCTGGGCGGTAGTTTGCCCGCGTACACTTCCGCGATCAACTTTTCGACGACGTCTCGCAAGGCACTCACCTTGTCCAGCTTGGGCAGCGGGTCGACGTCCTCAGCGGCCGAAGCGCGGCGATTCCTCCGGCCACCGATTCGGCCCAGCTCATAGGCTTTGTTAGGATTGGCGTGAAAAAAGCAGAGGCCGCCCGAAGTTGCAGCGGCTTGGCAGGGTTTACCGGCCTTGGTTTGGGCCCGACAACGAGAGTCAAGGGTTTTAGGAACCACGTTTAAGCTCAAGGCCAACCTCACGAAGTCGTGAAAGACGAGGGTTTCCGGAGCGACGTGCTCGGTATGTCTCTAACAATTGCTCGAACTTGGCACTCTTGTCGTCATCCGCCCTCCCGATGTACCTCAATGTGCAGATAATCCCCAGCCGACGGACTACATGCAGCGGACACATACGATTCATTTCCGCCTCGAATTCCTCGGGTTTGTTCTGATCGGCGACTGTCGACGCGCGGCAATTGCAGGGCTCAGTAGAGCTCGGATTTGGCTGGGCCGCGAATTCGAGCAGAGTCTGCTCGACCCTGGTCAACCGTCTGCGCAGATCACGAAGACTTCCTGACATTCCCCCTCCATCAAGATTTCCGGACTGGCCGGGTTAGCTTGATTCTAGGTGGTTAGATGCAGATTTGAGGCCCGCTCGCTCGGTATTCTGATGGCACCCTATAGGACATGGCCTTCTGGTGTCTCAAGAAAGGTAGTGGGAACCGCAGAACGCGCGTTCATAAGTCTTTGCCCCAAGGCTTCTGCTTGGCAACCCAAGCGCCTGCATGAACTTGGGGCCTTCCTTCTTGTAGGCCCAGCCAGCTGTGCCGGGACTCTCTTCCCTGCGGTTTGGTCGCGGCAGGTTCTTCGTGGGCTCGTATCAGAAAAGAGCAACATCACTCCGTCGTCTTTGTGCCCAACCGCCCGAGCATCCGCCTCACGAACTTTGTGCCTTGCTTTTTGTATGCGTCCGATCCAGCCACAATGAACGCTTCGCAGATCCGGGCAACACTCTGACCTTCGCGAGTCGCGATCGCCTCAACGTCTCGCTTCAAGTCTGAGTTGACTCTGAATGTCAGACGAGAGTCTTTCTTCATTGGCGCAATACTAGCATCCCAGCGATTGGGAAATCCGCTCAAAAACCTGTTGACTCGCTAGGTACATTATGTCATCCTTTTGTCATCCATTTGGATGACGATACAAGGAGGGATTCCAGTGCGATCGAAATGCGATTTGTCGAGAAAGAATTTAGCATCTGCCAAGCGCAAATGGCCTGCGCAGATGAACCGCCACCAGATCCAAGCCCTTCGCCTGCTAACCAATAGCTACCAGCTTTCAGTGGTCGGAGGAGACTTGCTTTTGCTTGAAGGTGGCTGGTATGTGACCCACACCGGTCTGATTCGTTTAGCAGCTCGCCGGCGATGCCGAGGAATTCACGTTCAACCGATTGCTGAATTCTCGGATTCAAGAAATGGACGGTATGCGTTCAAGGCGACTGTTT
>Ga0210399_10000035_pt1 | contig 94134 bp, 77 predicted proteins | sample IncBWC14MmetaG_FD_150865 | JGI IMG/M metagenome (GOLD analysis project Ga0210399, IMG submission 150865) | Forest soil microbial communities from Barre Woods Harvard Forest LTER site, Petersham, Massachusetts, United States - Inc-BW-C-14-M | ecosystem: Environmental > Terrestrial > Soil >...
CGAGCCGATGAATTGGGTTGCGCCTGCAGCCGATTCCGAAGATGATGAGAAGGTCCCAGAAGCGCCGCATCGCATCACATGATCCGAATCGCATGATCAGATCGCATGATTAATGAAGCCATGCCTGCTTTGCGGCGATGGGTCCTGTGCGCCGTCTTCGCCTCCACGCTCGCGCTGGCTGGCTGTTCGAGCTCTTCCTCGTCCCCGCCTCCACCCGTGATAACGCCGGGGAATCCGGTGGGATCCAATCTGACGCAGGTGAGTTCCGATCCCTTTACCGCAGGCCCCGGCCAGCACGCGACCGAAGTCGAGCCCCATATGCTGGCGAACGGAAACACGCTGGTGGCGGCCTTTCAGACCGGACGCATCGGTCCGTTGAACGGGGGCTCGGGCTCGACAGGCGTCGGATGGGCGACTTCGACCGACGGTGGCGCGACCTGGAGCCACGGATTTCTGCCTGGACTCACGACTGGAGAAGGCACGGGACCTTACGACGCGGCCAGCGATCCTGCCGTAGCCTACGACGCGAAGCACGGGGTGTGGATGATCTCTTCGCTGCCGATTTCGAATTCCTCGCAGACCCCGGCCGTGATGGTCAGCCGGTCCACCGATGGATTGACCTGGCAGAATCCCGTCAGCGCCGATCCAACCTCGAAGAGCTCCGATAAGAATTGGATTGTGTGCGACAGTTGGCCCAGCAGTCCGCATTACGGCAATTGCTATCTGGAGTGGGACGATCCCATCAGTTCGGATCAGATTCTGATGAGCACTTCGTCAGACAGCGGGCTGACGTGGGGGCCGGCGACGCCGACTGCGGATCTGGCCACGGGAATCGGCGGCCAGCCCCTGGTACAGCCGAACGGCACGGTGGTGGTGCCCATTGAGACGGTCCCCGTGAACAGTCAGGCGGCCGTCATGTCGGCGTTCATTTCGAACAACGGCGGTGTGAGTTGGACCGCGTCGACGACTATTTCGAGCGTGCAGTTCCACGCCGATGCCGGAGGAATCCGCAGCGGGCCTCTGCCCTCGGCCGCGGTGGATGGTGTGGGGACCGTCTGGACGGTTTGGGAGGATTGCCGGTTCCGTGCAAACTGCTCGACCAACGACCTCGTGTACAGCACTTCTCCCGACGGCGTGTCCTGGAGCGCGGTTACGCGCGTTCCGATTGACGATACTTCAAGTACGGTGGATCACTTCATCCCGGGTATCGGGATTGATCCCGCAACTTCAGGCGCCGCTGCGCACGTGGCCCTGCATTACTACTACTATTCGCAGAGCGACTGCACCGCGTCGACCTGCCATCTGCTCGTGGGCTACATTTCGTCGGCGAACGGAGGCTCGACGTGGAATGCGCCGTCCCCGCTAACCGGACCGATGCTGCTCAGCTGGCTGCCGAATTCGCAAAACGGGTTGATGGTGGGGGACTACATTGCAACGGCGTTCACCAACGGCGTGCCCCACGGGGTGTTCGCCGTGGCGTCGGCAATTTCGGGAACGACTTACAGCGAGGCGATCTACACCGGGCAGGGACTGACCGCGCAGGCTGCGGGCCGTCAGTTGTCGTCGCCCCGGGACAAGCCGCTGCACCACCTGTCAGACAAGATCGAGAAGGAGCTTCCGGAGAAGGGCGTGATCCCACCGTCGCGTCGCCGGCGAAGCAAGAAGTGATTAGCCCAAAAGGATCTTTACCACCAAGGGCACGAAGTATCGCGAAGGAAAGCATGCAAGGCATTCCTTCGTGATACTTCGTGACCTTCGTGGTTAAGCCTTCGTCTCCGACAATCGTTTCTTCATCGCCATAATTGCGATCACCACGGCCGAGGACGCGGTCGAGAATTCGGAGTTGGAGCACGGCGCCATCTCGCCGTCGACGTCCTCTCCCGAGTTCGCCTTCTTCACCACCTCTGCGGCCACCATGTGAAAACGGGAATGTTCATACTTCAGCTTCGTATATTCCGGCAGCGCGGTGTACTGTGCGCCCTCGCTGTAGATCCACTCGCCCAGAACGCATTTGTGGTCGAGACTAATTTGCGCCGGGTGCAGACTGCCGTCGCGCTTGGCTAAGGATTGCCGCAGCCTGCGCTTCCACTTGCTGTGGGTGCCGATGGCTTCATCAAAATCCATTTCACTCCCCGGACCGAGGCGGGTATAGCCCTTTCCCGCATATCGGCAACGGGTGTACGCAAGATTAGTGGATCGCGGATGGGGTGAGGGTTTACGGGGGTGGAACTTGAGCCGCTCTAAAAGCGGTCGTTGGTATCGATGCCAAAACCCAGGATCGCAGTGACTTCCACAGGGAGCTCACCACGCATGGCGGGTTGGAACTTCCAGGTGCGCAGAGCGGCGAGGATTTTCGTGGTCATCGCGGCGGGTCCGGCGTCCAGCACGCGGACATTCTTCAAGTTCCCCGCAGCGTCCATAGTGCAAGTGACCACCATGCGGGCGTGCGGCAAGCCCTCAGCTAGATCGGTGCGGATCGGGGACGGAGCGGCCAGGGTTGAGCCATAGGGATGACCAGTCGCGCCTTCGTCCGCGAATTCCATCACCACTGTGCCCAGAGAAGTTTCGAAATATGTGGTGTACGTCTCGCCCTTCAGGAGCTTCTTGTAAGGCTCGAAAGCTCCGCCGGAATTCGCTGTAGCTACGATAGTTACTCCAAGAGTCTTTCCGTGCTTTACCGGAGAGTGGCCTGGAGCCTGAGGATCACTGGCGGAAGGATCCGATCCGAAGCTGGGCAGATTCACGACGGAGCTGCCGCCACTGATGTCGACTCCGCGGACGGGAGGAGTGCCAGAGGGCACGTTCCCTGCGCCTCCGGGGCCAGCGTTGGGAGAGATGCCGCCTCGTGCTGCGGGATCAGAGCCGTGTGCGGCGTCGGCCTTTCCAGCGCCAGGGCCTGCTCCATTCATGCCGCTGCCGGGACCATTGCCCCGGCCAATGCTGTTGCCCCCGCCCGCGCCCCCTAGGCCCGGTTTCTCTCCGCCCATGGGTGACATGGCGAGCGAGCCGGTGCCGCCATTGCTGGGTAGTCCAACCTTCGGGCCTGGCTGGCTGGAGATTACCGCGCCAGCGGTGGCGCCGCTGCCGCCGCTGTTTGCCGGGGCAAGGCCAGCGCCAGCGTCGAGCGGTGAGCCAAGACCTACGCCTTTTCTGCCCAGTCCGGTGCCTGCGGGTCCGGAGCCTCCCGCGACCGAGGGTGGCGGCGGGACGATGTTGTTGGCCAGCAATGTGCCGCCGGGAGCTCCAGCTCCCCCCGAAGTGTTGCCGGTGCCTCCGCCTGGTCCTGCGAGCGAAGGCGGGGGCGGAACCACGCTGGGCGCGCCCAGTGTCGGTGCAGAAGACGATGCCAGCGAGCGCGTGCCAGTTCCGCCGGATACCCCAACCGAGGGTGGAGGAGCGACCACGTTCGCGCCGAGCGTTGAACCCATGCCGTTGGGCGCCCCACGCTGATTGCCACTCGCCGCGCTCGCGCCAACAGTGGGAGGAGGCGGGACGACATTGGCGGCCAGAGAATTTGCAGCGCTGCCGCTGGGCCCATTCGTGTGGACGGCCGGAGGAGGCGGCACGACTTCAGTCGGGCCAAAGAGTTTGCCCATCAGGCTGCTGACGAAGGATCCGCTACCCGATTGCGTTGGGGGCGGGGGCACGACGGTCTTCGTCGGATCCGGGATGCTGCCGCTGGCCAAGCGGTGCAAATCTTGCGATACGTCGTTTGAGGGCGGCGGCGCAATGACCGACGGCGGCGGCATGCTCAGCTTGGGACCGCGGGTGCTGGCGCGCTCCGGAGCCGAGACCGGGGGCGGTATTACTGCCGCGTTGGTCAATTGCACGGGCGTACTCGAAGTCTCGCGGCTCACTCCTCCCGGCACGGGCGGAATCACGTTCGCGGCCAGTGCCGGAGTCGATCGCGCCTGATCGCGAGCCGCGCTCGGAGCCGGCGCTACGACCTGCGTGTTGAGAGACGGCGAATTCGAATTCATTGCGCGGTCGCGCGAGGCGCTCGGCGCGGGAGGAATCACGGTTGGGATCAAGGCCGGCGCCACCAGACTGTGGTCGCTTGAAACGCTGGGCGCGGGCGGAATCAGTGTCGCGCTGAGATTCGGCGCGGTGAGTGGCTGATCGCGTGACACCGACGGCGCTGGCGCGATTACGGAGTCCAGTTGAACGCCGTTGCGCGTGTAGTCGCGGGTTGCATTCGGCGCCGGGGCGATGAGCGCGGTCGCAAGACTTGGCGCAGTCCGCGTGGAGCGCATTCCTTCCGAAGGCGGAGGCCCGGCATTCGGCTTGATGGCGAGCAGGTTCGCTACCGGGTCGCTGGAGGATGGAAGCTTCACATTCGGTGCGTCCACAATCTTCGGAAGTAGCGAGCCCCCGCGGGCGATCTTAATGGTCTGCGTCCGGTGGTGGGCTTCGCCGCCGCCAGCACGGCCCGTGGTTCCAGCCTGCGCGCCGCCCAGATCCTCGGTGCGGGGAAGTTCGTTACCGCTGTAATAGATGACGTCGTGACTCGAAAACCGGGGTGCGACAAAGGGGCGCAACTCGGCGATCTTCACCTGCACTGCGATCACGGCAAAGATTAAAAAAGCCTCCAGCACATAGGAGGGGACCATGATGCGAAGGGGAATTAATCCGAACGGCGCCTCCCCGGCTAAACGACGTTCCGAGCGCGCCAGCGCAGGCCGGATAGCGTCGACGAACTCACGCCACGGCGACGACCATTCGACCAGCAACTTGGGCGCGTCGTGAACTGCGACGGGTTCTTCGAGTTGGAGCGTTGCACTCACGAGGGCGTTACTCTACCATCCTTCGCAATCGTTATTTCAATTTTATCGCCCACCACGGTTCTGCTTTCAGCCGCAGTGCGACACGGTAGTTCCAACACCGACGCGGCCTGCGTCCGGACAGGCGCAAATCTCCAGGGCCGCAAGTCATTTTGGATATGAATCACCGTCATCGCGCGATCCAGATAAACCACGTCGATGGGGAATCCCATGCCTAGAGTATGAACGCCGTGGCAGGGGACAATCCAGAGGCCAGAACCATTACGGAAGTCACTCGAAGCCAGCCCAAGCAGCCCACGCAGCCGGGTCCAGTGCGTGTCGGCCACGGCCAGGGCTGTGGCGAGGTACGACTGGCGGGTTTGATTGAAAGCCTGTCCTTGCGAGGAAAAAACCGCCATATAAAAAATTCTCCCCCGGTTCTGCGCGTCTTCTACCGCCCGCCGGAAATCGGCGCCAGTTGCCGGACCAGATCGATGACTGCCGGGCCGATCGTGACAAAAATAATCGAGGGCAGAACAAATATCACCAGAGGGGGGACCATCTTGATGGTGGTTTTGGCAGCTTGTTCTTCGGCCCGTTGCCGGCGTTCCGTGCGGAGGGAGTCGGAATGTACGCGGAGAGCCTGGGCAACGCTGGTGCCGAAGCGGTCCGTCTGGATCAGTGTACCAACCAGAGAACGGATGTCGTCAACCCCGGTGCGGTCTACAAGGTTACGCAGGGCTTCGGCGCGGGGCTTGCCGGCGCGCATCTCCAGGTTCACCAGGTGGAACTCATCGCTCAGGTCGGGATGCGCGTGGTGCAGGTCCTGCCCCACGCGGGTCAGGGCTTGGTCGAGCGCCAGGCCGGCCTCGACGCAGATCACAGTAAGGTCCAGGGCGTCGGGCAGACCGATGCGAATGCGATGCTGCCGGTCCTTGATCATCCGCTTCAGGATAAAACGTGGCAGAAAGAAGCCGAGACCGGGCACGCCGGCGAGCAGGAAAATGTTATCGAAGCCGGAAAATAGCGCGACCGCGGCAAAGCCAGCCGCCGCCGCCAGAACGCGGGCTCCGAAATAGTAGTTGACGTCGATGGCATCGCGGAATCCGGCCTGAATCAGCCAGGCGCGGGTGCGGGAAACGTCCGACGCAGAAAGCGGGATCGCCTTGCTGATCGGATCCAGCGCCTGCTCAATGCGTTCCCGGAGGGCGGGTTTGTTCTCCACCTGGGGTTGCTGTCCTCCCAGGGCGCGCAGACGGGCGCCGAGCACGGAAGTGGGAGTCACCACTGCGGCTCCAAAGGCAAAGACCGCCAGTACGATGGTGACGAACACGACTAAAACCAACAGCAGAGGCAGCATACTCATCAACCTAAACCTGGATCCGGCTAAACTTGAATCAGGCTAAACCTGGATCCGGATGATCTTTCGGATCACGAAATATCCAATCGTTTGCAGAGTGATCCCGGCGACCAGCAGAAAGTGTCCGATCGGGTCAGAGAACAGCGGGCGAATGAAACTTGGATTGAGCACGAGCATGACGGTTACGATAATGGGCGGCATACCCATCAAAAGACCCATCGTAAGGCGTCCCTGAGCGGTATAGACGCGCACCTGGCGTTGAATTTTGAAACGCTCGCGGATCACATACGACAAGTTGTCGAGAATCTCGGCCAGATTGCCGCCCGTCTCGCGCTGCAGCATGACCGCGGTGACAAAGAATTTCACGTCGACCAGGGGCATGCGTTCGGTCAGATTCATCAGAGCATCGCGCACCGGCATGCCGAATTTCTGTTCTTCGTAGAGCTGGCGGAACTCGCCGCAAACCGGCTCGGCGACTTCGTCAGTAATCATTTCGAGCGCGGTGGTGAAGGCGTGTCCGGCGCGAACTGCGCGCGCCAGGGTGTCGATGGCTTCCGGAAAGAGTTCCTCAAATTTCTCAAACCGCTTATTCCGCCGAAACGAAGCGTAGGAATAGGGAAGCACAAAGCCGACCAGCAACGCCACCCATGCCACCTCCACGCGCTTGCTGAGAGCGTAGGCCACAATTGTGGCCACAACTCCAGCCACCGCCGAGACCCCCAAAAAATTGCCGGCGCGCAAGGTCATACCCGCCTGCGCCAGCATTTTCTGGATGTCGGTAACCCGCGCTGACCGACGCAGCAGGTTGTCCAGCGCGGGAATCTGGCTCAGTTGCTCATCCCGCAGCAGGGCCAGTTCTTCCTCGGGCGCGCGCTCGGGTGCCTTGCGCTCGTTGGCCAGGCGTTCCTTGATCAGCCGGGCGCGGGCGCTGCGCTGGTCCAGGAGCGAGCCACCGGCGAAAGCCGCGAGCGCGACCACGACGAAAACGAGAAGCGCAATCAGACCTGCTGGCATATCAGTGCTCGCACCTCAAACTCGCACCTCACTCGTACCTCAACTTAGACCTCGGTTTTCGCTTCAAACAGCGCCGGCCGCAAACGGGCTCCGGCGGTCGCCAGCCGCTCCGCGAACTGCGGACGCACGCCGGTCGCGCGAAACACGCCGCGAACTTTCCCGCTCTCATCGGTTCCCGTGCGGTCAAAACTAAAAATATCCTGCATGGCGATGCCATCTCCATCCATACCGGTAATCTCCGAGATGGTGATGACTTTGCGGGTACCGTCGGAAAGCCGGGCGATCTGAATGACGGCATGCACCGCGGACGCAATCTGGTGGCGGACCGCGCGTTCGGGAATATTGAGATTCGCCATCGACACCATATTTTCCACGCGCGCCATGGCGTCCCGTGGAGAATTGGCGTGTACGGTGGTGATCGAGCCCTCGTGGCCGGTGTTCATGGCCTGCAACATGTCGAAGGCCTCCTCGCCGCGCACCTCGCCCACGACGATGCGGTCGGGGCGCATACGCAGGCTGTTGATCACGAGTTGCCGCTGCCGGACCGCGCCCTTGCCTTCGATGTTGGGCGGGCGGGTCTCCAGCCGGACAATATTTTCCTGCTTGAGCTGCAGTTCGGCGGCGTCTTCGATGGTGACGATGCGGTCGGTGTTGGGAATGTATCCGGAAAGAACGTTCAGCACAGTAGTCTTGCCTGCGCCCGTTCCCCCAGACACCAGTATGTTGAGTCGCCCTTTCACCATGGCGGAGAGCAGTTCGAGCATCGGCTCGGTGAGCGTCTGGTTCTCGATCATCTGGCGGGCGGTAACCGGCTCGCGTCCAAAACGGCGGATGGAGAGGCAAGGGCCGTCAATCGCCAGCGGTGGAATGATGGCGTTGACGCGCGATCCGTCGGCCAGGCGAGCATCGACCATGGGAGAGGACTCGTCGACCCGGCGACCCACCCGCGAAACGATCCGCTCGATGATCTGCATGAGGTGCACGTTGTCTTTGAAGGACAAAGTGGTCAGTTCGAGTTTGCCGGCCTTCTCGATGTAGACCCGATCGAAACGGTTGACCAGAATATCGGAGACGTTGGGATCCTTGAGTAGTTGCTCGAGCGGGCCGAGGCCAAAGATTTCGTCGAGAATTTCGCGGGAGAGGCGTTCGCGTTCGGCAAAGCTGAGCGGAACGACTTCGCCGTTCACCACCGCGCGAATGATGACCAGGACTTCCTCGCGCGCCGAGTCGCCGGACGTCTTGCCGAGTTTTTCCAGATCCAAACGATCGAGAACCTTGCGATGAAGGTCGGCCTTGATCTGCTGGGGATCGGTGCGCTCGAACGATTGAAGATTTCCCATAAGGCCCTGGTTCAAATAGCTCTAGGTTCCTAAACCGACTTGAATAACGACCACGCCGCCCGCTTCACCTCGGCGTCATTGCGCGTCAACTCCTGCGCCAGCCCGGCGAAACAACGGGCAATCTCGGAATTTCGCTGATCCATGACCGGTGTTCCACGGTCGATCGCGCCGGAGATTGCGAAATACTGGTTCGGGATCCGCCATAGCAGTTTAGCTCCGACCGCAGTCTCGGCGTCCGCCTCACTGAAGCCCGCCACCTTGCGAAACCGGTTCAGGACCAGGCGCACCCGGTCGCGGCTCCCGGTCTCTCCCAGATATTGCTGCACCCGGGCCGCACTCCACAGCGAAGCCACGTCGCTGCACGCGACCAGCAGCACCGTTTCCGAAAGACTCGCGACCAGACGGCTGGCGGCGTCAAAACGCGAGGAGACGTCGACCACCACATAACGATAGTGCGTTACTAGCATATCGAACAGCTTCACAAAGTCGGCGGTTGACGGATCCACGGCAGCGGGTGTGTTGGTTCCAGCCAGCAACTGCAAACCGCTGCTGTGACGCGTCATGAAGCTCTCGAGCAACGAGGCGTCCATGCGGTGAAGATTGCGCGTGGCGTCGGCCACATTAAAGACCGGCTTGAGATTCATATGGAGCGCGGCGTGGCCGAGAAGAGCGAGATCCACCAGCGCCGTTTGTCCGTAGGCGGACTGCAAGGCTAACGCGAGATTGACCGCCACCGTGGTCGCGCCGTTTCCGCCCTTCGCATTGATGACGGAGAAGACCTTGCCCCGGGTACCTTCTTGCCGTCCTCTCCGCTGCGCGGCCTGCAGGCGCACAAAGGCATCGAGAAGATCGGGCGTGTTGATGGGACGCTCGATGAATTCGCGGGCCCCCGCGCGCATGGCGTTGACAATGACCTGAGGCTGGTTCAGAGTGCCGACCGCAAAAATTGCCGCTTCCGGCATCTCCTGGTGCAGGAGTTCGATGGCTCGCAGAGCCAGAGGAGGATTGTCGGCGGGAATGTCGACCAGCGTTACGTCGGGACTGGCGCTGCGCACCCGCCGGGTTACAGGATCCGACGCCGCCACCGGAAAACTGGCGCAGGTGTGGACAGTGCGGGCCACACTGGTGCCGTCGACGAGCACCTGCAGCACCGCGCGCTGCTCGTTGTCGCTGGCAACAATGACGACTGACAGTTCTGGCATTACGAACCCTGCTTCACCCGCGGTGAGCTTACTTTCCCTTGTCGAACTTGCTGTTATCGATAAACGGTTGCGGATTCTTGGGCAGGGTGGTCGGCTCCATGTTGGGAGAAACGCGCCGCACCGTGCACAGGACCATGAGTTCCGAATTGCTCTTCTGCAAGCTCTTGCTGCGGAAAAAATTTCCCAGGATCGGGATGTCGCCGAGTCCCGGAATCTTGTTCCAGATGTCAGTCACCCGGTTGTCGATCAGACCCGCGATCACAAAGCTCTGTCCATCCTGCAACTCAAATTCGGTTTCCGCTTTGCGCGTGCTCAGGGCAGGCACCGTGAATCCAGAGATAGTCAGCGCGTTCGAAAAATCCAAGGCGCTCACTTCCGGGGCCACCTTCAAATGGATGTTGCCGTTGGGCATGATGACCGGGGTGAACTGCAGCCGCACTCCGAATTCCTTGAACGAGATGGTGACCGCGGTAAATCCATTGCCCGGCTGCACGATGGGAAAAGGGAATTGACCGCCCGCCAGGAAGCTGGCCTCCTTGCCATTGACCGCAATCAGATTGGGTTCGGCCAGAATCTGTAGAAGACTTCTATTTTGCAGCGCCTCAATCACAGCGCCAAAATTAATGTCGGGCCGGAAAACAAAGAGATTCAGAACGTTGTTGAGAGTGGTAACCGCAGTGGTGCCACCCGCTCCAGCACTCTGGCCGCCGGGGGTCAGAGTCTGGGGCCCGAAGCCGCCGTACTGCCCGGTGGTCACCGTGCCGAGGGTATTCGACGCTCCCGTGGAAATGAAGTTGATCCCCATCTGGGTTAGTGCGGTGCGGTCCACCTCGGCGAACTTTACCTGCAGCAACACTTCCTGAGCTCCGACTGGCCCAAAAGTCAGTACGTTCACGACCTTCGGAGAATATGCGCTGGCCAGTTCTCCGGCGCGCTTGGCGACATCTTCCGTGGAAACGTGTCCGGATAGAACGACCGCCGAGCGCGAAGGGGTGACCGTGATCTGTTCATCGGGAAACACCCGGTGCTCTTCTTCGCTGCAAGTGCTGACGTCGACATCGACACGAAGATCGAAGCTGCGCGAGCGCTCCAGTTCGTCCCAGATCAGCAGTGAAACTTCTCCCGGGGACTTCCCGTGAATCAGGATTTGCGTGGGCGTGATGGGCTGAGCATAAGCGATGCTCTCGTCGGTGATCGAAATTCGTCTTAAGCGCTCGGTCGTGTTAATGAGCAACGACTTGCCCACCATGACCCGCAGCGGAGCCGAGCCCTGCGGCTGCTGCGACCGCTCAGGCAGCGTCGTGGTCTGGGTGGTGTTGGGCGCCTGAGCCTGGCCCGCGGTGTCGGCCTGCTGCAGAACCTCTGAAAGCGCGGGTACGACGGCGGCCGTGAAGAGCGCTACCCCGAGCAAAGACGTGCGAACGTTCATTTTCAGATTCCTCTCCCTGTGGAGGAAACGGGTAAAGTCTTGTCCAGCCCGGAAGATCGAACTCATCCCACTCAATTCGATCCGCAATTCTCCTCCGAGCACTTAACGACGTCTGGTTTCTTGTCGCCGTGATAGACCTCTATGCTGATGCCGGTGGGCTGTGGTATCGGAGGCGGGGTGACCGTCTTAATTGCCGGACGGTGCACCACGGGTTGCACCGGCGGCGCGGGAGTTGTAAGTCCCCGGTACAGGCCTCTGGAGCCGGAAGGCGGCACTTCGTCCTGCTTCGTATCGAGCGGATTGCGTAGCGCCAGTTGAATGTGTCCTTCCGAACTGGCGAGCGTGAGCCGCTGGGCGTCGTCGGGCGATACCAGGAGCGTGATGACGGCCGTAGTCTGGGCCTCGCCCGTGGCCGTCCGTTCCAGCGTATGTCCCGAGGCAAGGACCGCGACGTTCTGCAGAACAGTCGTGGTTTCCTGTTCGCCGCCCGAGCCCGGCGTCCCGGTCAGCAGGACGTCGACGCGGGTTCCTGGCGTCACGAACCCAGCCACCGACACGATTTCATTCACGCGCACCGAAACCGCGCGCATCCCGGGAGGAATCAGCGAGGGCAGCCCAGCGCCGGCATTCTCCCCGGCCAACCGGTTGGGCAGGATGAATTCGCCCTTGGAAATGGGAACGATCACACCGTGTCCCAGTACGTCGGCCCGCTTCCGGGGAGCACTGGGCGGCAAATCCGCGCCCGGGATCTTAATGATCTTTATGTCGCGCTCTTCCACTTTTGCCCCAACCTGCAGATCGTCCGCCGCCACGATCACGTCGACCCCGGCATCGCTGGGGCGGCCCGGCTGCAAGTTCCTGTAGACATAAACACTTGCAAAAAAGCCAAGCGCGAGTGCCAGAACCCCGATCATCAACAAGCGTGTGCGGTTCATGCTGCTCCCCTAGAAGACGAAACTCTGCCGCCAGCCGCTGGAGTACTCCAGCGGGCCAGCGTTCTTGTGCGTCGCTCGTGTTGGTTGCTACTGGATAGAACTGGCGACCTGAGAGAACACGTTATTGGCATTGGACCCAATGAGCCGAACGGTTCCAACCACAATAACAAGGATCACCGCCAGCATGACCGCATATTCCGCGATGTCCTGTCCTTCCTGTTCGCACCATAGTCTGCGCACAAGCTCCATAAGATGTCCCTCTCTCTGTTTAGTTTTTGAGGTCGAATGGATCGCACCCCGTGCTGACCGCCCGAACGTGCAAAGATTTTCCCACTCGATACGGCTAATCATACCTTGCAATATGTCGGAAGGGTCGTAATTTCTTGCATACCTGGGGGCGAAAGCGATTACCTCCGGGTGAGCCATCGGACACTCAAAAAGGCCAATGCCGCTGATCAAAAATCCGGGAGGGTTAGGTTAGGGCTAGCAGCCGGAGGCCCCGACCCCCGGTTGTTCCCTGAGCCACCGCGGAACAGCAGGCAGCTTAAGCCAAATACCAAAGCCATGGGTAGGACAGGGCTTGTGTACAGCGGAAGCTCCCAAAAACGTAGCAAGCTGCGGGCAGGGAATTTCACCGCAGCAAGCAGCAGGGCAAAGGCAGCAATCCACGGCCAGGCCAGAAGTGTCCAGGTTCCGGCAAGAACCAGCCGCAGGAGCCTGCCGGCTGGCGAGGGCGAGGGCGAGGGCAAGGGAAAGGTTCGACTCTGAAGCAGGCACAAGATCCCCGGCAATAACAGTATCTGGGCGTGGGGAGCCAAGGTCGGAATAATGACCAGAGTCGCTGCCAGCACGAGACTCGTGACAACAATAAAATCCGGGGAATCCGAGGCTTGCCATCGATGTTTCCAACAGAGAGCCAGAACTGCAAGCAGAACGAAGGCGGCGGCGATCGGCCCCCAGGTGGGAGTGAACCACACATCGAGGAGAGAATGACCGTAAGTGTAATGGCGATAGGCGCGAACCGCTCCCAGAAAACCAGAAATCCAGTTTGGCAGAAGCCATTCGCTGACCCCGACCAGCAGGAACATGCTGGCGATAAAGCTCCAGGCCACCGGGCGTCGACGGCGCCAATCGCCCAGGGTCCAGAGGGCCAGCCAGGGAATCAATGCGACCATGAACTGTGGTTTGAATGTCGAGACCGCCAACATTGCGCCGGCCAGCACTAGATGATCGGTGAAGAGCAGGAAAAATGTGATCGCAATGAGAAAGGCGGCGAGGAGGCTGGGGTTCTGCAGTTTGATCGCCTGCAGGACGGGGAAGCTACCCAGGGCAAAAGTAGTCGCGGCAAGCAAGATTTGGGGAGACCGGCGGAACCGCGCCAGACGGAACCAAATCACAATATTGAGCAATGTCCCCAGGATCGAGACAAGCAGAAATGCCTTCTGGGCGGCGGAAAACGAAATGTAGGCCATTGGCCAAAGCAGGAGGGCGATATACGGTGGATAGGCAAATCCGCCACCGATGCCGGAAGGATCTTGCGAATAGGAGGCCGCCGGTGCACCGTAGATTACGGTTTGAATCTCATGCGCGACTTCAGGCGAATATGGATTGCGACCATGCCGCAGCAGTTCGTGCGCTCCCCACCATGGCGCGTAGAGATCGTTAAAATGCGGCGGTTGATTGGCACTCCAAATCTGACCGACGTAGTAGGTCATGCTGCCGGCGGAAACAATGCCGAGCAGCAGCCACCAAACCGGCTTGGCAAGCAGTGGAGAATTCTTCATGGCCTGGTTATCCTATGCTTGGTCCCAGGCCCTGCCTTACAGGTCTCGGCCTCCTTACCGCGAAACGGGCCGCTTGTAATCGCGATGGCAACCGCCGCCACCGGTAGGCCGGCAAGGATGTCGATCACGTAGTGCATTTCCAGCATGAGTATGGCCGCGACCAGCAGCACATCGTAAACCGCCAGCACCACTACCATCCGTTTCCAGCGCCGCAGAAACCACAGCACGATCACCGGCTGCACAATGTGCATGCACGGCAGCCCGATGAAGTAGTCCGTGGAAATGCGCCGGATGGGTTCGTGCCGCCACAGCGCCAGAGCGTCCCGAATCAGCGTCTGTTGCAGGTTGTAAATCTGAAGGCTGGCCGGGAAGCGCGAGAAATGGCCGGGGCAAAGATAGTAAGGCCCTTGCGCGGTCCAGATATAAAAAACGGCAAGGGCGATGTAATAAGACAGCAGAATGGTTCCGACGAACTGCAACGCGCGCGTTCTTCCCTCGCAGAGAGCAACGAGGATGAGGGCCGCTCCAATCTGGGGAAACATTCCGAAGTAAATGAATTCCAGAGCCTTAAAAAAAGAAATCGGGAAGGTTTCGACGGCCCAGTGCGTGAGTTCGGAAACCGAGTGGCCATGCAGCAGCCACTGATCGATGGCGGCGAGAGCCGGGTCCATCGCAAAGTTAAAGCGAACCGAAACGATGGCGCAGTCATAAGCAAGCACCATCAGAAACCCGAAGAAGAGATAGGCCGCCGGCGCCAGAACGGCGGACGCGATTTGGCGCGGCCCACGGTTCTCTTGCCGGCGGAGCAGTTCCAGCACCGCCACCGCATCCACCGTGAGCACCAAGGCTTTCAACCAAGTGGTGATCCAGACGAGGATGGCAAAGTAGAGAAGCACGAGAAGGATGCGAACCGGGTTCTCGCGATAGCGCCCCAGCAGCGGCCCCACTCCTTGCTCCCGAGGAAGACCGATCACGCCGAGCACCGCAGCCACGAAGATGGACTGCGCCGCCAGAACAAACCAGTAAGCGACACCGAGGGTGATCCAGTCGAACTCCAGCGGAAGGTGTTGGCTGCGCAGGACGGGGACAACGGCAAGCAACAGCGCCAGGCCGATCCAGTAGTGCCAGTAACGGGGTTTCATCGGGCTGTGGGTTGAGCTGTCCACTAAAGTTTCTAGCGTCCAATCTACGCGAAATTTACGCGAGAGCCACACCACCGGCGGCATTTGCGGCCGGAACTCTGCTGGGCGGCTTCCGCAGCAGCACGACGGCCAACATCGGCAGATAGAGCAAGATTACCGTGCAGCGCCCGACCTCGGTGAAGCTGTGGGGAGTGTAGTACCAGCGCCAGATTCCCGCGCCCCAACTGAAGAAAACCGTCCAGACAATTTCGCGGCGCGATTGCGGAATCAGCCAGAGCGTGAAGCTGTCGAAAAACCAGCGCTGCGGCATGCACGCGGACAAGAGAAGAAGACACGCGTCTCGATCCCGGTAGCGCAGCAGAGCCAGCAGCAGGAGTGCTCCCGGAAGAACGAGAATCGGAATGAAGTGCTGATAGTTTCCCGCCTGTCGAAGCCACAGCCAGGGCCAGTTCGGCTTCACGGCAAGACTCGCGAGCCCGACGACCACGCACGCCACCAAGCCGCGGCGATCGAGGCGCGTGAGGAATACAGGCAGCCCGACTTGAGGTTTGGCCATGGTCGCGGGCAGCAGCCACGGCAAAAATGCACTCGCGGCGATGATTGTCGACCACTGTACTGTGAGAATCCCCGCCCAGTACGGATAAGCGAAGAAGATCAGAAGTCGGGTGTAGCCGTGGCGGGTGAGGCCGAAAGCCAGCAGCGAAGAACTGATTCCCCAGAACAATGCGGCGGCCAGCTCCGGCCTCAGGCTCACGAAGGGAAGCGCGAACAGCGCCGCCGGCAGCGGGTACTGCTCGAGTGGCGTATCGTAAGGATTTTGCCCGGCCAGCAACCGCTGTACAAGATGCAACGCCCAGTGGAAGTCGGCGGCGTCTTGATGAAGACGCTTCATCAGGAACCAGCAGAATGTGCCACTCGCGATGCCGATTGCAGCTGAGACTATGATGCGCCCGCGCATGAGTTCTAACGTGCCCACACAGTTGTAACATGAAGCGGTTGAACCCGGATTCGTTGTGGGATGGTTGAACGGAGAGCGTTCCACTTTGTCAAAGTACCCGTCATTCGTCATCGCAATTGCCTTGGCCGTCGTAGCTTCGGCGAGTACGTGGTTCTACGCCAATCACATTTTGAGGGCACAGCAGATCGCCGACGCGGCGCTTCACCACCAACCCCGCGGCAACTTTTCCGACCTCTATCCGCGATGGCTGGGAGCTCGCGAATTGCTGAAGCACCGGCGCAATCCCTACAGTCCCGAGATCACCCGCGAGATTCAGCAGGGGTACTACGGCCGGCAACTCGATCCCACGCGGCCCGACGATCCGAAAGATCAGCAGGGCTTTGCGTATCCTGCGTATGTCGTCTTCCTGCTCGCGCCGACAGTGGATGTGCCATTCGACATCGTGCAGACAGCCTTCCGCTGGCTGCTGATCGGGTTGGCTGGGGTCACGGTTTTTCTGTGGTTGAGGGTTCTGCGTTGGGCGCCGTCGTTCGGGACGACTCTTATTCTCATCGTGCTGATGCTGGGCTGGTTGCCCATGGTCCAAGGCATCAAGCTGCAACAACTGAGCCTGGTGGTGGCTGCGTTGCTCGCCGCGTGTGCCGCCTGCTTGAGCGCGGGATGGCTCTTTCTTGCCGGTGGCGTGCTGGCCCTCGCCACCATAAAACCGCAACTGGCATGGCCGGCCGTTCTCTGGTTGCTGTTGTGGGCTGCAAGCGAATGGCATTCGCGGCGTCGGTTTGTGTTTGGATTCGGGCTGGTTATGATGTTGCTGTTGGGCGGAGCGCAATTTGTCCTGCCGGGTTGGCTGCCGATGTTCTTCCACGCGATCCGGCAATACCAGCAGTACACCGACAATCAGTCAGCCCTGGTGGTGCTCTTGGGCTCGATCGCAGGGCACGTTTTCGAAGTGCTGAGCGTGGCGGCGTGCGCCCTTCTGCTCTGGCGCCATCGGAAAGGGCCCACCAGCAGCGCTGGATTCGGGCGGGCTCTCGGCGTGGTGCTGGCTCTCACGGTCCTGATTGTTCCCAAGGTAGCGCCCTACAATCAGGTCCTGCTGGTACCGGCGATTCTGGCTTTGCTGCAAAGCCAGAGTTCCACAGACCCAATCCTCCCCGCGATTCGGATGGCCCGCATCATTGGCGGCATCTTCCTGGTTTGGCCGTGGATCGCCACTCTGGGACTAAGCGTCGCCTATCTGTGGCTCACCCCGGAACTGAGGCAGAGGATCTACCTGGTCCCGGTTTTCTATGCCAGCTTCATGCTGCCGGTCTTCGTTTTCGGATTAGGCCTTCTGAATGCCTGGATGAGCCCGCCGAGTAGCTTGCGGGACGGCGCGCCCGCAGAGTAGTCTGTTCCAGCGGGAGATATCCCTGCGATGTGCGCGGCTAGTCGTCCTTGGCGAAGGCGAAGTACGCGCTCAACGACCCTTCATGTCTTTAGGCGCAATCAGTCATCACAGTTCTGGCTCCGGTGTGTTTCCCGCCCTGGTCTTCGTACAGGGCAGCGAGCAGAAGAACATCGTCCTGAACCGCACGCCGTTCACCGTCGGGCGGAAAGTTGACAAGGATCTGGTGATCGCCGACCCGCGCGTCTCCCGCGATCACGCCCAGATCATGCAGGAAGGCCAGTCATTTTTCCTGGTCGACCTGGGCAGCAAGCACGGCACCTTCGTCAACGGAGAGCGCATCCAGCGCCAGAAACTGGAGCGCGGCGACCGGCTGGAGTTTGGGGCGCGCGATTCCGCCTACATCCTGTTCAATCCCGCTCACGCCACTTCCAACACGGCGCGCGAATTCCTCAGCCAGATCTCTGGCATGCAGATCAAGCAGGAAGCCACCGACCTGGAAAAGCTCACGCTTTTTCTGGAAGCCGCGCGCAAGTTGAATACGGCGGGCGTGCTCGACGAGATTTTGATGACCATGCTCGACGTCACCCTACAACTGACGCGAGCCGAGCGTGCGTATGTTTTTCTCAAAGACGAGGAAGGGAAACTCCGCCTGGCCGCGGGCCGCAACTCCAAGAAAGAGCCGCTGCTCGACGACAAGACGATCTCGCACTCGATTCTAGAAGAATCGCTGCGGTCGAATTCCGAATTCCTGGAGACCGATACCAGCCAGTCGCTCGATTTGGCGGGCCGTCAGAGCGTGGTGGCCTATGATCTTCGAACCGTCGTGTGCATACCCTTGCGCAAGATGGTGGTGCAGTCGACGCGTGACCCGCAGACTCCGGTGCATGCCGCCGCTTCCCCCGAGGCCATGGGAGTTCTCTATGTCGACTCGCGTTTCGCCTCGCGCGACATTGCTGGGGTGGGCCGCGATATTCTGCACGTGATCGCGACCGAAGCTGCGTCTCTGATCGAGAACGCAAGACTCGTTCAGGCCGAGGAAGAAGCCCGGCGTTACCAGCAGGAGTTGAGCATCGCGGCCAGCATTCAGCAGCGGCTGATGCAGGTCAGAATTCCCGAAGTGCCGTTTGCCAAGCTGCGCGGCAAGAACCTTTCCTGCAAGGAAATCGGTGGAGACTTTTTCGATGCCGTGAATACCAAAGAAGGCCTCGCCGTGGTGCTCGCCGACGTCAGTGGCAAAGGGGTCTCAGCGGCGCTGCTGGCTACCTCACTGCAGGGAATGATTTACTCGCATTTGAGTTCCGGCATGCCGCTGCTCGATGTAGTGACCGCGGTCAACCGCTTTTTTACCGAGAAACTGGTCGGCGAAAAATATGCGACGGTGCTGCTCGTGCGTCTGCGACGCGACGGCGAACTCGAGTACGTAAACTGCGGCCACGTGCAGCCGCTTCTGGTGTGTGCTGGAGAAGTGATGCGTCCCCCGCACGGCAACGTTCCGGTAGGCCTGCTGGCCGACGCGACCTTCGAAAGCGCGCGATGCCAGATGAAATCCGGCGATCGCTTCATTCTCGTGACCGACGGCGTCACCGAGGCGGAGAACTCCATGGGCGAGTTTTATGAGGACTTCCGCCTGGAAGCCGCCGCCGCCAAGTCACCCACGCTCGAAGGAATTTTTTCGTCCGTCACGGAGTTCTGCGCCGGCAATCCCTTAAGCGACGATTGCACGGTGGTGGAGTTGTGCTACACCTGCGTGGACGAAGTCTGAGGCGTGGCGTTTTTCCCCGATGGGCTCTTGCTTCAAACTACCTGCATGGCTGCCTGGTCGTTCCGATTCCTATGCGGTTTCACCACAATCTCCACATCGTGATCCAGAGCCACGAGGAATCGCAACAGGCGTTCTACGGAGAACTGGCGGAAGTCGCCGCGCAGCATCTTCGAAACGTCGGGCTGACGGACTCCGAACAAATCGGCCGCTTCAGCCTGAGTCAGGCCGCGTTTCTTCAGGATTGTGTCAATTTTGAACACGAGTTGCGCTTTGACGAAGTGCTCTTCGGCATGGGGTACGCCGATGTCCTTGAACACGTTGCTGCTTCCCGCTTCTCGCCGCTTCTTGTGGCTCATTGCATTCTTCCTCGTGCAAGCAGTTCGGCCTCGCGCAGCCGTTGGTGGATCAACTCCATGTCCCTGCGGGACGTTTTTTGTCCGCTCTTCGACTTCTTCTGGAAAGCGTGGAGGACGAAGACTCTCCCCTCATATTTCAAGGTGTACACCGCCCGGAAAGTGTCACCGCGGTGGTCCTTGATCACTTCCAGGACGCCTGCTCCGCCAAAACCGCTCAAGACCTTCGCGTCCTGATGCTTACTGCCGCCTTGCGCGACATATAGCGCATATCCCATATGGTCCTGCACCGGTGCCGGGAACCTACGAAGATCGTCCAGACTCGTACCAACCCAGATCACCGGCTTGAGCGGCGGGTCATTGGTCACAGCGAACCAATTATAGTGATATCACTATACATAGTCAACTGAAAGCCGCGGGAAGAAAGCCTGAACCACACTCAGGTATCGCAAACGGGCGATTTCGCCATGCTCACCCCTGATCCACCGTGACCGTATAGTCCGTCCCTTCCCAGCGATTCTCCTGCGGCCAGAAAAAAGTGAAAACCACTTGCCCTCCCGCCGGCAACGATGCCGTTGGCAGATTCAGCGTGTAGATGCCGACGCCGGTGTCGCGCACGTAGGTGTCGTGAGCCGTCTTCCAGCCGTCGATGCTCCAATGCACCCGCCCGGGCGTGAGCAGCGCGATGCGAAGCGTCTGGTTGCGAGGGATTGTTCGGGTCTTGTTATTAAACCTCCAGCCGAAGTGTTGCCTCCCATGTTTCTCAATCAAATAGCGTTTGACGGTCTGCGGAGGCTGGTCAAAGATTTTGTTGTCGCGAATCGAGCGGCGCAGTTTGACGTACTCGGAGTGGGCCCAGACCAACGGGCAGGCCGAGCCGGTGGGCTTACCGCGGAACAGCTCCAGGGCGGGTATGTCGGCGGCGTCCCAGACCTGTTCGGGAAGCAAGCGGCTGGCTCCTGCGGGCGAATTTTCCATCACGGAGAGCAGCGCCTCAGCCTCGTCGCGGTGCCCGGCTGCGAGAGCGTAATGAGCGCGCTCTCCGGCCAGCAGGGGCCACGGCCGGCCAATGCCCGTTCCATCGAAGGCACTGCCATCCTTGTGTTCGCCGTAGCCGTCGCCGTTGTAGCGATACCAGCACGGGCCCTGCGGCAACTCCACTGCCAGCAGCGCGTCGATGGCGCGCAGCGTATTCAGAATGCGAGGATCGTCGGGCGCGCGCAGCCCAAACCGCACCAGCGCCAGCGCGTCAGGACTGATGATGTGATAGGCGCGCTCGTTTTCCTGGCCCCCATCCTGACCCGGCGGACGGTTCTTGATGGGAACGAAGCCCTGGGTTGGCGATGCGGCACTATCCGTGACGGGCGGTGCGATGCGTACGTAGTAGCCGTCGATGCCCAGTTGCTGCGCCAGGTCGCCACCTGTGGCGTAGACCCAGCGCTCGATGTTGTCGTTCCACGCGTCGGCCGTGTCGCGGATGGTCGCAGCCTGATCGCTGTGTCCAGTGAGATCGGCGATATCGGCCGCCGCCAGCATGGCGGAAATTTCGGCGGCGAGCGTGAACGGAGAGTAGCCCGCGTCTTCTTCCCAGCGATCCTGTTGTGTGACCGGACCGTTGCGCAAAATGAAGCTGACGGCGTTGCGCACCATCGGCCACCACCGGTCAAGCTTGCCCAGAGAGTCCGGCGCTTCGCGGCGGAGCAGGTCGAGCAGCAGGATGGGGAACGCCGTCTCATCCATCTGAATGCCGCCCCAATAGGGACGTCCGTCAAGCCATAGATTCTGCGCCCAGTTGCCCGCCGCCTCCTGCGTAGCTTCCAGATAACGCAACACTCGCACTGCATCCGTGACTGCACCGGCGGCCAGCAGCGCCCCGGCGCTTTCGACCAAATCCCGCGGCCAGACCAGGTGGTAGCCACCCAGATCCTCGTCGCCCTTATTGAATCCCCACGGAATCGAGAGGCTGGCGATGATACCGCCGAGAAAATCCTTCGACTCGTGCGTACGCAGGACAGAGGTCGAAGAGCGATACAGATCGCGTTGGCGCAGCGGTTCGTCGAGTTTGAGCAACTTGGTTTGCCAGTTCTTCCACTGGGACACGTACTGTTGCCGAGTTTCGTTGTAATCCTCGAAGAGCGTGGACCGCGCCTGCTGCCCGGCCTCCGTCCACATCGACCCGAAACCCAGGGCCAGCACGAATTCACCGTTCGAGGCCGCGAGATCGACTTCTCCAGTGAAAGCGATGTTGCCGTTTTCGGCTCGCGTATATTCCCACTGCATCTGGTAATGCTGCGAAAGATCCTGCCAGCCGTCGGAGGTTCCCACGAAACCGACCGACGCTTTCTTCCATGGAACCGAGCACGCAAACGCCAGCGTGGTGCCGTCGTGCTGGGCAAAGAACATGGGGAAGCCTTTGTAGTCGCCCATCCAGCCGGTGTTGTCGCGTCCACAGTTGGCCAGGTGAGGCGCGAGCAGAGCGTACAGCCTGTAATCCGAAAGCTTCCCTTGCAGCGGCTCGAAGCGGACCTTCTGCAGGACCACGTTGCGGTAGGGATCGGTCAGGACTTCCTTGTGAATGCGGTAGCGTCCGCTGGTATCCGTGTTGGTCAATTCAAAGGCGGGAATGCCGGGCTCGAACGGTACATTTTCAAAGGTGCAATGCCGTTTCTCCTCGGAGAAAAAATCGCTGCCGTCGGTGACAATGAATCCCATGTCGCGGGTACACGCCTGGTCGACGCGCGGAAAGTAGACTTCGTTGAGGATGCCGTGACTCAGCGTGAACCAGACTTTGCTGTGCTGGTTGAGGGCGGTGCCGGCGCCCATCTTGGCGCTCGAAGTCCAGCGCGGCGGAATGCCGGGCCACCCCGGAGCGAAACGAATGGCGGAATCACTCATGAAATTTTCGTCCTCGGGGGATGGGCTCCCGGTGGAAATGACAAACGTTTTACAAAGTGGGTCCTTCGCTTCCTCGTCCGGCGTCATCAAAAAGAGAGTGGCTCTGGTAAGTCGTAACCAGAACACGGATCAACGATGACAGACGGCGCGAGCGCGGACACATGGCTAAAACCTTAGATGCACGGGCGTGGAGCATAGTAGCAGTCTTGCTGGTCGGCTGCGCTCTGAGCCTGGCGGCCAGTGCCGAGGATAATCCGAGTGCCGCCGTGGTCTCACCGCTCGACGATGGCTTTTCTGGACTCTACAATCTCGACTTCGCAGGCGCCCAAAAAAACTTCGCGACCTGGCAACAATCTCATCCCGACGACCCGATGGGTCCGGTCAGCGAAGCGGCGGGCCTTTTGTTCTCTGAGTTCGATCGGCTGGGTATCCTCGAGGCGCAGTTTTACGAGAATGACGCAACGTTCTTCCAGCGTCCGAAGCTGACGCCCGATCCGGTCCTGCGACAGCAGTTTCTGGCCGCCATCGGCCGGGCCCAGACTCTTTCCCGTGTGCGGCTTGCCAACGATCCCAAAGATCGTGACGCCCTGCTTGCTATGACCTTATCCTCCGGCTTGCAAGCCGATTATGCGGCGCTCATCGAGAAGCGTAATATGACATCGTTGCACTTCACCAAAGAAGCCGCAGCCTCGGCGCAGCAACTCCTCGCGGTTTGTCATGATTGTTACGACGCCTTGCTGGCAACCGGCTTCAGCAAATACGTTGTCGGGAGCATGTCTGCCCCCGTGCGCTGGATTCTTCGCATGGGCGGCCTCCCGGCGGACAAACAGGGCGGAATTGCCGACTTGCAAATCACCGCCGAGCATGGACACTACCTCGCCCCGTTCGCACGAATTCTGCTCGCGATTGCCTACGTGCGAGAGAAAGATAATCCGAAGGCCCTCCAACTCCTAGCAGGTCTGCGGAGTGAGTTCCCGGCAAACTCCCTGTTTTCCCGCGAGATCGCGCACCTGCAGGCGGCACACTAAGCCGCGACTCCCAAATTCCTGTTCTCGACCATTTTTCCCACCGTTTTCTGCGATCGCGACCCCAGCGCCAACCCTTTGGGCATTCATCAGAAATTCACCCGTTTGTAACCGTCCTGTAACACTGCGCCGATAAAACGGGGACATCATTTCAAGGAGGAATCATCTGGTCATGCGCAAAATCGTGCCGATGTTGGTGTGTGTCCTTCTGGCCTTGCCGGTAGTGGGGCAGACCACGCTGAACGGAGCCGGCGCCACGTTCCCCAACCCGATGTACTCGAAGTGGTTCAGTGAATACCATAAGGTCCATTCCGACGTGCAAGTCAATTATCAGGCGATCGGCAGCGGTGGCGGAATTCGTCAGGTCTTATCCGGTACCGTGGATTTCGGCGCCAGCGACATGCCTATGACTGACAAACAGTTGCAGGAAGCGAAGACCAAGATCCTGAATATCCCGACGGTGTTAGGCGCCGACGTGCCGGCTTACAACATTCCTGGGGTGACTGCCGAACTGAAGTTCACGCCCGAGGCGCTGGCGGGGATCTTTCTCGGCAAGATCTCCAAATGGAATGACAAGGCAATCACCTCGGCAAACCCTGGTGTGACTCTCCCTGACAAGGACATCATTGTGGTGCACCGTTCCGATGGCAGTGGCACTACCTTCATCTGGGTGGACTATCTGTCCAAGATCAGCCCGGAGTGGAAGAGCCAAGTAGGCGCCGACACTTCGGTGAAATGGCCGATCGGATTGGGTGGCCTGCACAATGATGGCGTGGCGGGAATGATCCGCCAGTTGCCCGGCTCGATTGGATACATCGAACTGATCTACGCCGTGCAAAACAATATTCTGTACGGCAGCGTGCGGAATTCCGCAGGGGTCTTCGTGAAAGCCTCCCTGGACGGCGTAACCGCTGCGGCTGCTTCGGCGCCCAAGATGCCGCCGGATTTCCGCGTCTCCATCACCAACGCTCCCGGCAAGGATGCGTACCCGATTTCCAGCTTCACCTGGCTGCTGGTTCCAGCCCAGTCAAAGGACCCGGCGAAAGGCAAGATTCTGGCCGACTTTCTCAACTGGATGGTGACGGACGGCCAGAAGCTGACCTCTGCCCTGAGCTACGCGCCGTTGCCAGACAACGTGGCGGCGAAAGTGAAGGAAGCCATCAAGCAGGTCAAGTAAAATCCTCGCGAGCACGAGATATTTTCATTCATCGCAGCACCAAAAAGGAGAGAACCATGAAGTCTGCGTGGAAAGTGTGTGCAATTCTGTTTCTGGCGACAGGACTGGTCGCGCAAACCAGTGCCCCGCCCAAACCTAAGAAAGCAAAGCCCGCGCCCGCGACCCTGACGGCGGCCGACGTGCAGTCGCTGAAAGACGCGATCGCTGCCCAACAAGCGGCCCTGGCCCAGCAGCAACAGCAGATTCAAGAGTTGCGCGACGAACTGCATCGCAAAGATCAAGGCGTCCAGCAGGCCCAGTCCGCGGCCACCGATGCCGCGGCCAAGGCGGACGCGGCCCAGGCCCAGGCCAGCCAGCAGCAGCAGACGGTTGGCGAATTGAAGACCGATGTCACCGACCTGAAGGCCAACCTGGCCAACACCGTGGTGACGGTTCAGGAGACCCAGAAGATCGCTTCGGAATCTCCCACCGCGATTCACTTCAAGGGCATCACCGTTAGTCCGGGCGGCTTCCTGGCGGCTGAAACCGTGTGGCGTTCGCGCGCTCTGGCGGCCGATGTCAACACCCCCTTTAACTCGGTAACCATGCCCGGCGCTTCGGCCAGCAACATGTCGGAGTTCTTCGGTTCCGGACGCCAGTCTCGAATTTCCATGCTGGCGGAGGGGCGATTGGCAAGCGTGAAACTTTCCGGATACGTCGAAGCCGACTTCCTCTCGGCCGGTGTGTCCTCTAACAACAACCAGAGCAACAGCTATTCGCTCCGCCAGCGGCAGGCCTGGGGCCAGGCTGCGTTTGACAACGGCTGGACTTTCACCGGCGGCCAGATGTGGAGTCTGGTCACCGAAACCAAGCACGGCGTCGACAACCGCACAGAAGCATTGCCGATGACCATCGATGCGGCGTATACCGCTGGGTTCAGCTGGGCGCGCCAGTACGGGGTGCGTCTGTCCAAGAACTTCAACAACAAGGTCTGGGCCGCGGTTTCAGTGGAAGAGTCGCAAGAGACGCTCAGCACTCACAACAACGTGAACAACTTTCTGGTCGGCTCGGCCGGCGCGGGCGGCGGCGTTTACAACGGCGCGGTCACCACTTGCACCACCAGTGTTAACAGCAGCGGCGCACCTGTCACCACTTGTACCAACGCAGCGAACTACTCTTTCAACCCATCGCCTGACATCATCGCGAAGCTGGTGTTCGAACCCGGTTTCGGGCACTACGAAATCTTCGGCGTGTTCAGCCGCTTCCGCGACCGCGTCTTCCCTTGCGAAGATGTTTCCGCCTCCGCGACAACTCCCTGCGGGACGGGAACGACTCCCGGTGTCGCCAACGCTTCCGACGCGTTCAACAGTTCCAGGAACGGCGGCGGCATTGGCGCCAACGCCCGCTTTTCGTTCGCCAACAAGCACATCGACTTCGGACTGCACGCTGTAGGCGGCAGTGGAATCGGCCGCTATGGCGCCAGCGGACTGGCGGACGCCTCCGTACGCGCGAACGGAACTCTGGCTCTGATTAAGAACTATCAGGGATTGGCCACTCTCGAATGGCACGGGCCGAAGCTCGACTTCTACCTGAACGCGGGCGCGGAGTACAACAGCCGAACGGCGGGCTTCGATCCGATCACCGGCAAGTACGTCGGTTATGGCTCACCCTTCTTCAACAATTTGGGCTGCTCCACCGAGACTGGGCCTGGGCCGGGCGGGTTCCTTCCGGGCGGCCTCGGCGGTTGCACCGCCGACACGCGTGTGCTGGTGGAAGGCACTGCCGGATTCTGGTGGAAGCTGTACGACGGATCGAGGGCGAAGGTCAACAAGGACGGTCTGCAGGAGAACAAGGCCAACAAGGGACGCATCCAATTTGGCCCGCAGTACTCCTACGTGACCCGCAACGCCTGGTCCGGTTCGTCGTATCCCAACGAGCCCCACGGGATTGACAACTTGTTCTTCACGTCGTTCCGTTACTACCTGCCGTAAAAGCGGCCGTACCGGCAAGCCGAACCGTAAGAAGCACACACACCGGCACCTGGAGAGCGCAACTCTCTGGGTGCCGTTTTTTTATTTTTCCTGCCAGAGGTCACAGCGACGGTGTCTGCTTTGAGCCGGCGTCCTGCGTCTCCGCATCGGATGCTTTATACTTAAATTCCCCATGCTTCGTCGGGGGTTTACCAGGCATATTTCGATCGGCAACAACAAATCATCGGTATAGAGCAGTCAGCGCGTCTGCTATGGCTCGCATTTCTCTCGACAATCCTCAGTACTTCCTGAATCGCGACACTTCATGGCTCGCGTTCAACCGCCGTGTGCTCGAAGAAGCGGAGGACCTCGGCAACCCGCTTCTGGAGCGGCTGAAGTTCCTCTCCATCTCGGCCAGTAATCTGGACGAGTTCTTCGAAGTGCGCGTGGCCGCCATGATGCAGCAGATTGAAGACGGCTACAACGAGGCTGGCCCCGACGGTCTGACCCTCACCGAGAAACGGGATGTCCTCAACAAGCTGACCCACGAATTCGTCGACGAACAGTACGACTGCTGGAACGCCCGCCTGCGCCCGGCACTCTCCGAGAACGGAATCCGGGTGCTGGGACTGCACGAGTTGGATTCCGAGCAGTTGCGCTTTGTCGACGAATACTGCGAGAAAGAACTCGACCCGCTACTGACGCCCGTGACCGTAGACCCGGCGCATCCCTTTCCCCGCGTCATTAACAAAGCGTTGTGCCTGGGTTTCCTGTTGCGCCGCCGCCGCCGCTCGGCACTTACCTATACGGGCGTGGTGTCGGTCCCGCGGGCTCTGCCCCGGCTGGTGCGCTTGCCCTCGGAAGGCACCGACGACTTTATTTTCCTGGCCGATCTCGTCGCCCATCATGCCGTCCGCATGTATCACGGCTATGACGTGGTTTCTTCCGCGCCCTTCCGCGTGACTCGCAACAGCAACCTCTATCTCGCCGAAGAAGAAGCCCGCAGCCTGCTGGAGTCGGTGCGCGCCGAACTGCACAACCGCCGCAAGGGTGACGCCGTGCGCATGGAGATTGAAGCCGACGCCGATCCTGAGATTATCGATCGTTTGCGCACCGTGTTCGAACTCGATCCCTGGCAGGTCTTTCCGGTGAATGGGCCCGTCAACCTTTCGCGCCTGTTCAACGTTTACGAACAGGTGAAGCGTCCTGACCTGAAGTACCGCTCGTTTTCACCGCGCGAGTTGCGCCTGACCTCGAAGTCCAAGGACCTGTTCGAAGAGTTGCGCGGCCACGACATCCTCCTGCATCACCCGTTCGATTCCTACGACGCGGTGGTTTCGTTCATTGAATCGGCCGCCGAAGATGACAGCGTTCTCTCCATCAAGCAGACTCTTTACCGCACCAGCGAACATTCGGCCATAGTCCCTTCGCTGATTGACGCCGCGTCGCGCAAGGAAGTGACGGCCGTAGTGGAGTTGAAGGCGCGCTTCGATGAGGCCTCCAACATACGCTGGGCGCGCGATCTGGAAGACGCGGGAGTGCAGGTCTTTCACGGACTGGTGGGCTTGAAGACGCACTGCAAGCTGTCACTGCTGGTGCGTCGCGATCCCGATGGCGCAACCCGCAGCTATGCCCACATCGGTACCGGCAACTACAACGCCACCACGGCTCGCATTTACACCGACTTGAGCCTGTTCACGGCGAATCCCGAGATCACGCGCGCCGTGCACGACGTTTTCAGCTTCCTCACCGCATACGCCGAGAACCCCAGCTACGACCCGCTCCTCGTGGCGCCGCTCGACCTGGCGGACAAATCCATCGCGCTGATCGACCGCGAAGCCGAGCACGCCCGCCAGGGAAGGGAAGCGCACATCATCGCCAAAATGAACGCCCTGCTCGACAAGACGGTCGTGCAGGCGTTGTACCGCGCTTCTCAGGCCGGAGTGCAAATTGACTTGATTGTCCGCGGCATCTGCGCGCTTCGTCCCGGAGTCCGCGGCGTGAGCGACAACATTCGCGTGCGCAGCATTGTGGGACGCTTCCTCGAGCACAGCCGAATGTTTTACTTCGCCAACGGTGGCGAAGAGGAAATTTACATGGGCAGCGCGGATTGGATGCCGCGCAATCTCTACGAGCGCGTCGAAGTGCTGGTGCCGCTGCGCGATGCGATGCTGCGCGAGCGCGTGCGCCATGAAATTCTGGACGCCTACCTCGCCGACAACCGCAAGGCGCGAATCCTGCTGAAGGACGCGACGTACATTCGGGCGTGGCAGCCCTTGCACGGCACCCGGAACCGCCGTCCGCCCAGCGGCCCAGCGGCCTTCAGCGCGCAGGATTTTCTGATCGGTGTTGCGGAAGGCAAGGCGCCAGCCGTGCTCCCCGCGCCCGCTTCCGCGAGAAAGCGTAGAGTGGTGGTGGGAAAGGAACGATAAAGCACGATGATTCTCTACTTTCTACGCCACGCCAGCGCCGGCGAACACTTCGCCAGTCCCAAGAAGGACGAGAAACGCGCGCTCGACAAAGAGGGCATCGAGCAGTGCGGGTACATCGGCCGCGCCCTGGCCGCGCTGGACGTTCAAGTGGATGCCATCGTTTCCAGTCCCCTGAAGCGCTGCACCCAGACCGCATCGCTGATCGGCAACGAACTGGGTTACGAAGGAAAGTTACAGATCGATACCGGCTTGCGTCCGGAGGCTGGACTCGCCGACTTCCGCAAGCTTCTGGAAAAATATGCCAGCCAGGAGGCCATCATGGTCGTCGGGCACAATCCTAACCTGAGTCAGTTTCTCGGGGCCATCATAAGCGACTCCGGCTGCGAAGCCTCGCTGGAATTAAAGAAAGGCGCGGTGGCCAAAGTAGAGATGCGCCGCACTTCCGGCACCCTGCAGTGGTGCGTCACGCCCAAGGTCTTGCGCACTCTCTACGACACGGCCGTGGAGAGTTCGCGTCCGAACACCTCGCGGAAATAGTCGCGCTCTTTCTCGATCGCCCACAGTTCCAGATCCACTCCCATACGCCGCCGCGGAACCAGAGTCAACTTCACGTCGGCGGAACGCAACCCAATGCGTACTTTTTCCACGGCGCGGCTGCGGCCCAGGTTCAGCGCGCGCGCCAGGCGCAGCAGCAGAATCGCCTTCTGCACGTTGTCGCGATCGCCGGGCTCTACGCCCTTCATAGGACCATCCTCCATGGTGGGGCGCGATTTTCCAAGATAGCGCGCAATGGCCGCGATCAGGCGCCGTTGCTGAGGCGTGTAACCCAGAATTTCAGAGTTGGAAATGATGTAGTGAGTATGGCGGTGGTGCCCGTTGCGGTTCAGGTAGTCTCCCACTTCGTAGAGCATGGCCGCCGCCGCGAGCCACTCCCCGTATTCCGGCGGCAGCCGGTGCAGCGAGCGCAGGCCCGAGAACAGCAGGATAGCTGAGTCGCGGACGTCCAGGGCGTGCTTGCGGTCAACGCGGTAATGATCGACCGCTTTCAGAATCGATTCCCACCGTTCCGATTCGATTTGCCGGCCCGATCGCGTGCTGTGATCGTAGTCCGCGGCCATCTGGGCGAGAATTCCGTCACGCAGGCCGAGCGGTGAATAGCGGAAGCTCTTGAGGTGCAGGCGGTCCAGCAGTTCGTGATAGACCGTGGCTCCCGCCACGATAATCTCAGCCCGCCGCAGGCCGATTCCTTCAATCTTGCGGCGTTCCGCCACCGGCAGCCGCGCCAGGCGCTTGGCGATGCGCGTCATTTCGGCGCGTGTTACCACCGGCCGTTGCCGCCCTGCCCCGCGACGCTGGTGGCTGGCGACCGCAGCCAGGGCCGCCGCTGTCCCCGAGGTCGCGATCACGTTCTTCACCTTGGCACTCGCGATTCGGCTGGCGATGCGATTGACCTCGCGCGTGACAAAGCCACGCAGCCGCTTCAGCTCACCCTTGCGCGTGGGGTCGTGACGCAGAAATTCATTGGTCAGACGAACCGCGCCCAAAGGAAGGCTCACCGCGTCGCGAATGTGTCCACCCTGCGTCACGGTCAGTTCGCAACTGCCGCCGCCGAGGTCCATCATGAGCGTCGGAGAACGATCCACCCGCGGGCTGGAGACGAGACCCAAATGAATCAGCCGCGCTTCTTCCACCCCCGAGACGATCTCGACTCGCCAACCCGTGGCCGACCGCACCCACTCCAGGAATGCCTGTGAATTGCGGGCATCCCGCAGAGCGCTGGTCGCAACCACGCGCACACTATCGGTTACGATCTGCTGCGTCGCACGATGAAACCGGCGCAAAACTTTCACCGTCTCGGCCATGGACTCGGGAGTCAGGAATCCGGAACCAAAAACGCCTTCGCCAAGGCGCGTGACTTCGCGGTCTTCGTGCAGGGCGCGCAGCCGTCCCGCCTGCAGGCGAGCAATTTTCAGCCGGACCGAGTTCGAGCCGATATCGACCGCGGCAAACGTGGGCATGGGGAAGCCTCACAGTGTACATGGACGCGGCCAGATCGTCACCGCACTTCGGGGTTGAGTGGTGGGTCAGTTTGATTTCCACAGGCTAACGGAAATGGAGGACAACCACTGCGTAAATGATGGCGATTGCCCAAAGCCAAAGGAATATTCCAGCGCAACGAATGTATGTGGGGTAACGGGGCTTCATGGGTATGCTTGCAAACGGAGACCATGCGAATTTCGCTTTCGCGTTCTTCCGTCCCCACTTCACCAGTACGTCCGTCCTAAATACGCACAACCAACCAGAGACCGCAAATCCGAGAATCGTTACCACAAACCAGATGGCTTTGAATGTTGTCATGCAGTTATCTTTTCGCCGAGTGCTTGCAGCATAAGCCCCCTGTCAATCCGCTTTGTCATGAACGCGGGTGTCCTGTGGAAATGAGACTGACCCACTACCCGGGCTGCCGCGGCATGTGGGGACAGCCGCCCTCGGCTGTCCGTCGAGCGAAGCTTGACCGGTTTGTCAGCTCAGATAATGCTCGGAGCGTCCAGAATAGGACGTACGGCGGAAAAGCTACGCGGCAGTTTCGGTTCGCCTCAACAGCGTGGGAGATTTCGTGCTCCGTTTGTGGGCTTGTTCCGCTACCGCGGGCAGACCTTTCCGCGCAGTCTGGATCGTTCTGGCTTGAATGGTCGGCAAGGCCGACAGCGCTGCGACCGCCTGACGGAATTTCCCTCCCGTCACGTTGTGCAATGCCGCCACCAGCGACGATTGATTGACGTCTCCCAGCCTTCTGGCTGCGGTCTGCGTCAGTGTGAGCCAGTCATGCCAATTGCCCAGAGCATCCTGCAGTTGCTTCAGCTGCCCCATGAATTGGACGGCCTCCGCCGACCTCGGGGCGAATTCTGCGGCATAGCGCGCGCGCTTTACGACGATGCGGTACCGATGCAATAGGTCTTCAGTGACCGGACCTGCCGGGCGCACGACCTGTGCGAGCATGGTCCGCGCGACGCTCAGAGGATCGCCAGCAGCTTCCAATCTCACCTGCTTCGCTCCCCGTTTCAATCGCTTCTGGATCTCCCGGATCGTTTGTTTATTCAACGTCTTCTGCAGCCGTTTCTCATGTTTCGCGCGAAGCTCGATCAGGCCCTGTATCAGCTGAGTCTTGCGGCGCGGCTCCTGCGGAACTTTCAAGCTGCGCAAGGCGGCAAGTTGAACGTCGAGATCGCGCACCTTGCCCGCGCGCTTGCGAATCCGGTCCAGCATTTTCAGGAGTTTTTTCTGATTGCGGTCGCGTTTAGCGTCGCGCCTAGCAACGATTTGTTCGAGCAGCGTTTGCAAGCGGCGGCTCGTGGTACGGAAGCTGTGAATGCTTTCCGCATCCTGTCCCGAAGAGAGGTTCGTCAGCGCCCGCCCCATCTTCTGGAAAACAAATTGGCCATGTTTCCGTGCGATCGACATAAAGTAATAAATCCCGGCAGCGGGAGAGGGTTAGTACCGCGTTCACTCGAAAAGCATGATCTCGCAGACAGAGAATTCAGAGTTGACCGATGGTTCCCACGACGGCGGAAAAAGCTTCCTTGATTTTAACACCTTTGTAACAAGTCTCTGCTACGGTTAACACGAATGGCCAACCCTGCCTTACCTCGGCCTGATATGCCCGGACCGCAACCCGTTGAAGGGACGAAAGTTATATCCACCTCGGCGGACCGGGCTACGCCGTTGCTGCAGACTTCTGGCGGCGAGGTTCCCGACCGCGTCTTCAAGTCGGCCATGACCGTGTGCGGCTTGGCTGTCCTCGGCGTACTGGTGCTTATCGTTTACGAGTTGATGTCGGGCTCCCGCCTCTCCTGGCACGCCTTTGGATTCAAGTTCTTCGGCGGCAGCGATTGGGATCCGGTGAACGAACGGTTCGGCGCTCTGCCCTTCATCTACGGAACGCTGGTTTCGTCACTGGTGGCGTTGATCATCGCCGTTCCGCTCTCCGTAGGAGTCGCGGTGTTCACCACCGAAATGTGTCCCAAAGCGCTGCGCGGCCCGCTTTCCTTCTTCGTGGAACTGCTGGCCGCCATTCCGAGCGTGATTTATGGATTGTGGGCAATTTTCGTCCTTGTGCCGCTCTTGAGTGGGTACGTCCAGCCATTTCTGGCGAAGACCCTGGGATGGACCGGGCTATTCGAAGGCCCTCCTTACGGGATCGGCATGCTGGCGGCGGGCATCATCCTGGCCATCATGATCGTGCCCATCATTTCCTCTATCACGCGGGAAGTGCTCATGGTTGTTCCCCAGCACCAGCGCGAGGGCGTACTAGCCTTGGGTGCGACTCGCTGGGAGATGATCCGGGTCGGCGTGCTGCGTAATGCGCGCGCGGGAATTGTCGGCGGAATCATCCTCGGCTTAGGACGGGCGCTCGGCGAAACCATGGCCGTCACCATGGTGATCGGCAATCGCCCCGAGATCGCGAAATCTCTGTTCGCGCCCGGATACACGATGGCCAGCGTGCTCGCCAATGAGTTCAGCGAGGCCACCGGCGACGTCTACCTTTCCTCCCTGATCGAGATTGGATTGGCTCTGTTCCTGGTCACCATCATCGTGAATGCTCTGGCGCAACTGCTGGTGTGGACCGTAACCCGCGGCCAGCCTGCGAGGGGACATGCCTGAACCAACTGTCAACACTGCGGTCCGGCAAGCCGTGTCCCCTGTGAGTTGGCGTCGCCGCATCACCGATCATGTCATGACGGGCGTCGCTGTGCTGACCGTGGTGCTGGTGCTGATTCCCTTGGTCGCCATCTTCGGCTACCTGATCTACAAGGGCGTCGGCTCCCTCAACATGGCTTTCCTGACGCACATTCCGGTGCCTGAGGGTGAAACCGGCGGCGGAATGGCTAACGCGATCGTGGGATCTGCGCTCATTCTCGTGGTCGCCAGCCTGATCGGAGTGCCCTTCGGTGTGGGCGCTGGAATCTACCTGGCCGAGTTTGGACGTAATCGCCTGGGCAGTGCGATCCGCTTCACGGCCGACGTGCTGAACGGCGTGCCCTCCATCGTGATCGGCATCGTCGCCTATGCGATCGTCGTGCTTTCTCAGAAACACTTCTCGGCCCTGGCCGGCGGCGTTGCTCTGGCCATCATGATGGTCCCCACGATCAGCCGGACCACCGAAGAGATGTTGCTGCTGGTGCCGCAGGCTCTGCGCGAAGCAGCCTATGGGCTGGGCATCCCGCGCTGGAGAACGACCCTTTCCATCACCTTGCGAACCGCAACCTCCGGCGTGATTACTGGCGTCATGCTGGCCTTCGCCCGCATCGCCGGCGAGACCGCTCCGTTGCTGTTCACTGCTCTCGGCAATGAATACTGGAGCGGCCGTCTGCCCTGGAATTCTCATTGGCAGCGTCAGCCCTGGACTTTGGGGCTGGATCAGCCCACAGCCGCATTGCCGCTGCAGATTTTCAAGTACGCGACCTCGCCCTATGACGATCTGCACCGGCAGGCATGGGCGGGAGCGTTTGTGCTCATTCTTCTCATCGTCACATCCGTCGCGGCGGTACGCTACGTCGTCCGCCGTGGTACGTTTGGAGCGGCATAACCTATGGGTGTCGGAATCCAGGTCGAGAGTCTCAATGCCTGGTATGGCAAAGGCCAGGCGCTGTACGACATCAATCTGAAAGTGGCGGCCAATCACGCTACCGCTCTGATTGGTCCCTCGGGATGCGGCAAGTCCACGTTCATCCGCTGCATCAATCGCATGCACGAGACCATTCCCGAGGCGCGTGTCGAGGGCCGCGTCCGCATTGGCGAAATCGACGCCTACAACGGAACCTCGGCGACCCAACTCCGCCGTCGTGTGGGGATGGTTTTTCAAAAAGCCAATCCGTTCCCCACCATGTCGATTTATGACAACGTGGCCTCCGGCTTGAAGCTCAACGGATTCCGCGACCGCAGCAAACTCGACGACATCGTGCAGCACTCACTCGAGGTTTCGGCACTGTGGGAAGAAGTGAAGGATCACATCCACAAAAAGTCGGGCGCCAGCCTCTCCGGCGGCCAGCAGCAGCGTCTGTGCATCGCGCGCGCCTTGGCCGTCGAGCCTGAGGTTCTGCTGATGGACGAGCCCTGCTCCGCGCTCGATCCCATTTCCACGGGAAAAATTGAAGAGTTGATCTTCCAGCTCAAAGAGCGGTATACCATCGTAATTGTGACGCATAATATGCAGCAGGCAGCGCGCGTGGCCGAGTTCACCGGCTTCTTCCTGCTGGGTAAGTTGATAGAGTTCGACAAGACGGAAAAGATTTTCACCAAACCGTCGGACAAAAAGACGGAAGACTACATCACCGGCAGATTCGGTTAAGGTGGATTTGGGTTCGGCAGTTTCTAGACAGGAAGGTTCGGATCATGCGTACGCGTTTTCAGCTAGGGCTCGACGATCTTCGGCAACGGTTGCTTCGCATGGGAGGGCTGGCGGAGCAGGCGGTGGATCGCGCCCGCCAGGCTTATGTAGAGCGCGACTTGACCCGCTGCCAGATGGTGCTCGAAGGCGAGAGCATGATCAATACTGCCGAGCGCGAAATCGACGAAGCCGCGTTCGATCTGCTCGCCATGCAGCAGCCCATGGCGGTGGACCTGCGCTTCATCCTCGCCGTCACCAAGATTAATTCCGATCTCGAGCGTGTGGGCGATCAGGCGGTCAACATTGCCGAGCGCGTCATGGACATGGTCGAACTTCCCGCGGCCGAGTTGCCCGTCGACATCGCGCGTATGGGTGCGGCCGTCAGCGCCATGGTGCGCCGGGCGCTGGAGTCTTTCATCGAGGGCAAGGCCGAACTGGCGCAGGCCGTTCTTGAAATGGACAGCGTCATCGACCGCATGCGCGACGATGCCTTCATCCAATTAGTCAAGACGATGAACGACCGCCCGGAAGTCGTGCGCCAGGCTCTCGACGCCCTGCTGGTCGCGCGCAATCTCGAGCGCGTGGCCGACCACGCCACCAACATTGCCGAGGACGTCATCTTCTGGGTGCAAGGCGCCGACGTCCGCCACAACGTGCATCCCGGCGATTCCGAAGGCCACGAGTCAGACCGCCCGACAACGCGCGCCTCAGGACTCTAGCAGCTGACAACTGGGACGCATCTCTTGTCATCCTGAGCGAGTTTTCTGCGAGAAGGATCTATGCATTCGCAGATAGCGCCGATGCTGCCGGCAAATGCGAAGGTCCTTCGCTTTGCTCAGGCAAAGCTTAGAAGGAGGCGATTTCGCTGCTGCCCACAGTACGCTCTTTGACCGTGCGACCCGCCTTGCATTACGCTCATCACTTCTTTCATTTTTGACTCCACCATCCCCGGAGGCGCCGTGACTCGTTCGTTCTGCCATTTTTCTATTTGTGTTTTGCTCGCCGCCGCGCCTCTCTGCGCCCAAGAGCCATCCGCCGATCGTCCTCCCATCATGCTTCCCACCAGCAAAATGCTGACAGTTCCCGCGCCCGGCCGCATCGGTAGCACCAACAGCTTCCCCGCGACGATGGTCGTGAGTCCCGATGGCCGCTACGCCGCGCTGCTGAACGATGGCTATGGCACGCAGGAAACGCTGGCGCACCAGTCGATCTCGGTGCTCGACCTGAAGACGAATCAGATCGTCGAATATCCCGACACGCGCTTGAGTGACACATCCCACCAAAGCTATTTCCTAGGCCTGGCGTTCAGTTCAAACGGCAAACACCTGTACGCCTCAGTGGGTTCACTGACGGATCCGACCGGAGCGAGGCCCGGCAATACGGGAAATGGCATCGCGGTTTACAGCTTCGCTGCAGGCAAGGTCACGCCCGAGCGATTCATTCCCATCGGGCTCCAACCGCTCTCGACCGGGAAGAAACTCGCAGTTGGTCTGAAAGCTCCGCCCCACATGGCAATTCCATATCCAGCCGGGATCGCGGTCATCGCCGACGGCGGTCACGACAAGCTTCTAGTCGCTAACAATCTTTCGGATAACGCGGTCCTGCTCGATCCGGTGACTGGAAAAGTCCTGCAGACTTTCGATCTCAGCACCAGCGACTTGATCCCGTCGTCGTTCCCGTATACGTGCGTCGCCACCCACGACGGTCGCCGTGCCTGGTGCAGTTTGTGGAATGCGTCGCAAGTCGCAGAGTTGGATTTGACGAGCGGGAAGGTTGCGCGTTGGCTTGATCTTGATCACCCAAAAGATCCGCTGGCGCCCGGATCGCATCCCACAGCGCTCCTGCTCAGCCCAGATGAGAGAATCCTATATGTTGCGCTGCCGAATGCCGACGCGGTTACAGTCCTTTCGGTCGAGACCGGAAGCCCCTTCAAGTATCTGTCCACCCGCGCCACACCGGAAATGCACGGGCCGCTATTTGCGTGGATGGAGAATAGAGGAAGTTATCCCACCTCACTGGCCCAATCCGCCGATGCGACCAAGCTATTCGTCGGAGACTCTTCAATTAACGCAATTGCCGTCTTTGATATGAGCTGGCTCGTTAACGGCGGCTCAATTGGAGGGGGACGACAAATCGCTACGGGTTTCATCCCCACCGACTGGTACCCCTCTGCTCTCGCCGTTCACGGCGACGATCTCCTCATCGCCACCGCCAAAGGCGAAGGCTCACGCCCCAACAAAGAGATGGGCAAGACGGTTTACGAGACCAAGCACAAAGAGCATCCCTACATTCCTACGCTGCTGCGTGGTTCGATCGCACGCCTGAAGATTCCGTCGACTCTCGCCAAACTTCCCGAATACACGCAGATGGTCGAGCGCGACAATCTGTTCCACAGCGATCCCGGCACCATCACCTTCGCCAGCGGCCAGAATCCCATCAAGCACGTGATCTACGTCCTCAAGGAAAACCGCACCTACGACCAGATCCTGGGCGATCTGAAGCTCGGCGATAAACAGGTTGGTGACGGCGATCCGTCGCTCACCATGTACGGCGCCGACATCACGCCCAACGAGCATAAGCTCGCGCTGCAGTTTGGTGTGCTCGACAATTTCTACGACAGCGGGGAAGTCTCCGGCGACGGGCACATCTGGTCGACTGCGGCAATCACTTCCGACTACAACGAAAAGACTTGGCAAATCGCCTACCGCGGGCACGAGCGCACTTACGATTTTCAAGGCCAGGTCGGCGAAGAGTATCCACTGGAGCACAACATTCCCGACGTGGATGACCCAGGCACAGGATTTCTCTGGGACAATCTTGCGCGCAATCACCTGAGCTACCGCTTCTACGGTGAATTTGTGAACGCGGTGTGGTGCACCGGGTACCATTCGGATTCGATCGCGCAAGGACGGACGCCGCCGAAACTCGAGGCAGGCTGCCCAGGCAAGGTAGTGGAGCAGGGCGGAATGCTGCCGCCGAACGTGGGTGATCCGCACGCGGGGCCGAGCCCGTGGCCGTGGGCGGTGCCGCTGTTCAGCAGCGTGAAGCCGAGCAAGGCAGCACTGCGCGACCACTTCGATCCGCTGTATCCGGATTTCAACACGGACTATCCCGACCAGCTCCGCGCCGACGAATTTCTGAATGAATTCGGCGCTTACGTTCGCGCCCGCGACGCGCACGAAGGACCGGAATTTGAGCTGCCGTCGTTCGTCCTGCTCTACCTACCTGACGATCACACCGGAGGCACGCGTCCAGATCATGCCCGCCCGGCGGCAAACGTCGCCGACAACGACCTGGCGCTCGGCCGCGTGGTCGATGCCGTTTCGCACAGCGCCTATTGGGATGACACCGCGATCTTTGTGTTGGAAGACGACGCCCAGGATGGCGCCGACCACGTCGACGCGCACCGCTCGATCGCTTTCGTGGTCAGCAAATATTCGCCGGGTTCCGCCGCGCAACCAAACGTGGAGCATCGCTTCTACACCACCGTGAACATGATTCACACTATGGAGACTCTGCTCGGCCTCCCGCCCATGAATCAGAACGATGCATACGCCCCGGTGATGGGAAACTTGTTTTCCGGATCCGGCAATCAACCGCCCTACAAGGCCGACTATCGCAACCTGAAGAATGGCCTGATTTACGAGACCAACAAACGCGAAGCACCGGGCGCGAAGATCTCCGAGAAAATGGATTTCTCGCGTCCCGATGCGGCCGGCGCCGCCCGCCTGAATCGAGTATTGTGGCGCGACCAGAAAGGTTCAGCGCCCATGCCCGCGCCCAAGCACACCGTGATCCCCGCTGGCGGCGACTAAGGCCTATGAACCCAGTCGAGATTTCCCCCGACCAATTCCGCCGCCTAGCCGAACGCATTACGCAGCTCGCCGCAAGATATCTCGAGACCATCGATGCACAAACAATTTCGCCGGCTACGAGCGGGGAAGAGACACTTCGCGTTTTCCACAGTGCCCTGCCAGAAGATGGAATTGGCGAGGACGCTCTGAACGCGTTGCCGGAAGTGATGCGCCTGTCGCGTGTTCAAAACGGCCGTTTCTTTGGCTACGTGCTCGGTTCAGGGGAACCGGTCGGTGCCGTTGCCGACCTGCTCGGCAGTGTCCTCAATCAAAATGTGACGGCGTGGCGCTCTGGCCCCTCGGCCGTCATCATCGAGCAGACGGTCGTGGGATGGCTGGCGGAAGCGATCGGCTGTCCTGGATTTCGCGGGCATCTCACCGGCGGAGGATCCTCCGCGAACCTCATGGGCTTGGCCATGGCTCGTGAGACCAAAACCCCAGCCAACGAAAAAGGAATCGAGCCCGGCGGAGTTGTTTACGCTTCTAACGAAGTTCACATGTCCATTCCCAAGAGCATCGCCCTGCTCGGAATTGGACGTGAAAATCTGCGGCTCATCCCGACAGATGATTCGCTCCGAATGATTCCCGCGCACCTGGAAGCGCAAATCCTCCGGGACAAAGCGGCAGGCAGAACACCCATAGCGGTCGTCGCTTCCGCCGGGACCGTGAGCACCGGAGCCATCGACCCTTTCCCGCAGATTGCGGAAATCTCCCGCCGTCACGGTGCGTGGCTTCACGTCGACGGCGCTTACGGAGCTCTGGCCGCGATGGTGGAACGAGGCAAGTTCGACGGCCTGGAACTGGCCGACTCGATTTCTCTCGATCCCCACAAGTGGTTGTATCAGCCTTTGGACTGTGGATGCTTGCTGTATCGCTCTCCGGAGGCTGCGCAGCAAACCTTCTCCCATAGCGGCGATTATGCGCGCTCCCTTACTGCCGATCCGATTGAGGGATTCGTGTTCTTCGAAGAGTCCATGGAGCTGTCGCGAAGGTTTCGCGCCCTGAAGCTGTGGCTGTCGTTGCGCTATCACGGAGTGGCCGCTTTTCGGCGGTCCATCGCGAAAGATCTGGCCCAGGCTCACCGCCTCGCGAACGCAATTGAGGGAGAACCTCACCTGGAACTGCTCGCGCCGGTGGAATTGAGCGCGGTCTGTTTCCGTTATCGCGGGACGGGCGGCCTGTCGGAAGAGGAATTGAACCCGTTAAACTTGGCACTGCTGAAGCGCGTCGTCGCCCGTGGACGAGTCTATCTGTCGAATGCCTCGCTGCGAGGCAAGTTCTGTCTCAGAGCTTGCATCGTGAACCACCGTACAAAAGATGCGGACATCGACTGCGTGATTTCAGAAGTGCTGGCGGCGGCAAGGGAGCTGGGCTAGAGGTCCTCGCACGCCGCCCATGAAGTCGGACTGGGTCGTCTTATTCTGGATCGGTCTTATTTCAGGCTCACCGACTCCTTCAACGGCAGGTTCTGCGACGATCCGCCCACCATGAATCCGTAGTCTCCCGGAAGCAACTGCCAGCCGTTGTGCTCTACGTTGAAGATGGAGAGATATTTCGGGTCCACCTCGACCGTCACTTCCTTACTCTCTCCGCCGTTGAGTTTGACCTTGCTCCAGCCCACCAGTCGTTTCGGAGGCTCCGCCGCGGCAGCGGGAAGCGAAGCGTACACTTCCGCAATTTCCGCTCCAGCGCGGTTGCTCGTGTTAGTGACGGTGAACGTCACGCGCGGACTCTTTCCCGGCGTCACCTTCAGATTCGAATACGCGTAAGTGATGTACGACAGGCCGTAGCCAAAGGGGAACAGCACCGCCTTGTTTTCCGCGTCGTACCACTTATACCCGACCTTCACTCCTTCGCTGTAAGTAACCTGGAACGGCGCCAGTCCGGTGGCAATCTGGTTCCACACCTCGCGCTGCATGTAGTTTGGAATTGACTCGCGCCCAGGCTTCACCACTGTCGGATGAGGCAGATCCGCTTCGCTCTTGGGGAAAGTCATGGGCAACTTCGCGCTCGGGTTCACGTCCCCAAAAATCACGTTGGCCACGGCTTCGGCGCCGCGGCTGCCCGCATACCAGGCTTCCAGCACCGCGCTGACCTGATCGACCCAAGGCATGGTCACGGCAGTACCGGTCTCAAGCACGACCACAGTGTGCGGATTCGCCGCCGCCACCTTTGCAATCAACTCATCCTGATGCTCGGGTAGAGAGAGGTCATTCAGGTCCATCGATTCGCTCTCCCATTGGTAGGCGAACACGATGGCCACATCGGCGGTCTTAGCCAGAGCCGCGGCAGCGGCCGGATCGGTGCCCGAGTCAAATTGAACGTTCGCTCCCGGAACTTTCGCGCGAATCGCTTTCAGCGGCGAAGAGGGAAACCATATCTTCTCCATCCAGTGCGTCTGCCCCTTGCCGGGAGGCATAATCGCGTTTCCGCCCGGAGGATCGACCTGCGCCGATCCGCCGCCCGAAATCATTCCGACGTCCGCGTGCGGGCCGATCACGGCGATGCTGTGAATCTTGGATGCATCGAGCGGAAGCTGCCCGTGATCATTCTTCAGCAGCACGGTGCCTTGCTCAGCGATCTTCTGCGCCACTTCGAGGCCACCCGCCACGTCGACCACACTCCTCTGCGGAGGATCGTCGACCACTCCCGTGGCAAACATAGCCCGCAGGATGCGATGCACATGGTCGTCCAGTTCCGTCGGCGGAACCTTGCCCGACTCGACTGCTTTCTTCAACTCGTCTCCATAGAAGAGCTCGCCCGGCTCCTCATGATCCAGCCCGGCTGCCGAAGCCTTCTCCGCGCTGTGCGTGCCTCCCCAGTCCGAGAGCACAAATCCCTTGAAGTTCCAGTCTCTCTTGAGAAGATCGGTGAGCAGGTACTTGTTTTCGCAGGCATAGTCGCCATACACGCGGTTGTAGGAGCACATTACCGCCGCCGCGTCCGACTCCTGCAATCCGATTTCGAACGCCAGCAGGTCGCTCTCGCGCGCTGAGCGTTTGTCGATGTTCACGTTCACGGCATTGCGACCGCTCTCCTGATCATTGAGCGCGTAATGCTTGATGTCGCCAATCACGTGCTGCGCCTGCAGTCCCTTCATCACCGCTCCCACCATCTTTCCCGCCAGCACCGGATCCTCGCCCAAATATTCGAACGTGCGCCCGTTGCGCGGTTCGCGCGTGAGATTGATGCCTCCACCCAGCGTCATGTTGTAGCCCTGGGCGCGCAGCTCGCGGCCAATCAGTGCTCCATATTCGTAAGCCGCATCCAAGTCCCAACTCGCCGCTCCCGCCACGTCTGCCGGAAGCGCGGTCGAGTAGCGGCCATTTTCTCCGCTGCTGCGGACGCCGTAGGCCGCGTCCGACATCTGGATGGCAGGAATGCCCAGCCGCGGAATGCCCGGCACATATCCCGCACCGCCGTTCGAGTGCACGGCCAGCGGGCTCATGGGACTGAGCCCGACCATACCCGTTCCGTGCAGCAGCGTGATCTTCTCGTCGAGCGTCATCTCTTTCACCACCATCGCCGCACGCTCGTCGGGAGACAGGCTGGAATTGGACCAGCGATGATCCTTGCTGCCCGGCTGTGCCCACAAAGTGGATACGGTCAGACTCAGGATTAATATGATCAGCAGGGTGAGAGTGGACAGGGAAGTGCGATGAGAGGGTCGTTGCAGGGGCATCATGGCTCCTCGTATGAACGTGCCTACCAAATCGTTAATGTTACGCCTTTTTGCAGATTTCTTGCCGTTTAATTTTGGCGAATCTGGATTTTCACTGTCCTTTTGTATAGGCGAACACACAGCGAAATACGCTCCGAGGCCGGCCTCGCTGATGACGTACCAGAAAGATCGGGGCCGTTCATTCCTCGAGGAATAGTTGTGCCAAAGCTGGAGGGATATCTACCGTCGACCACTCGCGGCAGGGACCGTCAGCCAACCCGTGTCTAGCGCGATTTTGCAGTTAGACTCCTCGGCCCAAGGCTGTGGTGTATTCCCCAGGGGCGCCGTGGGATCCTCGGTGGGCGGGCCGTATAACGCGGATGACATCTCCACGCGGTACTGGTTGGGTTTAAGACTCACGATAACGAAGCAATATAAGGTACCGATTTCCGGGTGCTTGTCCACCGTCACGAGAAATTCGAGCAGCTCTCGGCGTTCTTTCCATTCCGGGGGAGTTTCAGGATACTTGCCACCGGGAACATCCTTCCAGCTCGGCCCGGCGTCTTTCGTGTCGATCTCCCATTTTGTTCCGGTGACGGCGGAGTAGCCGATTCCGAGGGCCAGGTTCCAACTCCGTATTTGTCGAAATGTGGTGTACTGCTGGGCGACGTTCTTTCCGTTCTTATCCTTGATCGAAATTTCGCTGTTCCCATGCACGAAATAGAAGCCAGGCATTATCCCCAGAAAGGGGCTCACGCGGCTGAACCCATTGCCTGCCGCAAGATGCATGCTGAGGTCCTTCCTCGTAGTCTCGTATTCGAACGAGAGCTGCGGGGCCTTATCCCGCGGGGAATTGCCGCCCATGATTGTGACCTCCGGCCAAGACTGGCGATCGGCAGAGGAGCAAAAGTATAACCTCGGCCGATCCGGGCAGACAATCCCGCATTCGGTTCAGACATCGATTTCCGAAGGAGAGAAACAGGGACGCACGAGGTGCTATCGCATGCGTGACTTGGCCGTTACTGGGTATGCCTTTACACTAAAAGAGTGAAGATTGCGCTGGGCCAAATCAATCCCACGGTCGGAGATTTCTCCGGCAACGCCGCGAAGATGATTGCCTTTTCGGGACGCGCCCAAGCCGCCGGCGCCGGCCTGATCCTGTTTCCCGAGTTGTCGGTGTGCGGCTATCCTCCGCGCGACCTGGTCGAGCGGCCTTCTTTTGTCGCGCGCAATCGAGAAACGGTTGACCGGATCGCCGTTGCAACCCAGGGCATCGCCGTGATCTGCGGACTGGTCACCCCCGCCCACTCCGACACCGGCAAGTCCGTCATGAACTCCGGCGCCTTGCTCACGGACGGCAAGGTCAGCTTCATTCAGTCGAAAATGTTGCTGCCCACTTACGACGTTTTCGACGAGATGCGCAACTTCGCTCCCGCTAAACGGCAGGAGCTGTTTTCCTTCTGCGGCAATCGCATGGCGCTCACCATCTGCGAAGATGCGTGGAACGACAAACGCTTCTGGCGCAAGCAACTCTATACCGTCGATCCCGTGGAATCTCTCATTCAGGCCGGCGGCAATTTCGTGCTGAATATTTCCGCCTCGCCATTCTGGATCGGTAAACGCGAATTCCGCCGAGACATGCTGGCCAGCATCGCCCGCCAGCACAAGGTTCCGGTCGTGCTGGTCAACCAGGTCGGTGGCAACGATAGTCTCGTATTCGATGGCTCAAGCGTCGTTCTCAATCGTGAAGGCCAGGTCATCGCCCAGGGCCGGTCCTTCGAAGAAGACCTGATCTACTTCGACTCGCAAGATCTATCCGGGGAAATCCACGAGCAGATTGCCGGCGAAGAAGCCAGCGTCTATTCCGCGCTGGTGCTCGGCACGCGCGACTACATTCAGAAATGCGGATTTCGCAAAGCGATCATCGGCCTGAGCGGCGGCATTGACTCCGCCTTGACCGCAGTCGTTGCCGCCGACGCCGTCGGCTCAGAAAACGTGATCGGTGTCGGCATGCCCGGTCCCTATTCGTCGCAGGGTTCCATCGACGATGCCCGTTCCCTGGCCAAGAATCTCGGCATCCGTTTCGAGTTGCTTTCCATCAATTCCGCCTACGAGGCTTACCGCCAGACGCTGCACGATGTGTTCGCGGGACAAAAAGAAGACGTGACCGAGGAAAACATCCAGTCCCGGGCCCGCGGAACATTGCTGATGGCGCTCTCCAATAAATTCGGAGCGATCGTCCTCTCCACCGGCAACAAGAGCGAATTGGGTGTTGGCTACTGCACGCTTTACGGCGACATGGTTGGCGGCCTGGCGGTCATCTCCGACGTTCCCAAGACGCTGGTGTACCGGCTCAGCCATTATGTGAATTCGCGACGCGCTGTGATTCCGCTGGCTACGCTGGAAAAGCCACCCTCCGCCGAGTTGCGCCCCGATCAGAAAGACAGCGACTCGCTGCCACCCTACGAAATTCTGGACGCCGTGCTCGAGGACTACGTGGAGGATTCTCATCCCGCGGAACAAATCGCCGCCGATCGCGGATTTGACATTGAAGTTGTGCGGCGCGTCATCCGCATGGTCGATCGCGCGGAATACAAGCGGCAGCAGGCTGCGCCCGGCCTCAAAATTTCTCCCAAGGCCTTCGGCTACGGACGCCGCTTCCCAATCGCTGCCAAGTCCGAGGCTTGAATTTCCAATTTGAAGTATTCTGATACATCGCTTTGTCATCGCTCCAGAACCGAATGCGAAAGGAACCCATGCGCAGGTTTGTGAACTCGATCGGTATTCTTCTGGTGGCCGGCAGCCTGGCCGCGGCCCAGATTACAGCCCAGACCACGACCCAAACCACAGCCCAGACCGCGACCAAGCCGGCCGCCGCCAAAACAGCGCCAGCCAAGTCTGAGCCGAGCGCGGGTGCGACCGGCGATCTGCCCTCGGAAGCGACGGTTGATTCATTTCTGCATCAGCAGTTTGGCTACGAGGCGGACCTGACCTGGAAAATCGTCAGCATTAAGCCTTCGGCAATCCAGCAACTGGCCGAGGTTACCGTGGTCCTTGCCAACCAGCAGGGACAACAGTTGACTCACTTCTACGTCGCTCCGGATGGCCAACATGCCATGGCCGGCGAAATTATTCCGTTCGGCGCCAAGCCCTTCGATCCCGCGAAAAAGCTGCTGGAGAAGGGCGTCACCGGTCCCGAGCGCGGACCCAAGGATGCCCCCGTCACCATCGTCGAATTCGGCGACCTGCAGTGTCCCGCGTGCAAAGCGGCGCAGCCCACCATCGAAGGGCTCGTGGCCGCAGAGCCCAACGCCCGCTTCGTGTTCCAGAATTTTCCTCTGGAGATGCACAATTGGGCCGCCAAGGGCGCGGCTTACGCCGACTGCGTCGGCAGAGCTTCCACCGATGCCTTCTGGAAGTTCGTCTCCAAGACCTACGATGCCCAGTCCGACATCACGGCAGAAAACGCTGACGAGAAGCTAACTGCCCTTGCCGATGGCGCTGGCGTAAAAGGCGCCGACATTGCCGCATGCGCGGTCAAGCCCGAGACCAAAGCTCACGTCGATGCCTCGATCGCACTGGGCAAGTCCGTTGACGTTACTGGCACTCCCACGCTCTACATCAACGGACGCAAAGTCGGCAGCTTCGATGCGCGCATGTCCGATGTGTACAAGAGCCTGGTCGAGTTCGCCGCGAAGGAAGGAAAGTAATTCGGCGGTGTGTGCGTTTGGGGGCTGAGGTCGACATAAGCGCTCAGGGCGGGATCGGAGTTGCCCCGCGGCCGTTCTGGGGCGGTGATTTTCGGGTAGCCGACAATCCACCCGGAACTCCGAAATCAAGCTCGATTTCGCGGGTCAATGAATGCGTTGGCATGAAGTCGTCATTCGAGAATCCACACTCTGCGTCATCCCTTGACAATCGATAGTCGAGTGTCTACCATCGTTGCCAGATTGAGGGTAGAATGTCTTCTATGGCGAAGCAAGCGCAGCAACGGGCCGGGCTCCTCCAGGGAACGCTGGACATGCTCATCTTGAGGACGCTTCTCTATGGACCTGCTCACGGTCACCAGATCGGGAAACACATTCAGAGGACTACGAATGAATTCCTGCAGATGCAGCACGGTTCGCTCTACCCCGCGTTGCATCGCCTGGAGAAGCGGGGATGGGTTGTCTCCAAATGGGAGACGGCTCCGAATCGCAATCGGGAATTCAAATACTACCGATTAACTGATAAAGGCAGGAAGCAGCTCGTGGCCGAAGAATCGCAGTGGAAGCAGATGGCCGAGGCCGTAGCGCGCGTGATGTGGCCCGCAGCCGAGGAGAGTTGATATGAACTGGTGGAAGATCAACCGCTCGCGGAGCAGGAAGCGAGATGTAGACCTGGAGCGGGAGCTGCGGTCCGATCTGGAGCTGGAGGAAGAAGAGCAGCGCGAAGCTGGCGTTTCGCACGAAGAAGTTCGCTACGCGGCCTTGCGCGCCTTTGGCAATCCTATTCTTATTCGTGAACAGACTGGCGCCGTCTGGTCCTGGAACTGGCTTGAATCTCTTGCGCGCGATCTGCGCTTTAGTCTGCGCGCGCTTCGTCGCACTCCCGGTTTCACTGTCATCGCCATCCTGGTGATGGCGCTGGGCATTGGCGCCAACGTCGCCCTGTTCACGGTCGTGCGTGGCGTTTTGCTCAAGCCCTTGCCGTTCGACGATCCGGATCGCCTCGTGATGCTCTATGAGGCGGGTTTTCATGAAAACGACACTGCGGGTTTCAACGTGGTCGCCGGCGGCATCTACGGCGAGTGGAGGAAGCAGAATCACAGCTACAGCGATCTCGCGCTCTCGCAGGAAATCCGGGTCGGGCTTTCCGGTTCCGGCGGACAATTGCCGGAGAAGCTGTATAGTGCGCTGTTTTCATGGGACATGCTCCGGACGCTGGGCGTCCAGCCCGCGTTGGGCCGCGATTTTGCGCAAGCCGATGACAGCCCCGCAGCCAGCGGAACCGTCTTGCTTAGCTGGGGCCTGTGGAAGCGTCGCTTCGGCGGTGACCCTGCCATCCTGAACCAGACGATCTTCCTCGACGCCCAGCCGTACACGGTTATCGGCGTTATGCCTGCCTGGTTTGATTTTCCCGACTTGTCCACGCAGCTGTGGACATCGGTTTACCACGAAAAACCCAAAGACCAGATGATTTCGTTCAGCAATCATCAGTTTCGGGTAGTCGGGCGGCTGAAGCCGGGCGTCAGCCCGTCGCAGGGCATCGCCGACCTGAGCGTCATTTCCGAACGCATCCACAATGAGCACCTCAACGACCCATTCGTATGTCGAAGCGCCACCAACCGTCCTCTGCTCGAGCACCTCGTAGGCGAGATCAAGAAGCCGCTCTTTATTTTGCTGGAGGCGACCTGCTGCCTGCTGCTCATCGCCTGCCTCAATGTGGCCAACCTGCTGGTGGCGCGCGCGGCCGCACGACGCAAAGAGCTGGCCATCCGCACCGCGCTGGGTGGGGGCTGGCTCCGCCTGATCGGCGAGCGGCTGATGGAATGCCTGCTGCTTTCGGCCTCCGGCGGCGCGCTAGGACTTTTGCTCGCCTTCGCCGCCCTTCAGTGGCTGACGCGAACTCGCCAAGACATGAGCCGCGTCGGATCCATCCACTTCGACGGCGTGGTGGCCGTGTTTACCGTCGGCGTTGTCGTGATATGCGCGCTGTTTTCCGGGCTCATCGCCGCCTTCAGCAGCAGCGACAAGCGCATTCTCGGCGCGCTGCATGAGGCAACGCGTTCGGTGAGCGGGGGAGGCGCGCGGCCCACGCTGCGCAAGGTGCTCCTTACCCTCGAAGTCGGACTGACTGTAATTTTGCTCATTGGCGCGGGACTGCTGCTCAAGAGCTATGAACGGCTGCGCTCCGCCGACATGGGTTGCCTCACCCAGGATGTGATCACCATGCACCTGGGCATCCCTGATGCCCGCTATGCGACATCCGCCCAGCGCGCCAACTTCTACGACACGCTGCTCGATCGGGTGCGCGCTCTGCCCGGAGTGGACGCGGCAGGCTTTGCCACGGTTGTCCCTGGGCAGGGCTATCAGATGGATTGGACGTTCACCATCGTGGAGCATCCGCCCTTGCCGCAAGGCACCGGTCAGTTTGCCTTAAGCCGCTGGGCTGATCCGAAGTACTTCAACGCGATAGGCATTCCCATTTTGCGTGGACGTACCTTTGACGGCAGCAAGCGTCTGGACGCCGCCAACGAAGTCGTCATCAGCCAATCCTTCGCCAGCCAGTATTTTCCCGGCGAAGATCCGCTGGGCCGGCACATCCGCGCACGCGGGAAAGATGCCGTCATTGTGGGGATTGTAGGCGATACCCGTTACGAAATCGGCGAAGCGCCGAAGCCGGTGCAATATTACCCGCTGGATGCCGGCGTGGAGACCGTCGGCACGCTGGTGATTCGCTCCAGCCGCGGGCTGGAGCAATTCGCTTTACCGGTGCAGCACATCGTCTCGAATATGGACCGCGATCTGCCCGTCTCCGACGTGCTCACCATGAACCAGTTGCTCGGCCAATCCACCTTGGACCAGAGCTTCAACGCGGCGCTGCTCGTCGCTTTTGCCACGCTGTCGCTGGTTCTGGCCGCGGTTGGCCTGTTCGGCGTGATGTCGTACATCGCGGCGCAGCGCACTACCGAAATCGGCATCCGCGTCGCGCTGGGCGCAAAGCGCGAACAGGTGATGCGGAAGATGTTACTGGATGGAATGCGGCCTGCCGTCTTCGGTCTGGTTGTGGGACTCGCGGCCAGCCTGGAAGCCAGCCAACTGATGCGCGACTTGCTCTACGAGATCAAGCCACTCGATCCGGCGGTTTACGCCGCAGTTGCCGCAATCCTGCTTGCGGTCGCCGCGTTCGCCTGTATCGTTCCCGCGTGGCGTGCATCGCGCCTCGATCCGGTGCAAGCACTAAGAGCCGAATAGTGAGGGCCGAATAGGCTGCTATTCCGGCGATCTCCCGGAGGCACTCTCAGTCGGCGCACAATCGCCGAGTCGCTCACCAAGAGATTCAATCGGGGATCGCTACCAATGACTTCCGGGTGAGTCACGGGCAAGCCGGAAGTAACCCCCTAAGGCACCGCTTACGCGGCTGAGGTCTGACGTCGGACGTCCGACGCCGCTCTCCCTACTTCTCGCTCAACCAGATCTCCGGGCTCGTCCGGTTGAAGTTCGACAGCACGTGCGGCGTAATGACGATCATGAGTTCGTCGCTGACCGATTCCTTGGTATTGTTCACCATCGCCTGATTCAAGCCCGGCAAAAATCCCAGCCCTGGGATCCCGCTCATGGAGAGCGTATCGGTCTGCGACACCTCACCGGCCACCACTCCCGGTTCGCCATCGTTCAGGTTAATGTTTCCTTTATATTCCCGGTTCGAGATCACAGGGACCCCGTTGCTCGATTGCCCGGTGAGCGAACGCACCTGCATATCGAGGTCCAGGCTGACTGAGCCATCGCCATGGATCGTCGGCTTCACCTTCAGATTCAACCCGAGATCTTCATAGCTGACGGAAGGGAAGGGCGGAACGTAGGTCTGATTCCCCAGAACCGCCGAGATCGCCGCCGAGTTAAAAATCGGCGCGTAGCTGGCATTCAGAATCGGATACTTTTCTCCCAAATGAAACGTCGCGTCGTTGCCCTGGCTGGCGCGTATGGTCATGTTCTCCAGGCTGCGCACCCAGGATTCGTTCACCGAAAGATTGGCGGCAAACTGGTCGAGACTCACGCCACTGAAGGTGAGCCCGCCTCCAAACGTGGCCAGCGGTTGGCTGAAAATCGAATTTCCTTGTCCTCCCAGTTGCGCCAGAAGTCCCGAAAGCGCTGTGCTGCCTGCCTGGTTGATGCCTCCCGACGCGATCAGTTGGTTGATGAGCTGGGAAATACTCTGTCCTCCCAGGCCCGCCAACGCCACCGCTGGTATGTTGAACGCATTGAAAGTGTTGGGAATGTGCACTCCGATGTTCTTCGTGAGCTGGTGGTTGATCTGGTACACGCGAACCTCGAGCATGACCTGCGGCCGCGGATTGCCCAGCTGTTCCATCAATTTGGAGCAGGCTTCGAGCAGGGGTTGCGGCCCGCGCACTTCCACCGTGTCCGCCGCCTGTCCCGAACTGACGAATTTCAGATCGAACATGGTGCGCATCGTGTTGACCAGGTCGGTCGTTTCCTGCGGCGAGGAATGCGCCGGCAAAATGAAAGTCCGCAGCGACATGCGGTCGAACTGCTTGTGATTTTCAGAGCTCTCGGCGGCGATCAGCATCTGGTGCGTGTCGAGGGCTGCCCACATGGTCTTGCTGACCTGGCACGCGAGTTTCAGCGCGGTGAAGAAGTCGACGTCATCCACGTTGAACCGCACCTGCCTGGTTGGCGGCGGATCGTCAAACTGCACACTCACTCCGAAGGCGTTGGAGAGTTCGGCAAACAGTCCGCGAGCCTCTCCGCTGTAGTGGAATGTGGCGCGGCCATCCCTCGGCTCAAGATGGATTTCTCCGGAATCCGCAATTCGCACCGGCAAAGCTCGGGGCAGCGCTGGTACCCGTTCCAGGCTGGCTTCCGCCAGGCGTTCCCGCACGAACTGGTTCTCCACATCGAGATCAAGCGCCTTACGAAATTCCGCGGCGGCCTGGGCCCGTGAGCTTTCCAGCATCAGAATGTTTCCGCGCTGCACGTGGTCGAACACCAATTGTGCTTTCACCACTTCGCGCGCCGTCATGAACTGCACATTCTGTGGCGCCAGTCGCGCCGCCGTGTCGAACTGGGCAAACGCTTCTTCGGTCCGCCGCTGGTCCTGCAACTTCACTCCCTTGGCAAAGGCGTTCCGTGCTTCTTTCAGGTCCTTCTTCGAAACCATGCAGTTCATCCCGCCTGGAATTCCGTTCCCGCAGGAAATCGGTAGAACCGGGGGTGGAGCCGAAGATGCGTCGTCGGCGGCGATTGCCGACACAGCCGCCGTCGCTGCCAGAAGTCCCACCGCGATGATGAACGCTGTCCGCCGCATCTCTCGTGATTCTAACGTGGTTTGCTCAAGAAGAGCACAGCCAACAGGACCTCGTACCTTCGGGTTCAATGGCCCCCCGACGAGAGAACGAGAGCCCAGCGCACCCTTGCATTCATTCGTAGAGACGTAGCTTGCTAGGTCTCTTCTCGCCGCGTGCTGAAGGCTTGCATCGCGCCGTGTACTTAAGGCGTAGACTTAAGGGGAAGGGCCGCGGCCAACGCTTGTCCGTGTACGACCTTTGGCAACTCGTCGCGAGGCCTGCGCATCCTTCCGGAGTGGATTGATGTAAATTCCTACCCAAAGATTCCGGCAACGTCGCAAGCCGGAGCCGAGGTGGCGATATGACCAATCGGTCGATTCTAGCGTTAATCCTGATTCTCGCGTTCGGACTTACAACCATCAGCTGCGGAGCTGGGAATCACCTGGTTTCCGTCGCAGTTACCCCGAATCCCGCGAATCTCAACGCCCCTGCAACGCTTCAACTCCAGGCCGTCGGCAAATACAGTAACGGGACGACACAGGTGCTTTCCTCCGCGACTTGGACGCTCGTATCCCCGCCGCCATTCGTCACATTGGACAAGAACGGCTTGGTGACCTGCTCCGGATCGGGCGGCCCGGTGTCCGGACAGTCCATGGTGATCGCGTCCTTCGGAGGTTTATCGGGCAGTGCGATGCTGGTTTGTACCGGTCCAGGCGTGTAACGTCCGCATCTCGTCGCGAGATGCCGGCTTTCAACTCATCATCAGCCGCTCAATCGTGCGTGCCTTGCCGGTGTGCTCGTCGCAATCAATCACCACGGCGCACAGGCGCGCATCGCCCGTGGCGGGTTCGAACCGCACCGGCATCCCATTCAGGAATTTGCCTACCACCAGTTCCTTCTTCACCCCGATGACGCCGTCATAGGGCCCAGTCATGCCCACATCTGTGACATAGGCCGTCCCGTTCGGCAGAACTCGCTCGTCGGCGGTCGGCACATGCGTGTGCGTGCCTACCACTGCTGTCACTCGCCCATCCAGATACCACCCCAGAGAAATCTTTTCTGAGGTTGCCTCGGCGTGGATATCCACCAGAATCACTTTCGCCTGAATCTTCTCCAGAAGCCGGTCGGCGGTGCGGAACGGATCGTCGTTCGAAGCCATGAACACCCGCCCCTGCAGGTTGATCACCGCGTATGGAATTTTCCCCTTCAAGCCCTCATACACGCCCGATCCCGGCATGTCCGCTGGAAAATTCGCCGGCCGCAGCACGCGCCGCGCCGGCCCGTGCCCGTTGCCCTCGACCATCTGAAAGTAGTCGATGATTTCGCGCTTGTCCCAGACGTGGTTTCCGGTGGTAATCACGTCGATGTTGAGTTCGAAGAGTTCCTCAGCCAGCGCCGGAGTGATCCCAAAGCCCGCCGCCGAATTCTCTCCATTCGCAATGATGAGGTTGATCGAGTGGTCGCGCACGATCCCCGGCAGCCGGTCTTTGACGATGTTCCGTCCCGGCCGTCCGAAAATGTCGCCAATGAAAAGAATTCGCATGAGCGTCGAAGCCAAAATTCGATGGTAACACGGGCTCGAGGTCACCCTTGGCCCCGCTTGGGAACGGGGCCGTGCGGAGCCTGATTTCGACAGGAGCAAGTCTCTGTTTGAGTCATCTTGACCGGCGCCGTTTTTCAGGCGAAGGCAGGGATCTCGCGGACAGACCGACAAAACCGGCCCGGAGTCGCCTATTCGCAGAGATTTCGTTACTACGGATGCGCGGTCCGAGGTGCTGTATAGTGACCAACATGTCGGCAGGAATGCTCATACGCCGCGCCAAACCTAGTGAGAACGAATCGGTGCACGCGCTTGTGCAGGCCATCGCAGATGAGACTTTTGCGTACCTATTCGCGCCTTCTCAAGTACCGATCGGAGAGGCCAATTGGCTATCGGCTTGGTTGGCACTCAGGGGAGAAGAGATTGTGGGTGTGACGATGACGCGGGATGAATGGGTCAGCGATTTGTGGGTTCGCCGCGAGAGCCGCAGGAGCGGCATCGGTGGGGAGCTACTGGCACATGCCGAACGTGAAATACGCGGCCGTGGACATGGCACACTTCGCCTTCGAGTGGTCAAGTCGAATACTCGGGCCGTCGAGTTCTATCAAAAGCACGGCTGGAGCGTTCAGCGTGAATTTCCGCATGACAAGTTCGGCCATACGATGTTCGAAATGACGAAATCGACCCAGATGCCGCTATTGTGAGATTGTGAAACAAAGAAACTGCCCGGTTTGGGAAAGCGGACGCGATGTAGAGGTCGAGCGTGCGGGTTCTCCGGAAAGTCGGTCGCAAGTTACCGCCGACGCAAACGTTAGTGGAGGGTCGCCGCCTTCTTACTAATGAACTCTCTACTACAGGCCACTAACCCGGAATCAAGAGCCGTCTCAGTGCGGCAGCTTGGGAAGTTCGGCGCGCGCGAGCACCAAGCCCCACGCGTCCAGCACGTAGACATCAGTCCACTGCGCGCCCGGCTTCGGACGGACGGAGCTGTTTGGCAGGGTGAAGGTGATGGTAGTGCGAGGCGAAGTGCAGCCGGTCAACTGCCTCGCGTCGGTGTCGGACTCTGGCAGGTCCGCAGGCCGCTCGCGCACCGCTGTTCCGCGCTGCGACGCGCTAAGAACAACTTCCACCGCGCCCGCCAGGTTCTGACACCGCATGGGGACCCGGATTTGCCATTCCTTCTCCCCGGTCTTGCGAACAGTAGGTTCTTCTGCAAAGACGACCACCGGTGGATTCCCGCCCGGCGAGGCATACCACTCCGGCCAGCGCCGCGCAAATTCAATGCTCGCGGAAACGTAGGCGCGGCTCAGATCGTGGTCGCGCTCTTCCCAGCAGGGATGCATCGCGTAAATCGACCGCGTATTCGTTCCCAGGCCTCGTGCGTGCAACAGATGATGCAGCGCGGGGACAAAGTCAGGATGGTAGCCGGCATGGGCCATCATCATCAGGCCTTCGCGGTCGGCTTCCAGTTCCATCTGCCGTCCGAAGCGCCCCATATCGGCGCTGGCCTTCTCCGAGTCTTGCCACGAGCCCGAAGGCAGACCCGGATCGCCGAGCACCATGCCAGCACCTCCGCCGTTCTCCAGATATTTCTGGTACAGATAGCGCCGGGCCCAGTCGCGCCGGACCACGTGCGCGATCTCGTGCGACAGGATGGCCGCCCACAACCCGCTGCTCGGACCTGCCAGCCGCGCCAGACCACTTTCAACATAGACGGTTCCGTCGGGGGAGGAGTACGCGTTCAGCTGATCGTCTTCGACAATCCGCAACTGCCACGCAAACTTGCCGCGGGATTCCGCCAGAACCTGCTCCACCAGTCGATTGAAAACCAGGCTGCCCGTGGCATAGCGCCCCGAAGCTGCCATGCTCTGCGCCATGAGTTGAGGCCGCAATCGCGCCGCGGATTCCACATCGACCTTGAACGCCGGGGGTACTTCAGGAATGTCGACAGACTGCTGACCAGCCGCCGAAACCGCGCACAGCAAACCGAAACCAACCGCGAACGAACGGATCTGTCTGGCCGCGCTAGTTTCCACGGGGCTCCTCCGCGGAGATCACTCTCGCCGTCGATTATGCTCTCTTCGCGGCGCCGCACAACGAAAAAATCTGTTATTCGTTCGTTGCCGCTTCAGTTTCGGGACTCCAGTTCCGCGGTGCGCAGGAAATCGAAGTTTCCTGCCGGATTCAGTCTCAAGTTCCGCACCCGCCGCGTGTGCACCAGAACGTTATCGAGATACCACAGGTCGATGTAAGGCAAATCCTTTGCCAGGATCCGCTGCACCTCAGCATACAGTGGCTTGCGCACCGCGGGATCGACTTCGCGCCGCGCCTGGTCGATCAGCGCATCGATCTTTGGATTGGAGTAAAAGCCGCGATTGGCCCCGTTGGGTGGAAACTTGGCCGAATGAAACGCGTATTCGAAAATGTCAGGATCCTCATTCCCCCCGATCCAGCGCAAGCCGTACAGCTGAAACGCGCCGTGGGTCACATCGGAAAAGAAAGTGGCAAATTCAAAGCTGCGGATGTCGAGCGCAATCCCCACTTCGCGCAACTGCCGCTGCATCACCGCCACCATCAACCGCGTGTTCGCATCGGTCGAGGTCTTCATCGTGATGTGAAAGCGCACGCCGTTACTCTCCGGATAACCAGCCGCATCCAGCAGTTGCTTCGCTTTTTCCGGATCATGGTCGTAAACCGGAACGTCCCCGTTGTACGCCCAACTCTGTTTGGGTAAAACACTGCTCGCCGGGGTCGCCTCGCCCCGCCACAAGTACTCGATCATCGGCCCCCGGTCGAGAGCATAAGCAATCGCCTGCCGCACCCGCGCGTCCTTCAGAATCGGGTCGCGCAAGTTGAACGCCAGATATGCCAGCCGCGTCCCCGGCCCGTTCATCACCGTCAGATTGGGGTCGTGCGCCAGTACTGCGATGGTATCTGGAGTCAGGTACGCGTTGATCGCAAGATCGCTGCTGCCTTTGCGCAGTTCGAGCGCCTCGGTCGTCTCGTCGGGAATGACCGTAAAACGTACCCGCGCCAGCTTCGCCTTCGCACCCCAATAGTCGTCATTACGCTCGATGACAACCTCGCGGTCCATTTCGGCGCTGACGAACTTGAACGGGCCCGAGCCGATGGGATGCTGCGTCATCTCTTCACCGCTGCCGTACGGCACGATCCCCATTACCGCGTCTGCCAGGTTCCACAGCAAAGGTGAGTCCGGTTCCTTCAGATGAAAGATCACAGTGAAATCGTCGGGCGCATCAATGTGGTCGACAAAGCGATAATTCGCCGTCTTGGTGCTGCGAATCCTGCCTTGGAGCAGAGAATCGAGCGTCCACTTCACATCGCGGGAGGTCAGAGCGCGGCCGTCATGAAATCGGACGCCATGATGAAGATGAAAAACATAGGTTCGCGGATCGGGAATCTCCCACCGCTCGGCCAGCCCGGGAACCACGTTGAGCTGATCCCCGCGTGTCACCAGTCCATCGAACAACAAGGCGTCAATGCGTGCCGAGTACGCATCGAGCCCAACCCGCGGATCAAGATTCGTCGGGCTCGATTCGATGATCATGACCAGCGTATTGGGATCGGGCTTCGCTGAGCAAGACGGGAATGCCAAGACCACAACAAATATCAGTGCGAGAGTTCCATGACCGAATCGACGTCGGACCTCCGACCGCAGACCACGGTAGCTGAAGCCCGAAGTCCGAGGTCCGACGTCCGAGGTCTGATCTTCACGCATACGAAATCTTCCCCAACACCGCCGCTCGCTTCGCGCCCGTCGCCGGCGGCACATTCGAAGCCCTTCGCTTCCATGTCTCGTAAGCCAGCACGGCAAACGCCACCGCTTCTTTGGCCTCCGAGGGCAAGCCAAACTCGTCCGAAAATCGCAGCTGGATCCCAAGCGGCGCCAGGCTTTCCGCCAGCATGCCGATCAACGTCGCATTTCTGGCGCCGCCCCCGGAGAGAATCATTTCGCGATAAGAACCCTTAGCAGCTGAGCTTGATTGCTGGATGACGAATCGCCGCACCGCATCAGCGATCGACCGCGCCGTCAGAGCGGTGGCCGTCGCGACAACGTCTTGTTTACGAGCGCCCCGGCATTGCCGCAAGAACTCGCCCACAAACTCCCGCCCGAATTCTTCGCGCCCGCCGGTCTTCGGAGGTTTCACCTTGAAGAAGTCGCGCCGCAGCATCGTGTCAAGAACGGACTGCAAGACCTTTCCCGATGCGCCGATCTTCCCACCGCGATCGAACGCCCGGCCAAACAGTGCCTCGGTGACTGCGTCGATCACCATGTTTCCCGGTCCGGTATCGAATGCGAACACGCGGCTCGCGTCGGCTCCCGCGGGAATCGCCGTGAGATTCGCAATGCCTCCGATATTTTGGACAATGCGTCCGATCTTCGGGTCACGGAAAAGCAAGTAATCAAGATACGGAACCAGCGGTGCTCCTTTGCCGCCCGCCGCCATATCCGCCGGACGAAAATCCGAAACCACGGGCACGCCGACCCGCGCCGCGATCACCGCCGCTTCTCCCGTCTGCCAGGTCGCGACAATTTTTCGTCCCAGAAATGACTGCGCCTCGCCTTGGTGGTACAAAGTCTGCCCATGGCAGCCGACGAGATCCGCCTTCACCCGAAACTGCCGCTCCGTAGACCGCACCGCGTCGGCGTACAGCTCACCCAAAAGAAAGTTAAGCCGCGCCAGATCGGCAACGCTGGCCCGAGTGGCATTCATAGCGGAGAGCACCGCGGCACGAACCTTCGCAGGATAAGAATGTTCCGCATGTCCCAAGAGTTTGATCGTGTGGAGCGGACACTCCTGTCCGCGAATGTGCGCAGCGGAAGCTGACTTCTCGCGGAAACTCGAAGACGCGGCGGACGCCTTACGAGAGCGAGGGCGCACCTCTCCCACTCGCACCAGCGCCACATTAATCCCGTCGGCCGACGTTCCGCTCATCACTCCGGCCACAATCATCGCCTTCCCGCTCATGATCGCGACCGTCGCTTGTCCCCGCGCCGACTGAAAGGCTCCAGCCGCACCTGCTCCCCAAACTCCCACAATCTCCGCGTCAACTTCTCCACCGTGGCTCCAGACGGACCGCGCGCACTCCTGCGCGCCAGCTTTTTCTTAAACGCCAGCACCCGCCGCGCCGCCTCCGCCACCCGCCGCGCGAACCTCGAATCTCGCTCCGCCGCCCGGCTGAGCGCCTCATGCGCCTGAAGAATGAAATCCTCGCGATGGCAGATCAGGCACAAATCGCCCCCCGCCCGAACAAACTCCACGGCCGCCTCGCCGACCGGCGCCGCCGCCAGCACCCCGCCCATCTCCAGATCGTCCGACACGATCAGATTCCGGTAGCCAATCTTTTTGCGCAGAATGTCGGTGATCCACACCTTCGACAGCGATGCCGGAATTCGATCCCGCGTGACCTGCGGATACGCCGCATGCGAAATCATCACCATCGGCAGTTGCCGGCGCAGCCTCCGGTAGGGAACCAGATCCTTCGCCCACAACTCCTTCAAGGATTTTTCGATCACCGGCAACTCGTGATGGCTGTCGAGCCTGCCCTCGCCGAGTCCGGGAAAGTGCTTGCCGCATCCCAGCACGCGTGCATCCTGAAGCCCCGCCAGAAACTCTCGTGCATAAATCGCGGTCTCGCGTGGGTCGGCCGCCACCGCCCGCGACCCCATCACGCTCCGCGACGCCTCGAATGCCAAATCCAGCACCGGCGCGAAGTCGACGTTGAATCCCAGCGCCCGGCAGTTCGCGCCGATGATTTCCCCATGCCTGCGAAACAGCTTGCGATCGCCAGTTGCGAATACATCCGCCGCCGAAGGCGCCGTCCCGAGCACATCGCGAAAACGGTCGACCGTCCCGCCCTCCAGATCAACGCAAGTGAACAGCGGAGTGACCACGCACTTCCGGCAATCGCGCAGCAGTCGCCACGTCTGTTCCACGCTCTTAATGTTCCGCGCGAAAAGAATCACCCCAGCCGGCTGCAGCCGCTTGAGCAGGGAACTGACGCGCGGCGTAATCTCGGTGCCGTCGAAGCCAACGATCAGCAGTTGGCCAAGTTTATCTCTCTTTGTCACGACGAGGCTTTCTCGCGTCTCGGCGATCTAAGCCAGTCCACAATCGCGAAGATAGCTATGATCGTTCCCAGCAGTTGCATCGCCTGCCCTACGACGTTGGCAATGTGCAGCCAACCAACAGAGACCTGAGTGCGGCTCAAAATCACGCGAATCGCGGCTTGTGTTCCGATGAGGGCGAAAGCAACTCTTAATAGCATCTGTTTGTATCGAGTGATGGCCACGAAGCAACACAAGGCGATGAAACCCGTACTCAAATATGCTCGCCCTCCAAACCGACCAGACGCAAGACGCCAGACCTCCAAGATTGCAATTACAATCGCGGCGAAAAGAGCGAGAGCGACTTGGACCCTAACCTTTCGATCGTTATCAGCTGCGTCGTTATTAGCTATGGTCTCGAACATCGGATTCTCCCTTGTGCCCCAACTCCGGGTACGGCCCTATTCGATCTGCCTCTTCAACTCCGCCAGCAAATTCAAAGCCTCTAGCGGCGTAAGCCGGTTCAAATCCACTTCCCGCAGCTTCTCCAGCACCGGCTGTGATAGCGGCGTAAAGATCGTCAACTGCGTGGGCGGCGGAGTCGATCCCGGAGAAAGATGCGCAGTCGCCTGCGCCTCGGCAAACTCATGCTCCGCCAGCACCTCCCGCGCCCGCAACACAACTTCATTCGGCAGCCCCGCCAGCTTCGCCACTTCGATGCCGTAACTGCGATCCGCGGCACCGGGCTCGACCTTCCGCAAGAACACAATCCCGCCGCCAGTCTCCTTCACGGACACGTGATAATTCTTCACGCCCGAAAGCTGCTCGGCAAGTTCGGTCAACTCAAAATAATGCGTCGCAAACAAAGTCTTCGCCCGCACCCGCGCGTGCAGATATTCCACCGCAGCCCAGGCAATCGCCAACCCGTCATAAGTGGAAGTGCCGCGCCCAACTTCATCCAGCAGAATCAGCGACCGCGCCGTTGCCGTATGCAGGATCGCCGCGGTCTCCGTCATCTCGACCATGAACGTCGATCGTCCACGCGCCAGATTATCGCTCGCCCCTATGCGCGTGAACACGCGGTCCACCACGCTGAGCCGCGCCGACCGCGCCGGTACAAACGATCCCATCTGCGCCAGAATTACGATCAGCGCCGTCTGCCGCAGGTAAGTCGATTTCCCACCCATGTTCGGTCCGGTCAGCAGCATGATGTTGTGCGTGGTGCTGTTTAAATAAAGATCGTTGGGGACGAAGCGCTCGCTGCCTCCCGCCATCTCCTGCTGCTCGATCACGGGATGCCGGCCCTCGATAATCTCAATCTCGGCCGCGTCGGCAGACTCCACAAAAGCCGGCCGGCAGTAATTGCGCAGCGCCGCAATGTGCGCCAGCGACGCGAGCACGTCAACCTCCGCCAATGCCAGCGCAGTCTGCCGGATCCGCTTGGCTTCAGCCGCAATCGCCGTGCGCAACTCCGTAAACAGCCGCCGCTCGATCTCGACAATCTTTTCCTGCGCGTCGAGAATCTTGATCTCGTACTCTTTCAACTCGGGAGTCGTGAAGCGCTCAGCTCCGACTAGCGTCTGCTTCCGCTCATAATCCTGCGGAACCAGGTGCAAGTTCGGCTTCGAAACCTCAATGTAATAACCGAAGATGGAATTGAATTTCACCTTCAGCGAGGAAATCCCGGTACGCCCCCGCTCCCGCTGCTCAATCTGCGCCAGCACCTGCTTGCTGTTGCGTGACAGTTCCCGCAACTCATCGAGGTCACGATCCACGCCCGCTGCAACCACTCCACCATCGGCAAAACTCAAAGGCGGCTCCGGAACGATGGTCCGCTCAATTCGTTCCCGCACGTCTCCGAGTTCATCCAGCGATCCATGCAGAGTTGCCAGTCGGTCAGCCGCGAGCCGGCCCACCGCGCCCCTGACCGCTGGAATCTTCCCCAGCGATGCGGCCAGCGCCAACACGTCGCGCGGATTCGCCGTCTCCAGCGTCACCCGGCTCAGCAGCCTCTCGAGGTCGAGCACGCCATCGAGCGCCCGCCGCAACTCCTCCCGCGCGATGCTCTCTTTCACTCCTGCTTCCACGGCGTCGAGCCGCGCACCGATCTCGCTCAGATCGAGCGATGGCCGCAACAGCCACGCCCGCAGCAACCGTTTGCCCATGGGCGTGACCGCCGCATCCATCGACCGGAATAAAGTGACGCCCGCATCCGTTCCGGCAAACAACGGCTCAATCAATTCCAGATTCCGAACCGTCACCGCGTCGAGCACCAGGCAACTCTGCCGCTCGTACCACCCGATGCGATCGACGTGATCGAGCGATCCCCGCTGCGTCGACCGCGCGTAATACAGAATCGCTCCCGCCGCAGCCGCAGCCGCCGTCCTCCCCGCGAGCCCAAATCCCTCGAGCGACAAGACTCCAAAATGATTTTCCAAAAGTGGAAGAGCATGATCCGGCGCAAAGATCCAGTCATCGAGCGGAGTCTCGGTGCAGGTTCCAGTGGCTGTCTTCAGAGAAGAACCATCTGGGGACAGGCGCCCCCGGCTGTCCGGCCGAGCAAAGCTCGGCTGCTCTTTGCTGGGAGCGACCGCACTCTCAAACAACGGCGCCGCCGATCCATACAGCAATTCCTTCGGCCGCAACTGCTCCAACTCCTCCTGCACCCGCCGCATCGCGCCCTCGCCCGAAAACTCCGTAGCCCGGAATTCCCCCGTCGATAAGTCGAGCGCCGCGAATCCCACTCGGGCGTTTCCGGTGCGATCTCCGGTCCGATCGGTCACCTGCGCCAGCGCCGCCAGAAAATTATTCTCATCTGACCCCAACGACGAATCCGCCGCCGTCCCCGGCGTCACGACGCGGGTCACTTCCCTCCGCACCAGTTTCTTCGCCTGGCTTGGGGTTTCCATCTGCTCGCAGATCGCGACCTTGAAGCCCTTACGAATCAGCTTCCCGATGTACCCCTCCGCCGCGTGATAGGGTACGCCGCACATCGGCACCGCGATTCCTTTTTCTTTATTGCGCGAGGTCAGCGTGATCTGTAGTTCTTTGGCTGCTACGATCGCATCGTCGAAGAAAAGCTCGTAGAAATCGCCCAGGCGAAAAAACAAGAGCGCGGTAGGATGTTGTTTCTTGACAGCGGCATACTGCCGCATCAGCGGAGTGGACGGCTCGGTCATCTTCGTCGTCGGATCAACTCGTCGGATCAGCTCGTCGCATCAGGCAGGGCTTCGGCGGATTATAACAAAGCGCGCCGCTTCGTCTCCTGCGGCATTTCTCATGCGTCCTCGGAAAATTATCGCAAGACCTCGAGGTTGACGCCGGTTCTCTCCCAGTGTTCTCCTTTTCCCATGGAACTCCGCAAGGATCCCATCACCCGCTCCTGGGTTATGACCGGCGACGATCCTGAAACGGGACCCTGCGCCGAATCCGCCTGCCGTTTTTGCGAAGAGTCTCAACCGTCACTGCAAGTCATCGCAAAATCCCCGAACGCCCCGGGCACTCCCTGGTCGGCGCGTGCTGTAGTCCATCCCACGCCTCTCTACCGCATCGAAGGCGAACCCGACCGCCGCGGCGACGGCATTTATGACCGCATGTACTCCGTGGGTGCCCATGAAGTGCTGGTGGAAAACCCGCGCCACGACCGGCATCTATGGTGCGCCACCGACGATGAGATCGGGCATTTCCTTCGCCTTGCCGCCGAGCGCATCCTCGACCTCAAGCGCGACCACCGCATCAAGTACGTCAGCCTGTTCAAGGACTTCGGCAAAAACGCCGGACAGGAATTCAGCCATCCCACCTCGCAGATCACCGCGACCATGTTCGTCCCGCGCCGCGTGCTCTACGAACTGCGCGCGGGACGCGAGTATTTCGTCAGCAAGGAACGCTGTGTATTCTGCGACATCATCCAGCAGGAGGAGCGGCAGGCCCAGCGCGTCCTCGAAGCCCGCGGCGACTACCTTGCGCTATGTCCCTACGCCCCGCGCGTTCCCTACGAAACCTGGATTCTTCCCCGCTACCACGACTCGTCTTTCGAACGTGCCGGATTGAATCGTCCCGGCCTGCGAATGAACCTGGCCGCCCTGCTGCGTCGCACCCTGCAGCGCGTCCGTTCGGTGACCGAGGATTTCCATCTCGTGCTGCATACCTCGCCCAGCAGCATCCATCCGTCAAAGAATCTCGGCTACTGGAAAACGATCGACGACGATTACCACTGGCACATCGAGATTCTCCCGGTCGTCCAGTCCAAGGCGCGCTCCTATACTTTCAAAGAGGTGTACTATTCCCCCGTCAGCTCCGAAACGGCAGTCAAGCAACTGCGCGAAGCCAGAATCGACGGCTGAGGTTGCGCTTCGAGACGTTGCGCTTTGAAAGGGCGCGGCTTCAGGCGCGCCGCAAAGAAATCAAAGGAATGAGAAGCGTTAGTGTGTGCGTGGGAACTAGATTTCCGTAAGGACGGCGGTCTGGAATCCGCAAAAATCCAGCCGCCGAGCGGCGACATATTTTAGCCCAGGGCGTAAGCCCTGGGTAGAGTGGGGCAATAGAACAAGTCCCCGAAGGGACGGCACCCGTTCTCACGCACACTCTTTAGCCACCGAGGAGTTGGTTTTTTGTTCATCCGCACACAAGAATCAACTGACTGCTGCCGCAGAACGCCGGAGTTAGCAAAGATAATGATGAAGATCTCGGGTTCAACACCATGACCGCCAAAGTCACCGGCCTAATCCCGATGGCACACGTCGCCGACGTACAGCGCGCCGTCGACTTCTACAAACTGCTTGGCATGGAAGTTCGCGGCAGCTTGCGGCTTCCTTCGGGCCAACTGCAGTGGGTCCACGTCGCTTGCGGCCAAGCCGACCTGATGATCACCCGCGCCTCCGACCCCGTCATCCCCGGCCAGCAGGCCGTATTGTTCTACCTCTACTCGCCCGACCTGATCGCCCTGCGCGAGCATCTCCTGGCGAGCGGAGTGAAAGTCTCGCCGATCACCTATCCCGACTACATGCCCAAAGGCGAGATTCGCGCAGAAGATCCCGACGGCTACGTGCTGCTCATCGGCCAGGCGGGCTAGAAGTTAACGGCAACCATTGCACAAGTCAGAACTAGCGGACCGGGTCAGTGAGTGAAATGCGATTTATCAAGAGTAACCAAAAGAAGCAGGCGGCAAGACTGCATGTAGTTGAGCTCCTCCTCAACGTAAGCGCGAGGCGAGATTTGAGCGGCATTTAGCGCGTGGCCGCCACTCGATGTTCTTACATCCTCGTTTCCGTCGTTACCGGGTAGTCTTTAGATTCCCAGCTTCCTTTCAAGCCTAAGTCTCTTCGTGCTGTGCTTTGCGAGTTTGGTACAGGTCGTGCTTGGAACATGGAGGCGCTGCTCCGGAAAACCACGCCAAGGCAAGTTCTTCATGTGCTTGTCCGGCGAAAAATCGGAGGAGTGCCATGCCGAGAAGACCTCTAATTCTGTGTGTCGATGACGAATGCAACGGACTTGAAGGTCGCAAGATGCTGTTGGAGGAAGCTGGGTGCAAGGTCCTGATCGCCAGCAGCGGAGCAGACGCTTTGCAACTCTTTGCCTCCCATCCTGTCGATCTGGTGCTACTCGACTATCATATGCCCGGAACGAATGGGGATGTCGTCGCAGAGCGCATGAAAGCTGGCCAACCCGATGTTCCGATCGCTCTGATGTCCGCAGATGATGGGCTGCCCGAGAGCGCTCTGAAATGGGTAGATGCGTTTGTGTCCAAGAGCGAGTCGCCCGCGAACCTACTACAGATTGTCGAGCATTTGCTGGATCTGCGTTTTCTGTTTATGCCTCTCGATCGTTTAACGGGCGGCGGCCGAGGAATTCGCACAGCATGAGACCTAAGAGCGCGATGCAGGACTCTATCGAGTTTCCACCCGCAATCGAAAGCGCCCAACGTTGCAGCGTGAATTCAGCATCGAACATTTCCGGTTTTTGCCAGATTCTGCACGCGAGTAGTTTCGTCGTTTGAAGGAACCGAAATTTCGTGCTCAATATCCCTGCGGCGCATGCATCGACTGGAAAACAAAGAGTTTTGACAGAGTGGCACGATTCTTGCAGTCACAAAAAGTGGTTCGCGCTGTGCATTTTGCAAGAGCGCTTGGAAGAGGTGCTTATGGAAGGTGTAACTGATAAAAGTGAAAATATGACTTGGATTCTGCGATCACGTTCTTCTTGGTTGGCCTGGGTATCGGGTCAGTTTTGGCTATTGTCTTCAATCCGACACAAAGAGGCGAGCCAGAGGAAATCAATGGTTGGCGCACGTCAGGGTTGCGACCACGAAGGGAAGCACAGGAACGAGTAGCGTGACGGACTGCCGGTGTTGGCAGCTGCGCTGCTCCACACTATTTTCACGAGTATGGAGGCCCTATGAAAAAAGCAATCCAAAGAGAAAGAGTAGGTCCATTACTGTGGGTATTGCTCTTGGTTTCTGCTTTGCTTCTAACCGCCCCAATGTGTGCTGAAAACGATGTGATGGGAGAGATTCAATTTGAAGGAAAATCCCATGTCGAGAAGACTTCTGGGGTCTGGGTTGACGGAGGGTACGTAGGCTATCTGAAAGAACTCAAGGGATCGAAGAAGGTTCTTCTTCTACCAGGCGAACACGTAATTACCGTGCGCCAGGACGGTTACCAAGACTTCACAGAACGAATTCTTGTCCAGCCCGGACAGACGGAGGTCGTTCGCGTGGCCATGGAGAAGGCCCCTACGGGACCGCTTCCTGATGTGACGGCCACAGTGAAAATCGCGGTCAACCCTTCGAGGGCTGCAGTTTTTTTGGACGGCCTTTTCGTGGGACACGTAGGGGAGTTTGAGGGCATGGGTCGAGGGATGCTAGTTGCCCCGGGAACACACCAAATCAAAATCGCACTTCCTGGCTATCAAACCTTTGAAACCGCCATCAATCCGCTTGGCAATCAGAATGTTGAAATTAAGACTGATCTGGTCAAGAACGGCGCTCCGCTGGCGGGGCCCCTGGTCACGACGGAAACAGGTGCCGCCACACCGCCGTCTGTCGTTCGCGACGCGCCTCCACAGCGTTGAAATGCAACCGGAGGCAAGGCAAATCGGCGCCGTTCGTGCTTCGGTGTCTTCGCGTTAGCTGCGGAAGGGCATGCGTCTCGTGAGCCATTACAATACCTTCGCCGAGCGCCGTTTACGCGTTGACTGCCAAGCCTCCTCCTACCGACTGCTACAATCCCTGCCGTCAGGAGACCCTTCCCGTGAAACTCGCGCTCTGTTGCGTACTCTTCCTCGCCACCTGTCTCGCGCAGACCCCCGTACCCTCCGCCGGCAAGCAAAAAGTCCTCTGGCAAAAACTCGAGTCCCGTATTCAAGAGGTCGACGCGAAACTCGACGGCGTCATAGGCGTCGCCATCGAAGACCTCACCACCGGCGATCACTACCTGCTCCACGAGGACGAAGTTTTCGCCCAGGCCAGCTCAATCAAGATCACAGTCCTCGCCAATCTGTACCTGCAGGCGCAGCAAGGCAAGCTCAAGCTCTCCGATCTGTACACCGTGCAATCCTCCGATCTCGTTCCCGACAGCGACATCATGAACGGCCTTACTCCCGGCGTCACGCGCCTCACCCTGCGCGATCTGGCGACCATGATGGTCGCCGTCAGCGACAATTCCGCCGCCAATGTGCTCATCGACCGCGTCGGCATGCCCAACGTGAACGCCATGCTCGACTCGCTCGGCCTGACTCACACCCGCCTGCGCCGCAAAATGATGGACCTGCAGGCCGCCAAGGAGGGACGCGAAAACATCTCCACCCCGCGCGAAATGATGACCCTGCTTGACTCCATCTACCACGGGAAGCTTCTGAACAAAGAGTCGACCGCCGACTTCTTTACCATGCTGAGCACCAACAAAAATTCCTTCATCCCTCGCGACCTGCCCGCCGATCTCAAGATCGCCAACAAGGAGGGCGAACTGGAAGCCGTCCGCACCGACTCCGGCATCGTTTTCGTCGAAGGCCGTCCCTACGTGATCTGCCTTATGACGTCGTTCCTGCGCAACGAACGCGACGGGGAAGAAGCCATCACCAAAGTCTCGCTGGAAGCCTGGCGAATGTTCGACCGCCTCAGCCGCGCCACTGAGTACGGAAGAGTCGTCTCCCGCGGCAACGGCACCCGCTAGCCAGGCCGTCTCGATCTTCGAGATGGACCGTCGAATTGGCCGGCGAAACGCTGGGTTTCGAGCCGTCGCCCGTATACCCTGCGTTCAGACAACTGCAAAATAATGCACATGTTGTTCGCTAATCGAAAAAAATTCTGCAATCCGTTGTCATACGGTCCAAGACGCGCTACCATGGCCGCCATTTGTTAGCGGTGTTATGTTGCTGCGTCTGTCAGGTCGCAGGCAGCGCACCGTGAATCTGGATCTCAGCCCGCAACCATAAGGGGTTCCGGTTGCGACTTCCAATGACAACCAACTCAGCCTGAGTGCCGAGGAGAAATGTGAGTACCGCAATCGCCCCCACTCTTCCGCACCGGCTCTTCCACTAATTCCCAGGAGGCAGTAATGAATTTGCAGAACCAAGCGCACTTCGCAGTGAGTTTCCGCCCGCGGAAACTCTGGCTCTCAGTCTTGCTGGTCACCCTCATCGCCACCGCTCTACCAGTTCTCGCGGCCAGCGGACAGTTTATCCCCCACAACACCCCTCGCTACGTATCCACCGCAAAGAATCTCGGGACGGAGAATCCGTCGAAGACCATCGAAGTCAGCGTGTGGCTGAATCCGCACAATCGCGGCCAGATGGATGAACTCGCCCGGCAGCTCTACGACCCCACCTCTCCCAAATACCGTCACTTCCTGAAGCGTTGGCAGATTGCCTCGCGTTTCGCTCCTACACCCGAGGAAGCTAAAACCGTTCGCGAATTCCTCGAAGCGCGCAACCTCAAGCTGGTTAAGATTGGTCCCAGCAATTTCTTCGTTCGCGTCCGCGGCACGGTCGGCGACGTAGAGTCGGCCTTTCACGTCGTGCTGAACAACTATCAGGTTCGCGGCAAAGTCGTACGCGCCAACGACCGCGCTCCCTTCGTCGAAGGACCCGCCGCCGTGCTGGTGCACTCGATTTCCGGACTGGATAGCGGCGAGTACGAGCATCCGCTGATGGCCCGGGGAAGCCTCCCGGGTAAGAAGACTGGAAGCGCAGGCCTCCACGCGGCAAGTGTGGCACATTCGTCTAGTGCGGCTCTGCCCGATCCGTTCTTCACCACCAACTGCTTTAACGGCACTGAGACGGATGTATTTTCTAACAACGGCAACGGTTCACTTCCCATCGCTACCTACAAGGGCAACGTCCTGAACCTGGAAAGCCTGACCACTGCGGGTTGCGCTTACACTCCACCGCCGATTCAAGCGGCTTACAATCTCACCGGCCTTTACGCTGCGGGACACGACGGCACCGGCCAAACCATCGGGATTATCGATTGGTGCGGCTCCCTGACCATCCAGAACGACGCCAACGCGTTCTCGGCGGCGTTCGGGTTGCCCGCGCTGACCTCTTCAAACTTCGCTATCACCTATATTCCAGCGCCCAGTCTTTGCGAGGCCGCTGATGCGACGGAAATCAACATCGACGTCGAGTGGGCTCATGCCGTTGCCCCCGGCGCGAACATTAACCTGATCGTTCCGCCCTCGGCGACCTTCCTTGACGTGGATGACGCTGAGTTCACCGCCGTGACTTACGGGCTGGCCAATGTCATCTCCGGCAGCTATGGCTCGCCAGAGTCCTTCACTCCAGAGAACATCCTGGATACCGAGAACCTGATTGCCGAAATCGCCGCCATCCAGGGAGTCTCCACCAATTTCTCTTCCGGAGACAGCGGCGACTATAGCTTCGACTTCATCCCTCCCACGGTCAGCGCTCCGGCGGATTCGCCGTGGGCGACAGCCGTCGGCGGCATCACTCTGGCGCTGAATCCCGACAACTCCATCGCCTGGCAATCCGGGTGGGGAAACAATCAAACTCTGCTGGCCGAGACCGGTTTCGTAGCCGACCCGCCTTCGGCAGACGCCTTCGGCTTCATCGGCGGCTCCGGCGGAGGTCAAAGTAACTGCACCAGCCAGAGCTTTGATCCCACTACCGGAGTAGAAACCTGCCTCGCCGGCTTCCCCAAGCCGTCCTACCAGAAAAAGCTCCCCGGAAAGTATCGTCAGCTGCCCGACGTATCATGGCTGGCAGATCCCTACACCGGAGTGGCCATTCTCATCAGTGTTCCGGGCAATGTTCCGGAACAGGTATGGCAGGTCTGGGGAGGAACCAGCGTAGCCGCCCCCATGTTCTCCGGACTGTGGGCGATTGCCAACCAGGAAGCCGGCGCTCCTCTCGGCAATGCGGCTCCTTACATGTACTCACTGCCGGCGGGGACCATCTACGACATCGTTCCGGTCACCTCGAAGAACAATGTCAAGGGCTCCATCGTGGATAGCAATGGAACCACTGCCTACAACGCCAATGCCGTGATGGGTGGCGACAGCCAGGGAGCATTCGTCAGCGCGATCTGGGATTACGCTTTCCTGCAAGACACCGCGCTGGTGATTTCCTTCGGTACCGACTGTTCGCAGGCGAACGGCTTCGGTTTCATCACGCAATGCAACTCGCCCACCGCCCTCCACACCAAGGTGGGCTGGGACAACGTTACCGGTGTAGGAGTCCCGAACGCCAAGGCGTTCGCCGATTCCTTCGCCCCGGCTCCGCCTGCCGCGAAGTAATTATGCGGCAGCGCTGCTAACCTAGGCCTCCGCCACATGAATTGTGGCGGAGGCTCTTTCATGTGGACCTTAGTTTATGTGGGGCGGACACTCCTGTCCGCTGCCTTTGAATTTGAATTTGCTTTTGCTCTTGATCCTTCTGCCTACCCCGCCCCCCTACTTCGCCGCCCCACTCGCCCGTGTCCCGGAAAGTTGTTGCCGCATGAATTGCTGCACCGCTTTCGCCTCCATCGGCTGCGAGAAGTAGTAGCCTTGCCCGAACTCGCATCCCAATTCGAGCAGGCGCTCCAATTGCCGGGCCGTCTCAATGCCTTCCGCAATGGCTTTCAGATTCATTTTGTGCGCCATGGTCGTGATCAGCTCCACAATATCGGAGGCTGCGCGATCACTCTGCATCTCCCGCACCAGCGATCGATCGATCTTCAGCGCATCCACCGGGAACTGCCGCAACCCAAGCAGCGAAGTTGTTCCCGTGCCGAAATTATCGAGAATCACTCCAATTCCCATGTGCTTCAGGTGAGCGAGCACGCTGATCGTAAGCTTGGGGTCGGCTGCCGCCACGCTCTCCGTCATTTCCAGTTGCAGCCGCGACGGGTTCACACCCGTCTCCCGCAGTGCGTCCTGAATATCATTCACTAGCCGGGCATCGGCAAACTGCCGCGCCGATACGTTCACGGTGATATTCATGAGCTGATCGGAGAAGTGGTTAGCCTCCCACTCGCGCAATTGTTTGCAAGCCTGCAGGATGAGCCAGTGTCCGATCGACACCAGGATCCCGGTGTCTTCCGCCGCCTCGATAAACCGGTACGGCGAGATCAATCCTTGCGTGGGATGGTCCCACCGCAGCAGCGCCTCCACACTTACAATCCGCCGCGTGGCCAGTTCCACCACCGGCTGGTAATAGATGCGGAACTGGCGCTCGGTCAGGGCCGTCCGCAAATCCGCCTCCAGCCGGAGTCGCCCCACAGCCTGGGTGTGCATCGCTTCATCAAAAACTTCGCAGCGCGATCCGCCGAGCGCCTTCGCCCGGCGCATGGCCACATCGGCGTCCTTCAATCCATCCTCGGGCTGCTCGTGCGCGGGCGTGCTGAGCGCGATGCCCACACTCACCGCAACCCGCACCTCGCGAGAATTGACCGGAAAAGGTTCCGCCGCCGCGGCCTGGATGCTCTTGGCCACCCGCAGCGGATCGGTGGGATCGCTCGCTCCATCCAGCAAAATCGTGAACTCATCTCCGCCCAGCCGAAACAGCACAACCTCTGCCGAGCCCCGGCCGCCCTCGCGCCGCGCCAGGGTGTCGTCTTGTCGCAACTGGTTGGCCAGCCGCCGTGCGATTTCCAGCAGCACCTGATCGCCAGCGGTCGCCCCCATGCTTTCGTTAAAGACCTTGAAGTGATCCACGTTCGCCAGCAGCAATGCATAGGGACGTCCCCCGTCCCGCCGCGAACGCAAAAACGAACTCTGCAGCCGATCCAGAAACAGCCGGCGGTTGGGCAGTCCGGTCAGCGGATCGTGAAACAGGTTGTGCTCCAGTTCCTCTTCCGCCCGCTTGCGCTGGGTGATGTCGCGATTCACAATCACCAGCTTCGCCACTTCGCCCTTGGCATCGCGGACCGCGCTCGCGATCGACTCCAGCACCCGCCAGGTGCCGTCCTTGTGCTTGATCCGGTACTCCAGCCGTTTCCCGACTCCAGTTTCCCGCGCCTCTCGCGCCGCCTCGAGAACCTTGAAGCGATCGTCAACATGAATCTGCTCGAACGCCGAAGTCTCGCCCAACTCCGCGGATGAGTATCCCAGAATTCTCTTGTACGCCGGACTGTTGTACAGCCGCCGTCCCTTCACGTCCACCAGGGCAATCATGTCGGCGGCGTTCTCGGTCACAATCTGGAACAATTCTTCATTCTTCCTGGACTCCCGGTGGATCTGGTAGATCCGCACTTGCTGGTAGATCACCAGCCCGGCCAACGCACCCAGCGGAACCCAGAACCATAGCAACACCATGCACAGGTCTCCTGAGGAGATCTATCGGCGGGAATTTGCCGGACATTAAACCTTGCGTCCAAAGTGCCGGGACTGCATCTACTTTGGGCATGGAAACCCTGACGGAATTCAGCCTGACCGAGGCCATCGCAATTCTTACCCGCACTCCCGCAACCCTGAATGCTCTGCTGCGCGGCCTGCCCGACCTCTGGGTGCTCCACAACGAAGGCAGCAGTGACGGAGGAAAAGACTCCTGGAGCGCCTTCGACATCGTCGGCCACCTGATCGTCGGTGATCGCACCGATTGGATGCCGCGGGCGCGCATTATTCTGGAGGTTGGCGAAGCGCGGCCCTTCGAACCCTTTGACCGCTTCGCGCAGCAGAAAGAAAGTCAGGGCAAATCGCTGGAACAACTTCTGGACGAGTTCGCCCGCGTGCGCAGGGAAAATGTAGCGGCGCTGCAGGCGCTGAATCTGCAGCCGGAAGACTTAGCGCGGCGAGGCCGGCATCCCGCGCTGGGAGTGGTGACGCTCTCGCAACTTCTAGCGACCTGGGCGGTTCACGACCTCACGCATCTGCATCAACTGTCGCGGGTGATGGCCCACCAGTATCGTGACGCGGTCGGCCCGTGGAGCGCCTACCTGGGCGTGCTGCATTGTGCGGGTCATAGCGCACCCTAGCTCCTAACTCTGTCATCCCGAGCGGAGCGGAATTGCCGTTTTGCGGCAATTCTGCGAAGTCGAGGGACCCTGTGTTTTCTCCCACGACACTTCATCAGAGCTTCCCTAGGCGGCCTAGGCCCGGGCCACGGCGGCGAAGGTCGGATGCGCCGGCGCTTCCGCGACCAACAATCTGATGGTTACCCGCGCTCCGTGCGGCGTCACGTTTTCGATCTCGAGATCTCCGCCACGTTTCTTGACGATCCCGTAACACACGCTCAACCCCAGTCCCGTTCCTTTGCCCGCGGGTTTCGTCGTATAGAAAGGATCCAGAGCGCGGTTCAGATTGCCAAAGCCCGGCCCGGTATCCTCGACTTCAATCACCGCCCGTAGACCGCTCTGGTAAGCGCGAATGCTGATCTGCTTCTCGCCCGTCATTCCCTCCAGCGCGTCGCTGGAATTGTTGAAGAGGTTGAGGAGAATCTGTTTGATTTCATCCTCGCTGACTGCCAAAAAGGGCAAGTCCGGCGCGATGTCGAGCTCCACTCGAACGTTGCGGCTGCGCGTGTAGTATTCCCGCAGGGTCAGCACCTGCTGCACGACTGGATAAAGCGCCACCGCCTGACTCTCACGTCCGCTCTGTCGCGAAAACCGCAGCAGATTGTCGGTAATCCGGTTCATGCGGCGGGCTTCACTCACCAGCTTCGCCAGTTGATCGCGAGCCTGCGGCGCTGCGATGGCGTCGTTAAACTGTTCGCCTAACAGTTCGCCGTATCCCATGATCGCGGTTAGCGGATTGTTCAGCTCATGCGCCACTCCCGCCAGCAACTGCCCTACTGCAGCCAGCTTCTCCGAACAGACTAGTTGTGCGTGCAAGGACTGCAGTTCGACGGCTAACGCAATGTCGGTTGCGAGCTTCTCGATGTGCGACAATTCGAGCGCATGAATGGTCCTCGTATCTCGGGGCGCAGCCAGTTGGATGCAGCCCAGATACGCGCCTCCCTCCGAACACAGCGGAATCAGCAGCTCTTCGCCGTTCCTCCAGGGTGCATTCGGGTTCTCGCGCAGGGCAAACAGAATTGCTTCCCGTTCCCGCAGTGCGTAAGAATTTTTTCCCATGAGCCGCGCCTCGGTACACAGACTCTTAATGTGATCGAGCGTCCAGTCCTGTGTTTGCGCCTGTAGGCTCCGCAAAGACTCGGCCGGCAGTCCACTCGATCCGGCCACGCGCAGCCTGCCATCGGCATCGTCGAGTTGCACCACCGCCAAACTGAAAGTGCTGACTTCCGTGATCGCCGCCGCGATGGCCGGGCAAATGGTGTCCAACTCCGCGCCGCTCAGCAGACGGGAAGTGATTGCCGAGAAGCGTTCCAGCCGGCGGTCGAGCCGGTCGGCCTTGTGTTGCAGGCCAGTGATCGATTCTGATTTATCTTCCACCACCGCCAGAATCATCCCCAAAGCGACGAAGATCTGGGGAGCATTCCACAGTGCTCCCGGAATAATCATGTTCGGAGCGAGTCGATCGATCAACAATCGGATCGGAAACGCCGCTCCCCAGCTAACGAATCCAGCTGCGATCGTCAGCATCGCGGGCGACACGCGCCGCTGGTTCCGGTAAGTGAACACTCCCGCTAAACCAAACCCGATCGCAAGCAGTGCAATCGTCCCTTCCTGAAACGAGCCGCGAAGGGCGCTACCCATCGCCCACGCGAACGCCAGCGCGCATGGGAACGTTGCAACCGCCGAGTCGAACGAAATCTTCCGGCTCACCTTGAGGAAGACGCACGCCGCACCGCCCAAGCAGGCTGCCAGGAATAAGAGGTAAGGCCATCGCGCCTGCACGTTGAAGCAGGCGCAGAGCACATACGCCGCGGACGGCACACCCAGCAGAAGCCAGAGTAGAGTCCGCTTCGCGTAGTCTTCCGCCACCGAGGAGACTGACACCAGAAAAGTGACCACCGCGGATTGCAGCGATGCAGCATCGACAGCCAGCAGAACGGAATTGGCCGGGCCGTGATCGGGCTCCAGCAATTGCGCCAGAAAATGGGTGAACACCAGCGTCCAGCCCACCGTCCAGAGTGTCAGACGTCCGCTACGCGCGTGACGCTTCAGACACACAAACACGATGACCAGCACACCGGTGATCAAAAATGTCGGAATCTTTTCGAGAACACCCATCAAGAATGCATCGAGGGGAGAAAGATAATTTCAGCCGTTACCAACAGTAACCAACCGAAAGTCGCAGCGCAACGCCAGAACGTGCCATCGGCATGGCACCAAAGTTAGGGCAGCCTGCACGCTTGTGCCACGAGCCTTGGTCAGTCAGCGGACGACAAACGCCCACCCCTCGGCCCATAATGTTCCCATGGCTCCGAATCCGCCGCCCGTCCGCCGCCTCAAGACCTACACCGGATCGCAGGGATACGTCTACCAGTACTACTTCGTCGGCAAGCGCCCCGCGCTGCCCGACGATCCCGAGGCTCCCGCCACCGAATTTGTCTTCGACGTCACCTCCGACCGCAAGCTGACATACGCGGTGAGTATCTTTCTCCCCGACAGCGCGCGCGCGGCCTGGAGCCAAACCCACGGCCGTCCCCTGAACGATGCCGAGCAATACGCTGCCGCCAAGCTCCGCCTTTTCCGCGCCTTCGATGAACTCGAGGACCTAAAGATCCACGGCCGCCGCCACACCATCGACCCAGCTCTGCTCGAAGAATCACTGAGCAGTTTGGGCGTGGACTGATTTTCCGGATCACCACAGAAAGGCGTCATCCCGAGCGTAGCCGCTCTTCAGGCGGAGCGAGGGATCTCGCGCGGACCTCCTGGCAGGCGGAAACACGGGTCCTTGTATCGTCTCCGCCCAAAGACATATAAATGCAGCCGAGCCTCTCACAATGAAAAAACTTAAATGCGCACTCATGGTGTCCACCGTAATGGCAATTGCCCTCTGGCCGAGCGCAGCCTTCCCGCAACCGGCCCGCTGGTCCGAGCAAAAGGCCAACGACTGGTACGCCCAACAGCCCTGGCTCGTCGGCAGCAACTACGTCCCGAAATCCGCGATCAACGAATTGGAGATGTGGCAGGAGGCCACCTTCGCTCCCAGTCAGATCGACCGCGAACTCGGCTGGGCCGAAGCCATGGGCATGAATACCATGCGCGTCTTCCTCCACGATCTGCTGTGGCAACAGGATGAACTCGGATTTCGCAAGAGAATTGATCAGTTCCTGACCATCGCCTCGCGCCATCACATCCGCCCTCTGTTCGTGCTGTTCGATTCCTGCTGGGACCCTCTGCCGCGCCTCGGCCCGCAGCATCCCCCGGTTCCCGGCGTACACAACTCCGGCTGGGTGCAAAGTCCCGGCGCCAACGTGCTGGTCGATCCCAGCCAGTACCCGCGCCTGAAAGAATATGTCCAGGGGATCGTCGGAGCCTTCGCCAAAGACGACCGCATCCTCGCCTGGGACGTCTGGAATGAGCCCGGATCGTACGGCGGCGGGGACTACGCAAAATCAGAATTGAAGTATGCCGACAAAATCGCTCGCGTGACGCAACTCTTGCCGCAAGCCTTTGCGTGGGCGCGTGAGGTGAATCCCTCGCAGCCCCTGACCAGCGGAGTGTGGGACATAAATGCATCGAAAGACGAGAGTGCGGTGGAAGGGATTCAGAAGATTCAGCTGCGCGAGTCCGACATCATTACGTTCCACAACTACAGTTGGCCCGAAGATTTCAAAGCCGAAGTCGCCTGGCTGCGCCGATTCCATCGCCCCGTGATCTGCACCGAATTCATGGCGCGCCCAGCCGGCAGCACCTTCGACACCATCCTCCCAATAGCCAAGCAAGAGCACGTCGGCGCCATCAATTGGGGATTCGTCGCCGGCAAAACCCAAACCTACTACCCGTGGGAATCCTGGGAGCATCCCTACGTCAAGAATCAGCCTCCAGTCTGGTTTCACGAAGTGCTGCGCTCCGACGGAACCCCGTATCGGAAGGCAGAAGTGGATCTAATTCGGCAACTCACGGGCAAGCCGTAGGCCCAACAAAGCATGAACCACAGAGGACACAGACGCGCACGGAGGAAGTCCTCTGTGCACCTCTGTGCCCCCTGTGGTTCAAGGTTTTTCCGGTTCTTGATTTTGGTTTCTCCTACCTTCGCCCGTCAGATTTACAATCACGGATGTCATGAAAAACTTCGGCGTGATCCTGCTCGTCCTCCTCGTTGTCATGATGGCTGCTGTTTTCCTTCTGACCGCTAAGAAGTCAGCAGGCCCGGTCGCGGCGCCAAGTATGGGATCGTCGAGCGCTGCATCGTCGCCGAGTTCCCCCGACGCCGTGCAACTAAAACTACAGGAATACTCCGGCCCCGCAGCCACCGATTGTGGCCGCCTCAGCGTGCACGCAACCGCTGACCAGTCGAAGACCGCCGCCGATTGCGCCATGCAAGCGAATCAAAGCAAGCACGCGTTCTATGTCGCTTACGACATGCCCGGCATGGCCGTCGGAGTCGCGGGCAACGCGGACGGCAAAGTCTTCACCGTCCAATCGCAAGGCACCGGCCCGTCGACCGCGCTCACCAGCGGCGACTGCCCCTCGCCGCTGCGCATCGCCTCCAGCGGACGCATCACCTGCTTCGCCCCCGGCGACATGGGATCCATGGGGCCCGGTCACAGCGCGGGTGCGGTGCCTCCTGGTATGGCCAATCCCCACGCTGCGGGGACCGCGAATCCCCACGCCGCACCGAAATCAAAATAGTCTCGACTCTCCCATGAGTTCGGACACAGACACGACGGGTCAGTGGACAACAGCCACGCTGCGCTGGCGAAGACTCGTCCTGCTGACGGCGGCCCTCTCGTTCGTCTGCATATTCGGGCTGAATGCCTACATTGGCCAAAGCGACAAGGCCGGTCCATTCATCAGCGCGCCGCTCTGGCTGCCGTATCTGTTCCTCCTACTTCGTCTTCGCAGCAAGACTGCAAAGAGCGGACTCGCGCTCGCCATCGCCATGGGTTGCGCGCTTTTCGTGCCAGCCATCTGGTTCGCCTGGTACGCGCTCACGTGGGACGCACGTTGGTGGATTCCGTCGACGCTGACCATGACCGCTGCGCTGCAAGCGGTGATGGTGGCGACCGCGGTGTGCGCCTACCGGTCCCTGCCTGCCTCCAGCGGAGACCGTCGCATTTTTTTCTGGAACAGCGCCTACGCCATCGCAGCGTTGTCTTTCTTGGGGCTCTTCAGCCGGAACCTTCCGAATCGGATTGCCCAGAACGAAGAACAAGCCATTTGGACGCTGCACGTGACCAACCAGGCGGCCACGGAATATGCGAAAGCCTTCGGGGGAATCTATCCCGCCAGCCTCGCCGCATTGAACGCGCCGCCCCGGGATGACCAGAAGCCCGACTGCAAGGCCTACAACCTGCGCATGCTGCCCCTTGACGATCCCCAAATCGGCCTCGCTTTTCGCAGCAACGAATATATTTTTCAATACAAAATCGGTTCTCCCGCGAAAATCCCCGCAGGAGGTTGTGCCGGGGCCAGGACCTATACACTCACCGCCCGCCCGCTCGTCTACGGAAAGACAGGACGCCGCAGCTTCGCGATCAACGAAGGCGGAGCCATCCGCTCGACGTCGGAGAACCACGATCCTCTCTGAAATAAAGCAGCCGAGAACGGCGCTTAATCGGTACCGAACCAATCTGTGATCCTAATCACGCCCTCAAGTGCCCCCCTTTGTTTGCGTTACCCCCGCCGCCGTAGAAAATGGACATCGTTAAGAGGAAGAAAGCCCGGACCCGCGATTTGGGGTAAACTCAAAAGATTCCGGAACTTATAAAGGCCTATGTCTCTGCTGTGGCTGCGTTTCGCACTGGGGTGCTACTTCATCGGGTTGGTCTACGCCTTCGTGGCGCTCACCCGCACCAGTGATCTGTTCAGCCGTATCGCTCTCCACGCCGCCAGCCTGGGGATGGTCTTCCATTTCGTCTCGCTCGCCGAATTATTTCTTTCCGGCCAGGTCGTCTGGGCGTCGGTGCACAACGGGGAATCGCTGCTGGCCTTTCTCTCGATGACCTTCTTCATGATCATCTATGCCATCTACCAGACCACGTCGCCCGGTGTGGTCGTGTTTCCGGTGGTCTTCTTCCTGACGTTCGTGGGAGCCGTAGACCAGCAGCCCGTTCTGCTGACTCAGTACGTCTCGCATAAAGGATGGCTCATCGCCCACATCATCCTGATTTTCACCGGCTACGCCGCGCTCGTGCTCAGCTTCGGCGCCAGCCTGCTCTATCTGCTGCAGGAGCGCCGCCTGAAAGCGAAGAAATCCACCAGCCTGATATCGTTCCTGCCCGCGCTAGAAGTCATCGACCAGATCGGCTACCGCTCGCTGCTGCTGGGCTTTCCCTTCATGACGCTGGGGCTGATCACCGGATCGATCGTCGCCATCACCACCTACGGCCGCATGGATTTTCTCGATCCCAAGATTCTGCTGTCGCTGCTGATGTGGGCGGTCTACATGGTGATGGTCTTCACCCGCTGGAACTCGGGATGGCGCGGCCGCCGCGCGGCCGTCCTGGCAACATTCGCCTTCGTGGCGGCGCTGGCCGCCTGGGCCGCCAACTATTTCTCCGCGATCCACAGGTTCGCCGCCTCATGAGGCACACATTATGAGGCTCGAATTATGAGATTCCAGCTCATTGGCGTGAATCACAACAGCGCGCCGCTCGAAGTGCGCGAGCGCCTGGCGATCCCGGAATCGCGCCTGCCCGACGCTTGCCGCGACCTAAGCGCCTACCCGGGGATTGAGGAATGCATGGTCATCTCCACCTGCAATCGCGTGGAGATCGTGGCCCACACCACCAACGGCCACGCCGACCTGCGCGGATTCCTGCACCAACACTTTCATCTCAAGCCGGAAGAACTCGACGCGCATCTCTACGAATTCCGCGAGAAAGAAGCAGTCCGGCATTTGTTCCGGGTCGCTTCCAGCCTGGATTCCATGGTCGTCGGCGAAGCCCAGATTCTCGGCCAGGTCAAAGAAGCTTATGCCACGGCCCGCGCGGTGGGCGCTGTCAGAGGCCAACTCGACCAACTCTTCAGTCGGGCGTTTGCCGTCGCCAAGCGCGTGCGCAGCGAGACCGCTGTCGGATCTTCGTCGGTCTCGATCGCCTCGGTCGCGGTCGAACTCGCCAAGAAAATCTTTGGGACATTGGAAGGGAAGACCGTATTCATCGTCGGCGCCGGCAAGATGAGCGAACTCGCCGCCCGCCACTTGATGGCCCACGGCTGTGCATCGATCTTCGTCGCCAACCGCACCTACGATCGCGCCATCGGACTGGCGCAGAAGTTTAACGGACAGGCCATTAAGTTCGACGATCTTTATTCCAGCTGCGACCGTGCCGACATCGTCATCACCTCGACCGGCTCGCCCCACGCCATCTTCCGCCGCGAACACGGCGAGCAGTTCCTCGCCCGCCGCAAGAACCGCCCCATGTTCTTTATCGACATCGCCGTGCCCCGCGACGTGTCGCCGGAGATGGGCAAGCTCGACGGCATCTTTACCTACGACATCGACGACCTGCAGCAGGCCGTCAGCAGCCATGTCGCTGACCGCCGCAAAGAGGCCGAACTCGCCGAGGCGATCATCACCGGCGAAGTCGAGCGCTTCGAAGCCCGCCTGCAAACGCTCGACGTTGTACCTACGATTGTGTCCTTACAAGATCATATGGAAACGATTCGGCAGGCCGAAATCGACCGCGTCCGCGGCCGCATGGGCCAGCTTACGCCCGAACAGGAAATCGCCGTCGAAGCTCTAACCCGCGGAATTATCAACAAGGTCATGCACACCCCAATCACCACGCTGAAGACCGCGGCAAAAGAATCCGAAGCGACGACGGTAGTCGACGTAGTCCGGCGCCTGTTCAACCTGCACGACAAAGAAAAAGAAGCGGCGTCCCCGGAAAAGAAAAACGAAGTAGGGACGCGTCCGTGACGCCGTCCTCGGACCAGCAGTCCTTTCGGTCAAGCGCCGCTCTCAATCCCTGTCCTCATCCCTGTCATCCTGAGCGGAGTCTGGCGATGAGCGAAGCGAATCGCCAGACGCAGTCGAAGGACCCCGCGCCCGCCGACGCTACCGGAGCCGATGCCGGGAGTTTCCGGATTGTAACCCGCTTCTTCGACGAGCACCGAGACGAACTGCGCTACGAGCAGCCGCGCATTGACGATAGAATGCAGCCCACGGCGTAAGACGTGGGTGAGGAAATAGGAAAGAGAGCAAGCTCCGAAGGGGCGAAAGAAACCTCAGAATGCAGGCACGACGAAACGCAAAATGACCTCATCCTCCAATAACGGCAACCCGACGAAGCTCCGCATCGGTTCCCGCGGCTCCCAACTCGCCCTCTGGCAGGCGAACCACATCTCCGAGCTGCTGCGCGCTCGCGGCGACGAAATCGAAATTGAAATTATTCATACCACCGGCGACAAAATCACGGATGTCCCCCTGGCCATGGTCGGCACGAAGGGCGGCCTTGGCAAAGGAATTTTCACCAAGGAGATCGAAGAAGCCCTCGCCGCCGGACGCGTCGATCTCGCCGTCCATTCGCTGAAAGACCTGCCCACCGAACTTTCCCCCGGATTCGAAATCGCAGCCATCACAAAACGAGAGGACCCGCGCGACGCTTTCTGCTCGCGTCACTATGCGAAAATCGAAGAGCTGCCGAAAGCCGCGCGCGTCGGCACCAGCAGCCTGCGCCGCCAGGCGCAACTTAAGGCCGTCCGCCCCGACCTCGACACTCATCCCTTGCGCGGCAACGTCGATACCCGCCTGCGCAAGCTCGAGCAAGGAGAATACGACGCCATCATCCTCGCTTTCGCCGGACTGAATCGCCTCGGCAAAACGGAATTTGTCAAACAAATCATCCCCTCCGAAATCATGTGCCCCGCCGCAGGACAAGGCGCGCTCGGCATCGAGATCCGACTGGGCGACGCCGCCACCCGCCAGCATCTCGAATTCCTGAACGACTCCGTCGCCCGCGCCGCTACCACCTGCGAACGCGCTCTGCTCAACCGTCTCGGCGGAGGCTGCCAGGTCCCCATCGGCGCATTCGCAGAAATGCGCAACGGCAAGCTGCATCTGGAATCCATTGTCGCCGACCCCGACGGATCCAAACTTCTCCGCGACTCGCGCGACGGAGACGATCATGATCCTGAAAAACTCGGCCATGACGCCGGCGCCGCGCTGCTGGCCCGCGGCGGCGATAAAATCCTGGAAGCCGTCTACGGGCGCGGCCTCGCCGTCCTGCCCCAACCATGAGCAAGGCCAGACGCAGCCGGTATGTATCGAGAAAGTCGCAGTCGGAGCTTGTCTTCCGGCATGCCGCACAGGCATCGACTGCGAATTCGCCTTCGGGTGCTGGGGATTGGTCGGGATGAGCCGCCAGGGTCTTCAGCAACTTCTGGGCGGCGCAAAATCTTCGTTCGCGCTCCGCCGCTGGGTTAACCTGTGGCCGCCGTTCCTGGGCGCAGGCATTCGCATTACGCGCGTCGCGCCCGACATGAAGGCCATCGACGTAGAAATGAAGCTGCGCTGGTGGAATTCCAACTACGTCGGCACCCATTTCGGCGGATCGCTCTTTGCCATGACCGACGCTCCCTATATGCTCATGCTGATGGCCAACCTGGGCCGCGACTACATTGTGTGGGACAAAGCGGCGAGCATCCGCTACCGCAAGCCGGGGAAGGGAACGGTTCGCGTCGAATTTCGCTTGACTGACGCACAATTCGACGACATTCGTGCGAAGCTGAAGACGTTGCCGAAATACGAGCCGACGTTCACGGTGGACGTGAAAGACGAATCGGGCGAAGTCGTAGCCGTCGTGGAAAAGCTTTTGCACGTGCGCAAGAAGGAGTGAGTGCCAACCGCCCCACCGGCCCAGCCGCGAAGCGGCGAAAGAGTGCAGCCCACGGCCTGCCCTGAGCCTGTCGAAGGGGCGTGAGCCGGTGGGGAAGACCGAAAAATACGCCAAGCCCCGAAGGGGCGAAAGAAGAATACTCGTGTACATCCCCGAACACTTCCGCGTGCACGACCATGCCGATGCCATCGCGTTCATGCACGCGAATCCGTTCGCGATCCTGGTCTCGTCTACGGATGAGGGCCCCTTTGCCACGCACGTCCCGGTTTTCGTAATCGCCGCAGGCGATCAACTCCTTATCCGCGGCCACGTCGCCAAAGCCAATCCACACTGGCGCCATCTCGAGCAGCAACCCAACTGCCTGACGATCTTCCACGGCCCCCACGCTTTCGTGTCGACCTCGAACTACGTCACCCGTGAGAATGTTCCGACATGGAACTACGGCGCCGTGCATGCATACGGCAACGCCCGCACCTTCGCATCCCCGGAAGATCTGCAAGGCATCCTCGACCAACTCATCGGCACCTTCGAACCCGCATACGCCAGCCAATGGGCCAGCTTTAGCGAGACCTACCGCGAGCGCATGCTAAGCCACATCGTTGGCTTCGAAATCGCCGTCACAAAAATCGAAGCCAAATTCAAGTTGAGCCAGAATCGCTCAAAAGAAGAGCAGACCAACGTGATCACATCCCTGGAGAAAGCCGAAGATACGGCGATCTCCGGCGTCTCCCGTCTGATGCAACAGCAAGGCCTGGGCGTAAAGAAAGAAAGTAAGTGACGAAGTGTGGGGCGGACACTCCTGTCCGCCAACTCTAACCATGAGCAGAAAGCCAGAAGCAAAGACGACCCACGCCCTGAGCGGAATCCGCGTGCTGGTCGGCCGAGCTCGGCATCAAGCCGGCGTCCTCTCCACTGAACTCCACAATCGGGGCGCGGTTGTCATCGAGATCCCCTTCATCGAGATTCGCAAGCCTAAATCGTTTAAGCCCTTGGACGCTGCTTTAAAGAGTCTCGGCACCTATGACTGGCTCATCCTGACCAGCGTGAACGGCGTGGAAGCGATGTGGGATCGCATGCAAGACCTCCAGGCTTGCTTATCACAAGTCCGGGAAGGGCACGACTTCAGCCGTGCCGTAAAGTCGTCAAAATCGAAATCGGCTTTAGCCGCTGCGGGCCCGCGCCTGCGGGTCGCCGCGATCGGACCCGCCACCAAGAAAGCGATCGAGCAGCTGGGAATGAAGGTTGACGTAGTTCCCACGGAATACGTCGCCGAGTCGGTTGTGCGCAGCCTCAAGAGCAAAGTGAAAGGGAAGCGCGTGCTCCTGGTGCGCGCGAAGGTCGCTCGCGACGTGATTCCGCGCGAACTGCGCAACGCGGGGGCGCAAGTCGACGTAGTCGAAGCTTACGAAACCGTGGTGCCGCAGAGTTCGCGTCGTCGCCTGCAGGCCGCACTCCGAAATCCGCAGCGTCGCCCACATATCGTCACGTTCACTAGTTCCTCAACGGTGCGCAACTTTGTGGCGCTTCTTCGCTCGCGCTCAACCGGCCTCGATGAAATACTGATGGCATCTATCGGCCCGGTCACGTCTTCCACCCTGCGCGAGTTTGGATTGCCGGTGGATATCTCAGCGAAGGAGTTCACCATTCCAGGGCTAGTCAAGGCCATCGTCCGGGCAGTGGCTGAAGCCCGTATTGATTCTGTTCCCTTTACGCGGCGCTGAAAGCGCCGCTCTTCCACGGCGGTGCTCTCGTTTCGGCTTGTTTACGTGTGTCCGGCGGCTCTAGAATCGCCCGCCAGCGAGATCCTGCTCCTAGCGGAATCAACAACTTAGCCCTAAGCTATTGATAACAATGGATCGGTATTGCGTACAAAAATGTATGTACAACTACTCTGTGATCGTGCAACTGCAATCCGCTGGCACGACATGCGCCAGCAGGAAATCGGCCACGCGCTTGTAGGCGTCGATCTGATTTTCCACTCGCGCAAACCCGTGCCCTTCGTTCTCGTAAATCTTCGAGTCCACGGTTCCGCCGCGCTTTTTGATCGCGTCGACCACCTGCTGCGTCTCCGACTTCGGGCACCGAGGATCATGCCCTCCGGCCAGCAGCAACAGCGGCGCCTTGATCTGATCGATGAAGTTGATCGGCGAGCGGTCTTCATACAACGCCTTATTCTTCACCACATCGCCCATGGTCGCCAGATCCGACTGCTGTAGAACGGGGTCTTCATTCTCAATTTCGGTGAACCAGTTCACGAATGGCACGATGGGCACGCCCGCGGCCCACACATCCGGAGCTTTGGTCACTGCCATCATGCTCAGATATCCGCCATAGCTTCCGCCCATGACCGCGATCTTCTTAGGATCAAGGTGCCCGGTTTGCTTGATCCAGTCAACGCCCGCCAGCACGTCCTGCAAATCGCCGCCGCCCATATCGAACAGGTTGGCCTGCTGAAATTCCTTGCCGTATCCGGTTGAGCCGCGATAATTGGGGGCCAGCACCATGTATCCCTGATTGGCCGCAAACTGCACGAAGCGGTTGAAAGAATTCATGCTTTGCGAAGTCGGTCCGCCGTGAATGTAGACGATGGCCGCATTCTTCCCGTTGCGCACCATGTTAAACGGCACATACAGAAACGCCGAGATCGTCCACTTGCCGTCGCGGCTGGGATAGTGCACCAGGAACGGCTCCACCATATCTTCCGGGCGCACGCCCGCGACCAGCGAATGTGTGATCTGCCGCGACTTGCCGGTGGCTAGTTGATAGACCCACAGATCGCCCGGAGCCGTAGGCCCATTGTGGTTGTAGAGCAATCGCTGCGCGTCCGGACTGAACGCCGAATGCCCGCCCGCAGGCTCGTTCACGCCTTTCGGAATCGGCAGAGCAGTCGACTTTCCGGTGGCCAGTTCGTGCAGATAGATGTCTTCATTCCCGTCAACATTGGCGCTGAAGGTGATGTGCTTACCGTCCGGGGCGAACTCGCCTCCGCGAATTTCCCACTTGTCTTTCGTCAGCCACGAGATTTTCTTCGTCGCGACATCGAGCAACCCGATGTTTTCGTATTCGTTGGCCCCGTTCGAGGTCAGCAGAACGCGCTTGCCGTCGGGCGAAAGATCATTCGCCGCAAAGCGTTGTTCGCCTTCGTGCGGCGTGAGCGGCGTGCTCTTTCCCGTGGCGACATCGGCGATGAAGATGTTCGAATCCGTGCCCTTGGCCTGTTCCTGCGTGTAAACGATCTGCTTTCCATCCTTCGACCAAATGATGCCATAATTTCCCTTATCCTGCGGCGTGTTGGTCGTGAGGTGCTTCACCTCGCGCACCACCATGTCATAGATGTCGATCTCATAGGCGGCTGAGGTTTTTGGGTTGACCTCGTACGCAAGATAGCGCCCGTCGGGCGACCACGTCGGATTGAGCTCGGCGATCTCGCGCGTCTGGGTCAGGTTCACAACCTTGCCAGTCTTCGGCGATACCAGAAAAATGTCCCACTGCTCGTCGCCGTCGTAGTCGGACTGGTAGGCGATCCATTTTCCGTCAGGCGACCACGCGGGCGCAGTCTGCCGCTGGTCGCTGACCGTCAACTGCACCGGCCATCCGCCCTCGGACGGAACAATCCAAATATTGTTCCGCCCACTCATGTTCGAGATGAACGCGATGCTCTTACCATCGGGGGACCACGTCGGGCGCCCCACCTGCCGCGTCATATACAGTTTCTCGATGGTCAGGCTTCGCGCTTCAATCTGCGCGTTGGGCACGGACGAAATCTTCTTCGGATCGGTAACAGCCTGCGGCGAAGGCAGAGCTTGGGCAGCGGTTTCGGCAACAACTGTGCTCATAACGGTACTCATCAGTACGACGATAGCAAACAGTGCGCGGCGGCGCATGGCGCGAATCCTCAAGGTAAGGTAAAAAGGAGAGTCTAGCAGAGGGGTTTGCTGCTGGTCCGCGCCTCATATTGACCAGGTCTACAATCCATGAGCATTTCTGCGCTTCGACGCGCCCTTCTCGCGGCCTTTCTGTGTACTGCGCTGACATCGTCAGTCGCAGGCGCTCAGAACTCGCCGCCGCCTCACCATATCGCGATCGAAGGCGACCACTTCGTGCTGGATGGCAAGCCGCTGCAGATTATTTCGGGCGAGCTGCACTACGAGCGCATCCCGCGCGAGTACTGGCGCGATCGCCTCAAGAAGGCGCGCGCCATGGGCCTGAACACCATCTCGACCTATGTTTTCTGGAACCTGCACGAGCCAAAGCCCGGAGTCTACGATTTCGCGGGATCGCTCGACGTCGCCGCCTTCGTCCGCATCGCCCAGGAGGAAGGTCTCTACGTCATCCTGCGCCCCGGGCCATACGCCTGCGCCGAGTGGGATCTCGGTGGCCTGCCGGCGTGGCTTCTCGCCGATCCCAACATTGTTCTGCGCAGCGCCGACGAAAAATTCCTTGCCCCGGCCGAACGCTGGCTGCACCGCCTGGGCAGGGAACTAGCCCCTCTGCAGATTACTCACGGCGGACCCATCATCGCCGTGCAGGTCGAAAACGAGTACGGGTCTTTCGGCGGATCGTCAAATGACGATCACGACTACATGAAGCGCATTCTCACCGCACTGCAAAATGCAGGCCTCGGCGAGGTCTTGCTCTATACCGCCGATGGGGGCGACGAGTTGCCCGCCGGAACTCTGCCCGGCATTCATGCCGTCGTCAACTTCGGTCCCGACGAAGCCAAGGCGGAATTCGCCAAGCTGCAGAAGTTCCGCCCCGGCCGCCCCATGATGAGCGGCGAGTATTGGGACGGATGGTTCGACCATTGGGGCGAAAAACATGAGACGACCAACGCCACCCAGCAGGCGCAGGAACTGGATTGGATCCTGAGCCAGGGATATTCGATCAACCTCTACATGTTTCACGGCGGCACTAGCTTCGGCTTCATGAGTGGCGCCAACTGGGATCGCAACAACTACGAGCCCGACGTTACCAGCTATGACTACGATTCTCCGGTGAGTGAGTCGGGCGGGCTGACGAAGAAGTATTTCGCATTCCGCGATGTGATCGCGAAGCATCGCCCTGGCGTACCGATCCCCGATCCGCCGGCACCTTTACCGGTTATCGAAGTGCCAGAATTCGAGTTGGCCGAGAGTACTCCGCTGTGGGCCAACCTGCCGGCCACGCACAGCGTTGCGAGGCCACGCTCGATGGAGACGTTCGGCCAGTCCTACGGCTACATCTTGTACCGCACGAAAGTGAAAGGCCCTGTCACGGGCGAGTTGCAGATTCGCGAGCTGCGCAGCTACGCGCGAGTGTTCGTCGACGGAAAGTTAGTGGGTACGCTCGATCGCCGGAAGAAGCAGGATCGGTTGCCGATCGAGGCCAGCGCAGATTCAAGGCTCGACATCCTGGTCGCAGGCACCGGCCGCATCAATTTCACTACCGAGCTGCGCAACGAGCGGCAGGGCATCAACGGCGCGGTGACTCTTGCGGGCAAGGAACTCTCCGGCTGGCAGGTCTTTCCTTTGCCGATGGACGATCTCTCGAAACTGAAATTTCACGAGTCGCTGAAGAACGCTCCCGCCGGGCCCGCGTTTTATCGTGGTCACTTCGATTTGCGGGAAACGGGCGACACTTTCCTCGATACGCGTGGCTGGGGCAAGGGAGCCGTCTGGATCAATGGCCATGCCGTTGGCCGCTTCTGGAATCTCGGTCCGCAGCAGACGCTTTACGTTCCGGCTCCATGGCTGCGAAAAGGAAGCAACGAAATTGTGGTATTCACACAGTCGCAACCCCAGGACGCTCGTCTCCGCGGGTTGCGCCAGCCTGTCCTCGATCAAATGGGAAGCGAATAAAGGTGTAGCCTGACCCTGCCGGGGACAGGACGAAGCGTCATTCGATCCAATCACCGGGCGAGGAAGAGCGTTTGAGTTTCCCCTACAAACAGGGCCAGTTTCCCGGGAATGCAGGACAGAATAGTTGTTGTCTGGCCGTCAATAGCCTTCCCTATCGCTGATTCCAGATCCATTTCGCGTCCATCGAAGTCCTCGTTCTCAGATATGACCCAACAGGTTGTTCCTGCTCCCTTCAACCGCAACTGCCGACAAATGTTGGCGATTCCGTGAACAGGTTGCCCCGAATCCGAGATTTGGATCGAATTCCACGCGACTGGTATCACAAATCGTTGGTCCAACAAGCGGAAATGACTAAGTTCCTGGACGAACCTCTTGCGCGTTTTAGGCTTGGCCAGAAAGCCTAACAAGCGCTTCTGCTTCTCGGGCACGACGAACGCCCTGATCGTCGCCGTTTCGTGCCCGGCCGCTTGTAATTCGGTGCTCATGATGTCTCGGTCCTGAGGCTTTAGACCAGCCGCCGGTTTGAGACGACTGCAATCAGAGACCAATCCCTCCTACACCTTCGCGCTCTTGTGCATCTCTACGGTGCTCCAGGTCTTGTCCCCGGCGTGGCACAAATTTTCCAGCGCACAGTCGGCACACTTGGGTTTGCGCGCGATGCAGAGCTTGCGGCCGTGCCAGATGATCTGGTGTGAAAACAGAATCCACCTCTCGCGTGGGATGATCTTCATTAGATCCTGTTCGATTTTCTGCGGGTCATCCTGCGTGGTAAGTTCGAGCCGTCGCGAGATGCGGTGAACATGGGTATCGACCACCACACCTTCGGCCTTCTTGAACCACGATCCCAGCACGACGTTGGCGGTTTTTCTAGCCACGCCAGGTAGAGTCAGCAGCTTGTCCATTTCGTCCGGGACCTGACCGCCGAAGTTCGCGACGATCATTTTCGCCGCGCCCACCACCGACTTCGATTTGTTGCGAAAGAATCCCGTGGAGCGTACGTCCGGCTCCAGTTGTTCCGGCGTGAGCGCGGCAAAGGCTTCGACCGTGGGATATTTGCGGAATAACTCCGGAGTAACTCGGTTCACGTTGGCGTCGGTCGATTGCGCGGAGAGAATCGTCGCCACCAACAACTCCCATGCGCTGGAATGCGTCAGGGCGCAGGTGACCTCCGGGTAGAACTGGTCGAGGCGGCGCAGAATTTCCGCCACTCGCTCGGGAGCCACGGGATTGTAGCCCTTTAGCTTCGGGGCGGTGGCAGGAGCAGATTTCCGTGAGGCACTCTTGCGCCCCTTCGGGGCTGCTGCCGAGGCTTTGCCTCGGCCTGGACGGGCGAGGGCGCCCGTCCCTCCATGAGTGCCCGTTCCCACACGAGTGACGGTGCTCGCACGAACTTTGTCCTGACGGCCGGTGCGGGCGGGCTGGCGCGGAGTTGCACCACGAGCCATAAGCGTCTCCTTGGGGCCAACATCTTAGCAGAGCGGGTTAATAGAGCGGGGCCATCCGCGAGGCCGCGGGTTGTCCAACAGTAACCTGCCGGGGAATTGACGCTTCTCGCGGCCCCCGGTAGTCTGAAGGTACTCCAGCGAGAGTCAGGAAAAATTCCATGGCAGTCAGTTCGATTCAGCTCGGCCAAGTGTGGCGCAGTGACGCCGATGGCCAGGATTACCTGGTCACCAAGGTTTACAACGAAGTGTTTTCGCAATTCGCCATCCTGCGCCCAGCCGGAATTACCGCTCCCGACGCCCCCACGGTCCGCGTAAAAGTCACCAAGAGCCCCGAGGGCGCCACCCTGCCCGGCTACGCCTTTACCCAGGAAGGCTCGTTCTAAGAAACCAGCTACCGGTTGCCAGCTGCCAGTCGCCAGTGGACCAAGCCTCCTGCTGCGAACTTCTATTACACTGAATGCAAGTTCTCAGTTCTAGGTTCTCAGTAAGAGCCCGAAGGCTTTAACTGGCAACTGGCGGCTGGCGGCTGGCGACTGATTCTTCACATGACTGAAAAAATCCTCGTCGTCCTATTCGTCTTTATCAGCAAGGTCATCGCCCTGACCGGATACGCCGGCATCGCGCTGCTCATGGCGATCGAGTCCGCCTGCGTCCCGCTGCCTTCCGAATTGATCATGCCGTTTGCCGGATATCTCGTATTCCACGGCACCTTCAAGCTGTTCTGGGTGGCGACTGCGGGCGCGATCGGTTGCAATCTGGGATCGCTGGTGGCTTACGAGATTGGATGCTACGGCGGCCGTCCGCTGGTCGAGCGCTATGGCCGCTGGATCCTCATGGGCCGCCGCGAACTCGACTGGGCCGACCGCTTCTTCGCCCGCTGGGGATATCTCGCCGTGTTCGTGGGCCGCCTGCTACCCGTGATCCGCACTTTCATCGCGCTCCCCGCCGGAATCGCCCGCATGCCCCGCGGCCGCTTTCATCTTTACACCTTCCTCGGGTCGTGGCCCTGGTGCCTGGGGCTGGCTTATCTTGGGATGAAGCTCGGTGAGAACTGGCGCGAGCTGGGAAAATACTTGCACAAGTTCGACGCCGTGATCGGAGTCGTGCTTCTAGCCGGTGTCGCGTATTTTATTTGGAGCCACTGGCAGAACAGAATCAGCTCCCAGCCGTCAGCGGTCAGCCGTCAGTAAATTCTATCTGGCTCACCGGTTGGTTTCGCCAACTGCGATGCCACGATCTGCCACCTGCCGCTGCGCTTCATGACAACATCCATGTACACATAGCGAGCAGGGAAGCGCTGCCCGCCCTGCTCGACTACATCATCTTCCGAGCCGTGAACGATGGCCACGTCGTCGCGCAGGATGCGAATGTGGCGGCCGGTCGAGGTCATGGAGACGAGGCGGAGCGTGCCGGAAGTGAGCTTTTGGATCAAGTCCGATTTCGTGGAAGACTCGCCGGACTCGTCGTACTGCACGTAATCGTCGGCGTAGATGCGCGAGAGTTCCGCAAGGTCGACGGCGATGAGCGCCCGGTCGCCGTCCTCAAAAAGTTTCAAGATCTGCTGTTCGTCATTGAACTCTGTCAATCTTCCCTCGCTATAAATAATTAGACTTGTCATTCTGAGCGAAGTGGCCGCTCGCGAAGCGAACGAGCACGCAGTCGAAGAATCCCTACCCCGCGGCTGCAGTCTCCATCGCGTCAGGAAATCCTCACACGCCCCTGCCTCTTGCTGCGAGCTGCCCCTTGGTGTACAAGCAGAAGCACCCACTCCAAGGAGGATCAATGCGCCCCGTTCTCGCCGCCCTGATGCTCGTCGCTATCGCCGTCCCGATTACCATACACGCACAGTCCGCTCCCGCCGCATCCGACCGCCCCTTTGTCGTGGAGTACTACTACAAAACCAAGTGGGGCCATGCCGACGAATTTCTCAAGCTCTTCAGGAAGAACCATTATCCCGTGCTGAAAAAAGAAGCCGAGATGGGCCGCATCACAAAAGTCTGGATGGACCAGCCGCGCTATCACACCACGGAAGACGGTCGCTGGGATTTCCGCGTCACGATCGTCTTCAAGAACGCCACCGTCGCCAACGAGCCTTTCGACGAAGCCGTGCTGCAAAAGCAGATGTACCCTGACCAGGATACCTTCCAACGCGAAGAGCAGCGCCGCTTCGAGATCCTCGACGCCCACTGGGACTTGCCCGTCAAGCTAATGGATCTCGACGCCAAACCCTAAAACTTCACCACAGAGGACACGGAGGAATACAGAGGTTCTTGTTCCTCTGTGCTCCCCTGTGTCCGCTGTGGTTAAGGCTTTTCGTCGATCTTTAAGAAGTTTGCGATGACCTTCTCGTGCCACTTCCAGGGCAGGATGCGTTTCATGGCAAGCTGGAACTTCGCGTCGCGCCCAACGAGATAGCGCAGCCTGGGATTGGGATTCTGGGCGATGGCGACGATGAGCCGCGCCACCGCGATCGGATCGGCCTTGGGAAGTTTTTCTACAACGGAGCGCATGCGCAGGCTGCGTTGAATGTTAGGAGAAGTTTGTTTCGTGGCCTGCTCTCCCATGACCGCGCCACGGGTCCAGATGTCGGTCTGAAACGATCCCGGCTCGACCAGCACAACTTTGATGCCCAGCGAGTCTAGTTCCAGGCGCAGCGATTCGCTCCAGCCTTCAAGCGCGTGCTTCGAAGCCGAATAACTGCTCACCGTTACCGCTCCCTGCAATCCCACGATCGACGAAACCTGGATGATGTGTCCCGAGTGCTGCCGTCGCATCGCAGGCAGCGCGGCCTTGGTCATCGCCACTGCACCGAAAAAATTGGTTTCGAACTGCAGCCGCAATTCATCGAGCTTGATGTCTTCCGCAAACCCTGCCACGGCGAATCCCGCATTGTTGACGAGCACGTCGAGTCGCCCATAGTCGGCGACAACGCCGTCGACAAACCCCTGCATTGTCTCGAACTTCGTCACATCGAGGGCGCGTACATCGACCTTCGCCGCGACTCCTGCCGCCGCTACAGCCTGGTCCAGCCGCTCGCGCCGCGCCAGATCGCGCATGGTCGCGACCACGCGAAATCCCGCTTTCGCCAGTTCGATCGAGGTCAGCAATCCAAAGCCGCTGGACGCGCCGGTAACCAGGGCAATCTTTTCAGGCATTCGAATGGTGTAACACACGAGTGCAAGAAACAGGAACCCTCTGCCGCAAAAAGTGCGAAAATAAAGTCCGATAGGCGTCCGTTCGCACTCTTTGCTCTTTGCCCGTGCCAAGGAGGTCTTATGCTGGCGACCCGTTCGCGCCTTAATCGCAATCCCTACTTCCACTTCCATCCGCTGCACGCCGCCTTCTCTGTGATCGGCAGTGTGATCCTTTTCGGACTGCTGGTGTGGTTCCTGGCCGTCCCCGCGCGGTAGCCGATTGCGCAAAACTGCCGGGTCGTGACTTTGGGTGGCGCAGCGCTTTCAACGCTGCGATGAGCTTTTCTTTTCAGGAAGGGCTTCAGCCGAGGGTGCGGCCTGTCATACCTGCGTGCCCGCTTTCCGCAATCCGATGCGCAAACTTCCCAAAGGATGTTAAACGTTAGTAATAATCACGACGGAAATCCTTTATCTCGCCCATCAAAATTTGGAATTAGACATAATCTCTACGAAATCGATAATGTATTGCATGGAACCCTTAATATCAGTTGAGGACTCACACGTAGATGTACTGCACGAAATCAGTATTCGCCTCGGTACTGCCGACGGTTTTCACGACGTTCTGAACCGCGTGGTCGAATTTGCTTCCGCGCTGGTCAAATGCGACTCCTGCCTTATCTATATTCTCGAAGGCGACGAACTCGTCCTTCGCGCCTCCAGGAACCCGCATCCGGATGTGATCGACCGGCTGAAACTCCGCGTCGGACAGGGCATTACGGGATGGGTCGCGGAACATCGAGAACCGGTGGCGATTCCTGAGGATGCTGCCCACGATCCCCGCTTCCAGTTCTTCCACGAATTGCCGGAAGACAGCTACGAAGCGTTTCTCTCGGTGCCCCTGATGTGCCGCGGCCGCGTCGTGGGCGTCATCAATTTGCAGCACCGCCAGCATCACGTTTACCGGCGTCGCGAGATTCGCATGATCTCGGCCGTCGGATTTCT
>Ga0210399_10000036_pt1 | contig 93284 bp, 78 predicted proteins | sample IncBWC14MmetaG_FD_150865 | JGI IMG/M metagenome (GOLD analysis project Ga0210399, IMG submission 150865) | Forest soil microbial communities from Barre Woods Harvard Forest LTER site, Petersham, Massachusetts, United States - Inc-BW-C-14-M | ecosystem: Environmental > Terrestrial > Soil >...
CTGGTTGACCTGCTTGGCGGAAAAGCCTCTGTGCCTGCGCCGGGTGCAAAGTTAACCGCTACGCCGCCTACCGAGACCACAATCAAAGCCTGATCCTAGTAGCACAGACACTCTTGTCTGTGTCGCCGTCAACCCGAGCTCTCGTCTGTGTCCCCGTCAATCTGGACACCCCATTCACCCAGTCAAGCGATCCACGGAAATGGGTCGCAATTGCCACGCCTCGAGAGACCCGATGCTCTGTATATCCCCGTTCGTAAGCGCTAACCGCAACGGCCCACCGGGCAAGCGGTAGATGCGGGTCGTTACCGCGTGCAAATGGTCGCAAATAAGTTCGGCCACGGACCCATCCAAAAAAAGTCGAAACTCCCTTTCCCATCCCGCACTCTCCGGAAGATCAATCGATTTACCATTCACGATTAACTTTTGCGCCGCTCCCTGCGGAGATTCCAAGCCGACAGAGAACCAAGGTCCCACCCGATCGACAAGTGTTAGTGAGGCGCGTGCCTCACCGCGCTTCTTCATTCTCCACGCAAGTTCCCCTGCCACATCTTTAATCTCAATACTCTTCGCTTTCGCTGCACGTTCCGCGGGCGAAGTGTCAAGCGGCGGAAGCTCAACGGATTGAGCGCGAAGCGATCGAGCTTCAGGAGCGAAACGCATTTCCAGATCGCCATCGGCGCTGACCGATAGCCCGCGAGGTAACGCCATGCAACCCGCCCAGCCCGCCGCTCGCAATTCGTCATCAGACCGCTTCTCCGTGATCCAACCCCACAAGATTCGATTGCCGTGCGCATCGAGCTGCGTCTTCTGCGCGTAGTAGGCGCCGTGATCCAGAATGCCGCGTTTCTGTGAATGAAAAACAAGCTCCTTCGGATCGAGTTCCCCGGTTTCCCAATACACGCCGCCTGCAGTCGAATACAGCAGCACGTGTTTCTTGCCGAGTGCAAAAAAGTCAGGGCACTCCCACATTTCCCCAGAATCGACGGGATTGATCGAATCCTTTCCAGTCCATTGGCCTGACGCAAGCAGATGCAGATATTCCCACTGGCGCAAATCCTTCGATCGATACAGACGAACGTTGCCGCCTTCGTGGCGAATACCAGAAGCCACACCGAGATACCACCAGTCAGGCGCGTCACTACGATCTTGTAGGGGCTCAGCACTGCTGCGCCCCAGCTCGGCAACATGTGATCCATGCCACAAAAATGGATCCCGAAAGCCCATCAGTCGCGGATCTTGAGGCGGCTCAATGACGGGCGTTTTCCGCTTGTTCCAGGTGCGCAGCTGCGGATCCGATGAGGTCGCCAAACACTGCACTTCGCGAAAATTCTGGACGCCGTCGCGTAGTGTGGTCCGCTCAGGCGCCACGGTTTTCACGCCGGTGTAAAGAATCGTCGCGGTACCGTGATCATCGACGGCGCTGCCCGTGAAGCAGCCGTCGGCATCGTCCCAGCCGGGAGTCGGCGCGAGGGCGATCGGCAAGTGCCGCCAGTGAATCATGTCTTCGCTGATGGCGTGGTTCCAATGCATGTCACCCCAGACCGCCGCGTTCGGGTTGTACTGGAAAAACATGTGATAGTGGCCCTTCCAGTAGATCGGGCCGTTCGGGTCGTTCATCCAGTTTTTAGCCGGCAGGAGATGAAACTGAGGACGAAGCGGATCGGCGGCGAGGCGAGCTTGCAAAGCGTCATCGCCCCGTGAATCCAGTACATGCAGCAGCGATGCACGCGGGCGCGCCGATGCAAGAACTGCTGCAGCTCCGGATGCCTTCAGAAACTCGCGGCGAGAGTGGCTCGTCACTCCTCGCAATCCAGGATCTTGCAATGGACTTCCGCTCATTGCCCCGCGGACCAGCGCTCAATCTTTTCTTTCAGAAACGTGAGCGGTACCGCGCCGTCTTCGAGCACGCGGTCGTGAAATGCCTTGATGTCGAACCGCGATCCCATGGTTTTTTCGGCGTCGTCGCGCGCTTTGCGGATTTCGATCATGCCCAGCATGTACGAGGTGGCCTGCCCGGGATAAATAATGTAGCGATCGACTTCCGACGTCGCGTCGTGCTCATTTTCTGCCGTATGCGCCAGCATGTAGTCGATCGCCTGCTTGCGTGTCCAGCCCCTGGTGTGAATACCGGAATCCACGACCAGCCGCACCGCGCGCAGTTGTTGGTCCGAAAGCATGCCCAGCCGTTCCACGTCTGACGAAAACAATTTCAACTCATCCGCAAGCCGCTCGCTATACAACGCCCATCCTTCGCCATATCCGCTGTTCCCCAGATAACGGCCGATGGGATGAATGTCCTTCCGCTCCAGCGCGATCGCTCCTTGCAAATGATGTCCAGGAATCGTTTCGTGAAATGCGGTGGACTCGTCCGAAACGCGGCTGTGTTTTTCCGGCTGGTAAGCGTTGATCAGGAATACCCCGGGACGGCTGCCATCCTCGGCGGGTGAATTGTATTCGTTGGGCCCATTCTTCTCGCGGAACGCAGGATACGGCTCAATGATCACATCCGCCTTAGGCCAAAGTCCGAACGCGGGACGCGCGCCCGCTTTTGCCCGCGCCAAGGCCGCTTGCGAAAACGCGATCAACTCCTCGCGATTCTTGAAGGTGTACTGTTTGTCCGTGCGCAGCTTCTGGAGCAGCGCCGGGACGTCGCTGGTCTGGAACGTGTGCTCCGCAATCTCTTTCATTTCCGCGTCGATCTGCTCGACCATCTTCAGTCCGGTCGCGTGCACCGCGCTGGCCGAAATCGGCAGCGAGCTGTGATAGCGCACCGAAGCTTCGTAACATGCACCGCCATTCGGGATATCGGACACCGCGATGGATTCGCGCGCCGCCGGCAGGTATTCGTGCTGCAGAAAATCCCGGTATCGTTTAAACGCCGGATTAATCTGGTCCTTCACCAGCGCGTCGTACTGTTTCACAAATCCCGGCGTCTTATCGCGCACCGCGGGCGAATCGAACGGTGACGCCGCAGTCGGCCCGGTCAGCAAGGTATTCATCTGGTCGATTACGATGCGGACGTTGCCCTTCGGCGCGGTGTAGCCAAGCTTGATGCCCTCCCGCAAATTCCCGATTTCGGTATCGATAAATTTCGGCAGCGCGCTCCAGCGGGCCAGCGCATCTTTACGCGCGTCGTCCGTTCCCACCGGCTGAATCGTAACCTCATAGCCATACTGCACCTGCCAGGCGTTGACGAACTGGCTGACCGTCCACAACTCGTTGCGGCAAGCCCGTAAAGCGATCGGTCCTTCCAGCGCCTCGCGGACAAGGGCATACGTCGCGCGCAGCGGCGGCGCGCTGATCGTCGCCGGATCGATCTGTTTGGCCTCGGCGAGCCACGCATCTTCGCGTTCCTCCCAAGCCTTCAAGGCTTCCAGCGAGTTGTCGGTCAGCTTGTCTTGCCGGCGGCCAGGAACGCCAAACTCAGTGATTTGTTCCGGGTAACGATCGAACCAGGCGGCGAGATAAGTATCCGCCAGCGCGCGCACATGTACGTCGGCAGCGGGCGGTCGGGCGGTCGATTTTTCGGCGGAATGTCCACAACCGAAGAATGTGAGGCAGACGAGGACAACGGTTAGCTGTCGGAGCATGCGGGATTATACCCACAGCTCGAGAGGAAAATAAGGTCTCGTCCCGAAACTCGCCTAGGAGAGCGTCCCCAGGCTTGCGTTGCCGCGCGCTCGGACTTGCTCGGAGGTCAGCCCGAAGATCGGCGGGGTCTCCACGCCGAGAATGGAAAGGTAGAGATAAATTTGGCCGCGATGATGAGCCTCGTGCTCGGTCATGGCGCGAAGCCATTTCCAGGTCGTGATCTCCGCGCCGCCCGGCGTAGTGCACTTGCGGCGCAGATCTTCTTCGGTAAGCCTCGCGAAAATTTCCATCGATTCGGCGTGCAGGCGCTCCATCAAAGTGAAGATATTTTCCAGCCCGTCGGCGAGTTCTTTGCCGTGCGTCGTGTAGCGGCTGGGGCGGCCCTGAACAGTTTCCGCCCACATGTAGCGTTCGGTCACCGCCAAGTGGCGAAGCAAATCGCCAAGCGTGAATTTTCCCGCAGCGTAAGTCCAATCAATCTTGTCGGCCGGGATGCAGCGCCCCACGCGCAGCGTGCGCTCACGCGAATTACCGAAATACTGCAGAAACGGCTGAATGGTAAGAATTTCCATGAAGGACATCCGATGTAGCGGCCGCTTTCCGAAGCGGGTGTTTTTTGGCGCGATCACCGATGCTTCGCAATCGCCGACGCCGTTAGTATAAGGCAGGAAGTGGCGGCCAGCGCGAAGACTACTCAGCAAATGAAATCATGAACCCTCGGTAAGGAGTTGGCGAGCCCGGGTAGCGAAGGCGCCGGCTCCGGCGTACATCAGCCCGAGTAGCGCGAATCCGGCAAAAAGACTGATGCGCTGCGCGATCCAACCAAGAGCAAAACTCATCAGCAGTTGCAGCACGGTGGTGACCACGGCGATGGCCGATTGCGTGCGTCCCATGAAGTGACGGGGCACGATGCTCATCAGAGAGGATTGCGCCACGACGCCGGAAACCGCGCGGCAAAATCCAAAAATAGCTTGGATAGTGACGGCACCCGCCACGAACGACACGAACGGAACGATCAAGTGGCCGGAGCAGAGAATGGCGATGCAGCCGACATACATCGTCATGCGCAGAGACTGTGAAAGTTGGCTGGCGAGCAGGCCGCCGGTGATGGCTCCGATGGCCCAGCCACCTTCCAGAAAGCCGAGACCTCGCGCGCCGGCGTGGAGCACGTCGTTGGCGAGAGCGACCAGCACCACGTTCGCGCTAACGACTCCGGCCATCATCGTGGCGTGCGTAATTCCTAGAGCGCGGACCTTCGGCTGCTGCCTCAAGTAAGCGAAGCCTTCCTTGAGATCGGCGTACACCGCGAGAGACAAGCCCGCTTCGGCGACTTCTGGATTCTCTCCTGATTCGAGCGCGAGCACCGTAGCCTCGGTGGCGTCGGAATATTCGCGCGGATACGTGGGGCGCGGGCGAGGCGAAACATAGCCGCGACGCATCTGGTACAAGCAAAATGCGGACACGAAATACGTGGCGCCATCGATCGCGAGAATTCCAGCGATGCCCGCCCAATCGTAAATGAAGCCCACAAACGCGCCCGCCATCAGCATGCCGCTCTGCACACCGATCAGCACCGCGGCGTTGGCGCCCGTAAATTGGCTGGGCGGAATGACTTCCTGCACGAGGGCGTTCACCGTGGCCCAGTACATCGCGGAGCCTGTTCCGGTGATCAGCGTCATGGCGTAGAGGTGCCATAGTTGCAGATGGCTGTGCCACGCGATGTAGGCCGTGCCGAGGACCGCAAGACCTCGGCAGAGATCGAGCAGGACACCGAGATAGCGGCGGTCGAGGCGGTCGATAAGCACGCCACCGACGAACGGAACGAGCAGGCCGGGAAGCGTCACCACGATGACCTGCATGCTCACGGCGATGGTGGAATGAGTGGACGAGAGGATGTACCAGCTGACGGCGGTGAAGTTCAGTCCGCTGCCGAAGAGTGAGACGAACATGGCCACCGAGAAGAATCGAAAGCCCCGCTGCGCCCAGATCAGGCTCCAATCAACGCGGTTGTCTGTGGTGGCTGCGGCCATGACGTGAATCGTTCATTCTAGTGGAATTGTCCGCGGCATCGGATCGCAAACAGCGATCGCCGCACACAACAAGGCACGGTGTTCGAGCGACGGATCACGCTCAAAGCTTCGATCCGATTGCAGAGCGTCCGAGAATCATGCGAAGCATTTCGAGAAGTTTGAAAAACGATGTCTTGAAGGGGCAGATCAACAACGACAGAGGTTTCCGGTGCTCCCATTCCGTGGTTCACACCAGGATGCATCGCGCCGCGTGATTTTGTGACGCGGCACGCTGCGGGACGCGTAAGTCGGGGACGCCGCGGACGCATTCCGCAACGCGTAGCGCACAGCGCGGCTCAAACGCGCAGCCGGGAGGCAGGGCGGTCAGTTGTGGCACAGTTCCGGGAATGGGCCTGAGCTTGCCGCGCTCCAGGGTGGGCGAAGCGGCGAGCAACCCTTGTGTATAGGGATGGCGAGGCGCCCGCAACACCTCTTGCGCCGGTCCTTCTTCGACGATGCGTCCCGCATACATGACCGCGACGCGATCGGCGACTTGCGCCACGACGCCGAGATCGTGAGTGATGAACAGCAGACCGAGCTGCAGTTCGCGGCGCAAGCGGTCCAGCAAGTCCAGAATTTGTTTTTGCACGGTGACGTCGAGCGCGGTGGTGGGCTCATCTGCAATCAACAAGCGCGGGCCGCCCGCGAGCGCCATTGCGATCATCGCGCGCTGCCGCAAGCCTCCAGAGAGCTGGTGCGGAAACTGTTCCGCACGCGTTTCCGGCTCGGGCACGGCTGCCCTCCGCAGCGCGTCAAGCACGCGTCTTCGCACTTCGCCCGGGTCCAGTCCGGCGCCGTGTACGCGGACGGCTTCCGCGATCTGTGCCCCGATGCGCATCACCGGATTCAGCGCAGTCATCGGCTCCTGGAACACCATGGCGATCTCGCGCCCACGCACGTCGCGCCAACCGCGCTCGCTCAAGCCGGTAAGATTCCTTCCAGGCAAATCAGTGCGACCAGGAGCAACATCGCCCGCCGCGGAAGCGCCCTTGGCGACTCGTATCTCGCCATAGGAAGCCGCCTCGCCAGATAACTTGGTATCGCCAAATAGGTTTGCTTCGCCGCTGACCCGCGCGCCCACCGGCAGCAGCCCCATCAACGCCAGTGCCATCATCGTCTTGCCGCTGCCGGACTCGCCGACCAGCCCCAGCGACTCGCCCGCCGCGATGCGCAGCGACACGTCGTTGACCGGTCGAATCCAGCCAGCCGGTGTCGGCAACTCGACTTTCAATCCGCGCACTTGAAGGAAATCCGCCATTACTGAATCATACGCATCAGAGCATCAACGTGAAACTTTCTATCGAAAAGTGAACGCGCGAGAGTTATATATTGCAACAGTGAAAAAACTTTCGTGTCCTCGATGCGGTACGCAAACACTTGGCGGAGATGGATTCTGGAGCACTTCAAAACCCTACTGCTCATACTGCGGCTGGAACATCGAGCGCGCAAAAGAACTTGAGAGCAGTTTAAGGCAACTTTCCTGGAGTTTGCCGCTAATCGGGGCATTCTTCGGAGCGATAGCTTACTTCTTGAAGCAGGAATTTGCGTTGTTCCCTTTCCTTTTTCTGTGTGCGTTGACGATTGCATGGGCGGTTGCGTCCTGGAAGAGACTCAAACTCCTAAACGAATCACACCCCGCCGTTGAATACACCATCGCGCTCGCTGCGGCGACGACGGCCGCGGAACACATCAAACGCAATCGTGGAAGTGCGCCTCAGGATTTGTTGACGTTCACCAGGCCCCGGCGCGTGCGGCTGAAGCCGGTACCTCGAGCGATATTCGTCGCGTTCCCCCATCTCGTGGATCTTTATTCTATATTTTGCTTCCCAAATCGTCCGGAATGCTCTTGCAGCCTCGAATTTGGGTGACGCTATTTCCGATCTGGGATGGCTGTTATTCTTGGCTTCTATATGGTCGGTCATTGGATCATGACGATTCGATCGGCGCAGAGAGACCGAAGGTTGTTGTCCGAAGGAAACGTCGCTATCGCTGTCATAAATCACCAGGGATTGACCGGAGGTAAGCATCGGCGTAGCGAAATACATTATGAATTCAATGATTCCTCTGGACGCAGGAGTTTCGGAAAGGCAACCGACGAATCGCGTGAGCTCTATGAAGAGATGGAAACTCCGGTTTTCTACGATCCGGCAAATCCAGATGAGAACGTGCCGCTTACGTGTGCTTCCTGCGATTTGAAACTCTTCTAGCGCCGAGAAATCGGCACGACGAATTTCAGCGCGGTGTGCGTTGCGGAGAAGCCGACGACCTTTACGTCCTTCAGGCCGGCTTTGCGGCCTGCGGAAAGGACGTCATTTTCGGTAATCTCCTTTTTTCCCTTGGGGTAGACGATCCAGAGGGCGGTGGCGCCTTTGATCGACTTCGCTGTTTTGCTGACTGCGGACGTTAGGTTCTTTGTGGAGTGGGTGCTTAGAAAGACCAGGTCGCTGCCGGCGTTGATTTTCCCCTTCTGAAGGCTTGCCTTTGTGTCGCGGAGCTCTTTCAGGAATTCCTGGTCGAAGGAACCGAGCAGCGAGACGTTCACTCCTGGCTTCAGGCCTAATTTTTCGGCGCGCGTTTTGGGGTGGAGGATCTTGTGGCACCACTTGTCGGCGGTGGCGCCCAATTCAAAAATCGCAGGTCCGTCGGCGGTCTGCAGGTGCAGCCCGCCGTCTACTGCCTTCGCGGAATTGATCGCGGAGAAGGGAATCTTCAGACGCGGGCTGCCATCTGCCGGGCGAAAGAGCAACTCCGCCGTCTCCAGCAGGGCCGTACCGATCATCTTCTTTTTCCCGAAATGGGCTGTGCAGGTAGCTTCGTTGCCCATGCCGTCCCCCTCCCTTGTTTTTCGTAAGTGTTCATTCTAAGCGGTTTTAAGTTACTTAGAATGAGCACTTATGGAAGTGCACATTCTAAAGGGGTTAGACACCTCTGAAAATTCCGAGACGAGCCACGAGCGGAAGGCAAATCGAGGCCTGCCGGAGAGACAACTGTATTGGATAACTGAACGGAGTATTAACTAACCGCTACTATACCAAGAGCGGAATTGCTGGTCAAAAGAAAAAGGCCCCGGAAACTTTGCGGGGCCTTTTTTCCACCACTGTTTTCCACCACAGGGTCGTCGTTTGCGCCACAGGTCGCTCACGCCGACAGGTTGCTCGCTGAAAGTCGTTCGCTCTTAGAACTCGTAGCGTAAGGCGAACTGCATTACGCGCGGGCTGGTTAGCAGGCCGCTGTAATTGCCGAAGGATCCGGCGGTCAGTGAGGTCGAGACGGATTGCACGTCGAAACGGGTCAGGTTGAGCACGTTGTAGACGTCCCAGCGGAACTGGAGCGTGTGTGATTCGCGCCAGGGCATTTTCCAGCGCTTGGCCAACCCGAGATCGAGGCCGGCAAAGCCATCGCCGCGGAGTGGGTTGCGTGTGCCGCTTTCGCCTGGCAAGGTCGGCGTAAAGGCCTGAATTCCGGTTGGGCCGAGTGGATCCGGGAAGAGATTTACGGTGCCGTCGGGATTCTTCGTCGTGCGTGTTACCGCTGGAGCGATTTGCGTGGCGAGTCCCGAGAACTCCCAGTTCGTCGGGAATTGGAAGCCGTTGAGAACGCTGATCGGAAAGCCGCTGGTCCAACGAGCCACGCCGGTAAGCTGCCACCCACCGATGAAGGCATCGGTAAGGCTGCTCGACTCTTTGCCGATCCAGCGGCCCTTGCCAAACGGCAACTCCGCCACCCAGTTCGCATTGATCTGGTGGGGCGTATCGAAGTCCGAGGGGGCGCGAAGCTGTTTGGGCCGCCAGGCGTTGAATATCTGCCCCAGGGAGCCCAAGCCCAGGACATCGACGCGTTCGGCATCGGACTCGAGATCCATGGATTTGGAGTAGGTGTAGTTCAGGCCAAACTGAACTCCCTTAGAAAAATGCTTCTCGAGGTTGACTTGCAGCGCGTTGTACGCGGAGGTCCCAATGGAGCGCCACGCAGTCAGGGAAGAATACTGCGAGTTTACATAGCAATTGGGAATCGCGCTGCCCGCGGGCTGGCCGCAATTGCCGTTGTAGATTACGCCGGGGTTGTTGGGATCGGGGAAGCCGCTTTGATCGATGCGCTGGATGGCGGTGGTTTCGTTGCCCGAGTAGCAACTGAACAGCGCGTAGTTGATCTGCAGCGGATTGGTGGTGATGGTTTGCGGGCAGCCCCCGGTAGTAATGGGATCCAGGGAATAGGCGCCCCCTGCCTTGAGCGCTTGGGTCATATCGGTCCAATAGGAAGCGGTAGGTCCGACCATGGCCGCGGTCACCTGACTCGGCGCGGGAGCATTCGGGGATCGATAGAGCTTGGCGAGAGCTTGGACTGCGGTGTAGTAGTCGATGTGAGTCTTGGGATCGACGAGGTCAGTGGGCTGGGCCAAATCTTCCTGAGCCAGCAAGCGATGCGAGAGGCGTCCGACATAGGAAGCCTGGATCGAGAAATTGTGTCCCAAGTCGCGAGAGATCGAGAAGTCGATGGTGTAGGAATAGGGAGTCTTCAGTGAGCTATCCACGCCAAAGGTACTGCTGTAGGAGCCATTTTCGCTGCCGCTGGGGAAGGTCTGCGGAAACGAGCCCGGAGGCGGTGGCGCAAACATCACGTTGCCCTGGGTGTCGGTGGTGGGAATGGTGTCCAAGCTAATGATGCGGGGCGCGGTTGCCAGCGTAGTTAGACCGTTCTGGCTGGTGAGCAAGGTGGAGAGGCCAAAAGCGCCGCGGCGATTGAAGGTTGCAAGCAATCCCTGACCGACACGGTCGTAAACGATACCGAATCCGGCTCGCACGCTGGTTTTTCCGGGGCCGCCGAAGAGGCTCCCGAGCAACCCGTCGCTGTGGCCTGGGGACCACGCGATGCCCAGGCGCGGACCGAAGTTGTGATAGTCGGTGCCGTAGAAACCAGGTTTGTTATTGGCTGGGCCGGAAAGTTGGAAGCTGACCAGCGGGTCGGCCCACGATCCGATGCCTTGCACCATGTTATCGCCGCGGGTAGTGAACCAGTTTCCGAGGTCAAAGGTAGGCGTGGACTGGAAACCATTGGTTTCCCAAGGCGCGGGGAAAATAGAATAGCGGAGGCCATAGATGACGGTGAGGTTGGGCTTCAGCTTGAACGAATCCTGCACATAAAACTCGTAGGAATCGGTGGCGAACCTGCGAGTCAGCGGAGCGCCCTGTGGAAGGACGCTGCCGTCGAGTTTGTAGTTGTACTGGGCATCGACCTGGGTGATGGCGCCGAGCAAGGTGAGCAGTGGGAAGTCGTAACCACCGCTGCTAAAGGCGGAAGCGACAGCGGGGAGGCCATTTACCGCAGGATCCATGTCGGTGCCGGTGTTGGCAACTCCCGCAGCCGGAAGCCAGCCGGGGTTTGCGCTGCCGTCGCTGAACGAACTCAACTGGCTGGACTGCGGGTTGCGCATGAACGCGATGTTGGTGCCGAACTGCAAGGTGTGCTTGCCTTTGAGCCAGGAGATGTCGTCGGTGATGTTGTGCACGGGAACCTGGAAGGTTCTGGTGCGCACGACGGCGAGGCTGGAGTTATTGGTAGTGCTGTTGTCGTTCAATCCGCGGAACAGAATCTGCGGGTCATCGGAGTTGCCGAATTGACCGAAACTCTGGCGCGTGTAACCCCAGCGGAAATTGTTGACAATAGTGGAGCTTAACACGCCGGTGTAACCGACGGTGACGCCCTTGCTGTAGTCCGCTAGGGTTTGCTCGGACTGCTGGCCGGGCAGGTAGGGAACGCCGCCCTGGGTGTCGTTGCGCATCGCGCCGCGCGCGAACAAGGTGTGATTGCCGTTGCTGGTGATTTTGTAATCGAGACGCGCGATGTACCAGTTGTTGCTGGTGGAAATGGGGCCACGGAAGCGGTACCCGACTTCGTTGAGCCCGTCGCCTTGAGTAACATCATTGGGCATTGGGAAAGACTTGAGGTAGTTGACGACGACAGGATTAGCGCCCAGGTGTTGCGGGTCGAGAGCTTGTAGTTGCGTGGGCGACAGCGCCTGGTTTCCGGGAGCGACGGGGTAGGAAGCGCCGCTCAGTCCGACGACGGTGCCTCCGGGGCAAGCGGTTGGATCGTCGCATTGATATTGCATGACGCCGTCACGCATGGCGGCGCTGGGAACGATGCGCACCACGCTGTTTTGTTCCGCCTGGCGATAGCCCTCGTAGTTGGCAAAGAAGAAGAGGCGGTTTTTCCAGATCGGACCGCCGACCGACGCCCCGAAGATGTTACGGATGAGTTTGGGCGCCTCGTTGGGCTCGCCGGTCTGCAATTCCGACTGCTTAACGAAGTAATCGTTGGCGCTGGTGATGGTGTTGCGGTGGTATTCGTAGAGCGAGCCGTGGAAATCATTGCTGCCGCTCTTGGTGACGAGTGAAACCTGAGCGCCGGAGGATCGGCCGCTATCGGCATTGTAGTTAGTGGTGGTGACGCGAAATTCCTGCACGGAGTCGAGAGAAACCGGGAGCACGGAGGTGAAAGCGTAGCCGCGGGTCTCGTCGTTGACGTCGACGCCGTCGAGAGTGATGTTGCTCTGGTCGCTGCGCGCTCCGTTGACCGCGCCACTGCGGCTGTCGAGATCCTTGTTGATGTCGCTGCGATTGCCGGTGTAGGCGACGCCGGCCTGGAGCGAGAGGAGATCAGGGACGTTTCTGGATTCGATAGGCAGTTGCTTGATTTGGGTTTCGTTGAAGGCGGTGCCCAGCGAGGCGTCCGAAGTATTGAGGGTAACCGCCTGGGCTGATACTTCGACCGTCTCGGCCGTGGAACCGATGTCCAGGGTGACGTCCGCGGTGCCAGGCGAATCGACCAGGAGCTGGAGATTCTTCTGCTCGTACTTGCGGAAGCCGGGCGCTTCCACGATCAGCAGGAAGGTGCCCGGCGGCAGGGAGAGAAATTCGTATGCGCCGGAGTTGTTGGTTTTGGTCTGGCGCTCTAATGCCTGAGCCGGATTTGTCAGAATTACGTTAGCGCCGACGACCGTGGCGCCGGTTTTGTCCAGAACCGTGCCGCGAAGTGAGGTGGTGCCCGATTGCGCGTGCGCAATGGCCGGCAACAGGCAAGCTACCGCGAGAGTGAGCGCGGCAAAAAACCGTGAAACGGTCTCCCAAGAAACTTTAACCACAGCGTTCCTCCAATGAAGAGAAAGAGTCCACCGACGAGATGAACGGCGTATTGGCAAGTCGGATGCCGAAGTGTTTTTGTTGACAGGAAAGACGTTGCTGCTTCTAAAGCGGGCTAAATTCTCCGGGTTCTCAGATTTAGATATAGGTATAAAGATCCAGGTGCAGAAGTCGAAGATTAGAAGTTAGAAATCGAAGTCAGAGTGAGGATTGTAAAAAGCTTGGATCGACGGTTCCGGCTTATTTTACAAACTGCGGCCGGTGGAAGAGAACGTCTGACGGGGAATCGAGGGAAAATCGGACGATTGATCGAAAATCGGACATATTGATGGAAAATCGAACAACGATGCGAAGGTTTGTGGCTATGGCTGCCACTCTGCCGTGCGAAGATATCGCGTGCGGGGCGGGGTAGGTTGATGAGCGGGCGAGGACACCTTGGACAAGGCGAGTCTTCTGGAAGCGCGGGAACTGCGGAAGAGTTATGGGCGCACCGCGCAGTTTCTGTCGGGCGACAGGCGAGCACCACGTTTCTTGGCGGTGGATGGCGTCAGCTTCTCGGTGGTGGCCGGCGAGACGTTCGCGATTGTCGGGGAGAGCGGTTGCGGCAAGACCACACTCGCGCGGATGCTGCTGCGGCTGATCGAGCCGGACTCCGGCGAAGTCGCTTTTGACGGCCAGGATTTGTTGAGGTTGAGCGGCGAATCCTTGCGGGTAAAGCGGCGTCAGATGCAGATGATCTTTCAGGATCCGTTTGCGTCGCTGAATCCCCGGATGCGGGTGGGGGCTATTGTCGCGGAACCCCTGGCGATTCACGAGCCTGGACTTTCTGGTGCGGAACGGCGCGATCGCGCAATCGCGATGTTGCTGCGCGTCGGGCTGACCGAAGACGCGATGAAAAAGTATCCGCATGAGTTTTCCGGTGGGCAGCGGCAACGGATCGGGATTGCTCGGGCGCTGATTCTGCGGCCTAGGTTGGTGGTAGCGGACGAGCCCGTGTCGGCTTTGGATGTGTCTGTCGGGGCGCAGGTTTTGTTGTTGTTGCAGGACTTGCAGCGGGAGTTTGGGCTTACTTACATTTTTATATCGCACAGCTTGCCGGTGGTGGCGCAGGTGGCTACGCGGGTGGCGGTGATGCGAAGTGGGCGGTTTGTGGAGGTGGGTGGTGTGGAGCAGGTTTTGCATGCGCCTACAGATGGGTATACCAAGGAATTGTTGGCAGCGGTGCCGGAGTTGCCGCGGGCTTAGGGCGGTATCCGGAGGTAATACAGAGCTCGCAGAGAGGCGGAGGTATCCGGGAGAAGGTGAGTTTTGTCGATCGTCAACGACGTGGGACGGATTAGCGAGAGCCTTTTCCCGGCGGATCAGGTTCCACGCAGTCGGGCGGGACGGGCTTCGGGCTGGGCCGGTCTAAAGACCGGCCACTACGCGGAGGAGCTGCCACGGTGCTTGAAATTTCTTGTGGTAATTGGGCGTAGAGCAGGCTAGAAGCGAAAGTTCAGATCCGGTGGTTACTCTGTGGTGGAGGATGCCGCTATGGCGACTACTTCTGTGTCTGCGCCTGAGGCGCAGCCTCGTATCAATCCTTTTGGGCGCATCATCGGTGTTTTCACTTCTCCCAAGCAGACGTTTGCGAGCATTGCGGAGCGGCCCAGTTGGGTTGCGCCGATGTTGCTGATGATGGTGTTGGCCACGGCTGTGGGTGCCATGCTGAACACCAAGATGAATTGGGGGGAATACATCCGGCATAAGGCGGAGGAGAATGCGCGGTTTGCGCAGATGTCGGAGGAACAGAAAGATCAGGCATTGGCTGGACAGGTGAAGTTCTGGACTAATTTTTCGTATGGAGTTGGGGTTGTGGCGGTGCCCGTTTCTACGCTGATTTTTGCGTTGATCTATTTTGGGGCGTTCAATCTTTTTCGCGGTGCTGGGGTGCGCTACGGTCAGGCCTTTGCGATTACCGCGCATGCGTTTTTGCCTACCGCGATATCCAGTATTTTGGCTTTGATTATTTTGCCGTTGAAGAGTTACGGGGATGTTGATCCGGAGAATGTGGTGGCGACTAGCCTGAAGGCTTATTTGCCGGAGAGCGCGCCCAAGCCGCTGCTGGCGTTGGGGTCGTCGCTGGAGTTGTTTTTTATCTGGTGCCTGGTGCTGGTGGCGATTGGATTTTCTGCGGCGAATCCGAAGAAGGTCAAATTGGGGACTAGCTTGAGCATTGTGTTTGGATTGTGGGCGGTCTGGGTGTTCGCGAAGGTGGCCTGGGCGGCGATATAGAGTGGGTGTGCTGCTACACTTATGGGCGATGACGAGCGCGGCTCGCGTGCTCGCTGGGACGCGCTGAAGCGCGCCCCTACATAAGGGATGCTTGAATTTTTCGTTTGAGGTTTTTGATACTAACCCTACGGGTGCACGGTGCGGTCGGGTGACGACGCCGCATGGGGCTTTCGAAACGCCGGCGTTTATGCCAGTGGGGACCGCGGCTACCGTTAAGGGACTTACGCAGGGTGCGCTGGAAGAACTTGGCGCGGGCATCATCCTCGCTAACACCTACCATTTATATTTGCGGCCGGGGCACGAGCTGATTCGAAAACTTGGCGGGCTCCATCGGTTCATGTCGTGGCCGCGGGCTATTCTTACGGATTCCGGGGGTTTTCAGGTTTTCAGTCTTGCTGACCTGCGCAAAATCACCGATGAAGGCGTGCGATTTCGGTCGCACCTGGATGGGTCGGAGCATTTGCTGACACCGGAGAAGGCGGTGGAGATTCAGACGGCCCTGGGTTCGGATATTGCCATGGTGCTCGATGAATGTATCGAGACGCCTGCGGCGCGCGATGTGGCGGAGTCGGCGGTGAAGCGGACGACATTGTGGGCGCGGCGGGCGCGGGATTATTTCTTGAAGAGTGTGGGAAGGAATGGCGATGCGGGCGTCGCGCAGTGGCAATTTGGAATTGTGCAAGGGGCGACGTTCGCCGACTTGCGGCGGGAAAGCGCGCGGCAACTTCTGGAGATGAATTTTCCCGGCTACGCCGTCGGCGGGCTGGCCGTTGGCGAGCCGCACGGGCTGACTTGCGAAATGACCGCGGAGGTGACGGCGCTGCTTCCGAAAGATCGTCCGCGATATCTAATGGGCGTTGGACGTCCCGAGCAGCTCGCCGATTACGTTTCACTCGGCATCGACATGATGGACTGCGTGCTGCCGACGCGGGCGGCGCGGCACGCTTGCGTCTACACCAGCGAAGGCCGCGTGCTGATCAAAAATGCGCGCTACGCACAGGATCAGCGGCCACTCGATCCGGCCTGTTCCTGTTCGGTTTGTAAGCGGTACACAAGAGCATATCTTCGGCATTTGTTTGCCGCGGGGGAGATCACCGCGGCGATCCTGGCGACCCACCACAACGTCCACTTTTACCTTGACATCATGCGCCAAATCCGCGAGGCTATCGGGTTTGGGAACCTAGCGAAATTCTCATCTGCGATGCACGCGCGTTATGCTGCGGGTCCGGCCTGAGGGCAATCGGGTCGTGAAGATTGAAAGGCGCGCGGGTCGTCCGCGGGACACCACCAGAAGAGAATCGTACGGGTTGTAGAGAGCGGGGATATCCCTGCGACTGGCTGCTGCTATCTTCGCGATTTTTTGGCGATCGATGCTTCGTTGTCGGAGCACAGGCAGGAATGCCTGTGCCACTTGAGCGGGAGCTAGTTGTTAGCCAAGTTGTTAGAAAGGGTTGGGTTCGACCACGACTATGTTTGCGGCGATGATATTGCAAACCGGCGGCTTAGGGAGCGCGCTCGGAAGCCCCCTGGTGATGATGGTGATCGTGATGGGCATCTTTTACGTGATGCTCATTCTGCCGCAGCAGCGGCAGCGCAAAAAGCTGCAAGAGATGCTGGGGGCCTTGAAGGCGGGCGACAAAGTGATGACGAGTGGTGGCATCTACGGGGTTATAAACGGGTTTGACGGCGACACGGTGATCCTGAAGATTGCCGACAGCGGTTCCGCACCGGTAAAAATTCGCATCGCGCGGTCGGCGATCTCGCAAGTGGAGACAACGGAAGATGCGAAATAAGTGCTCGGGCTGCGCTTGGTCGCAGGGACTCTGCTTACACTCCGGCGGGTTCGGAGTCCATACCTTCTGACATGAATCCCAATCTGAAGTGGAAAGTGCTGTTTATCTTACTGGTCGTTTTCGTTTGTATCTACACGTTGGTGTGTCTTCCAACGTTTCCGACCTCGGTGGCGCAGCTGAAGGATAATTTCAGCCACCAAATCAAGCTTGGTCTGGACCTGCAGGGCGGCACGCACCTGATTTTGCAGGTGCAAGTGCAGGAGGCCATCGCGCAAGAGACCGATCAGACGGTGGACCGGCTCACCAGCCAGATGCGCGCGAAAAATATTCACTACGATGAAGTGCGGCGGGTAGACGACACCCACATTCTGGTCCGCAATGTGGCTCCCGACCAGTTGTCTGATTTCCGCGACATGGTGGATACCCAGCTGAAAAATGTATGGGACATGTCGCCGGCTCCCGGCGACTCGTCGGGTTACTTGCTGACGCTGCGGCCGAGCGCCCGGGCTGCTATTCAAGAGCAGACCATGACGCAGTCGATCGAGACGATCGAGCGGCGCATAAACGCGCTGGGCTTGACCGAGCCGACCATTCAGCCGCGGGGACGCAATGAGAACGAAATTCTGGTCCAGCTTCCCGGCGAAGGCGATCCTTCACGCGCAAAAGCGGTCATTCAGGCCGGCGGGCAGCTCGAACTGAAATTGGTGGAGGATCCGACGACGTACCCATCACAGGTTGGGGCGTTGGCGGCACATGGCGGCGTTCTGCCTCAAGGCACTGAGTTGGTGCCTGGTCGCAACGAAAGCCGGACAACAACCGCGGGCGACACGGGTGAAGTTTGGTACGTGTTGAGCCGGGCGCCGGTGGTGACCGGCCGCGATCTGCGCAACGCCACGGAAAATCGCAGCACGCAAAATCCGGGGCAGTGGCAGATTAATTTTGCGCTTTCGGCGGAAGCGGCGCGGCGTTTCGGCCCGTTCACCGAGCAAAACGTCAATCGGCAGATGGCGATCGTGCTGCAGCATCGCGTGTACTCGGCGCCGGTGATCCACAGCCGCATCGATGATTCCGGCGTGATCGAAGGCAACTTCAGCCAGGACTCGGCGCATGATTTGGCGCTGGTGCTGCGGGCTGGAGCGCTTCCAGCATCGATCAAGTACCTCGAAGAGCGCACCGTCGGGCCGTCGTTGGGCGCAGACTCCATACGTCACGGCGTGCAAGCTTCGATCTTGAGCTTGCTTGTCGTCATGATTTTCATGGTTTGGTACTACAGGCTTTCCGGTGCGAACGCGGTGGTAGCCTTGATTTTGAACCTGCTCATTCTTTTGGCGGCGCTTGCCGCGTTCGGCGCGGTGCTCACCCTGCCGGGCATCGCCGGCGTAATTCTGACGATCGGCATGGGCGTCGATTCGAACGTGCTGGTCTTTGAGCGCATTCGTGAAGAATTGCGCAACGGGAAGTCGGCAGCCTCTGCGGTGCAGGCCGGGTTTGACAAGGCCTTCCTTACCATCATCGACACGCACGTAACCACGGTGGTGTCGGCATTCTTCCTGTTCTTATTTGGAACGGGGCCGATTCGCGGCTTCGCCATCACCCTCACCATCGGTCTGATTGCGAACGTCTTTACGGCGATTTACGTCTCGAAAACGATTTTCCAGTACCACCTTTCCAAGATGGACCGTCAGGCAGAGCTCAGTATTTAGCGGTTGTGGTTGGATTGGGTTAGGTCGGGCTGGCCGGGCTAAAGCCCGGCGGCTACATGGGTTGGCGGTGAATCGGGGCGGCCAAGAGGGCTTTGACGGCAGTACTTTTGGATTTTGGGCCATCTCATTGGTACGAGAACGCCAGGCTCCGGGAATGGCGCAGGGATTCGGGAACAACGCAAGGCTCCGGGAACAAACAGATAGGGGTTGGAGTCTAAAGAAGGGAAGCGTCTCGGCATGATTGAGTTCTTCAAAGAGCCCAATATCGACTGGATGGGCAAAGCCAAGTATTTCTACGGGCTAAGCGGCATTCTCCTACTTGCAGGCTTGATTTCCTGGGTGTATCAGGGCGGCTTGCGCTACGGCATTGATTTCAAGGGTGGCACCAACGTGGATGTGCGCTTCGCGCAGCCTCCCAACATCGACCAAGTGCGGGACGCGTTGAAGACGCAAGGCCTCGGCAATAGCGAGATTCAAGCCATCAGTAACGGCGGCCTCGCGGCGTCAAACTCGAACGAAGTGCTCATTTTCGTCGAGCAAAAGGGCCAAGGCGACCAGGCACTGGATACCAGCAAGGCGCAAGTGCTCACGGCGCTGAACGCCACGTACGGAGTCAAAGGTTCCAGCAAGCCGGACTTCAACGCCGCGACGCCTTCTTCCCTGGCAGATGTCCTCACCTCGAGTGACCCACTTGCTTTGTCCGTCAATACCGGCGATCGCTATCAACAGCTTGCCAAGAAAGTACTCGCGTACCGCGACACCACGAAAGATGGTGTTCTCACGAACTTCGACGACTTGTCCGCAGTGGACGGCGCGACTCCCGCGGTGATTTCCGCACTCAAGAGCAATTACGCGCTCGGCAACTTCGCCATTCGCAACGTCGAGATTGTCGGCCCCAAGGTGGGCGCCGAGCTGCGCCGCCAGGCTATTCTGGTTACCCTCTATGCTTTAGCGGGCATGTTGGTATATATTGCCTTCCGATTCGAGTGGGTTTACGGGGCTGCGGCTGTCCTGGCCGTATTTCACGACGTTTTGATCACCCTGGGATTTTTCTCTCTGCTGCATTTCGAGATTTCGCTGACGGTCATCGCGGCGCTTTTGACATTAGTCGGATATTCGATGAACGACACCATTGTCATCTTCGATCGCATCCGCGAAAACAATCGCTTGCTGCGCCGCGAATCGTTTGCTGCCGTCGTGAATAAATCCATCAATCAAACATTGTCACGAACGATCTTGACTAGTGGCCTGACTTTCCTTACCGTGCTCGTCCTGTTCCTGATGGGCGGCCAGGTGCTTCGTGCTTTCTCCTTTGCCCTGGTGGTAGGGATTGTGGTAGGAACGTACTCCAGTTTTGGCATTGCTGCACCGCTGGTGGTTGCCTGGAACAATTGGCGCGGCCATGGCGCGGTCGCAGGTACCGGACCCGCAGCCGGAAACAAACCCCGCGGAAGTGAAGGCGTCACGGGACGTCTTGCTCCTGCTGGGAGGAGGTAGGTAACTATGTTTGAAGATATGGTGGTTTCCAGTGCCAATCCCAGCAAGACCAACAAGCCCTGGACAGTGGTGCTGTCCATGGTGGCCCAGGTGGTCTTTCTCGGGGTCTTGATCTTGATTCCGCTGATCTACACCGAAGCGCTGCCAAAGACCATGATGGCAACGCTGCTGGTCGCTCCTCCCCCGCCGCCACCGCCACCTCCGCCTCCGGTTGCCGCGCAGGTTGTCCACATTAAGCCACAAGTGCACTTGATGGACGCGGGCAAACTAGTTGCGCCAAAAGTCATTCCGAAAGATGTCAAGATCATTAAAGAAGATGCGCCGGATATGAACGCCGGTATGGCCGGCGGAGTTCCGGGCGGTGTTGCCGGCGGCTCCATGGGCGGCGTGATCGGTGGCGTTATCGGTGGCATGGGCGGAGCACCACCACCGCCGAAGCCGACGGCCTCGCGCATCCGCCAGGGTGGAAGCGTTCAGGCTGCGTTGCTGATCAATCGTGTGCAGCCCGTGTATCCGCCGCTTGCGCGCCAGACGCGCATCTCCGGCACCGTGCGCTTGCACGCCATCATTTCCAAGAGCGGCTCGGTCGAATCGCTCGAAGTTCTCTCCGGACATCCGCTGCTGGTTCGCGCGGCGATGGATGCCGTACAACAGTGGAAGTACAAGCCAACACTGTTGAACGGCGAGCCGGTAGAAGTCGATACCACGATCGACGTGATTTTCTCTCTGAACCAGTAGTACGGCTCGCTGCGCCAGTCGTGGGGCCGGCGCAACGTTCCGCGTAGAAAACTTAGCAAACTCTCTCGTTGGCCCCGGCCCAGCCGGTGTCACCAGAATCTTAAGGAGCAAACGAATGGTAGCCACCTTGTATGTTTATACGGCCCTGTTCCTGCAGTCTCAGGCGACGTCCTGGGATCTGCGGAGCATGTGGTCTTCGATGAGCACTTTGCCGAGAGTCGTTGTCGGTATTCTGTTCGTTCTTTCGGTATATTCCTTCGGTGTGATGATTGACCGCGCGTTGATGTACAGCGCCGCGCGCAAGCAGTCGCGCGTGTTCGTGCAGCAGGTTGCCGGGGCCCTCAAGGACGGCAAGCTGGACGAAGCGATTGCCATTGCCGAGCGCAACAAGAAGAGTCACATCGCGAAAGTGGTGGCGACGGGACTCTCGGAGTTCCAGTCTGCTTCGCAGCAGGTAAGTGACGCCGACGTAATCGAAGCCGCCAAGCGGGGTCTCGAGCGCTCGGTGGCCATCGTGCACGCGGAAATGAAGCGGGGCTTGTCCGCTCTCGCCACGATTGGTTCGACGGCACCGTTCGTCGGACTGTTCGGGACGGTGGTCGGCATCTTGAACGCGTTTAAGGGCATCGAGCAGTCGAAAGCGACCGGTCTGTCGGCGGTTGCCGGCGGTATCGCGGAAGCGTTGGTGACCACGGCGTTCGGTCTTCTCGTCGCGGTTCCGGCGGTGTGGGCCTACAACTACTTCACCAACAAGGTGGAAGCCTTCGACGTCGAGATGGATAACTCGTCGATGGAGCTCATCAACTACTTCATTCTGCGTCGCGGCGCGAAGACTAAGTAACTGGAGGTAACCGGTGGCACATCACATTGGAGAAATAGGGCGTTACAAGCCGCAAGCCGGCAGCCAGATGTCGACGCCTAACGTCATCCCGATGGCGGACATCATGCTCGTTCTGCTGATCATCTTCATGGTGGTCACCCCGATGTTGCAGAAGAACATGCCGGTGGACATGGCCAGGACCGACACCGCCCGCGATATGCAGGACGCGGACAAGGATGACGCAATCGTTGTGGCGATTACACGCGATGGCGCCATCTACCTGGGACATACGGCGACCAGTAAAGACGACCTAACCGGCCAGATCAAGGATCGCATTTCCAACCGCCTCGACAAGACCGTCTACGTGAAGAGCGATGCTCGAGCGAAGTACGGCGACGTTGTCGCGGTTGTAGATGAGATTCGATCCGCCGGTGTCGATCAACTTGGTTTGCTCACCGAAAAGAACCAGGGCAAAGCAACGCCGCCTCCGCCTCCGAACGGCCAGCAGCCGACGGGAGATTAGTCGCGGAATTGCTTTTGCGGATAGTTAAAGCAGAAGTTGGCATCATTCGTTTGCTGAGTATTTAGAAGTCACGGGCCGCGCCGATTCCCACACGGCGCGGCTTACTGGCCTGCAATGCTCGCTAGGTGCAGGCCAACAGGAGAAGTCGCATGGGAATGAGCGTTGGTGAAAATAAGGGCGGTGCGATGGCGGAAATGAACGTCGTTCCGCTGATCGATATTCTGCTGGTACTACTGATCATTTTCATGGTTATCACGCCGTTGACGCCGAAGGGCATGGACACGCTGGTGCCGCAGCCCAATCCAAACCAGCAGCAGAACCAGGATTTGGAAAATAAGACGGTCGTCGTGCAGGTTTTGACCAATAACAAAGTCAAGATCAACAACGAAGACGCGACCTGGGACGGCCTCGGACCGCGCATCGAACAGATCTTCAAGGACCGTGCCGAGAAAATCGCTTTCGTCAAAGGCGATAACGATGTACTGTTTGCCGAAGTCGCGCGCGCTATCGACATCATGCGCGGCGCGGGCATCGACAAAGTCGGATTGATCACGGCGAAAATCGAAGCCGGCCAGTAAGATTTTTTGCGCGATTCGTAAAGTGGTCGCGCAAGCTCAAGGTGATGTGGGAGTCCTCCTCGCGGGGCCAATGTTGCAAGGCGAGGTGGCTCATGGGAATCACGGTTGGCGGTTCGAGACGCAGGATCATGTCCGAAATGAACGTGGTTCCGCTGATTGATGTGCTGCTGGTGCTTCTGGTCATTTTCATGATCATTCCGCATCGGCAGACGGGGCTGAAAGCGGAGATACCGCAGCCGGCGCCGCCGGTTTCGCAGTCACAGCCAGAACCCGATATCGTAGTCGTTCAGGTGCTTGACGGGGGCTCTTTAAAAATTAACGAGCAAGCCGTTGCGTGGGAGGCGCTGCGCAGCCGGTTGGAAGAGATATTCCGATCGCGCGCGAACCACACGGCGTTCGTTCGCGGCAATGCCGCTGTAGAGTTTCAGATAGTCGCTAAAGTGATTGACGTCATGCAGTCGGCAGGCATATCTTCTGTCGGGTTGTTGACGCCGCAATTGGAGCAAGGCCACTAGATTGTTGAGTTGCCCTTCGCAGGGCGGACGTGAATCCTAAGCGCTGACCGTTTCCAGGTCGCGCCACAGCAGGGATGGTTGCATCGATGACTTATGGATCGCTTCGAATCGCTCGCCGGACGGCGGCAGTTGCTGCTCTCTCGGTGCTCGCGCTTGCGGCGTCGGGTTGTAGCAAGCTCAAGGCCCGCGATCTTTTGAACAAAGGTGTGGCTGCGTTTAAGAACGGCCAGTCCGACGCGGCGATCGAGGACTTCAAGCAGGCCAAAGAGGCCGATCCCGACCTGCTGAACGCGCGCCTCTATCTCGCCACAGCGTACGCCAGCTTGTACATTCCGGGCGCTCCATCGGCGGAGAACCTGGCTCGCGGCCAGCAGGCCGTCTCTGAATTCAAGGAAGTCCTGGATAAGGATTCCAATAATCTCTCGGCAATCGATGGCATCGGCTCGATCTTGTTTCAGATGGGCGGACAGCCGTTTGATCCTAAGAAATTTGATGAATCGAAGTCCTATCACCAGCGCCACATTCAATTGAAGCCTGATGATCCTGAGCCCTACTACTGGATTGGCGTTATCGATTGGACGCTGGCTTTCCGGGCGAACGGCGAAATGCGCATCGCCTACAACAAGGACAATATCAAGAAGCAGGTGAAGGACACGGATCCGCTTCCGCCTGCCGTGCGGACCGAATATGCCAGCAAGTATGGTGCGATCATCGACGAGGGAATCACCGACCTGCAGAAGGCGATTACTCTGCGGCCAGACTACGATGACGCCATGGCGTATCTGAACCTGCTGTACCGGCGCAAGGCCGATATGGTCGAGACGCCAGACGAGCGGGCGAGCCTGTTGAAGCAGGCCGACGATCTGGTGGACAAGGTTAAGGAAATCAAGCAGAAGCGCGCTGACCAGCCGCAATCGGTGTCGTAAGCCGGTCGCAGGGACAGCGCTGCCACGCTGTGCCAAACGGCAGTTTCATCAGGGGCGTCCACCGCGACGCCCCTTTTTTTTACCTGGAAGCGCCCATCGCCGCGGCGGTTCTCGATCGCGTGCGCCGAAACTATCGCCCCCCTCGCGCATCTGACGTATACTAGAACATGCCGTCTGCAGGGAACATTCCTCTTAGTTTTAACCGCGACCGCACCGAGCGCCAACTCGACGCCCGCCTCGAAGAACTCCTGGCAAAACTGCGTAAGAACCGACCCTCGGAAGATCCCTGGCTTGTTCGCCGCGCGTATGAAATCGCAGCGGAGCGCCATCGCACTCAGGTTCGCCGCTCGGGTGAGCCCTACCTCATTCACCTCTTAGAGGTTGCGCATATCCTCGCGGACTTGCGCCTGGATGCCACTACGCTGACGGCAGCGCTGCTCCACGACGTTATTGAGGATACCGAGTTTCCCGTTTCTCGCATCGAAGAACGCTTCGGCGCGGAGGTCGCGCACCTGGTCGAAGGCGTCACCAAGATCAGTCGTTTGAACATGATGGCGCCTGAAGCTCGCCAGGCCGAGAACGTTCGCAAGATGGTTCTGGCCATGGTGCACGACGTCCGCGTAGTGCTGGTGAAACTCGCCGACCGCCTGCACAACATGCGTACGCTGGAATATCTCGACTCCGCAAAGCAGCAGCGAATCTCTCGCGAGACCTTGGACATCTACGCTCCCATCGCCCACCGCCTCGGCATGGGCCTCATCCGTAATGAGTTGGAAGATCTCTCGTTTCGCTACCTGGAGCCCGAGTCGTTCCTGTCGTTGCAGAAAGAAGTCACCGACAAGGCTCCGACCCATCTGCGATTCCTGGAAGAAGTGCAGGCGACCATTCGAACCAAGCTGGTGGAGAACGGGATTCCCGCGGAACTCGCAGCGCGTGTGAAGGGTTTGTACTCCCTACACCGCAAGATCATTCGCCAGGAGCGCAGCCTCGAACAGGTCTACGATTTGCTCGCGGTCCGCGTCATCACCGATAACGAGCGCAATTGCTACGCGGCACTTGGCGTGATGCACCATATCTGGCGGCCGGTCCCCGGGCGATTCAAAGATTACATCGCCATGCCACGCCCGAACTTGTACCGGTCTCTGCACACCACGGTTATCCACAATGGCCAGCCGTTTGAAGTGCAGATACGGACACAGGAAATGCACCATACGGCGGAGGAAGGCGTCGCCGCTCACTGGAAATATAAGGATGACAAGCCGGTCACGGAAGACGACCAGCGCATCACCTGGATGCGGCAGTTGATCGAATGGTCACAGGAGTTGGAGGAGCCAGGCGAGTTTCTCTCGACGCTGAAGGTGGACCTCGCTCCCGTCGAAGTGTATGCATTTACTCCGAAGGGCCGTGTGCTGGAATTGCCGCGGGGCGCGACGCCGGTCGATTTCGCCTATACCGTGCATACCGAGGTCGGGCACCACTGCGTGGGGGCGAAAGTGAACGGCCAGATGGTCGCGCTGCGCCACGAAATCGTCAGCGGCGACGTCGTCGAGATTTTGACGCAAAAGGGCCACAAACCCAGCCGCGACTGGCTGAGCTTCGTGAAGTCCTCGCACGCCAGAACCAAGATCAAGCATTGGATCAACGTACAGGAGCGCGAAGAGGCCACGGAAATGGGCACGCGCCTCCTCGAAAAGGAAGCGCGCCAGTTCGGCCGCAGCCTGAAGAAAATTCCTGAAGCGGACCTGCTCAAGCTAGCCTCCGACTACGGGCTCTCCAAGCTGGAAGATCTCTACGCTGCCGTTGGCTTTGGCAAATATTCAGCGCGGCAGGTGCTGACTCGCGTTCTCGGCGAGCCTGAGAAGGGCACGCAGACCGAGGCCGAAGAATCCAAGCCCACGCTGGTCAAGACCGTCAAGCGCATGCTGGGATTCGGCGAAGCGCCGTTGATCGTGAAGGGCCAGGACGACCTGCTCGTCTATCGCGCCAAGTGCTGTAATCCAATTCCTGGCGACGACATCATCGGTTACATCACGCGCGGGCGGGGCGTCGCGGTGCATACGCGCACGTGCCCGAACGTGCAGAATCTCCTGTATCAAACCGAGCGCCGCATCGCGGTGGAGTGGGGCACGCCTGGCGAAGCCAAATTCCTCGTCCATCTGGTGGTTCGCGCGAAGGACCGTGCAGGGCTGCTGGCCGACATCACCGCGGTCTTCAGCAATGCGGGCTGCAACATTCACAACCTCGAAAGCCGTCCGGACCGCTTGAACGCACAAATTGACGTCAACCTGGAAATCATCGATCGCCGACAACTCGAATCCATCCTGGCCAGCATTCGCAAAATCACTGGCGTCTACGGAGTCGACCGCGTTTATCAGACTTGAAGAAGTGAGTAGTGCGTAGTGAGTAGTGGGTAGAAAAGGCGTTCGCCCTCGCGCCACCACCTCCCCCTTTTTTGCCAATCAACAATAGCGGACGATCGCCGCCCTCCGACGCGTCTTACTGCCCACCACTCGCCGCGCAGTGCCCAACCACCTGTCCTTTCGCCGGGTATCGCCCACAGCACACTGCGCTCTCCTGCTCGTTGCCCGCTCTACAATAAAGACATGAAGTCCACCCGTGTGATTCTTGGCATTTCTCTCTTCTTAGCCGGCGGTTGCCACCAGCACCCGCTTATGGATTACCGGCCACTGGATCAAGCGGGCATGGGCTCCGGCACCATCGAGCAGCTCAAGCCGCTCAATATTTCCGACGCCGAAGTGCAGCAACTCGTTAATCTCAAGCACTCCAGCATCAGTGACGACACCTGCGTCGCGCTGATTTCCACGGCCCACTCTCACCATCACCTCTTCACGAGTTCCGAATCCGTCGCCAGCCTTCTTGGTGCGCGCTATACCGAGTCTGACATCGTGGGTTTTGCCCGCGCCGACAAGCTCGACGCCGTCAGCGGTGATGCCGTCATGCTTCGACTGATTGGCCTTTCCAATTCCACCATCCAGGTCGTCCTTCAGCGCGATCTGCAGGGCCTTCCAACATTGAGTTCCGCCGCGATCGGCCGCCTCAAAAACACCGGCCTCACGGAAAAGCAGATCCTGGAGCGCATCAACGAAGGCATGACCGAAGAACAGGCCGAAAAGGAAGCGGCATCGCGCGAGGCCATTCGCAATCATTCGCATACTGATTTCGTGCGCGTCCGCGGCCGCAAACCGCGCTAGCTCCGGTCGTTCCAATTTTCTGCGCTGATGTCTCTCGGCCAGACATCATCAACTGCGCAACGCTTTTTGCCTCAGCCCGGTGCACTAGCTACAATCAGAGATGCCTTGACGCCGATCAGCCGCTCGCGCGTTTCGCTGTTCCTCGCTGCCCTCGCCGCGGCCTTTTGCGCTGCTGCCTGCACGGCTGCCTTTGGCCCCGGATATACCATCGAAAAGCAGGAAATTGAGGTCCGCTTCACCGCAGATCCACAACCCAACATCCACATCGATTCCGTCTTTCGCCTGCGCAACGATGGCAATCAGCCTCTCTCCTCGCTCGAGCTTCGCTTGCCCGGCCGTCGAAGATTCAACTTTACCGATCCTCACGCCGACTGGAACGGTCATTCCCTGTCGTTCGAGCCATCTCCTGATAATCCTCGCAACGTGTTGCTCACGTTTCCCGAGCCTTGGATCGTCTCCGCCACGGGTACCTTGCATCTTTCGGTCGAATTTCATCCGGCGCCGCCTGGGCAGCACACTTTTAGCTTTGCGCCGGACGCGTTCTTCCTTCCCGCCGAAGGTTGGAGCGCGCAACTGCTTCCTGCTCGCGGTGCGTTCGCTACCGGTGGCGTTCCGCCACGGACTTGGCTTCTCACGCTCCATGTCCCTGAAGGATTTCTCGTTCACGCGGGCGGGCGTAAGCCCAAGATTTCGCACAGCCGTGGCGAGCAAACCTTGCGCATGGTCCAACAAGCCAAAGACGGCTATCCGTTCATCGTCGCGGGCCGCTATACGGCGGCACACTTCGACGCCGCGCCTGAAGCTCTGAATCTGTGGAGCCGCACTCCTCAGGATGCGAGCGCGCTACGCCAACCTGCCGCCGGGCTCGTTACCGCGATTCATGCCTATGATTCGATGTTTGGTTCCCGCAACCGCGAGGTTGGTCAATTGTGGCTGGTGGAATGCCCCATAGTCGACGGCTGCTTCAGTGGTACCGCATCGATCTACGCGCCGTTGATTTCCGAAGCGGGCGCCAAGACTTCCGCGGAAATGGCCTCGCTCGATACGGTGATGGTCGATCTAAGCTCCGGCGCGCCGGAGATCGTGACGGCTACGGGCCCATCACTGGCTTCGACCTGGCTTGGGTACGGCCAGAATCCCGGCTTCTTCGAACAGGACCCACCACTTTCCGCGCTGCCCGCCTATGCTGCGTCCACGGGCCGCGAGGCAATAGAGGGCCCGCAAGTGCGCACCTGGACGATTCGCCGCGCCCTCACGCTCGTTCCGCTCCACGCCGAACCGCGCAAACCCGAAGATCCAGGCGTCGTTCGTGCGAAGAGTTTCCTGTTCTTTTTTGCGTTGCAGGATCGCTACGGCCAAGAGATCTTCAACAAAGCCCTCAGCCACATGCTCTACGCGCGCAGCGGCGGAGGTTTCGATCTCGACGATCTGATCGCCGCATTCGAGCAGGAAACGCATCAGAACGTCGCCGAATTCGTGCGCCACTGGATGAAACGTCCCGGCGTTCCCGAAGATTTCCGCGCCCGCTACGAAACCACCGCCGGCGCGACTGCTTTAAATCCTAAGGAGACCTCACCATGAAAGAAATCGTCACTACCGACCGCGGACCCAAACCCATCGGCCCGTACTCCCAGGCCGTGAAGACCAACGGCTTTCTCTATCTGTCCGGACAGGTCGCGCTGGATCCTAAGACCAACGAGATGTCCGCCGGTGACATCCGCCAGCAAACCGAACGCGTGCTCGAAAACATAAAAGGAATATTGGAAGCCGCAGGCTCAAATCTCCATCACGTGGTGAAGACCACGGTCTTTCTCAAAGACATGAATGAATTTCCCGCCATGAACGAGGTCTACGCACGCTACTTTACAGCAGCTCCCCCGGCCCGCTCGACAGTCCAGGCTGTGCGCCTGCCCAAGGACGCCCTGGTCGAAATCGAAGTAATCGCTGCCGCGTAATCCCCAAGTACGTTCCTGTAGCCGTGGTCTTCGAGACCGCAGGTTCAGACGAGGATGTCGCTGATATCTCTACGACGTTTGGGAGACGCTGGATCCGAGAGATGGCCACGCACTGTACTGGCGGGTGGCATCTAAACCCCGCCCTCAGGAAGAGGGCGGCTACAGTTACAAACTGGACTGCAACAGGGAGGACCGACAATCAGCTAAAACAACAAAAAGTGCTTACGCTAAACTAAAGATCGTCGCCTACGGCGCGTCTGGACTCTCCAGCGCATAATACAGCACAATTCCTGTGACCGCTGCGCTAGCGATAATCACGTACATCAAAAATTTATTTTTGCCCGCTTTTTTCGGCTGTTTCTGAGCCGCGGGTCCAGCGCCCGGCGAGCTGCCATCGTCCGACACGGAATCAGGATCCAGGACCACGCGATACGCCGTGCCCTCGGCGACCATTTTTGTGTCGTCGTCTACCGAGATCGCCAGAGTCCCGCGCGAGCAGCTAACCCTCAGCTCTTTCGGGCTAACGATCGATACGCTGCCCACCGTCGGCCCGTCGCCGTTTGGACGAATCGCCGCAGTGGAGGCATGCAACGTAAACGCCTTCGCATTGGCGGTGGAAAACAGCGCCGTCCCGTTCTTCAACGTCGCCGCTGCGGTCCCTTCCTTAGACTCCCACGTGACCCGGCTCGCTCCCGTAAGCAGCAAGCGCGCTGCTCCCGATCGCACCTGGAGACTTCCCAGCTCCTCCGTATCCAGACTGTCACCGGAAAAAACCGTCGTGCCCACCGACGCAGCCGCGCGTCCTACATGCGCGCGCTCCGCTGAGACTACCGTCCCGAATCCAGGCGTCGATGCGGTAGAGATAGAAGCGGCTGTCAAGACGAAGGACAAGGCTACGGCGGCGATTATCCGTGAAAGGTCGCGCAAGCGCGCCATTGACTCTCCCAAGAGGGCTGAAGCCAAGAATACTTACCCCTGCATTCCGCGTCAACGTGTAAAAGCGCTTGTGCCGAAACGATCTTTCGCGGTCCTAGGACGCTGCCGGTTTTGCCCCTCGCACTAGCCGCGGGAGCTTCTCGCTGCTACAATGCGTCCAGAAATCAACCTATGGCGGACTGGAAACAAATTACAGCGCGCATTCGCCGCGCACGCACTGGCAAGGATCCCGCGGCGCAACTCTCCAATCTCTACGAGAAGACGCAGGACGCAATGGTTGCCTTTGAACTGGCGCGCCATTTCGAAACCGCCAGCCAAAATGCCGAAGCCGCAAAATGGTACACCACCGCCGCGGCCCGTTTTCGCCGTGCGGATTGGAAGACCAAGGCACAGGAAGCAGCCGTGCGGCTGGGTGGGGAAGCTCCGCTGCTGGAATCACTGTCTGATCTTCCTGCAATCGCTCCTTCTCTCACGATTCCCGAGCCTGGGCTTCCGTTCGAACAAAGCGCGACAGTATTTGAAGCCATCATTGCGCCGTCAGAACAAGACGAGCAGGCTTCGGACGAGCAGCTCGAGGCGCCGTCGGGTGCCGCCTCCGCGTCGAGACCTGCCGCTGAAGGCCCACGTCGCCGGCGAGGTCGACGTGGTGGCCGGAACCGCCGCAAAGGAAGCGTCACTCGCGAAACCCCTGCCGCCTCGACGCAACAAGATGGCCCAGGAGTTTCCTCCTCCCGCGCATCGGTCTCTGCGCCGCCTGAAGGTTCGGTCGAGCCGCGAACAAGCAGATCTTCCGAATCCGTTATGCCTCGTCTTCCGGTCGAACCGATGGGTGACGCCGGAGGTATCGCGCTCCGCGGGCGCTACGGTGACCCCGGCCTTTCTTCGCGTCTTTCACTTTTGGAAATGCAATTCCGCCGGTTGCTCACGTGCGCCCCGGTAAAACTTGATGAAGCCGACCGCGCTCCCGCTGGTCCGGGGGTATTTCTGGTCACGGATTCCGACCTCACCAGCTATTACTACGTCGAAGCCTGCCAGACTTTGCGCATCGCGATCCCCAACTTGTTGCGCGGTGGGTCGAGCCGTCGCGGCGCCGACTCGATCAAGCCGCAACTGGCGTCCCATTTGGGAATTGCAGAGACGCGAGTCGGAAAATATTTGGCCGACCATTGTGTGGTGCGCTGGCTGCAACTCGATGAAGGCGCGTCGCACTTCGCTCACTTCGTCATCTCGGTACTACGCCCGGTGCTAAACGAGTAGGACTCGGTAGGTACGTTTCCCTGGCGGGCTGCTGGCACATTTCTTCCTTTTGTCTTCTTTTCTCAACCAGAAATCGCTTATGGGTGACCTCCCCTAGCGGCCCTTCCGGCTACCCGCAAACCCGCCTTTTCTACCGTTCAACCCCCGTATTCGACCGTTCGCCGCAACCCGCTGGCTTATGGCCCCCGTTACCCTCAAACTATACGAGGTCAAAGACTTATTGGCCGTACCCTTCTTAGATGGTACGGTTTCTCAGGCCCGGGGGCGGTCGTTTTGTATGTTCCAACGATCGAACGGGCGGCATCAAAGGCGTGGGTCATGGTAGCTCGCATTTTCGAAAGCTGGAGGGTGGAAGTTTATGCCGAATCAAGTAGGCACGCAGGTGTTGAGAACGATCGATTGGGTACTTTGCAAGGCCGCAGCAGTAACGTTCAATACCGTTCAGCACTTCAACAAGCGAAATCCAAACCCTTCCGTGACTCCGCAATGGTCTGATAAGCCGCTGCTGAAGTCGTGGGAAAAGACGAAGCCAACGCTTGGCTTCCCGCGGCAGACCGATTCTCTGTGTCCTGCGTGCGTCAAAGAAGCGCGCGAGTCGATTATCGCTGGCAAGAAAGATTGGCGCGACCTGATGCACGAGAAGGTCGGCGAAATCAAGGCTCAGATCGTCGAGCGCGATGGCGAAATCTGGATGATCAAGGATTGCCCGCAGCACGGCCACTATGAAGACATGATGGCCATCGACGCGAAATTTCTCGATTGGATCGAGAGACAGTTTCCTGGGCGCGATATTCCGGCGCACAACGACGAAGATCTCCACAAGCACGGCTCCAGCACGGTCCGCTACGGCCGCGGCTCCGTTCTCACCGTCGACCTCACCAATCGCTGCAATATGATGTGCGATCCGTGCTTCATGGACGCCAACCAGGTTGGCTACGTCCACGAACTCGGCTGGGACGAGGTTAAGGAAATCTTAGACAACGCGCTGAAGATCAAGCCGCGCCGTCAGATGTCCGTACAGTTCTCCGGCGGCGAGCCGACGATGAGCCCGCTGTTCCTCGAGGCCGTATCGTACGCCCGCAAGATCGGCTACAACAGCGTGCAGGCCGCTACCAACGGCATCGAGTTCGCCAAGAGCAAGGAATTCTGCAAGAAGGCCTTCGAAGCAGGCATGCGCTACGCCTATCTGCAGTTCGACGGCATCGGCAATGACGCCAACAGCCATCGCCAGATCGGCAACCTCTTTGACGTGAAGCTCCGCGCCATCGAGAACATGCACGAAGCCGGCATCGAAATCGTTCTCGTCGTGACTATCGTCAACAACGTGAACAACGACCAGGTCGGCAGCGTCGTGAAGTTCGCGATGGAAAACCCAAAGAAGATCGCGTTCGTCAGCTTCCAGCCGGTTTCCTTCACCGGCCGTGACGAAGACATCACTCCGGAACGCCGCCTCCGCCAGCGCTACACGCTTTCGCACCTTGCGAAGGATGTAAGCGCACAGGTCGGCAAGGTTGAACCCACCCGCGACTGGTTCCCGATCTCCTTTATTAGCACGTTTGCGGGCTTCGCCGACATGGTCAAGGGCAACGAATCGCAGTGGGGTTCGCTCTCCTGCGGCTGCCACCCCAATTGCGGGGTCGGCACCGCGATGATGATCAACAAGGACACCAAGGAATGGGCGCCGGTTCCGCGCTTCCTGGACGCCGTGCAGCTCACCAAGGACGTGACGGCGATCACCGACGCGGCCCGCGGCAAGAAGTTCTCGAACTTCATGATGGCTATGGCCCTCCTGAAGAACTACAAGCCCTTCCAAGGACCAAAGGGTCTGACGCTAAGCGCGCTGTTCAAGAAGTTCGACAAGACCTGGGCGCTCACCAAGAGGTCCACTGTGAAGTATGGCCGCACGTCTCCGGACCGCACCTACGAAGACGCGATGAAGCGCCGCCAGACGGACCCGTGGAACTTCCTGTTCATCGCCGGGATGTGGTTCCAGGATCTGTTCAACTACGACTTCCGCCGGACGGAGATGTGCATCATTCCGTACGCCACCCAGCAGGGGGAAATCAGCTTCTGCGCGTACAACACCGGGGTGGGCTGGCGCCAGATCATCGAGAATATGCACAAGAACGCGACCGTCGCCGAGTGGTACAAGAACCACGGCAAGCACGAGATTTACGCCAAGGGCAAGAAGGTCAATCTCGAGAGTTTCGAGCACTCGCTCCGGATTGACTCTGATGATGCCGCCCGCGTGCGCCACCTCGAGCACGACATCCCACTGACCGCGGCCGAAGAGGATCGCGCGCGCCGCAAGAAGGCGTTCGAAGAACAAGCCAAGGTCCGCGCTATCTACGAAGAACTCGTACTGAAGAAGCCGCAGCCGACCGTAGTCCAAATCGGGACGGTCTCTGACATAGCCAAAGCCGTCCCAGCCAACTTTGCCAATGCTGGCAAGCCGGTGCACATCGCCCCAGCCGCGGGCAACGGAAATGGCAATGGCACGAAGGCCGCCGAGAAAGCCACAGAAGCCGTAGCCGGTGACTAACCCGGCTACTTCCTTAAATGGCTCCGGCAAACCCGGAGCCATTTTTTTTGCGTCTGCGCCTGCACCCGCGCGGACGCAGAATTTGGCACGCTGTACCCGCCTTCTTCGAGAGGCCGGGTCGACAGGCTGCGGAAAAATGCAACAAAACGAGCGAAAGCTTTCTTCAGGGGCTGAAGCCCATTGAGAGCACGCTGTTTACGTCGGCGCTAAAGCACCGACCTCCTGAAGAAAAAGACTTTTTCCGCAGCCTGTCTAGACGTGCCTGTGTTTCTACCTCTCTCCCTTGCATCCGCACCTTGCTACAACCAATTTGCGCGATTCCTGTTGTCGTGAGATTGTTTCTGTCTACATTCCCGTAGAAAGAGTCCCTCCGATGGTCACACTTTCCAACCGCGTTGCCCTGGTTACCGGCGCGAGCCGAGGAATAGGCAAAGCGATCGCCGTGGCTTTGGCCAACGCTGGCGCCGACATCGCCGTGAACTACAACTCCCAAGCTGACGCCGCAGGCGCGGTATGCCAAACAATCCGCGGCGCGGGCCGGAAGTGCATAGCGGTCCAAGGCGACGTCTCAAAAACCGCGGACGTGGAGCGGCTGGTAAAAACCGTGGAAGAGAAACTGGGCCCGGTCGCCATCCTGGTGAACAACGCGGGGATTGCCCAAGTACTCCCCCCGGATCAGGTCACCGAGGAAGTCTTTGAACACTTCCTCCGCGTAAACTTGACTTCGGTCTTCCTGGTGACCCAGCGGGTCCTTCCGGGCATGCGGGTCGCCCGCTGGGGCCGCATCATCAATCTCTCCTCTATTGCTGCCCAAACGGGGGGCATCATCGGCCCGCACTACGCCGCCTCCAAGGCCGGCATCCTGGGGCTAACCCGCTCCTATGCCTCCCAATTGGCCAAAGACGGGATCACCGCCAACGCCATAGCTCCCGGACTGATCGACACGGACATGGCCGCGAGCGTCCCCAAGGAAATTCGCGACAAAATTCCTGCCGAGAGCGTTGGCTCGGCCGACGAAGTCGCCCGCATCGCTGTGCTCTTCGCGGAAAACAAAACCATCACCGGCCAAACCTTCAACATTAACGCCGGCCGTTACATGAGTTGAGCGGCCCGCGAGGAGACTTCCTGATCGCCTGGGCATGAACGCTTTTGCTATCTTTTGTTATAATGAGAGGGAACTCAGCGGAGCGCTCGAATGCCCATCTACGAATACGTCTGCGACGACTGCCAGAACCACTTTGAGAAGATCGTCTTCAATAAGACGCAGGAAATTGCGTGCCCGAGCTGCGCGAGTAAGAAGAACTCGATCCAGCTGTCCGTTTTCAACTCCGCGAACGGCTCTGCCAACGGCGCGTCCTCCAAATCCTTCACGCCCTCCTCTGGTGGCGGAGGGTGTTGCGGCGGGGGTTGCGGCTGTAATTAGTTGTGGATTGGCGGGTCTAAAGACCCGCCACTACAGGCGCTTCGAATACGCCGCTGTTTCCCAATTAACAATTTAGGAAGTGCCGATGCTCCTTCACCCCTCTTCGCTCGTTCTCTTTGTCACCGCTGCACTGGTGCTGCTGCTGATCCCCGGCCCGGCGGTGTTCTACATTGTTGGACGAAGCATCGGCCATGGCCGCAGCGCTGGCCTGTCTCCGCGCTGGGAATCAGCGTAGGATCGCTGGTCCATACCGCTGCCGCCGCAGTGGGATTGTCGGCGCTGCTCATGTCCTCGGCGGTGGCCTTCGCGGCGGTGAAATATCTCGGAGCGGCGTATTTGATCTATCTGGGTATCCAGAAAATCCGCCGCGAAGAGCTCTTCGAGCTATCCGGTGACGCCCCTGCGCGTGAAGCTCGGCCGCATCTTCGGCCAAGGCATCGTCCTCAACGTGTTGAATCCGAAGGCGGCGCTGTTTTTCTTCGCCTTTCTCCCGCAATTCGTGGATGCCTCCCGGGGTCATGTGGCGTCGCGAATACTCTTTCTGGGTGCCTTGTTCGCGCTGCTCGGGCTCACGACCGACACCTTTTGGGCCATCTCCGCGGGCACGGTGGCCAATCTCTTCCGGCGCAACGCTCGCGCCATGCGTACGCAACGATATATCAGCGGTGGCATGCTCATTTCGCTGGAGTGGCGACCGCATTCGCGGGTTCCACCAGGAAACCTTAAACCAAGCCCCTTTTCTACTTGAGGCGGGGGGACTATGCTGCTGGCATCGTGGCTACCGCCGAGCGACCGCACGTCTTTCCTGCCAAGATCCAAAAGATCTGGATCATGCGGTGCGTAGACATTCCGCGTGACGTCTCGAAGGCCATCCGCAGCGTTGCCGACGGCGATCCTCTGCATATTCCGGTGCATGGTTGGATTGAGGGGCTGCCGTTCAAGGGCACGCTGGTGCCACGGGGCGGTGGATCCTACCGGCTTCATGTACATAGCCGGATCTGGCGGAGACTGCGTATTGATGCGGGGGCGGCTGTGGAAGTGACGCTGCTGGTCGATACGGAGCCGCGGGAAGCGGTTCTACCGCCAGACCTTGCGGCGGGGCTGGCGGATGTGCCGCGGGCGCTTGCCGTCTTCAACACGCTGACGGTGGCCTTGCGGCGGCAGATTGTGCAGTACGTGGACTCGGCCAAGCAAGTGCGGACGCGGGAGAAGCGCGTGCAGCTGGTTGTGCGGCGGATGCTGGAGCGGGCCAGGAAACGGAGGAAGAAAACGAGAGGCGAGAGAGCTGGGAAGGGCTCCTGACCTCGGCCCGATAAAATTTCTTCTGGCGTGGTTTGAATTGCCAGAACGTGCGTCCGGGACAGTTGCTTGAATCGGTCGCTATTTTGGGACTTGCAGTTGAATGACACTCTTGGCTTGTTTAGCATGCCGCTGGACAATGGGTGGGCGGATTATTGCGGGCGGGTATAGCGCTGGACGTTTGGCGGCACTGGGATGTCCGGATTGCCGCGCGGGTCGCGGATGGGTTCACCCGGCGTCCATTTGAACGGCAGGACCCCAGTCCACGCCGAACCCGCGTATTCCTCGTCGGCATCGACCGCGAAACCTGTGCGCACTTTTGCGGATGCCTCCACAAGCGGTACGGCCAGCACCATCGTCCCCTTCAATTCCTGCTCACTTGGCGGACGCACCGTGGCCCAGCGTCCGCGGAGTACGTAGTCGACGAAATCGCGCATGGCCGCGAGCTTGGCTTCCGGGGACTCGATTACGTCGGCCTTGCCCATTACTACCACGGAACGATAGTTCACCGAGTGGCCTGTTGCTGTTGGCGAAAAAACTATGCCGTCGAGCAGGGTTACGCTTAGACAAAATGGCGCGCCACTCGACAGAGTACGCATCAGGCGGCTCGCCGTCGATCCGTGCAAAAACAGCTTATCGCCCACGCGCACGTAGTTCGTCGGCACGACGTAAGGCAAACCGTCGACGATAAAACCAACCGTGCACACAAAGGCTTGATCGAGAATGGCGTAGACTAATTCGCGATCGTAGGAGCCACGATCTGGCTTGCGCTTAACTTTGGTTCGTTCCGTTGGAGTGAAGTTGCTCATGGCGGCAGACTAGCTTGCGCTCCGAGCAGCCGCAAGAGCCAATCTGGAATTCAATTGTGGCGCTGGTTTCCTAATGTGACTCGGATGCCGGTTTGACCGCGCCGCGCACCACGCGGACACCAACGTACGCGGTGTTGGGTTCGTGGGACGCGCGCGGGTCAATTGGCTGGTCGGCGCTGCCGCCTACGGCTTTGCCTTTGCCATCTGGCGCGGCCACCCATTCGGCCACGTTGCCGCCCAGGTCGAAGATCAGCTCTTCGTTATCTTTTCCCTGGCCTGGGAAACTGCCTACCGGTTTCAGCAGTGGAGTGCTACCGGGAAGCTCTGCGAGTTTTTTCTGCACGCGGGCGGCGTCGTCCGGATTTAGCGAATATCCAACCCAGTAGTCGAGCGTGTTCTCGCCGTCTTTTTTCTCGTGCAGGGCGGAGACTTCGGTCTCGTTCGGGACCCGCCAGGTTTGCCCGGTCGTTCGTGAGAGCCACACGGTGTAGGCCCTCGCCTGATCGAAGGTGATGCCGTTTGCGGGATAGTTTTCGGTTCCCGGCTCGATTTTGTAATTTTTGTCGAACTCGGCGAATTGCGCGCGGGTTAGCTCGAACCGACCGATTTCCAGGTCGCCGCGCAGCACGACTTCGGGAACCAGCACGCTCTTGCCTTTAGCGGCAAACGGCGTTCCATAGTTGGAGCCGGACTTGACGACACCTTTTGCGCGGAACAGCGCTTCCAGCGGCGAGCCTTCCTTCACGGCTTCGCTGTCGGGTTTCGCGGTCTTAAAGAAATATTTGTCGAACCAGGCGACTTCTTCTTCGACTTTACGCATCTGGTGGGTCAGCTTGCGCGGGCCGTGCGGTTCGCCGGGGAAGACGACGAATTTCACCGGCACCTTGCCGTAATACTGGAGCACGCGGAAATACGACCAGCTTTGCGCGGGAGGAACGTTGGTGTCGGCGGTGCCGTGGAAAATCAGCACGGGAGCTTGCACTTTATCCATTTTGAAGAAGGGCGATTTGTTGATGTAGAGTTGCGGATCCTGCATCGGTGATTTGCCGAAATAATAGGCATCGAAGGATTCGCCAAACATGACGTTGCCCCAGTCGCTGATCCACTCGATATCGCCTGCGCCCACGCTCGCAACTTTGTAGCGCTCGGGATACGTGGTGATCAGGCTCGTGGAAAGAATGGAGCCGTTCGACCAGCCCATTGTGGCGATCTTGTCGGTGTCGGCCATACCTTTGCCGATCAGGTAGTCGACGCCGGCGTTGATGTCTGGCGTTTCCAGGTCGTAATACTTGCCGCAGCAAATGGACTCCGACCACTTCAATCCGTAGTTGTTGCTGCCGTGATAGTTCGGGCGGAGGACGAACGAGCCGCGCTGGGTCAGCAGCTGAATGGGATACGCCCAACTCTCGCCCCACAAATCCTTGTCGGAACCTTGCGGACCGCCGTGAATCGCGGTGATCAGCGGATATTTTTTTCCTTCTTCGTAGTTCGTCGGGTAGTAGAGAATGCCTTCGACGGTTTCGTCGTTCGCGCCTTTCCAATGGATGATTTCTGTTTTTGAATAGGAGCGGCCATTGACTAGCCTCTCGTTTAGTTTTGTAACCTGCACGGGCGAAACGATTTTGCCGCCGTCGAGTTGCGCGCGATAGAGCTGCGGAAGTTTGCTGGCGCTGGAAGAGACGTAAGCGATGGTTTTCCCGTCTTCGCTCACGTTCAACGTTTCGATGTTCCTCACCTGGTCGCCCACGATCGGCTGGCGTCTCCACGTTGCGCCTTCCTTGGAATAGAAGGCGGGCTCGTCGTGACTGCCCGCCGCAAGCAAGGCTACAAATCCGCCCGGCACCGTTTGCAGATCAAAGCCCAGGCCATTCTCCCAATCGAGATTGACCTGTGTGGATTTGCCGCTGGCTAGATCGTAAAAATACACAATGGTGATTCCCGCGGTCATGAAGCGGGCGTCGGTGGAAAACGGGGTGGCCACGTAGAAACCGGAATTGTCGAAGGCCCACTCGAATCCTTCGGGCCGAATCCGAAGATCGGCGAGGACTTGCTTGTCCTGGCCGTTGCCAAGGTCGTGGAGAATCACAACCGGGCGAACCTTCTGGTCGAAGGTGTAATGCAGGCTCTTCGCGTGCGACGCGACCGCGTACTTCATGTCGTGCGAAAGCTCGAAGGTCTCGATCCAGTCGGTGTTCGTCGTCAGCCGCGTGATCTTGTTGTCTTTCACGTTGATTTTGTAAAGACGCACCGGTGGCTCGTGGTCAGCGTCGTCCACGACTTCGGAGTCGTCTTTCTTTTTCTTCATTTCTTGTTCGTAGAGCGCGGGATCTTCTTCGGCGCTGTAGACCAGCGTGTCTTTGTCGAGCCACTCGATTTGCTTGGGGGCATGCGCGAGTTCGGTGAGTGGCCATGGTTCACCGCCGTGCGCGTTGATCAGCCAGATCTGCATCGGCGCGGCGTCCGGCTTGGCTTTCGGCCGCGCACGCGTGCTGATGAAGGCAATTTTTTCGCCATCGGGTGACCAGCGTGGTTGATTGGTCTGGTCGGTGCCGCGGGTCAAAGCGATTTCGCCAGTTTCCGTGAGGCTGGAGAGATAGAGGTTCGAGAAGCGCGCGTCCTTGTCCTTATCACCGGCTGCTTTTACCCACACGAGCCATTTCGCGTCTGGAGAAATGCGATATTGTCCGACGCTTTCGCTGAAGATGAAATCTTCCGGCTTCCATAGCTCCTTTTTTGCCGCAGGTTTTGCTTCATCTGCGCGAACCGCGTGGGATGACCGTAGAACGCCGAAACATACCATCCATCCAACCAGAAGCAGACCTGCAGCCAAAAACTGACGTCGCATCGTTCCCATCCTTAGTTTTGTGCGACCACGAAGCGGTCGATTTGCATTGCAGCCAGCGGGCAGCCGACTCTTGCAGAAACTAAAAATGCATCCAAATGAGCCGCCGCACAGCATAGTCGAATTGACGCTGATTGGGAATCGTGTAGGCTAAGCGACGCGGCGCAAGTGCAATCGCGTCCGCTGACCATCAAGGCACAGATATGGCGAGACCCGAGCCCATCTTCACCCGCGACATCTTCCAATTTTTTCGCGATCTGGCGCGCCACAACCAAAAGACGTGGATGGACGCAAATCGTGAGCGTTACCAGGAGTGTGTAGTTCGGCCATTCCGGCGGTTGTTGGAGGCTACGACCCCGGCCGTGCTGGCGTTGGATTCGAGGATCGACACCGCGGCGCGTGGAGGCAGGAATATATCGCGCATCAATCGCGACATTCGTTTTGCGAAAGACAAGACCCTTTACAAAACGCAGATGTATCTCAAGTTTTGCGCCCCGTTTCCAGGCGATGGTGAAACCGGGGAACTATATGCGGGTGTTTCGGCAAAAAGCGTTACGGCTGGATTCCGGATCTACGCGGGATCGAAATACAAGGAATCTGCGCTGGCGCAGATCGCTCACCCGCGCTCCATTGCGGAGCCGAGGTGGCCGGCGCGGCAGAGGAAGCGGCTAAGCGGGCGCTACGAGAGTTATTGGTACGCGGTCGAAAAGGGGGAATGGACGCAGCAATCGGGCTGGCCGGGTTCAGCGGACGACTGGAAGAGAATGCGGGCGTGGGTTGTCCGGCGCAAGCTGCCGCTGGCGGCTGCGACTCGGGCGTCGTTCCCCGGCGAACTTGGCAAGATTTTTCGCGACGTGTATCCGCTTCTGCGATTTACGTCTATGCCGGAATAGCGCCAGGCAGGGACGCAGTTTGTGAAGTCCGAGAGCCATCAAGGGGATACCCTTCGTTTTCTCAGGGCAAGCCAGCGCTGCCCGTCGGAATGCAGCAGACCTGTGCATATAGGAATTGAGGGCTGATGAGGAATCTCACGTTGGCAATAATGCCGATGCTACTCGCGTACGCTTCGTGTTCAACTGGGCAAGAGGCGCCGGCAAAGGCCAAGCCATGGCCTGTAGCGGCACCGCATGCAATCGGCCTGGAACCCACGAAGCTGGCTGTTCTGGACGCCGATCTAGCGAGCGGCAAGTACGGTCTGGTGGACAGCATGCTGGTGATCCGCTGCGGAAAGCTGGCGTTTGAGCACGCGTATGCACGCGACTACGACAAGATCTATGGTGAGCGCGCGAAGAGGACGGGTCCGCTGAATCATGATTTGCACGGGCCGTACAATTATTTCAGCACGGAATTTCATCCGTACTACAAGCACAGCGATCTGCACACGATGCAGTCGGTGTCAAAGACCGTCACTTCCATCACAATGGGGGTGGCGATGCAACGCGGGGAGTTCCAAGTCGATCTAGATGCGCCGATCCTGAAATATTTCGACGGTTACAAGATCGCGAACGTCGACGATCGCAAGCGGCGGATCACGTTGCGGCATCTCTTGACGATGAGCTCGGGTTTGGAGTGGCATGAAGACCTGGCTTACGACGATCCGAAGAATTCCGCGGACGTGATGGAGGCGACGCGCGACTGGGTGCAGTACGTGATCGACCAGCCGATGGTCAGCGAACCCGGCAAAGTATTCGTTTACAACAGCGGCGCCACCGAGTTGCTGGCATATATCTTCAAGAAAGTGACCGGGAGGAACGTGGATGACTATGCGGCGGAATACCTCTTCCAGCCGCTGGGCATGCACTATTTCTGGAAGCATACGCCGCTGGGATTGCCGGACACCGAGGGCGGACTGTACCTGGCTTCGCGCGACTTGGCGAGAATTGGTCTGCTTGTCCTGCAGGGCGGACTTTGGGAAGGGAAGCGGATCGTACCGGCGGACTGGATCAAAGAGTCGGTGGCGCCCACGATTTCCACTGGAGATGGCGGTTGGAAGTATGGATTTCAGTGGTGGCTGATCCCCTACGGAAAATCTGGCGAAAAACTGGCGTGGGCGGCGCACGGATTCGGCGGCCAGCAACTGATTGTCGTGCCGGAGTACGATTTGATTGTGGTTTTCACTGGATGGGATATCCTGCCGTCTTCGGAAAAGCATAAGCACGACCAATTGGAGCGAGTTCTTGAGGCTGTGGACAAGCAATATCGGTGCGTGCCGGTTCCCGGACAGGTTGGGAATTAACTTTGAGTCCGCGTGTTTCACAAATCGTGATGGCCAAACCAGGGTTCAACGCCTGATGCAACAATTTCCCGACGTCAGGGTGTCTTCGAAGCGTCCATCATGAACAAATTTCTGAAAACATTGATCTGGATCGTGATTTCGCTGCTAGGAGCTTGGGCGCTCGCGAAGATTGCGTTGCAACGCGGCGAATCACTTAGCGCGATCTGGTTTGTGCTTGCGGCGGTGTGCGTCTATCTGGTGGCGTATCGAGTGTACTCGGCTTTTGTGGCGGCGAAGATTTTGGCGCTGGATGATACGCGGGCGACGCCTGCCGAACGGCGCGATGATGGACGAGATTTTGTGCCGACGAACAAATGGGTTTTGTTTGGCCATCATTTCGCGGCGATCGCGGGGCCTGGGCCGCTAGTCGGGCCGACGCTTGCGGCGCAGTTTGGTTATTTGCCAGGGACGCTTTGGTTGATCGCTGGCGCGGTGGTGGCGGGCTGCATACAGGACTTCATTATTTTGTTTTGCTCTATCCGGCGGGATGGGAAATCGCTGGGTGAAATGGCGCGAGAGGAGGTCAGCCGCCGCGGAGGGTTTATCGCGCAGATCGCGGTGCTGGCCATCATGGTGATCTTGCTGGGCGTCGTGGCGTTGGTGATCGTTAACGCCTTGAAGTCTTCACCTTGGGCGACGTTTACCCTGGCGATGACCATTCCGATCGCTTTGCTGCTCGGTCTGTACTTGCGGTTCTTGCGGCCAGGGCGCGTGCTGGAAGCTTCGCTGATCGGGGTGGGGCTGGTTTTGTTTGCAGTCGTTGCGGGGCGTTGGGTGGCGGATTCGCCATCCTGGGCGCGAGCATTTACGATCGGTGGAATTCCGCTGGCGGGCGCGCTGATTGTGTACGCGTTCGCGGCTTCGGCGTTGCCGGTGTGGTTGCTGCTGGCGCCACGGGATTATCTGAGCGCGTTCATCAAGGCGGGGGCGATTTTTTCGCTGGCGGCGGGGATTTTGCTGGTGCGGCCACATGTTTTGATGCCGCCGCTTACACGATTCCTTGATGGAAGCGGGCCGGTTTTTGCGGGCAAAATCTTTCCGTTTTGCTTCATTACCATTGCTTGCGGAGCGATCAGCGGATTTCATTCGCTTATTTCTTCGGGAACCACGCCGAAGATGATTTTGCGCGAGAGCCATGCGCGGTTCATCGGGTATGGCGCGATGCTGCTGGAATCATTCGTCGGGATCATGGCGATGGTGGCAGCTTGCGCGATGCCTCCGGGCGTCTATTTTGCGATCAACAGTCCGTCGAGCATCGTGGGCGGAACGGCGGAGGCGGCGGCAACGACGATCTCCGGCTGGGGATTTCCGCTGACGGGTCAAACGATGACGGATTTGGCTCACAAAGTGGGAGAGATCACGCTGCTGAATCGCGCCGGCGGTGCGCCTTCCTTGGCGGTGGGCATGGCTCAGATTTTTTCGAGTACCATTGGCGGCGATCGCTTGCTCAGCATCTGGTATCACTTTGCGATCATGTTCGAGGCGCTGTTTATTTTGACGGTGCTGGATGCCGGGACGCGCGTGGGCCGTTTCATGATTCAGGAGCTCGGCGGGCGGGTGTGGAAGCCGTTCGGGCGGACGGGATGGATGCCGGGGATTTTGCTTTCGAGCGCGATCATCGTGGGCATGTGGGGTTATTTTCTTTATCAGGGCGTGGTCGATCCGCTGGGCGGCATCAATTCGCTGTGGCCCCTATTTGGAATCTCGAATCAGTTGCTCGCGGCGGTCGCGCTGGTGGTCGCTACGACCATATTGCTCAAAATGGGGCAATTACGATGGGTTTGGGTGACGCTGCTGCCGATGGCGTGGCTGGTGATTATCACGATGACTGCGAGCTACCAGAAGATTTTTTCTGTGGATCCCCGGATTGGGTTTCTTTCCTATGCGAACGTGCTAGCGGCGCAGATTGCGGCTGGGAAAATTCCGGCGGCGAAGCTGGTCGATACGCAGCGGCTGATTTTTAATCAGCGGCTGGACGCCGGTGTGACGATCGTTCTTGCGGTGATGGTGCTGGTTTTGATCATCGAAGCGCTGATTCAGTGGTACGCCATTTTGGCCCAGCGGACTAAACCGGTGCTGCACGAAGCGCCGTACGTGGCCACGCAATGGGCGCCGGGCTTTTCCGGCGTGGCGCATGGAGACGATTGATTTCCATGAGTGGTGTCTTCAAATTCGGGCGGAGCACCTTGAGGAGTTTCTGGCGCGGGATTCGCGATTGGTGCGGCGACTCCGCTTACGAACGGTATCTCCGCGCTACAGCAACGAAGGCGGTCTCGCCAGGCTGCGTTCTAACGAAAGAGCAGTTTTACGTCGATCAACTGAACCGACGCTACTCCCGCCCCAACCGCTGCTGCTGAGCCTCTCTGCTTGCTTTGACCGCGGCGTCGGCCTAAAATCCTCTCAATCTTCCGGCCCACCTGATTATTTCCGACGGAGGCACTCATGGCGATCGATCAAGATAAATTGCACGAATTTCTTGGTAAGGCTATTGTCGATTTTGGTGCGACTTTTAACGCAGCACTGATTCGCATCGGAGACAAATTGGGTTTGTACAAGGCACTGGCCGCGGGTGGACCGCAGACATCCGCGGAACTGGCGAAAAAGACGGGAACCGCGGAGCGGTACGTGCGCGAGTGGCTCAGCGCTCAGGCGGCCGGCGGGTATGTCACATACGATCCTGCCGCTGGGAAATTTCACCTCAGCGAGGAGCAGGCCTTTGCGATGGCGGACGAGGGCAGTCCGGTGTTTCTGCCCGGTGCGTTCCAGGCTGCGCTCGCGGCTGTGAAAGCGGAAGAGTTACTTACGGAAAGATTTAAGACGGGTAAGGGATTGGGCTGGCACGAGCATCATCATGAGCTTTTTGAGGGGACGGAGCGATTCTTCCGGCCCGGATATGCTGCAAATCTGGTTGCCACGTGGATTCCGTCACTTGAGGGCGTAGATCAGAAGCTGAAGAGTGGCGGGCGAGTGGCGGATGTCGGGTGCGGGCTTGGCGCGTCGACGATCTTGATGGCGAAGTCTTACCCGAAGTCGGAGTTTGTGGGCTTCGACTATCATGACAAGTCCATTGAGACTGCGAAACAGCGGGCGAAAGATGCGGGCGTGAGCGACCGGATTCGGTTTGAGATTGCGAAAGCGAAGGATTATCCGGGCAAGGACTACGACTTCGTCACATTCTTCGATTGTCTGCACGACATGGGCGATCCCGCGGGGGCATCGGCGCATGTTCGCAGCAGTTTGAAGAAGGACGGGACGTGGATGATCGTCGAGCCGAACGCCGGCGATAAGTTGGAAGATAATTTGAATCCGATCGGGCGCGCGTTTTATGGAGCTTCCACGCTGCTGTGCACGCCGGCTTCGCTGGATCAAGAGGTAGGTCTGGCGCTGGGCGCCCAGGCGGGCGAGAAGCGCCTGCGTGAAGTGGTGACCAGCGGAGGATTTACGCGATTCCGCCGGGCCACGCAAACTCCGTTTAATTTGATTTTCGAGGCGCGGCCGTAGGAGAAACCTGTAGTCGCCCTCGGTCCTTTCAGAGGGCGGGGTTTAGATGTAGCCACATGCGGTCGTAGCGGCGAAGCTCAACTCGTCGTAACGAGTCTTGCCATAGTTATTTTTAAGCCCCCGCGGTCTTGGAGAACGCGGCTACAGGATCTCGTCTGCGTCGTCGTGCTTCAATGCCGTCGTTTTGTGGGTAATCTTCACTTTGTTGTTGCGAATGCCGGCGATGATGGCGCGGCGCGTTTCCAGTGGCAAGGCTTCAGGAGCGAATACGCCAGTTAAATCGCGCGGAAAGCGCTTGATGAACAGCGCGGCGACGTGGGCCGTGGCATAGGCCACGGGCGTCGTGTACAGGCCTTGCTGCCGGATCTGATAGAGCGTGGGAAAAGCGCAGTCGGTGCGAACCAGCAGGTGCTGATCCTCTTTCTTGCCTTTGCCACGCTTCACGCCGCGCACCAGTATGGTCGCTGCGAACCGCGCATTTTGCAGGACGCCTTGCCGGATCAGCTTCGCAATCACTCGCGGGGATGATGTTTGCGGGAAGCGCTGGCGCACGATGCCGCGCGACTTCGACAATTTTCCCTGTTTGTACCAGCGCCGCAGACGATCGAATTCGTTGCCTCCGATTTTCACATCCATATTTCGCAGCGGGATAACGTACGGAATCGTGGCCACCTCGTCCTGCGCGGCAAGCACCACGTTCGCGTTTCCGATGGGATCCGGGAAGCGAAATTTCTCCAGTTCGGCGAAGCGCTTTTCCATACGGAATTTTCCGTCGCGGTAGACGCGCGGATTCGAAATAGCCTCGTCGAAGGTCACTTCGGGAGACCATTGCGAGATGGGGTCGTCGCTCTCGGTGCTCTCGTACAACCGGATTTGCACGGATTCGACTTCGTCGAGCATTTCCGCGGCGCGCTTGACCAGCAGGTTGGTTAGACCGGGGGCGGCGCCAGCGTTAATCAGGGCGGTGCGGTTCTTTTCCTCGAAGCGTTTTGTGAAGGCAAACTGTTCGGCCATGAACGGGTTGCGCGTGAGGTGCGAGCTTAGATCGACATAGTGCGCGCGCAAGTGTAGCGCCGCGCGCATGACGATGAGATTGAAGACGGAAGCCGATGCGTTAACGACGAGGTTGCAGCCGCGAGCCACGCGGATAATTCCACGCAGGTTCCGCGCGTTGACCTCGGTGACCGCGATGGTGCTGCGTTTTCCGAGAAAGCGGCGGCCACGCTCGGGATCGCGATCACCGCACCAGACCGTATGTCCTTGGCGCTCTAGAAATTGTGCGAGTAGGGAGCCGGTGGCGCCGGCGCCGAGAACGAAGATCCGCATGGCGTGGCGAAAACTCTATCATAAACGCCCTCCAGGCTTAGCCTGAGGCTGGCAAGCTCATGCCCTCAATTGCACGATGGTTTGTCAGAGGGGTAGACTGGAGGTGACTCCGAACCCCTAACGCCTACCGGACAGACAGCCTAAGGCCGTGGGGGCGATGCTTCGGCGGCCGGGTTTTGGGCGGCCGGGGATGAGGGTTTGGGCGGAAACGCCCGGACCTCCCGTGTTTGGAAAGGAGGGACGACGAAAATGTGTGCTTTTTCGTCTGTGCCCGACATCCAACCAACGGATTCGGGCTTTTTGGTTTTTTGAGCGGGCAACGCTGGCGATGACGCTTCACGACAAATTCGGACGACAGATTACGGATCTGCGGATTTCGATCACGGATCGATGCAATTTTCGTTGCGTGTATTGCCGCTCGGCCGATCCGGAGAATTACCGCGACCATGATGAGATTTTGAGTTGGCCTGAACTGGATCGGCTGGCTCGCGTATTCCTGAGCTTGGGCATACGCAAGATCCGCATCACCGGCGGCGAGCCGCTGGTGCGAGAAGGCGTGGAAGACTACATCGAGCGGTTACATGCGCAGGGCGTCGAAGACCTGTCGATGACCACCAATGGCCATCTATTGGCCGATCGTTGCGAGCGCCTGATCCAAGCGGGTTTGCGGCGAATTAACATCAGCCTGGACTCGCTCGATCCCACGAAATTCGAGAAAATCACGCGCACAAAGTCTTTCGCCGCAGTCATGCGCGGCATCGATGTGGCGCAAAGTTCAAGGCTGGCGCCCGCGAAAATCAACGCCGTACTGGTGCGTGGTACGAATGACGACGAAGTCGAAGCTTTCGCGGTCTTTGCGCGGGAACGCGGCGTGATCATGCGGTTCATCGAATTCATGCCGCTGGACGCGGACCGCCACTGGACCCGCAAACTGATGGTTCCCGCAGCCGAGGTTTACCAGCGCATTCACGCTCGCTGGCCTTTGGAGCAGATCCCCCACGAGCGCAGTGAGACGGCGCGCAAGTACCGTTTTGCCGATGGGGCACCGGGCGAGATTGGCTTGATCGCTCCGGTTACGCAGCCCTTCTGCGGCCACTGTTCCCGCATCCGACTGACGGCGGACGGCAAGCTGCGCACCTGCCTTTTCAGCAAGGAGGATCACGACTTGCGGGCGCTGCTGCGGGAAGGCGCGTCCGACGACGACTTAGCGATCTACATTCGTTCCGTGGTCACGGAAAAGGAAGCGGGTCACCGGATCAATGCCCCCGACTTCGTGCCACCCTCCCGTACCATGGTGTTTATCGGCGGATAGTGGAGAATCGAACCGAAACCTGAGAGAATTCATCTAATACCCAGGGACCCCGCCCAAGCTAACCTCACACAAATTTGGAACCATTTAGAAACGCGATGAGTACACTTATCTCCATAACGAACACATCTCTCTTGGTTGGCGCACCTCAGCCAGCGACGCTACGCGCGCCGGAAATTGAGCCGGGCGTAGGCTGCGATTTTGATTCGTATCTTCTCGTTCCGGACACTTCTCTAGACGAACGCATCGCCGCCGCCAGGGCGAAACTTGGCCGCGACGTCGTGATTCTGGGGCATCATTACCAGCGCGACGAAGTCGTAAAATTCGCCGACTTCCGCGGCGACTCGCTGAGGCTTTCCTACCAGGCGGCGGAAGCTGAAGGCCGCTATATCGTTTTTTGCGGCGTGCACTTCATGGCGGAAAGCGCGGACATCCTGCGCCGCGAACATCAGGCCGTGATTTTGCCGGACCTGAATGCGGGCTGCTCGATGGCGGACATGGCCGATATTGGCCAAGTGGAGGGGTGCTGGAGCGAGCTTGCTTCGCTGGGTGATCTGAAGGTCATCCCGATCACATACATGAATTCGACCGCCGCCATTAAATCGTTCACCGGCGAGCACAGTGGCGCGGTCTGCACCAGCTCCAACGCTGCGGCAGTGATGCGTTGGGCATATGGACGCGGTGAAAAGGTATTGTTTCTCCCCGATGAGCATCTGGGTCGCAACACCGCCTTTCGCATGGGGATTCCACTCGACCAGATGATTGTGTGGGATCCGTACGAGGAACTCGGTGGTAATACGCCGGAACAGATTCACGCGGCCCGCGTGATTTTGTGGAAAGGCTACTGCTCAGTCCATCAGCGCTTCACACCGCGGCACATCGAACGCGCGCGCCGCGAGCATCCCGGCATCCGTGTGATCGTTCATCCGGAATGCCGCTTTGAAGTAACGCAAGCCGCCGATCAGATTGGCTCGACGGAAGGCATCATCAAAGCGATCACCGCATCGCCGGCCGGCTCGAAATGGGCGGTCGGAACCGAAATTCACTTGGTCAACCGGCTCAGCAAGGAATTGCCTGATCACCTGGTGATGTCGCTCGATTCCAGCGTGTGCGTTTGCACGACAATGTTTCGGATCACACCACAGCATCTTCTCTGGGCACTCGACAACCTGGTCGCCGGCAATGTCGTCAACCGCATTTCGGTCGATGAACGAACGCGACACTTCGCGCGAGTTGCGCTCGACCGGATGCTGAGTTTGCGCTAGCATCGGCTTTGGCCGCATCCCTCCCGCGCAGAACGGACAAAGCATGGCAGATGAAGACGACGAGCAGGACCAGGACGAATCACCGGACCCGGAACCTGAGCCCCGCCTGTTTACCCTGACCGAAGCCGAGCGCGCCCGCCAGGAACTCGAGCCCTTTCTGCTCGAGGCCATGGACTGTCGCAAGAAGCTGGCCGGCCTGGAAACCGATCTCTCCGCGGTGGCCGCGCGCATCACCATGATGGGCGGCGTGATCGTGCCTTATGAAAAGCTGGCCACCTTGCGCGCCGAGCACACGCAACTTGCGGAGACGATGAAGTCGGCGCTAAATCGCATTCTGGAAACCGGGTGCGTGATCAAGGACCTGGACGTTGGTCTGCTCGATTTTCCAGCGCGGATCAACAACGAAGCGGTGTATCTCTGCTGGCGGTTGGGCGAGGATCGCATTCGTTTTTATCACCGACAGGATGAAGGTTTCGCGGGGCGCAAGCCGCTCGATCCGCGCGACCTCGGCTCTGGCGACATCGTGCAGTAAGTAGCACAGGCACTCCTGTTTACCCTGATCCTCGAAGGGTTTACTCTGAGCCCCGAAGGGCCTGTGCCCGCTTCAAGTTAAGGCGCGATGGATGGTGCAAACGTACATCAAAGTTACGAGCCGTATTCCGGTGTTGCCCTAAACCCGCCCACTAATTCTCATCGCGAAAGGATTCACTTTGTCCGATCAATCACAAAATCGCTTGAAAGATTCCGCGAGTCCGTACCTCCGCTCGGCCGCACACCAGCCCATCGACTGGCACGAATGGAACGACTCCGTCTTCGCGCGCGCCAAATCCGAAGACAAGCCCATACTCCTCGACATCGGCGCGGTATGGTGCCACTGGTGCCACGTAATCGACCGCGAGAGCTACGAGAACGCCGAGATCGCCAAAATCATCAACGAGCACTTCGTGCCGGTGAAAGTAGATCGCGACGAACGTCCCGATGTGGATTCACGCTATCAAGCCGCGATCAGCGCGCTCTCCGGCCAGGGCGGCTGGCCGCTAACTGGCTTTCTTCTCCCGGATGGGAAGCCGTTTTTCGGCGGAACGTACTTTCCGCCCGAAGACCAAATGGGGAGGCCCGGTTTTCGCCGCGTGCTCCTCTCCGTCGCCGACGCCTACAAGAACAAGCGCGCCGACCTCGAACGCGCCGCCAACTCAATCGCCGATGCCGTGGCGCAGGCCGAAATCTTCGCCGGCGCGCGAGCGGACTTTGATCCCGGCGTAGTCGACACGCAAATTCGCTCGGTTACACAACAGTTCGACATCAAGAACGGTGGCTTCGGCAATGCGCCGAAGTTTCCTCACGCCTCGGCCATCGATCTGGTTTTGGAGCGTTACCAGCAGACCGCCGCGGCTCGCGGAAAAGAACAGCACCTGCTTGCGATCGCGGAAACCACGCTCGAAAAAATGGCGCGCGGCGGGGTCTACGACCAGCTCGCCGGCGGTTTTCATCGCTATTCGGTCGACGAGCGCTGGCTGGTTCCGCATTTCGAGAAAATGAGCTACGACAATTCCGAGCTCCTGCGGAACTATCTGCACGGCTGGCAGGTCACTCTGAATCCGCTGCTTCGCGAAACAGCAGAAGGCATTATCGGTTGGGTTAACGAAGTGCTTTCCGACCAGGTGAATGGCGGCTTTTATGCCAGCCAGGACGCGGACTACTCGCTTGACGATGACGGCGACTACTTCACCTGGACTTTGGAGGAACTTCGCCCAGCACTGACGCCGGAAGAAGCGCGGGTCATGGAGCTGTACTACGACGTCGAAGCGCACGGCGAGATGCACCATAATCCAGCAAAGAATGTGCTGTGGATCGCGCGCGACGCGGCCACCATCGCGAAAACCTTGAAACTGGACGAAGCGACCGTGCGCCTGACAATCGCGGTCGCAAAACAAAAAATGTTGGCGGCACGGTTGCCGCGGCCGACTCCCTACGTCGATACCACGATGTATGTAAGTTGGAACGCCATGTTCGTCTCCGCCTATCTCGAGGCCGCGCGCGTTCTGGACGGTTCGCTCGGAGACAATTGCCGGACCTTCGCACTGAAAACACTCGACCGCATGCTAAGGGAAGTATGGAGCGAGTCGCGTGCCTTCGGGCATCGCATCGGCGGCCCGGTACTGGAAGGCTCGCTCGACGATCAGGTTTTCGGCGTGATCGCGTTGCTCGGCGCGTACGAAACCACCCTGGAGCCGCGCTATTTTGAAGCCGCGAAGCGCACCATGGATCTTGCGATCGAGCGGTACGGCGACGCGGAAAGCGGAGGCTTTTTCGATCGTCCATCCGACGCCGCGCCAATGGGCGGCCTCGAAGTTCGGCGCAAACCCTTCCAGGATTCACCCACACCCAGCGCCAATTCCGTGGCCGCCATCGCGCTGATTCGTATGCACGCGTTCGCCGGCGATTCCCGCTATCACGATGTCGCGCAGAAAACGCTCGAAGCCTTCGCCGGGATCGCGCCGCAATACGGGCTCTTCGCCGCGACCTATGGCCTCGCCGCTACGCTCTTCGCGCATCCCCCGCTGCAAATCGTGATCACCGGCAGCGATGACGACCCCGCCGCGCAAGCGCTCGAAGCCGCCGCGCACCGCGTGTACCGCTTGGGCAAGTCCGTGCTGCGCCTGACGCCCGGCGCCTCGCTTACCAATCTCGCGGGTGCGCTGAAGGAGACGCTTCCGCATCTTCCGGCCGATAAGGCCGTAGCGCTAGTCTGCGCGGGCCAAACCTGCCTACCGCCGACAAGCGACCCAGACCACCTAACCGCGTTCCTGGAAAACGGCGCCGCCGCAGCGGCCACACTGTAGCGCGGTCTACTGAAGCGAACGCGAAGTTCACGCTTTTGTAGGGGCACAGCATTGCTGTGCCCCATCTCGGCAGGATCGACTCGATCAACCGAGCTGTATGGTTACTTCTTTGGCCGCGATTCCGGCGGCACTAATCCGGCAACGCGGTAGTACACCACCAGCTGGCCATAGTGCTCGCCAGAATGTTCGATCAAGCCGTAGGCGAGATCAGCGACCGGCGTCTGCTGCTTACTCTCCGGGTCGGTCACTAAATCGCTCATACCCTTGTCACCCTTCCCTTTGATCTCCGCAGCGCCGTCTGCAACGCACTTTTTCACGAACGCCACGACCTGCGCCTTCGTCTTCAGATCGTCACGCTTCGGGTCATCCGGATAACGCGGTTTCTTTCCGTCGGCAGGATCCGTGAAGTAGTACATCGACGCCGAAGCATGCAGTAGCTGCGCCGCGAACGTGCGCTCCTCCGGCACCGGCTTGAACTCATACTTGTCCTCGGGAAAATCCTCCGCCATCGCAATCAGTTTTCGCCCGATATCGTTCCACTGCGCCAGCACCGCCGCAGACGCGCTGGGCGCAGCTTTAGCAGCATCGTTGGTTGTGTCATTGGAAAGGGCCGCTCCCCGACCGGAAACCATGGAAACTCCGAGCCCCGTGGCCAGGACAAGCGCAGCAATCGACAGCACTTTTCGCATTTATCTCTCCTTCATATTCTTGCTGTAAACCAATTCGAGGGTCTAGCCGACAACTCTACGGTTCTGACGCACCAGCGCCGCGAAAGGCTTCCGCGAGATCCTCAGCCGCGTCCCGAACCCGATTTGGCGGTTCATCTTACCCGTGAAAATGCCAAAGGTCACACCGAATCACACCATGACGCCCTCCCGCCTCGCATTGCAAGCTATAGGTGTCGCCCAATGTAGGCGCCGGACTTTAGTCCGGAGTCCAGTTACCCGTGCATCATCCGGCGCCACAAGCCATCCCGCCCTTCGCCCGCCGCGCATGGTAAACTTAGGAGTGACAAGAACAGCGAGAACTCCGTGAACTGGGGCTGGCTATTGCTGCGGATCGTCATCGGTCTGACGCTCCTGACCACACTTTTCCTCTCGCAGCGCTTTTGGTACCGCGCGATCTGGCGAACCACCGGAAGTTGGCGTGCGGATTGGCTGCGGATCGCAGCGCGCCTGCTGTATGGCCTCGCCCTCTGCGTTGTTCTCCTGGCCGCCATAGATGGCCTTCGCATGGGGCGGCAGGGTCATTTGAAGCACCGCGACGCCATCCTCGCCATGTTCTCCGGACTTTGGGTCTCCAGCGCGTTTTTCGCATTTCTGTTTGTGGAGGCCGTGCACGCCGCAGAACGCGTGTGGAACTGGTTCCGCAGTCCTGCTCCGACCCGGCGTGAGGTTGCGCCGAATTCTTCCTCGGCTGCTGCATTCGAGCAGCTTGCCGATCCTTCGCGCCGCTATTTCTTCCGCACTGCCAGTGTTCTTGCCGGCGCCACTCCCTTTTTCAGTTGTATGTACGGATTCGCCGCCGAACGGCTTGACTATCAAGTGCGCCGCGTTGAAATTCCTATGTCGAACTTGCCGCCTGCGTTGGACGGCATGCAGATCGCTCAAATCAGTGACATCCACCTCAGCAGCTACATGAGCCGCGCTGATGTCCGCCGCGCCGTGGACATGACCAACGATCTGGGCGCCGACCTCACCGTAGTCACCGGTGACTTCATCACCGGCTCTTCTGACCCCATCGCCGATTGCATCGAGGAAGTCAGCCGCCTGCACGCGCCGCTCGGGGTATGGGGCTGCAATGGCAATCACGAAATCTACGCCAAGGCCGAAGAAGCCGCGCAACAACTGTTCGCGCAGTACGGCATGAAGCTGCTCCGCCAGGAAAACGCGCAGCTGACGTTTCGCGGCGCGCAATTCAATCTAATTGGCGTGGACTACCAGCGCGAACGCAGCATCGACGGCCACCGCACGGCAATGCTCGCGAATATGGATGCGCTCATCCGCCGCGACATGCCCAACATTCTGCTTTCGCATAATCCCAACACCTTCAATCGCGCCGCGGAACTCGGCATTGAGCTATCGCTTGCCGGGCACACCCACGGCGGCCAGATTCAGGTAGAAATCCTCGACCATCGTCTGACGCCCGCGCGCTTCATCTCCGACTACATCGCCGGCTTATTCGAGCGCCCACTTTACAAGCCCTCCGAGGAAGTCCTGGTGCGACGCGAGCCGGATGTTCCCGCCGAAAATCCGCAAGCTCGAGCTGCGCGGCTTTACGTCAATCGAGGTCTTGGCACGGTCGGAGCTCCGGTTCGCCTCGGCGTCCCGCCGGAAATTTCACTGATCGTGCTGCGCCGAGCCTGATCGTACGAGTACCCAGCGCATATCCGCTGTAATCGATTTAGCCGGACCGGGCCGCGTTGACTTGCTGAATTGTGAGACATAAGATGCCGCGAATAACCGAGTGGTGTGGGCCCTCGTATCGATGATCGGTCAGACTGTCTCTCACTATCGCGTCGTGGAAAGCCTTGGGGGCGGAGGCATGGGCATCGTGTATGCCGCCCGCGATAACATTCTCGATCGCAGCGTCGCGCTTAAATTTCTGCCCGCGGACTCCACCAAAGATCAGCAAACGCTGGATCGCTTTTTGCGCGAAGCCCGGGCCGCTGCCGCTCTGAACCATCCCAACATTTGCACCATTCACGAAATTGCGGACTACGATGGCCAGCCCTTCATCGTTATGGAGCTGATGGAGGGCAAGACCCTCAAGCACCTGATCGAAGGCAAGCCGCTGCCGGTCGATCGCATTCTGGAATTAAGCATCCAAATTTCCGACGCGCTGGATGCTGCGCATACGCGTGGCATCACGCACCGGGACATCAAGCCCGCCAATATTTTCGTCACCAAGTCGGGTCAAGCAAAGGTACTCGATTTTGGCCTCGCCAAGCTGACCGCCGCGGCCGTCAGCGCCGAAACCGCAGGCGCGAGTGGCCGGGGCACGACCGTCTTGAACATGAATCTGACCAGCCCTGGGACCGCCATGGGCACCATCGCGTATATGTCGCCCGAGCAGGCGCGCGGAGAGGATCTGGACGCCCGCGCGGACCTGTTCTCTTTCGGCGTGGTGCTCTACGAGATGTGCACCGGAAAGCACGCCTTCGAGGGCAACACTTCCGCGGTGATCTTCGATGGCATTCTGAACGGCGCGCCGGTGCCTCCGGGGACTTTGAATTCCGATGTGCCACCTGCGCTCGAAAACATCATCAACAAAGCGCTCGAAAAGGATCGCGATCTCCGCTATCAGTCCGCGGCTGAAATGCGCTCGGACCTCAAGCGCCTCAAGCGAGATCGCGAGTCCAGCGGCCGCGCCACGCCGGCGAAGGGAACTCCGGTGGTATCGAAGGCACCTGCTCCGCGTGAAGTAAAATCCGTCGCCGTCCTTTATTTCGAAAATTTAAGCAGCGCCAAAGAGGATGAGTACTTCCGCGACGGCATGACCGAAGACATCATCACCGAACTCGCTAACATTCGCGATCTCAAGGTTTTTCCGCGCCCCGCGATGCTGCCGTACCGCGACAAGTCAGTGACCGCTCCACAGGTCGGCCAGGAGTTGAAGGCTTCCTACGTTCTAGGCGGCAGTTTGCGCCGCGCCGGCAATCGCCTGCGCATTACCGCGCAATTGGTCGAAACGAACAGCGGCCACACCCTATGGGCGCAGCGTTACGACCGCGAAATGGCCGACGTCTTCGAAGTCCAAGACGAGATCGCCCGCAGCATCGCCCAAGCCTTTCGCATCAATTTGACTCCGCAGGAAGAAAGCAAAATCGCTCGCAAGCCCACCGAGAATTCCCTGGCCTACGACTATTTTCTCCGAGGCCGCAGCTACACGCGCCGTGAAAGCCTGGATTTTGCCATCCAGATGTTTGAACAGGCCATCAAGCTGGACTCTTCCTTCGCTTCCGCCTATGCGGGCATTGCTAACGCGTGTGGGCTGCAATTCGAATATCATGGGCGCATTCCCGTCTGGATCGAACGCGCGGAGACCGCTTGCCAGCGCGCTCTGGAGCTGGACCCGAAGCTAGCCGACGCGCTAGTGGCTCGCGCAAGGATTTTCTACGCCCAGCAGCACTACGACGAAGCCGCGCGGTACTCGCTGCAAGCCATCGATCGCAAGCCTGACTGCGAGGGTGCCTACAACGTTCTTGGGCGTGCCTATTTCGCTTCCGGCCGCTTCAAGGAAGCCGCGGACCTGATCGAGCGCGCCGTCGAAGCCAATGGCGATGACTATAACGTCTATATCCCCTACACAAATTGTTTGGACCGGCTCGGCAACACCGAGGTTTCCCGCCGTTTCCGCGAAATGGAGATGCTCGTGCTCGAGCGCCAACTCGAAATGGTGCCGGAGGACGTCCGCGCCCGCGGTTTGCTGGCCGCCGACTACGCCAACATCGGCCGGGTGGACGATGCCATCCGCCACGCGGAGATGGCCGTCGCACTACGCCCATCCGACTCCAGCGTTCTTTACAACGCGGCCTGTACCTACGGTGTTCTTCGCAAGAAAGCCGAGGCCCTTGCAATACTCAAGCGTGCAAAGGAAGCTGGCTATTCCAACGATCATTGGCCACGCCAGGACCCCGACTTGATGTGTCTCCACGGCGAACCGGAATTCGACACGCTCTTCCCCGCAATGGAACGGTCTTCGTAGTCCCCTGGTCCCCGCCATGGAAGCGAAACACTCTGGCAAGCAAGCCGTTGTAGAGGCCGCCTTCCGAGGCGGGCGCCTTTTCTTCGTCGTAACGATCTTCGTAGCCCAAGAAGCTGCCCCGGAATCATCGACAGCCTGCCTCTGTGATGGTCAGTAGCTCTCGGTTTTCGTAAAAAAGAGAGTGGTTTTTCTCCATCTGGACTAATTCGCCGTAGTACGTCAATATCGGGGTCCGCAGCACGGACCTCACTGGTGATCCATGAATGACGCCGCCAGACTCAACCACATTGATCGCGAACAGGAAGCGTTGGAAGTCGACGCCGCCGCCACCGAGCGTCTCGACCGCTGGCTGGCCATGCTCATTGGCCGTGGTGCCAGCGACCTGCTGCTCGTCGCAGGCGCGCCACCCTGCATGCGGGTGCACGGTGAAGTTCGCAAAATCGAACCGGGCATCCTCGATGGCCCGGAAATCGAAGCGGCCATTCTTCCCGCGCTTCCGCGCCACGCGCTGATCCTCTATCGCGAAACCTACATTTCCGACGCGTCCTATCGCATCGTAGGTCTCGGGCGTTTTCGCATTAATCTTCACCGCGAGCAAGGCCGCGCTGCCGCCACCATTCGCGTCCTCCCTGCCCGCGTGCCTTCGCTCAGGGAGCTAAGCCTTCCTCCGTCGGTCGAATCCCTGGCCCACCTGCAGCGCGGCCTGGTGCTCATCGGCGGTCCCGCAGGCTCCGGTAAGTCCACGACCATGGCCGCCCTGATCGACGACATCAATCGCCGCGAAGCGCGCCACATCGTCATCATCGAAGATCCCATCGAGTACGAGCATCAGCACGTGCGCAGCATTGTCGAGCAAGTGGAAATCGGCATCGATGCGCCTGATTTTCCCACCGCCCTTCGCGGTGCGCTCCGTCAGGCGCCCGACATCATCGTCGTCGGCGAAATGCGCGACACCGAAACTATGCGCATCGCCGTCGCCGCCGCGGAAACCGGCCATCTCGTTCTTAGCACCATCCACACCACCGACGTGGCCTCCACGGTGGCGCGCATCGCCGATTCGTTTCCCATCGAGCGCCAAAATTCCATACGCCAGGAACTGGCCATGGCTCTAGCCGCCGTCCACACCCAAATCCTGCTCCCCAAGAGGGGAGGCGGCCGCGTTCCCGCCGCGGAACTTCTCCTGATCGGCTACGGCGCGCGCCACCACATCCGGCGCAACGCGCTGCAACACCTCCATCAGGAGATCGCCATCACCAAAAAGAAGGGTTCTTTCAGCCTGGAGGATTCGCTGGTTACGCTGGTCCGCAACGGGCACATCGATCGAGAGGACGCGCTGCTCTGCGCCATTCATCCCGACGATCTCGACATCCTGTTGAAGCCCTCCTCCTCCTCCGCCCACGCATGAAGTCCCACGCGTAAGGTATTGTTCGAAAGAGTTGTCCGTCAGCGCGAGCAAGCCGAAAATAAGCATGGACAACCAAGGCTCTCGATTCGTAAGCCGCAAAAAGACGTTCCTCGAACTCGAATCAACGTCAAGTCAGGGCTGAACCTGCGCGCCTCGCCGCTCCGCGGTCACGTTCACGATGCTGGTCATGCTTCCACGGCGCTTCCGCAGGCCGGCGGCACCGCCACGCTCCACGCACTTTGACAGGTCTGTCGAAATGGGATTCTCCGCCAGCAACTGGACGAACTCCTGCAAATAGGCCGGCGCCTGTTTATCCCGCAACTGTGCCGCCGACCACGTACGGCTAAACCCGTTTGCCGTCAGTGGGAGCCCCACGACCACGCCCGACGCCAGCTGCGGCGCCGCCGCCCACCGCGCGGACGTCGCCACTCCCAACCCGCCCCGCACCATTTCAATGATCGCTTCGGTCAACATCACTTCCTGAATTCGCCGCGGCACAATCCCTGCCGGAGTAAGGAACTCGTTCAGCAACGTACTGTCGCTCTTCGGCGGATACAGAAAAAGCGTCTCGTCGGCAAAATCCTGCGGTTCCGCGTACAGTTTTCCCGCCATGCGATGTTCGGGCGAAACCAGGACCACCATCTCGTCTTCAAACAGGGGCGTGTACCGGATCTTGCGGTTGCGAATCGGATCGCAGACGATCGCGAGGTCGAGTTTCCCCTCCAGCAGCGCCTCGAATGGATTGTCGGTGGCCTCCACGATCAGCTCGAACTCCACCCCCGGAAATTTGCGCTGAAACATTTTCAATCGTGGCGGGAGCCAGTGATACACCGTGTAACACTCCGTCGATAGCCGGATCAACCCGCGATCCACGCCGTTGCTGCACGCGTTGCCGTGGTGAATTTCCTTTTCCGCGCGCTCCAATTCCTCCAAAACGGCCCGTGCCGACTGCAGCAACCGCTCTCCCGCCGCTGTCGGAGTCATCTTGCCCTTCTGCCGCTCGAACAGCCGCGCCCCCAATTGCTCTTCCGCGTCCCGCAATTGATGGCTCAACGCCGACTGCGTCAAATGCAGCCGGTTGCCCGCACGCGTGACACTTCCGGTTTCCGCAATTGCCGCGACCAGTTTCAGGTGCCGTATTTCAAGGTTCATGTTGGTCTCCCCTCGCGTCAATCCGCATGAACGCAGCTCATCTCCACGATGAAATCAATCCATTTGCTACTGCTGTTTGCGGACCATACGCTGAACTCGCTGTAGAGGACTACCGGCTCCGGTCGATGCTCGCTCCAGGAAGAGATGGCAGCGGCCGGGGTCGCCCAAAAGATCGCCCGCGGCCAAGGCCCAAACGGTGTGGGCCCCACCGCCAACGGATGATTCATTTGAGCACACTTCACCCACGCTCGGAAAGAATCGCAACCGCGCGGCCGCCCGCCATTTTGGCAGCCGCGCCAGGCCGCCGCATACCCACGCGCCACGCCGCCCGAACATCCACTCCGCCGCGCCACCGTCTTCGCTATCTCGTGCTCCTGCTGTTTCTGCTGACCCCGCTACCCAATCGCGCCCGCTCCAGCACTCTACGAATTCCGTTCCGCACCGCGCAGTCGATGATCATCGTGCAAGCCAAGATAAACGGCACCCCGGTCACCCTCCTGCTCGACACCGGCGCCACCCGCACCATCGTCAGCGCTGACATCTACGGGAAAGTCCCGTTCCGCCTGCGTACCATCGAGCGCAACGCCAGAGGTCCCGGAATCTTTGGCGACAGCCTGATATTGCCCGTCAACCTCGAGCTAGCCAATCACATGTGGGCGGGCGAGCGCGTCGCCATCATGAACCTCGATGGCCTAAGCCAGGTCCTCGGCATCCACTTCGATGGCCTGCTAGGCCAGGACGTCCTCCGCGAATTCCACTCCGTCCGCATCGACTACCGCGCCCACACCATCGAACTAGAAAACTAGCGGGCTCGCGCACCTCCGCGTTCTCCAACTGTAGGGGTCTATGTAGGGGCTGCGCTTAAGCGCGTCCCAGCGAGCGCCCCGCGAGCCGGCCCGCCTTCCACGCCCGCCGCCAAACAACTTGTTCTCCGAACCACCGTTGCCGATAATCTCCCGCAACGTGCCATTCCCCCTTCCCATCGCAACACGCAATCGAAAAGGGAAAATGACCCTGGCAAGAAACGCCGCCACCGCTCTTTCATGCGCATTCCTCGCAATCGTGCCCGTCCTCTGGCAGGACCAACCCATCGCCCAATCCGCGTCAAAACCAGGGGCAAAACCAGTCCAATCCCCGTTCACCAATCTGAAACCAATCGCCACATTCGATCTGGGCGGCGATCCCGATTGGCTCGCTTTCTCCGATGACGCCGTCTGGGTAACCAATGACAAACTCAAAGCCGTCCAGCGCATCGACCCGCGCTCAAACAAAGTCGTAGCGAAGGTCGAATTTCCCTCCGAACCGTGCTCAGGCTTGGCCTTCGCATTCGGCACGCTGTGGGTTCCGCTCTGTGGCGATCCGAAATCGCTAGCCCGCGTCGATCCCGCCACCAACAAAATCAACGCCACGCTCCCCGTAGGCCCCGCAGACAGCGAAGGCGGCATCACCGCCAGCGAGGATTCCGTCTGGCTCATCTCCGACGAAAACGGCACGCTCCTGCGCATCGATCCCACAACAAACACCGTGCGCGCCAAAATCGCGATCCCGCCCGGCTCCTTCAACCCGCTCTACAGCCATGGCACCGTCTGGGTCACCGGAAACAAATCCAGCGGCCTGACCCCAGTAGACGCAAAAACAAGCCAAGTCGGACCGTCGATTCCAGTAGGTCCCAACCCGCGCTTTCTGACATCAGGCGCCGGCTCCATCTGGACCCTGAACCAGGGCGACGGCAGCATCACCCGCGTAGACGCCAAAACCCGCCGTGTAATCGCCACAATCCAAGCCGGCATCCCAGGCCACGGCGGCGAAATCACCTTCAGCGCAAACTCCGTCTGGGCCACGGTAATCGACATCCCGCTAACCCAAATCTCGCCCACCTCCAACACGGTAGTCCGCCAATACGCCGGCCCTGGCGGCGACTCCGTCCGCTACAGTTTTTCCTCGCTGTGGCTAACCAACCTCCGCGGAGGCCAACTCTGGCGCATTCCCCCTCCGCAAGATCAGCGGTGAAACAACGGACGGCTTCCAAGCCACGAAAAGATTCCAGTAACACAGGCTTCAGCCTGTGTTCCGACGGAAGGAGCGCGATTTGCTATCCGGGGGAGGGCACTTCAGCCGTGCCGAAAGGCCGCCCAAGAACGTCGGGTTTTAGCCCCTGAAGAAAGGCGGGTAGCTCAGGTAAGTAGGCTTCTCCTCGCTCACAGTCGAACTGACGCGGAGGGTGCCCCAGGTTCAGTTTTTTTGAACTTGGGTCTTGCGGTTGTCCTTCCCTCCCTCGTCGACACCCATCCAAATCGACCAGCTCCAGCGGGGGGTGGGTGGCCGGGTAAGTAGGCTTCTCCTCGCTCACAGTCGAACTGACGCGGAGGGTGCCCCAGGTTCGGTTTTTGAACCTGGGTCTTGCGTTTGCCCTTTTTTTCCCCAGTTCGAGCGTGGCGCTCATGTCCTGACGCTCCCGTCCCGAATTGGTTCTCGACAAGATATTACCACACTGTTATCATAACCAATGTTATCTAATATATTAATTCGAACAACGGCCCCACTCCTCGACCCTCCTGAAGTTCCGCAGCCAAACGTCATTCCGACCGTAACCCGTTTAGAATCCGCACTTCCGAAAAATACCCGCGTAACTCCTTTGCAATCGGCACTTCCAAATTCATTGGACTTAAAGTCCTTTAGAATCCGCACTTGCAAAAAAGCAGGGGGGAGGGGGTCAAGTGTTAACCAACTTTGCCGACACTCAGCTCTCGCAGTATGCCGAACTTCGTCCGTCTGCACCTCGCTACAGCCACGCCCTGGTCCACCTCAGGTTGCCGCGCCTATCACCGAGTGCCATAATCCTAGTTTCGACTGCACCTCGCGGCTGCGGACTCCAGTTTGCCCAGAGTTCTGGCGACGGGCCACCAGTCACGAATCACCAGTTCACCCTGAGCGTCGGCGAAGGGTCACCGTTTTTTCTGGGGGTAGCTAACAATGGCAATGCGCGATAGCTGGATTGAAGAGCGGCTCGCCCGCGAGGACGGCAAGGTACTCGCCCGCGAGGGCGGCAAGCTAAACGGTGAGCAAGTTACCGCCAACGGAAATCGGAACATGTCGCAGATGCACCTCGCCCGGAACGGCGTCATCACCGAAGAGATGCACTACGTCGCCAAGCGCGAAAAGCTCGATCCGGAGCTGATTCGCAGCGAGATCGCGCGCGGCCGCTGCATCATTCCTGCCAACATCCATCACCGGAATCTCGAGCCCATGGCCATCGGCATCGCCACCGGCTGCAAAATCAACGCGAACATCGGCAATTCCGCCACAAGTTCCAACATCGACGAAGAGTTGAAGAAACTGCATCACGCTGTGCACTACGGCGCCGACACCGTCATGGACTTGAGCACCGGCGGTGACATCCCCACCATCCGCAAAGCCATCATCAACGCTTCGCCTGTGCCCGTTGGCACCGTCCCGGTCTATGAAGCGATTTCGCGTGTGCGCCGCCCCGAAGATCTCACTTTCGACCTGATGCTCGAAGTCATCGAAGAGCAAGCCGAGCAGGGCGTCGACTACATGACCATTCACGCCGGTGTCTTGCGCGAACATGTTCCTCTCGTTCGCAAGCGCATTACCGGCATCGTCAGCCGCGGTGGCTCGCTGATGGCCCACTGGATGGAGCATCACAAGAAGCAGAACTTCCTCTACGAAAACATCGAGAAGATCTGCAAAGTCTTCAAGAAGCACGACGTGAGTTTTTCATTTGGCGACGGCTTGCGTCCCGGCTGCATCGCCGACGCCAGCGACGAGGCGCAATTCGCCGAATTAAAGGTCCTCGGCGAGCTCACCAAGAAGGCTTGGGAGCACGACGTCCAGGTGATGATCGAAGGTCCCGGCCACATTCCGCTCGACAAGATTAAAGAACAGGTCGACAAGGAAATGGAGTGGTGCCACGAAGCCCCTTTCTACACGCTAGGGCCGCTGGTGATCGACATCGCCCCCGGCTACGACCACATCACCAGCGCCATCGGCGCGGCCATGATCGGCTGGCACGGTGCGTCCATGCTCTGCTACGTCACGCCCAAGGAGCACCTGGGCCTGCCGAATCCGGAAGACGTAAAGCAGGGCGTGATCGCCTACAAAATCGCCGCCCACGCCGCCGACGTCGCCCGCCACCGTCCCGGTGCCCGCGATCGCGACGACGCCCTCAGCTACGCCCGCTTCCTGTTCGACTGGAACAAGCAATTCGAGCTCTCGCTCGATCCCGCTACCGCCAAAGCCATGCACGATGAAAACTTGCCCGACGACTTCTACAAGGAAGCCAAGTTCTGCTCCATGTGTGGCCCCAAATTCTGCTCCATGAACATCACCCAACTCGCCGACGCCGAAGGCGGCCACGACCAGTCCGAGCGCAAACAGAAATTCGTCGAACTGCTCGCGAAAGTGCAAGGCGCTGGCGCCTAAGACGACGCAACGGAATATGCGCGGGAGGCCAGTCGCCAACCCCAAGGGGCAAGATCGATCGTTGATTTACTTTTTAGCTAAGTAGCCTAATCGGGTGGCATTCTTTTCTTCTGCAGCCCTGCTAGGATTGTCGCACTCCTTCCTGAATTAGATTCAGGCCGGCGCGGGCACACATGGCTAAAGCTGCGGCAACCTACCAGATACTGGTAGTGGACGATTCTCCTGTTTCTCGCAAACTGGTCGAGCAAGCGCTCGAAGCCGCCGATTACTCTTTGCTGTTTGCGCAGAGCGGCCGGGAGGCGCTGGACCTGTTTCGGCGGCATTCCCCCTCGATCGTGGTCACCGACTGGATGATGCCGGACTTTTCCGGCTTGGAACTTTGCGAGCGCATTCGCGGGGACGCGCAGCGCGAGTACACCTACGTCATCATGCTCAGCGCCAAAGCCGAAAAGGATCATGTAGTGAAAGGGCTGGCCGCCGGCGCGGACGACTATTTGACCAAGCCGTTCGATCCCGGCGAGTTGCTGGCACGCGTAGGCGTGGGCTGCCGCACGGTGGAACTGCACCGTGAGATCGATGCGAAAAATCGGCTGCTGGAAGAGATCGCGCACACCGATTCGCTCACCGGCTTACCGAACCGCCGCGCCATCGAGGATTGGGCCGCTCGGCAGCTTCGCGGAGCGGCCCGGCATGGATTTCCTCTGTGGGTTGTGTTGGCCGATCTGGATTCCTTCAAGAAAATCAACGACAACTACGGCCACGATGCTGGCGACACGGCGTTGCGAAGGTTCTCCGAAATTTTGAAGGGGAACACGCGGGCTTCGGATATTTGCGGGCGCATGGGCGGTGACGAATTTCTCCTGGTGATCACCCACGTCGCCAGCGAATACATCCAATCGACGATCAACCGCATGCGCGAAGAGTGGGCCGGTTGCGAATTCGAGTTTCGCGGCAACGCCGTGTCGCTGACGGCGAGTTTCGGGATCGCGGGCTTTTGTGGCACCGATGCGCCCGCATTTCAGACGCTGGTGCAGCAGGCCGACAAGGCCCTGTATGCGGCGAAGCGCTCCCGTGGGAACCATGTCATCATGGCCACGGAAGAGAACTGCGGCCAATAGGTCCGCAGAGTCGCCCACGGAAGCTCGGCGGCGCAGCGCTTGGGATCTCATGGCAGAGCACTCCTCAAAAATGGCCTTGATTGGGGCTGGGCCCGTCGGCCTGGGCATGGCCAAGGCTTTACTTGCACACGACATATCTTACGAACAATTGGAAGCCGACCGCGATTTGGGCGGTAATTGGTTGCACGGCGTCTACGAAACCGTGCACATCGTTTCTTCACGCAAGACTACGGAATATGCCGACTATCCCATGCCGGCAGACTATCCGGATTTCCCGAGCAGGCAGCAGATGCTCGATTATTTGCGCGACTACGCGGAAAAATTTCAACTTCGCGAGCGAATCCAGTTCAACACAAAAGTCGTGATGGCGCAGCCGCTCGCGGACGGACGCTGGGAATTAGAACTGGAGAGCGGTGAGAAGCGAACTTACAAAGGCTTGATCGTTTGCAATGGGCATCACTGGGACCGCCGATTCCCGAAATATCCGGGAACCTTTGAAGGCGAGCTCATGCATTCGAAAGATTACCGCAGCCCGGAACAGTTGAAAGGGAAGCGGGTGCTGGTCGTCGGCGGAGGGAATTCCGGATGCGATGTTGCCGCGGAGGCGGCGCGCGTCGGCGCGGGGGCGTGCATCAGCCTGCGCCGCGGCTACTGGTTTTTGCCGAAAACTCTGATGGGAATTCCCACGGCGGAGTTCATGACGCCATGGCTTCCGGTTTGGGCGCAGCGGATTTTCCTGCGCGTGGTGTTGCGCATTGTCATCGGCAAACTCTCCGACTATGGTTTGCCGGAACCCGACCACCGAATTTTCGAGGCGCACCCGACCATCAACAGCGAACTGCTTTATTACGTGAAGCAGGGCCGAATTCGTCCGCGGCCGGACATCGCGCGCTTTGAAGGCAAGACGGTGCACTTTGTGGACGGAACGCGCGAAGAGTTCGACACGGTGGTTTGTGCGACTGGCTTTCACGTGAGCTTTCCGTTTCTTCCGCCGGGGCTGGTGCCGGTAAAAGGAAGCGTCGCGCAACTCTATGGAGGCTGCGTTCTGCCGGAGTACAAAAACCTCTATATCATCGGGACTTCGCAACTACGCTACGGATTCGGGCCGGTGGTTACTCCGGGCATGGAGCTGATGGCCGGTATGATGCTCGCGCAAGACAAGATGGAATTGCCGATCGGTCTGGTGCTGAAGGAATCGGGCGTGCAACTACCAAGGACGCATCTGGTCGATCCGCACGCGGCTCTGCGAAACATTCGCCGGGGAAGGCGGATGCTCCCGCTGCTGATTTGGAAAGAGAAGCGCCTGCGAAAGAAATTCGCGGGAGAATCTGTTGAGCAAGTTCGGGTCCCGCCTGTGGTTGACCGGCAGATTCCGGTATTTTGATGGAACGCAATTTCTGAGGAGTCCTACTTCAGGCCCTCGACGATATACAGGTCTGACATGATCCGCATGTAGGAATGTGCGTAGGCCTTCAAGTCGCGGGAAAAAATCGGAGGCGCGGACTCAATCAGGCCGGTGGGATCGAGCGAGGAAAAGGCCTTCAGGAATTTGCGCTGCCCGGTGGCTAAGTCGACCACAAAGACGTGACCCGAAGTTTCCGATTTCGCCAGCAGAACGCTTTTACCATCGGAAGTCCACTGTATGGGCTCCTCGCCCTCCAGGGCGCCCAAAATCGGAGAAGGCGCGCCACTGGCGACGTCATAAACGGCCGCCTTGCCCTGCGGATCAACGGCAACGACGCGCTTGCCGTCTGGCGAGATGGCACCGCGACGACGGGCCCGCGTGCCTTCCGGGCTGATGGGTCTCGGAGTGCCGCCCTCCAGATGCTGGACCCCGAGGCGAAGTCCGTGACCACCGGCGACACTGCCAAGTTCCAAAATGTGGCGCGCGTCCGGAAAGAAGTAGGCGACATTGACCTGTACTTCGCCGGTAGAGATGGTCTGGGATTCGCCGGCGCCCGTCGGGATTTCCACCAGGCTGCGGCGGTTACCGGCTTTGGGAACCATGGCGAGAACCCATTTTCCGTCGGGAGATAAAGATGGCGCCAATCCATCTCCGAGACGCACAGCGGGAGAGCCGTCCATGCGGCGCACGTACATGGCTCCGGTTTCGCCTCCGGCCTCGCCGGTTTCGTCGAAGGAAACGAGTGTGCCGTCATCGCTCAAATCTCTGGGAACGGTCCAATCGTCCCAACTGAGATCGCTCTCCTTTGCAGAGCCGGGAGCCAAGGCGATTAGTCCGGAACGATCGTCGTCGCGAGAGAAGAGCACTTTGCCGTCCTTGGCGAGATCTTGAACGGTGAGCTCACCGGTGCCGAGGTAAACGAGACGGTCCCTGCCGGTTAGACTGGCGGCGCGCAACTCGCGGTTAGCCCCGGTGGTCGTGCCGGTGAACCAAACTTCCTTGCCATCGGGGTGCCAGGTCAGACCCTGCGCGCTGGAATATAGGCCGCTGATGGTCTTTTTGGCGCCCGAGCTGTCGACAATCATCACGGCGCCGCCATCATCGCCGATGTACGGATGATCGATGAAGGCGACGAGACGACCGTCGGGCGAGACACGCGCGTGACTGATCCAGCCCGGCGTTTCGTAGAGCACTTTTCCCAAGGGATATTCGAGGCGTATTTTTCCGGCGACACGGCGCACGATCGCCAGGCTCGCGGCGTCGGGAGACCAGTCGGCATATTCGACGTTGTCGACGATGTCCCTGGGAGCGCCACCGCCGCGAGGCGCGCGCGCCAGCATCCCGGCATATTCGAAGCCGCTCAGGATCCGGTGGGTTGTGCCGACCGCGAGTTCTCCGGACGGGCCTACGACAAAGAGATCGACCAGCGATGATTCCATGGGCCGTGATTCGGTGCTGCCGGGTTGTGCTGCAAATACGGCAGGCGGTTTGCCATCCCAGGAGGCGCTGTAAATCACGTTACCGTCGGGGGTGAAACGCGCGTTCCAGATATTTCCGCGGCAAAAGGTGATGCGGTGGAGCACCGGCTGAGATTCCTTGGGCGCGGGGCGAAGCCACGCGCCGAGAACGAGACAGGCCGCGGCCAAGGCGAGTGCGCTAATTGCGGGACGAATCCACCGGTTTCCCGATCGCGCGGGGAGCACGGCGGACGTGGTGGAAATTCCGGAGAGGGACTCCAGATCGAAAGCGATGTCGTGGGCGGACTGAAAGCGCTGGCCGGGCTGCTTTTCCAGACAGTGGCGCCCGCATGGTTTCGGCGCCGGTAGAGCGCTTGAAGGCGCGCTTGCCGGACAGCATTTCGTAAAGAATGCTGCCGAAACTGAAAATGTCGGAGCGATGGTCGGCGGTCTCGCCGCGGATCTGCTCGGGCGACATGTAGCCAACGGTGCCCAGAATCTGGCCGGCGCTGGTTTCCGCAGAGGTAACGCCGTCAATGGTGTCGGCGAGGGGCTGCGGCCGGCGCAACTTGGCCAAGCCGAAATCGAGAATCTTGAGCTGCCCACCGCGGGTGACGAAAACATTTTCCGGCTTTAAGTCACGATGAACGATGCCCTGGTCGTGAGCGGCGGCCAGACCGTTGGCCAAGAGAACCGCGAGTTCGATGGCTTTGCGCGGCGGCAGCCCCGAGGCAGGAATGCACTCGCGCAAAGTCTCCCCTTCCAGAAGTTCAGAGACGATGTAGTGAACGGCGTCAGTGGCACCGACGTCGTAAACGGAGACAATGTTGGGATGGTTCAGGGCGGCGACGGCCTGCGCTTCTTGTTCGAAACGGCGCAGGCGTTCGGGATCATTGGTGAACGACGCGGGAAGAACTTTCAGAGCGACATCGCGTAAGAGGCGGGTGTCGCGGGCACGGTAGACTTCTCCCATGCCGCCGGAACCGATGAGGGCAACAATTTTGTATGGACCGAATTGCGTTTCTGCTGGAAAAGGCATTTGATTTGTGCGGGGATTATAGCGTGATCGAGGGGATTTTGGTGGCAGTGGAAGAACTTACCAAAGGGAGTCACGAAAGGTCGTCGAGCTGATCCGCGGTGGCTGAGTTCCGGCGGCTGGGTAGGCGCGGTAAGTGCGGCTTGAGATGGAAGGTGACCGATGGCTTTTGTGGGTGATGGCGTAGCCGTCGTGACGGGCGCGGGCTCCGGCATTGGGCGGGCTCTGGCGCAGCGGCTTGCGGCTGCGGGATCGGGCGTCGCGTTGGCGGACGTGGATGAAGCGGGATTGATGGAGACGGCCGCCTCGATATCGGGTAAGCGGGCCGATGCCACCACGCATGTCGTTGACGTGTCGGACGAAATGGCGGTCAAGGCATTTGCGGACGATGTGGTGGCGCGCCACGGGCGAGTGACGCTGCTGATCAACAATGCGGGGGTGTCGCTGCACGGGAACTTTGACGAAATATCAATCGATGATATCCGTTGGTTGATGGGGATTAATTTCTGGGGCGTGGTGTACGCGGTGAAGTATTTTCTGCCGACTTTGAAGCAGCAAAAGCGGGCGCACATCGCGAATCTGTCGAGCGTCTTTGGGCTTGTGGGGCCGGCGGGGCAGACCGCCTATGCCGCGAGCAAGTTCGCCGTTCGCGGATTTACCGAAGCGCTGCGGCACGAGTTGGAGGGGACCTCGGTGGGCGTGTCTTGCGTGCATCCCGCGGGTGTGCGGACTTCTATTGCGAGAAAGGGAAGAATAGGAGCAGGAGCGCCAGCGGGAAAGCGCGAAGAGGCCGCGGCGAAGTTTGATCTAGTCGCAAAAAGTTCACCTGACCAAGCTGCCGAGCGGATTCTGCGGGGAGTGGAACGCCGAGAGCCGCGAATCTTAATCGGCGCGGACGCGGCGAAAATCGACGTGCTACAGCGATTGCGGCCAGGGACGTACTGGAAGGCTTTGGCGCGACGGTACAATCGGAGCTAGCGTATACTTCCGTGGCCCTGGGTCGCGGGCGGGAGGCATTTATGGCTAAAGTCACCGGGCTGGGCGGTTCATTTCTACGCGTCGCCGATCCAAAGGCTCTCTACGCGTGGTACGAGGAGCATCTTGGGATCAGCGGCGCCGAGGGATCTTTCGTGTTTCCGCGCGAGACACAACGCGCTTCCATCGCGGTGGCCTTCTTTCCGAAGACCTCGAAGTACTTTCCGGTTTCGCAGCCCGCGATGCTGAATTTTCAGGTGGATGATCTGGATGGCGTGCTCGACAAGTTGAAGGCGGCGGGAGTGGAAGTCGATCCGAAACGCGAGGACTACGACTACGGGCGATTCGGCTGGTTTATCGATCCGGAGGGAAATCGGGTCGAGCTCTGGCAGCCGGCTGAGTAAACAAAGACCGAGGTTCAAACCGCGAACCTGGGGCACCCAACACTTCGACTCCAACCTAGCGCTGGAGAACTACTGGTATCTGAGTGCAACCAGCGGATCGACGCGGGAGGCGCGGCGTGCGGGGATCCAGCAGGCTACCACGCCGGTTGCCAATAGCAGGGCTACTGCGGCTGCCAGCGTGACTGGGTCGCTTGCCGAGACTCCCCATAGTTGGGCTGCGATCAATTTGCTCAACGCCAGGCTGGCGGTCAGGCCGATCACCACACCTACAACAACCAGGCGCAGGCCGTTCTTGATCACCAGGCCGAGGACATCGGCGCCTTCGGCGCCTAAGGCCATGCGGATGCCGATTTCGTGGGTACGGCGGGCGGTGGTGTAGGCAAGGACGCTGTAGACGCCGATGGTTACGAGGACAAGACCCACGGAGCCGAAGATGGCCATCATCAGGAAAGAGAAGCGGGGGCCGGCGTACATGCGATCGCTGATGAATTGTTCGAGGGTGGCGCTGTAGGCTAACGCTACGCCGGAGTCGGTGGCCCATACTTCGTGTTGGACGGAAGTGAGTAGCATTAGGGGATTTTGCGCGGTACGGACCAGGATGCCGCGGGCGCTTGATGCGGTTACGGTGTAGGGCGCCCACACTTCGGGCTCGATGGGATCTTGCAGACCGTGATTTTTGCCGTCGGTTACGACACCAATGATTTCGAACCAGGCGCTACGCACCGGGTCGGGGAAGCTCTCCATTTCTAGTAAGTGCACGCGCTGACCTATAGGATTTTCGCCGGGGAGATACTTGCGGACAAAGGTTTGGTTCACTATGGCTAGCTTGCGGGCGTCGTTGACTTCGGCTGGGGTGAAGGGGCGGCCGCTTTGGAATTCCGTGCGAAGGACGGAGAAATACGAGTCGCCACAAAGTTCGAGCAGCGCGTTCCACTTGTCGGGGTGAGACTTGCCTGGGATTTCGATGTCGCTGGATAAAGTGTATGGCGGGATGGTGGTGATGGGGCTGACGGCCACTACGCCGGGCAGCGCTTTCAGGCGGTCTTCGAGGGGGCGGAAGAATCCAGCGACTTGGGTGACGGTTTTGTAGCGTTCCTGGGGCAGGGGAGTGAGCACGGCGAGCGTGTGGTCGGAACGGAAGCCGAGATTTTCACCGCGGAGAGCGACGAAGCTGCGCATCAGCAGGCCGGCGCCGACGAGCAGAGCCAAGGAGAGCGCGACTTCGAAAACGACGACAGCATCGCGCAGGCGGCCCTGGCGCGCGCCGCCACTAACGCCTTTGCCGGAGTCGCGCAGCGGATCGTTGAGATCGCGGCGAGAGGCCTGCAGGGCGGGAACCAAGCCGAATAGTAACGCGGTGAACGCTGCGATGACTAAGGTGAAGGCGAGGACCGGAGCGTTCAGGCGGATGATGGATTCGGCTGGAATGATGTCTTGCGGCAGCGCCGCGACGATCGATTGCAAGCTGCCCCAGGCGATCAGCGTGCCGAGCGCGGCACCACCAATGGCAAGAAGTAGACTTTCCAGCAGGAGCTGGCGGACGAGGCGTGAGCGGCTGGCGCCCAGCACGGCGCGCAGGGCGAATTCTTTTTCGCGGCCGGTGGCGCGCCCGAGCATGAGGTTGGCGACATTGCCGCAGGCAATCAGCAGGAGCAAGGCGACGCCAGCCAGTGCGGTCAACAGAGTGGACTGGAAGCGGCCGGTAACGTTGTCGGTGAGGGAGCGAACCTGCACTGTGAAGTGCGTAGGATAGTCGTCCGGGGAAATCTTGGCTTCGCGGCTGGCGATGATGGAGAGATCGGCTTCGGCTTGCTTTATGGCGACGCCGGGTTTTAGATGTCCGAGGAAGAACCAGGATTTCGAATAGCCTGCGGAGGTTGATGCGCCGGGCTTGGGTGTCGTCGGGAACATGACGTCGGCGTCGTACCAGCCGAAGCGTGGGGGCATGATGCCGATCAGAGTGCGCGGCACGCCGTTCAAGACGAAGGTTTTGTTCACGACGTTAGGATCCGCGTTGAATTGCTTGACCCAGGCTTTGTAGCGCATCACGAAAACGGGTGGCGCGCCGGGTGCGTAGTCGGCGGGTTGCGCGATGCGGCCGTAAAGGGCGGGCATGCCGAAGAATTCGAAGGTGCCGGGGGTGACGTCGGCGCCGTAGAGACGCTCGGTGCCTTCGCCGCGCTTGTAGAGGACTTCGACCTCGGAGGCGGCGGTGACGCGGTCAAAGACGTGATTTTGTGTGGAGTAATCGAGAAATTCAGAGGAAGAGTAACCTGCGCGGCCGCCGGGCTCGCTGTTCTGCGTGTTATGGATCGACATGTACATCAGCCGGCTGGAATCCGGGTAGGGAAACGGCGCGATCAGGACATTTTCGATTACGCTGAAGATCGCAGTGGAGGCTCCGATGCCCAAGGCCAGGGTGACGATCGCGACGGTTGCAAAGGCGCGGCTCTTCCTGAGTGTGCGGATGGCATAACGCAGGTCTTGTGGGAGCATTTCCATGGCCGGGCCTCCGAACAGTTTACGTTGCGCGCCAGAAACGCCCTCGCGCAGGACGACGAATAACAAGACGAATGAGTGGAACAAATGTTTCTCTCTGGCCTTGGGAGCTGCCGCGGGGTGTGCACGATGGTGTAGGGTCCGGTGCTATACTCCGCCGGGCGACTGGCTCGGGGGTCGTGGGGAATTTGACGTATCAGAAGATCGAAATCGGACCTATCCGTGCAGAACGAAGGCGGGCGGCGAAAGCTCGATTTGGAGTCTTAGCGTTTTACGGAGGATGGACGAATGGCGTTTGTGCGGGCGGTTGGAGTCGCAGAGATACCTGCGGGGACGATCCGGGAAGTGGACGTGGCGGGGAAGGCCATTGCGGTGGCGAATGTTGGGGGGGAGTTCCACGCCATAGACAACACATGTTTGCACCGAGGCGGGCCACTGGGTGATGGTCCGTTGGAGGGAAAGATTGTGACCTGTCCGTGGCATGGGTGGCAGTACGATGTCACGACAGGGAAGATCCTGCAGAACCCGTCGGTCGGCGTGGCTTGCTATGCGGTGGAGGTGCGGGGCGCGGAAGTGTTCGTCGATCTGGGTTGACGTTGCGTAAGTAGCTGATCGTAGGCACGTTATCGTATGCCATGAGCCTGGGGAAGGGTGCGGGGCGAGAAAAGTCCAAATTTTGGATGGTCTTTCGGGCTAACCCTCACATTTTGTTTCGCTTTTCCGCTGGCGACGTGTATAGTCCCGTCTCGAATATTCGATGGCGCTTCCGACTTCGCACCGACACTACTGGATCTTCAGTGCCGACCCGCACCACTACCATTGGGACACGCTGTTCGTAAAGGGTAAGGAAATGTGGCACGGGGCGGCCGGCAAGGCCGACGCTATCCGCGCGCTCAAGCAGGTGCGCAAGGGTGACCGGGTGCTCTGTTATCACTCGGCTCCGGAGAGGTCGTTGTACTCGATTGCGGAAGTGACGCGCGACCCTTATCCCGATCCACATGACCACAAGGGGAAAAACCTGGTGGCGGATTTGCGGGCATTCGACCGTCTGCCGAGACAGGTGCCCCTGGCGGAACTCCGGGCCAATCCCGCGCTCAAGAAAGTGAAAATGCTTAAGAATGTGCGGTTGCTGATCTCCTCGATTACGGACGTGGAGTACCAGGAGATTTTGCGGATGGCGGGGATTGTGCCGACTCCCGGAATTCCGCTGCCATAGTTCGGGCTGGCCCTCTCGTGCTACCTAGGCCGGCTGCCGAGTTCCAACGTCCGCTAGTGCGTGGATGAGGTTTGCCGGGGCGAATTTACTGGGGTGAGTGATGGGTGTGCTCGGCCGCTCCTGGATTTTGGCTGTTTGTGTTGCTGCGTTCATGACATTCCTTCCGCAGAATCCGCATCGAGATGATTTGCTAGCCAATATTTCCACTGGACAGACCTGTGTGCTGGACCTCAGTTATGCGATCAACGACAAGCTGGTGCCTTGGCCGGGAGATGCGCGCGTGTTTGAGGCGCAGGTGAATGCGACCGTCGAGAAGAATGGATATTTTACGCGCAGCTTCTGGATGCTGGAGCACTACGGGACGCACCTGGATGCGCCAATTCATTTTCCGCCGGGAAAAGTGACCGTCGATAAAATTCCTGCGAACCAATTGTTTGGACCTGCGGTGGTAATGGATGTGCGGGCTGATGCTGTCAAGGATGCGGACTACCTGCTTTCGGTGGCGCGAGTGGAAGAGTGGGAAAAGCGGCACGGGCGGATTTCCGAGGGCGCGATCGTGTTGCTGCGGACGGGTTGGTCGGCGCGATGGCCGGATGCGCAGCGATATCGGAATCAAGATGCGCAGGGGCGGATGCATTTTCCAGGATTTTCGGTGGAAGCGGTGAAGGTGTTGTTGGAACGAAAAGTGAGCGGGCTTGGGTGCGATACGCTCAGCGCGGACTATGGGGCTTCTGCGGATTTTGCTGTGCATCATTTGGCGTTGGGGGCGGGATTGTACCAGCTGGAGAATCTCTCGGATTTGAGTGGCGTGCCGGAGGCGGGGGCGTTTTTGATTGTGGCGCCGATCAAGTTGGAAGGAGGATCCGGTGGGGCGGTGAGGGTGTTTGCGTTAGTAGGAGAAAGCAAAGTAAAGAAGTAATGAGATAAAGAAGCGTAAAGAAGCAAGATGTGAAGAATTTTGGGCGCGGTATGGGCGGCTCGCTTCGCTCGGTGGGGCGCACTGAAGCGCGCCCCTACATTTGAGTCTAAGAGCATGGGTGGGTCTTTTGGGGGTGGGTTCATGAAAGAACTGAGGGCCGACTGGATCGCTGCGGCGATTTTGTGTGCGAGTTTGTTTGCCGCGGGTGCCGCTCGGGGACAACAGGATTATCCGGTTTCTGCGCGCACTCTTAAGAACGGTATGAAGGTGCTGGTGCAAACGGATCACAGCATTCCGAACGTTGCACTATACATTTTTTACCGGATTGGTTCGCGGAACGAGCGGCCGGGGACGACCGGGATTTCACATTTTTTCGAGCATATGATGTTTAACGGAGCGAAGAAATACGGGCCAGGAGATCTCGACAAGGTGATGGAAGCCAATGGGGGCGCGAATAATGCGTACACGACGCGCGATGTGACGGTGTATCAGGATTGGTTTCCGCGGTCGGCGCTGCCTTTGATTTACGACATTGAGTCGGATCGCATTCGGGATTTGTCGTTCGACCCCCAAAAGGTGAAGTCCGAGCGGGAAGTCGTAGCGTCGGAGCGACGGTTGAGCGTGGACAACGAAAACAGCGGAGTGCTGGATGAGCAGTTGTGGGCGACGTCGTACATCGCGCATCCCTACCAGTGGCCCGTGATCGGTTGGATGAGCGATATCGAGCACTGGACGATGGAAGACTTGAGACATCACTTCGAAATGGGGTATTCGCCGAACAACGCGACGATGGTGGTCGTCGGCGACGTTTCAGCGGACGAAATTTTCAAATTGTGCGATACCTACATCGAGCCGATTCCGACGCATGCACCGCCGCCGCCGGTAACGACGGCGGAGCCATCACAGGCTGGCGAACGCCGATTGGTCGTACGCAAGCAGGCAGAGTTGCCCCTGCTGATGCTGGGGTATCACGTGGGGCAGTCGAACAGCCCGGACTTTTATGCGCTGAACATTTTGCGGACGATATTGTTCCAGGGAGAAAGCTCGCGGATGTATCAGCGACTGGTGGACAAAGACCAAATCGCGCTGGATGTGTCATCAGCCTTGGAGCCAGCATTTGATCCGACGATGGTTGAAGTTGTGGCGCAGCCCAAACAAGGGGTGGACCCGCAGGCCTGCGAGAAGGCGATTTATGAAGAACTGGAGCGGGCGGCGAGCACCTTCACCACGGATGTCGAGTTAGAGAAGGCGAAAAATATCCGGCTGGTTGAATTTTACCGGCAAGTGCGGACGATCAATGGGAGAGCGAACACGATAGGCACGTACGAAGTGTTCTTCGGCGATTACAACAAATTGTTCGAGGCGGCGAAGAACTACTCGGCGGTGACAAAAGAGGATGTGCAGCGGGTCGCAAAGAGCTATTTTGGCGCGAACAACCGCACGGTAGCGACGCTGCTGCCGGAAAACAGAGAGAAAGCAAAACAACAATGACGCGCGCGCGGGGGATCCGAAGTTTTCTCGCAGCGGCTGCCATTGTGGTCTTGGCTTGCTCGATAGCACCGGCGCAGACCCTGCATCTGCCGCCGCACGAGAGAATCGTGTTGAAGAATGGGCTGACGGTGCTGCTGCTTGAAAAGCACGGGGTTCCGCTGGTGAATATTTCAGCAATCGTGAAAGTGGGCGCGGGCGGCGATCCAGCGGGACAAGAAGGGCTCGCAACGACGACGGCGGGATTGCTTCGCAAAGGGACGAAGAAGCGGAACGCGCAACAGTTTGCGGCGGACCTGGACTACATTGGCGGCGAATTCGAAGCGGAAGCCGGTCCGGACTTCACGGCTGTCAGTGCGGAGTTTCTAACCAAGGATCTGGCGCGGGGTCTGGATCTTTTCTCGGATGCGTTGCTGCACCCCACGTTTCCGCAAGCGGAAACGGAAAAATTTCTGGCCCAGTCGCTGGACGGGGTGAAGGCGGCGAAGGACGATCCGCAATCGGTGATGATGGCGTACTACTCGGGGTACCTGTATGGAGCTCATCCGTATGGGCATTCCCCAAGCGGCGATGAGGTTTCTCTGAAGCAAATTCAGCGGGAAGCGGTGGTGAAGTTTTACGAGGCGAACTACGCGCCCGGGAACACGGTCGTGGCGGTCGCAGGTGAATTCGATGCAGCGGCGATGAGGGCGAAACTGGAGGAAGCATTAGGCGCGTGGGAGCCGCGGGCAGTGAGGAGCGCGGTCATGCCAGGAGTTTCATCCTCGAAAGGGAAACGCCTGCTGCTGGTGGACAAGCCAGACGCGTCGCAGACGTATTTTGCGATCGGCAATACCGGGGTGGCGGCGAACGATCCTGACCGCGTCGCGATTCGATTGGTGAATACCATTTTTGGCGGAAGATTTACTTCGGAGCTGAATGAGGCGCTTCGTGTGGAGTCCGGATATACGTACGGAGCGCAATCCTTTTTCGATCAACGAAAGCTGCCGGGGCCGTTTGTGATCTTCAGCTTCACCAAGAACGAAACGACCACGCCGGCGATCGACCTGGCATTGCAGGTTCTGGCCAAGCTGCACAAAGACGGGGTGACGCAGGAGCAGTTGAAGTCCGCGAGGAGTTATATCAAGGGGCAGTTCCCGCCGGAGATCGAGACCTCGCGTCAACTGGCGCGAACGATTGCGATGCACGAGTTTTATGGGCTTGGCGACGATGAAGTGAATCAACTGGAAGCGCGGCTGGATGCGGTAACGCCGGAAATTGCGCGGCAAGTGATCCAGAAGCATTTTCCGGCGGAGAATTTGGATTTTGTGCTGATTGGCAAGGCGTCGGCAATTGGACCGGCGGTGCAGAAATACGCTCCGAACCAAGACACGCGGCTGCTCAGCGATCCGGGCTTCTGGCCTGCACCCGCAGCTGCAAAAAAGTGACCCAGTAAATCCCAGGGTCTTTTTGTTCGGCTAATGCGGACTGCGGTGAGAGTTCGTCTCAGATACACGCCACTAGAGCTCACGCGACCTATTTCGGTTTGTTGTCGAGCGTCTTGGAATAGAGCCATGGATAGAGTTTCGGCTCGTCGTAGGCTTTGTCCCAGGAGACGTGTTTAATGCCGGGATATTCGGTGTAGTGGACTTCCGCACCAACCGCTTTCATGGCATCCGCCATGCGTTGCGACTCGGCGACCGGAACGATGTTGTCGTCGGCGCCATGAAAGATCCATACGGGAAGTTTCCCGATTTTCGCTGCGACGTCGGCGTAGGCTATCGGCCCATCAGGCGGAGAAAATTTCGCCAATTCGGGGTGGGTTTTTAGCGTGGCGTCAGGAGGATGAACGCCTCCGCACACAACCACCAGGGCGGCGAACTTGTCCGGATATTTTGCAGCCAGGTGCCAGCTGCCATAGCCGCCCATGGAGATGCCTGTCAGGTAGGTGCGCTGCGGATCGCCGTGGAATTCTTTCGTGGCGGCTTGCAGGGTGGCCATGGCCATATCGTCCATCGGCGGCTGGATCCACCAGGTATTCTTGCGGCATTGGGGCATCACGACGATGGCGTGGAAATGTCCGCGATCGCTGCGAATGGCGGTGCCGATGCCGACGTCGGTCTGGTCCAAGCCGTCCTCGCCACGCTCGCCCGAGCCGTGAAGAAACAGGATGACCGGCCATTTTTGGTGGGGAGTCCAATCTTCGGGCACGAATACCTGATACTTGTATGTTGTCCCTTGGAGCGTGAGGGTGCGATCAAGGAAGCCGGTATCGCGTTGTTTGCCCAACGCCGGGACGCTGATCATCAGCGATACGAGTAACAGCGCAAGAGTCTTTCCCGACGGAATGAGCACCAATTCCTCCAATCTATAAACTCTAGCATGAGTCCCGCAGGCGAACGCCCGCTGGCGTCTTCTCAACAAGGGTTCGTGCCGACCGAAGAACCATTGTGATAATTTGATGAGGAACGAATCATGCCCGAACTTCCCGAAGTCGAGACAGTCGTTCGAGGGTTGCGCCAATCGATCCTCGGGCGCACGGTGTTGTCCGTGCGGCTTGGGAAAACCGATTTTATCGACGACCCTGTGGCGCTGGAAGAACACCTTCCTGGCCGGCGCATTGAGACCATTGAGCGATTCGGAAAATTCATGTTGTTGCGGTTGTCTGGCGTTGCGAACGCTGACCGCACAGGCCGAAATGGGGACCTGGCACCAGCTTCGCTGCTCGTTCATCTGGGCATGACGGGGCAATTGGCACCGAGTTCCGCCGCACAGCCTGCCAACAAGCACACCCATGTATATTTGACGCTCGATGACGGCAGGGAGCTGCGGTACACGGATCCGCGGCGTTTCGGGCGCATGGCTTACTTAACGGAGGGGCCGCTCGCGGAGGAGTTGAGGGCGTTTGGTGCGGATCCGCTGGAAGTAAATGCGGCGGAATTCGCGGGACGCATTCGCTCGCGTTCCGCGCGGATCAAGGCGCTGCTGCTGGATCAGAGCGTGCTCCGGGGTGTCGGCAATATTTACGCCGACGAGAGCCTGTGGCGCGCCAAGATTCACCCTACGCGGATCGGCAACCGGCTGAGCCCAAAAGAAGCCGAGACGTTGCGCAAGGCGCTCCAGGATATTTTGCAAAAGGCGATCGTGATGCGCGGATCGTCCATTTCCGATTTTCTTGACGCCAACGGCGAGCCGGGAGAATATCAGCGGCGCCACCGAGCCTATGGACGAGAGGGTGAACGCTGCTATCGCTGCCGAACGGTGATCCGGCGTATCATCGTCGCCGGCCGGAGCAGCTATTTTTGCCCGAAGTGCCAACCGGCGCCGCAGCGCCGAAAGTAGCGAAAGTCGTCGCGAAACCGATCACGGACATCCCGCCGTCTAAGGCCGCAGGGAGTGATGCAGCGGGGAGTGAGCGGATCGCGGCCAGGGCGGCGAGAAGTACCCGAGTTCGTAAACATCAATCGGAAAAAGATAAGGGAGAAAGATGAATTCACCTCGGGTCGGTGTGCTCGTGCTGGGTTGCGTCGCTGTGTTGGCAGGTGTGCGCGCGGGATTGGCGGGGCCTTCGCCGGACGAAAAGAGTTCGTTCGCGGCGGCCGATGCGCAGATCATTGGCGAAATCCGCGATCACAGCGAGGTGATGGCCAACCTCGAATATCTCTCCGACAGTATTGGTCAGCGCATGACGGGATCGCCACAACTGAAGCAAGCGAACGATTGGACAAAGGAAAAGTTCGCGCAATACGGTTTGACGAACGTTCACCTGGAGGCGTGGACGATGGCGCGAGCCTGGACGCGAGGATCAGCGCAAGCGCGAATCGTCGCTCCAGCGGAGCACCCTTTGACGATTGCGGCGGCGGCGTGGTCGCCCGGTACGGCGGGAATGGTGCGAGGACCAGTCGTATATTTCAACGCCAAGAAGAAAGAGGACTTTGGCAAATTTCACGGCGCGCTGAAAGGCGCGGTTGTGATTTACCAGGAGCCTGTCAGCCTTTCGCCGCCGAAGCCGGAAGAGCCATACGCGTATTTCCTGCATGCGATGCAAAAGCCTCCCGCCAGAATGGGAGAGACGCCGAACCCCGATCCCTACAACGAATTCCTGCAGGCGGCGAAAGAGCGGACGCAGTTTTTCAAGGATGAAGGCGTGGCCGTCGTGCTGCGCGACGCGAACAAACCGCATGGCTTGTTGAACATGACCGACGTCAGTCTGGAAAGATATGCCCCCGGCGCGATCTCGACGGCATTCATCACCGGTGAGGGCTACCGCATGATTTTTCGATTGCTGAAACATGGGCCGGTGCAGCTTGAGATCGAGATGACGAATGCGTTCGGCGACAAGCCCATGGAGGTCTACAACACGGTCGCGGACCTTCGTGGATCCGAAAAGCCTGATGAGATGGTGATTCTGGGAGCGCATCTCGATTCCTGGGACCTGGGGACAGGATCGACGGACAACGGAACGGGATCGATGGCGGTGCTCGAGGCGGCCCGCGTACTGGCGAAACTCAACCTAAAGCCGAAGCGCACGATTCGATTTGTGTTGTTCAGCGGCGAAGAACAGGGATTGTACGGCTCCGAGGAGTACGTCAAGACTCATCAGAACGAGCTGGAGAAGATATCCGCAGTACTCGTGCATGACACGGGAACCGGGCGGGTGTTGACGCTGGGCTTGCACGACAATTATCAGGACCGCGAACTTGTGGACGAGGTGCTTTCGCCACTTCGAGAATTACGGCTCCTGGAACCCAGCATGTCGCGATCCTACGGCACCGATCACCTCTCCTTCGACGAGGTCGGGGTGCCTGGGTTTTACTGCATTCAGGATTTTGCGGAATACCGGCTGACGCATCATAGTCAGTCGGACACATTCGACAAGGTGTGGAAGGATGAACTGAACCAGGGCGCGGAAGTGCTTGCGGCGTGGGCTTACAACACCGCGCAGCTCCCAGGCATGCTTCCACGGCGTCCGCTTCCTTACAATCCAGCACCCGCAGCAAACGCGAAGAAGGGGGAGGCGAAGCCGGATCCGATTGAAGAGATGGACACGAAAATCATCGCGCAGGTCAAAAGTGACGAGCCGGAACTGAAGGCTAACCTGACATATCTCGCGGATCGCATCGGTCCTCGACTCACGGGGTCTCCGCAGCTTGACCGCGCAAGCCATTGGACTGAGGAGCAGTTCAAGGCGGCAGGATTGACCAGCGCACACCTGGAGCCGTGGAGTATCGCGAACAGCTGGACGCGCGCGCCTGCGACCGGTCGTATTCTCGATCCTGCAGATCAATCGTTGACATTGGCATCGGGAGGGTGGTCGCCCAGCACGGATGGAACAGTGCGAGGTTCAGTGGTGGGCGTGGCGTATCGCACGGTCGACGATCTGGAGAAATATCGCGGCAAATTGAAAGGAGCAATCGTGCTGTTGGGAGCTCCCAGAGAAATGGAGCTTCCGGCGAATCCGCTGACCACGCCTTGGAATGAAGAGGCTGTTCCGGTGGCGCACCCGAAGGGGGATACGCCGTATATGGCCGGTGACTACCAAAAAATTCGGCGGGCGTTGACGAAAATGATGGAGGAAGAAAAGCCGCTCGCGGTGCTTGCAGGCTCCGAGAAAGAATATGGGTTGATGAATATGGGCAACCCGCTGTCGCGCGATTATCAGGCTGCGGCGGCTCCGACGGCCTACGTCGAGCGCGAAAACTATCTCCAGTTGTGGCGCTTTCTGGAGCAAGGACCGGTACAAATCGAGGTAAACATTGGCGGCAAGCTGAGCGGGAAACCGGTGGATGTATACAACACCGTCGCGGAAATTCGCGGAACCGAAAAGCCGGATGAAGTCGTGATCATTGGCGGGCACCTGGACTCCTGGGACCTGGGAACCGGTGCGACCGACAATGGCACGGGCTCGATGGTGGTTCTCGAAGCCGCGCGGGCCTTGCAGAAGCTTGGCGTGAAGCCGAAGCGGACGATCCGGTTCGTGCTGTTCACCGGGGAAGAGCAGGGACTGAATGGCTCGAGGGCATACGTTAAAGCCCATGCGAGCGAACTGGGAAAAATTTCTGGTGTGCTCGTTCACGACAGTGGAACCGGAAAAGTACTTACCGTGGGCCTGATGGCCAACTACGCTGTGCGCGAAGAGATCGATCATGCGCTATATCCGCTGGCGAAAGCACCGGGCATCGAATTGGCGGAGCCGAGCTTGCGGACGGAAGGCGGCACGGATCACGTGCCGTTTGACGAGATTGGCGTGCCGGGCTTCTGGTGCGTGCAGGACAATGCGGACTACGATAAGACGCACCACTCGCAGGCGGACACGCTGGACCGCGTGCGGTGGGACGATCTCACCGAGGGTGCGCAGGTATTGGCCGTGTTCGCGTATAACGTGGCGCAACTTCCGGACCTGTTACCGCGAAAACCGGCGAAACCCGCGCCGCCTGCTGAGTAGGCGTGGTGAGTGACAGCGTGTTGCTGGGGAATCGTTCTCGGAAGCCGGTCCAGCGATGAGGGCAGTGGTGCAGCGAGTCAGCCGCGCGCAGGTCACGGTTGAGGGCCGCGTCACCGGGCAGATCGACGCGGGCCTGATGATTCTCCTCGGTGTGGGGCGCGACGATACCAGCGCGGTGGCGGTGTCGATGGCCGAAAAAGTTGCAAATCTCAGGATCTTCGAGGACGAGCAGGGAAAGATGAACAAGTCGCTGCTGGATGTGAAAGGCGGCGCGCTAGTGGTCTCGCAATTCACTTTGTATGGCGATGCGCGTGGCCAGCGGCGTCCGAGTTTCATGGCAGCGGCGCCGCCAGATAAGGCGGTTGCGCTATACGAAGAGTTCAACGCGGCGTTGCGGAAGCTCGGCGTTGCCGTCGCGACCGGAGTATTTCAGACGACGATGTCAGTGGAATTGGTGAACGAAGGCCCGGTTACGATACTGCTTGATTCCGACAAGACGTTTTAGCTTCGGCCGCTGCGTGTTAGGCGCCCGGCGCAGGGCACTCGATGACAGGTAAGGACAAGCCATCCGAACTGAAGATACGCCGCGCGAAGGACAGCGACGCCGCATACCTCGCGGCACTGAGTGGCGAGCTTGGATATCCCGTGACGGCCGCCGAGATGAGACTGCGGCTGCGGCGTTTGAAACCCGCCGCCGACAATGCTGTCTTTGTTGCTGAGACTAACGGCGAAGTCGTTGGCTGGCTGCATGTCAGCGTCGACCACCTAATGGAGGTTCCCCTCCGAGCTGAAATCAATGGACTGGTCGTCGGCGAAAAGCAAAGAAGCAACGGAGCCGGGGCGCGATTGCTGGGAGCCGCGGAGAAATGGGCGCGAGGGAAAAAATGTGTGAACATGTCGGTTCGGTCCAACGTGGTTCGCGCGCGCGCGCACGTTTTCTACGAGCGTAACGGCTACGAACACTACAAGACACAGAAAGCCTTCCGGAAACCGCTGTGATTCGCGATGGTTTGGTTAGCCGATAAAAGCTTCCGCGCTACCGTACGTTACCTTCGACGTCGATCTTGATTTCGAGTATTTCGGTCCAGTCCTTGCCGGTGACGAACAATCTGCGCCGCTTGGCGTCGTAGGCGATTCCGTTCAACACATCTTCGGGCTCGTGCTTACTCCGAGCTACGACGGATGTCAGATCGATCCATGCCAGCACTTGACCGGAACGCGGGTCGATGCGAGCGATTCGCGAGGAATGCCAGACGTTGGCGAAAATCTCCCCGTTGATGTATTCGAGTTCGTTCAAGTTCGTTACTGCTAAATTTCCTGCATATACTTCGAGTGTTCGCGCGATTTGGAAAGAAGCCGGATCGATAAATTGCAGCTTGTTCGACCCGTCGCTGAGGATCAGCGAGGCGTCGTCGTGCGTCAGACCCCAACCTTCCGATTCATAGTGAAATTCTCCAACTCGGCGAAAGGTGCGTAATTCGTAGATGAATCCAATCTTCGACAGCCAGGTTAATTGATAGATCTTGCCGCGAAAGATGGTCAAGCCTTCGCCGAAGTATTGTGGAGGCAGGCTCACTTGGTTGACGACTGCACCGGTCTCTAAAACAGTGCGGCGTAAGGTCGATTGTCTACTGCGGCCCGTGCTCTCGTAGAGGTAGCCGTCGTGATATTCCAGTCCTTGTGTGAAGGCCTGCGGATCGTGAGGGTAAGACTTGATTACTTCCGCGGCGAGAATCGGCACAGCCTGAGGATTTCCGCCAGCCGTCCTGGTCGAAAGTGTGGATGGCTGCGCATTTCTGCCATTTGTCGTGATCCAACCGACGGGGCAGACGGCCGCGATTACCACCAGCGCGAGACGTTTGCGCGAAACGCTCCAAATCAATCGCTTTCGATTCATTCTCGCCACCCATCATGCCCGGAGCGCTTCCCGGGCGTCGGGGGATTATCACTTGGAACGCTGGCTTGGGCGAAGTGGTGATGTATATCGCATTACGATATACTTAATTTGTGTCCGCCGAAATCACCACCGAAGAGTTCCGGGCGCTGGCCGAGCTTCGCTATCGCATCCGTCATTTCCTGAGCGAGGGGGACGCCGCCGCACGCAGGGCCGGTCTTGAACCCCAGCAATATCTCCTGCTGCTGATGATTCGCGGGCTTCCCAGTGGCGAGGAAGCCACCATCCGGACATTGGCGGAGCGTCTGGCGCTGAAGCATCACAGCGTCGTTGAACTCGTGGATCGAATGGAAGTGCACGGGTATGTGCGACGGACGCGGGGCCGCGATGATCGCCGACGCGTGCTGGTTTCACTAATGCCGCGAGGAGAGCGAATGCTGGAAGATGTGGCGCGCCAACGTATCGAAGAAGTTCGATCGTATGGACACGAGCTCGTGCGCGCTATCGATCAACTTCTGGATCGCCCGCAAAAGCCTCGGCGCGGCAATCCCGTGAAAACACTCGCGACCAATCGAAGGCGAGGCAAGCGTGGGTAGTGCGTTTGACAAACCTGAGAGTCAGAGTCAAAAGATTGCGCACGGTCCTGCGTGGCAAACGCTAGGTGACTTCACCACGACGATTCGCGTGCTGCCGATTTCGGGCCTGGCCGTGGCGATCGGTGCGCTGGCGGCATTCGTGGCATTGGCGCTGCTGCGTTTGATCGGCCTGTTCACCAATCTATTTTATTTCGGGCGCTGGAGCACGGCTCTGGTTTCGCCCGCCGGAAATCATCTCGGGGTATTCAGCGTGCTCGTGCCCATCGGCGGCGCGTTGATCATCGGGGTGATGGCGCGATATGGATCGGAGCGCATCCGTGGCCACGGCATACCCGAGGCCATTGAGGCAATTCTAATCAACGGGAGTCGCGTCGAGCCGAAGGTTGCGTTGCTGAAACCGTTATCTTCGGCGATTTCGATTGGTTCCGGCGGTCCGTTCGGTGCCGAGGGCCCGATCATCATGACTGGCGGCGCGTTTGGCTCGATGATCGCGCAGCTATTTCATTTGACCAGCGCGGAGCGGAAGACGCTTCTGGTGGCAGGGGCGGCCGCCGGAATGTCGGCCACGTTTGCGGCACCGGTCGCGTCGGTCTTGCTGGCGGTCGAACTACTTCTTTTCGAGTGGAAGCCGCGAAGTTTGATTCCCGTGGCGCTGGCGAGCGCGATGGCCGCGGTTTTGCGCCGCTATATCCTGGGATTCGGGCCCCTTTTTCCCGTGTCGGAGCATCCACTATTCATCGGAACAAAAGGACTGCTTGGATGCGTCCTGGTGGGCCTGCTCGCGGGGGTCCTGTCGGCACTGCTGACGTTATCGGTGTATGCGGCGGAGGATGCCTTTCAGCATCTGCCGATTCACTGGATGTGGTGGCCTGCGATTGGCGGACTTGCGATTGGGCTTGGCGGCCTGATTTTTCCGCAAGCGCTGGGCGTGGGCTACGACACGATTGGCGGATTGCTGCAAGGGAACGTGACAACGCACGTCATTTTGGGCGTTCTGCTTGTCAAATGGTTCATCTGGGCGGTATCGCTCGGTTCGGGTACTTCCGGAGGAGTTCTGGCGCCGTTGCTGATGATGGGCGGAGCGCTTGGCGGGCTTGAGGCGATGTTTCTGCCGAACGAAGGCGCAGGGTTTTGGCCGCTCGTCAGTATGGGGGCGGTGCTGGGCGGCACGATGCGCTCACCGTTCACCAGCATTGTGTTTGCGTTTGAGCTGACCCATGACGGCAACGTGTTCCTGCCGCTGCTGGTAGGCAGCGTGGTGGCGCATGGTTTCACGGTGCTGACGTTGAAGCGGTCGATCCTGACGGAGAAGGTGGCACGCCGCGGATTTCATTTGAGCCGGGAATATGCCGTCGATCCACTCGAAATTCTGTTCGTGCGGGAGGTCATGCGCTCCAATGTTGTTGTGCTGTCCGCGGCCAGCACCGTGGCGGACATGCAGCACTCGCTGCGAAGCGATCATCGCGAGGAGCAGAGGCTCTTACCAGTCGTGAATGAGCAGCGGCAACTGGTCGGCGTTCTGACGCGCAGGGACATCCGCGAGCGAATCGAGCGCGACGGAGACACCGCGTTAAAACGCCCCCTCCGCGATTCGGTGCGTGGCGAAACCGTCGAGGCTCATCCCGACGAACCGCTGCGATTGGTTGTATACCGGATGGCTGAAAAAGGTTTGACCCGCATGCCTGTGGTTGAGCCCGGAACCCGAAAGTTTCTGGGATTGGTTTCCCTGAACGATCTGCTCAAGGCGCGCGCGCGGCACCTTGAGGAAGAACGCCGGCGGGAGCGCCCGTTGAAGTTGAGATTTCTCTTGCCCGGAGACCGCGAAACCGAAAAGCCCCAGACTCCGGTCGCGCCCTGAAGTAGTGAAGCATGTCGGAAACCACAGCACAATTTGATGCGGTTACAGTGAAATGGTGGGACGTGCCAGCGCGGCAATGGCTCGATTTTCGGAAACGCCGCGAAGATCAGATCTTCCTTGTCTTAACGCTGGTGATCGGTGCTTTGGTAGGTCTTACGGTCGTAGCTTTTATCGTGCTGACCGAACACGTCGGCGCGCGAATCTATCCTCCCGGTGGTGCTGCCTGGCACAGAGTTCTTGCGCCGGTGGTGGGTTCGCTGTCCATGGGCTACCTGTTGTTCAAATATTTTCCGGATGCCCGGGGCAGCGGAGTGCCGCAGACCAAAGCCGCGCTCTACGCGCGTGGTGGCCGCATCACGTTGGGTACCGTGTTTGGGAAATTCTTCTGCACTTGCGTCACGCTTGCCAGCGGTATTCCGCTCGGGCGCGAGGGTCCTTCGGTTCAAGTCGGCGCGGGACTCTCCTCGGTGTTGGGGAGGGCTCTTGGGCTTAGCCCGGAGAAGGTAAAGGCCCTGGTTCCCGTCGGTGCCGCGGCGGCGATTGCTGCAGCCTTCAATACACCTCTGGCCGCCGTCCTGTTTGCTCTGGAGGAAGTTGTCGGCGACCTGCACGCTCCGGTGCTCGGCTCCGTGGTGTTGGCTTCCGCCACGTCTTGGGCAGTGCTGCGCTTGCTTCTGGGAAATGACCCGCTGTTCAAGGTTCCGCAATACCAGTTGGTCAGTCCGTGGGAGTTTGGAGTCTACGCTGTCCTCGGTGTGCTTGGCGGTCTATTGTCAGTGGGCTTCACGAAGCTTCTCGTAGGAATGCGGGAACGGTTTCTTCGATTGCCTCGCAAGACGGTATGGTTCCAGCCGCTCGCAGGCGGATTGTTGGTTGGCGTCATGGGCTGGTTTGTGCCGCAGATTTTGGGTGTCGGCTATACCTACGTCGGGGCGGCCTTGAACGGCGGGATGGCGGTCAAGCTAATGGTGTTGTTGCTGGTGCTGAAGTTCTTTGCTGTAACCGCCAGCTACGCATCCGGGAATGCCGGCGGCATTTTCGGTCCGGCCCTATTTCTCGGGGCGATGCTGGGGGGAATTGTCGGCACGGCAGCGCACCACCTGGCACCGGCTCACGTTGCCGCACCGGGGGTTTATGCGTTGGTGGGGATGGGCACTGCCTTTGCGGGAATCGTGCGCGCGCCCATGACCTCGGTAGTCATGATCTTTGAGACCACGCGGGATTACGCCATCATCGTTCCGCTGATGATCTCGAATCTGGTCAGCCTCTTTATTTCGTCCAGGCTGCAGCGCGAGCCCATTTACGAAGTTCTCGCCCGTCAGGACGGCATCCACCTTCCCGGTCCTGAATCGCGTTCCGTCGAAGGTCAGCGGCGCGTAATCAGCGCGATGCGCACGGCTACGGAAGTTCTCAGCGACGACATGACCGTGGAAGAGGCGATGGAAAAGGTTCGTGCCAGTGCCTTTCATTCCTGGCCGGTAATCGATGATTCCGGTGTCGTTGGAGTGGTTAGCTTGAGTGCGCTGCAGAATGCGTGGGGTGACGGCGGAGGGAGCCGCACGCTCAAAGAGTTTGTCGACGCGCGCGAATTCCCGCACCTGCACGCCGACCATCCGCTCAGCGTAGCGCTCGAACGCATGGGTACGACGCACATGGACGTACTCCCGGTCGTAAGCCGCGCCAACGTCCACAAATTGGAAGGCGTTGTGACCCTGCATGAAGTCTTGAAGTTTTACGGCTTCGGGGGAGCTAGCGGGTCTTCGTAGCGACGCTTCCGGATCAGCCTGCGACCTGCGATCGCTTATGATCCAACTCCCGTTCAGTTTCCGCTTACCGACTAACAGCATTGAGGCCGTTTGGACATTCAAAGGAGGGCCCGGCAGCCCATGGCTTTGCTAGTATGTTCAGCAGATCCGATGAAAACTCCGCGCAAAAAAGAGTGGTTCGACGACGACTCGTTCTGGCGTGACCTATATTCCTTCATGTTTCCAGAGAAGCGAATCGCCGATGCGGACGAACAAATCGCAAAGGCAGTGGCATTAACCAAGCCCGCGCGCAAGTCAGTCCTCGACCTCTGCTGCGGTCCAGGCAGATGCAGCATTGCCCTTGCAAAAAGGGGCTTCTCGGTCACTGGTGTTGACCGGACGAAATACCTTTTGGATAAGGCTCGGGCGAAAGCGCGCGCGGCACGCGTCAACATCGAGTGGGTCCAGAAGGATATGCGGGATTTCGTCCGTCCGGATTCCTTTGCTCTCGTGCTCAGCATGTTTACTTCCTTCGGGTATTTCGACGATAGGCGAGAGGATATGGTCGTTTTAGAGAATATGTTTACGTCGCTGCAGCCGGGAGGAGTCTGCCTGATCGACGTCTTGGGGAAGGAACGTCTTGCAAGAATTCTTAAGCCGACAGTATCCACGGTTCTGCCGGACGGTACTCTTTTGGTGGAGCGGCACGAGATTTTTGATGATTGGACGCGCGTTCGGAACGAATGGCTCCTCATACGAAAGGGCAAAGTGAAGAGCTTCAAGTTTCAGCACACCGTCTATTCCGGGCTGGAGCTGCGGGACCGGTTGGAGCGCGCCGGATTCGTGGAGGTGACTCTGCGGGGGAATCTGGACGGAGATGAGTATGGTCCCGATGCCGAGCGGCTCATTGCGATAGGACGCAAACCGATTTCGAAACATCCCGAAAAGCGTCTTGCCCCCGCATCCGGCAGTGCGCAATAAAGCCTGGTTTTCCATGTCCTCGCTTAATAACCCTAGCTTACAGTAACTGTTTAAACTATACTCTACTCGCCCACGTCCTGCCTCACTATGCTCTTCAAAACGCTCAGTGCCTCCGTGTATGGGATTGACGCCTACGTTGTGGAAGTGGAAGTAGATGTAGGCTCCGCGCGCATGCAGGACTTCAATGTGGTGGGCCTCCCCGACAATGCCGTGAAGGAAAGCCGCGAGCGTATCAAATCGGCCCTTCGTAATTGTTCCTTCGAGTTTCCGCACGGCCAAGGAGTGACTATAAACCTGGCTCCGGCCGATATCCGTAAGGAGGGCTCGGCGTTTGATCTGCCGATGGCGCTCGGCCTGGCTGGTTGCATGGGCCACTTCTTCGGCAAGCCGCTGGATAATTGTATGTTCCTAGGCGAACTTTCCCTTGACGGAAGTGTGCGCTCGATACGCGGCGCGCTTTCCGCAACGCTAGCCGCCCGGAAGATGGGTCTCAAAGCTATTGCCGTACCAGAGTCCAACGCGCGCGAAGCTGCTGTCGTCGAGGGTGTCGACGTCTTCGCCGTAAAATCCCTGCCACAGGCCATTGACCTGATCAATTCGCCCGAGTCGTTTCACCCCATCCGCGTGGATGCCCGTCTGATGCTGTCCGAAGCGGCCCAATACTCCGTCGATATGCGCGCCGTGCACGGCCAGCAAGCTGCCAAGCGCGCCCTGGAGGTATCCTGCGCCGGTGGACACAACATCTTGTTCATTGGTCCGCCGGGCGCTGGCAAGACCATGCTGGCCAAGCGGATTCCAACCATCCTGCCGCCGATGTCGCTTGACGAAGCCATCGAGACCACGCGTATCCACAGCGTCGCCGGCGTGCTGGAAGACAGCCGCGGACTGGTCGGCACGCGACCCTATCGCTCACCGCACCACACCATCAGCGACGCTGGCTTGATCGGCGGTGGTGCCGTGCCGCGCCCCGGCGAAGTCTCCCTTGGCCACAACGGCGTTCTCTTCCTCGACGAGTTGCCCGAATTTCAGCGCAATGTTCTGGAGGTTATGCGCCAGCCGCTCGATTTTGATTGACTTCGTTACAACCTCCCATAACCACGTTTAGCATCAACGACTTAATGACATAGCGATCAATCCGAATCTCGGGACAAAGCGCCGCAAGCAACCCGCGCTTGTCGTCGCGCTCCAAAAATTCCCATTCGCCAAATGGTTCGAGGATGCGTTCGATCTGGGATTCGCCCGTCGGCAGTGCTGCCGCTGGCACCGTATCGAGGAGAATCTTCTGAAAAGCAGACAGTTCGGCATCGATCTGCGTAACGAGGCTGTCACGTTCTGGCTTCTCAATCATCCCATCAAAAAACGCTTCCAGCACCCGCTGACGTTTGGCACGAAGATTCGCCAGCTTTTTGTCGATAACGCCGCGTTCGGTTGCGCTCGTATCGTTGACCCGCTCGACATTGGCATTGAACTCATCGACGAGCCGTGACAGAAATTCGGGTTCCTGTAACTTCTTAGCGAACAAGAGATCAATTTTTGGCTCCAACTTCTTTCGCAGCATGTAACGGTTGGAGCAGGGAATTAGTCCGCGAGTCGCACGGAGTTTTGCCTCACGCGGGTTTCGTGACTTGCAGACGTAGAACTCATCTTTCGCAGTATGGGTGTATAAAATGCTCATGCAATCGCCACACGACAAGTATCCGTTGTAGGTATAGCGGTTCGGCGGCTCCGCGTATGATCGCCAGTGCTTTTCCTTCTTGAGCCGAATCATCTGCTGCACGCGATTGAAGTCTTCCTCGTTCACCAGTGCATCGAGCACCCGGACGCGGATGACCTCATCTCCACTGCGTGCAATCTTGCGCCGGTAACCCTGGCGGCCTCCCGGGCGAGTGACATATCCCGCCGCAGACTGGTCACGTTTTTCGTCGTAGACGCGCCAGCCGGTATAAACCGGGTTTTCGAGGATGAACCGGACGTTGGTTCGCGGAATGTGCAGCTTCTGAGAAAGTTGCGTGTAGCTTGTTTCGCCGGACAGAAAAAGACGGAAGGCGGTCCGCACCTTTTCAGCATCTGCGGTGTATGACCATCCAGCCTTTGGGGAGTAGGCCACGCCAAACGGCAGGCTAGTCTCGCCACCCGCATGCTTCCCGGCCCGACGCATGGACTCCTTAGCGTCATTCATCCGGTCGATAAGCTCTCCGCGCTCCATTCCGGCCAGGGCCAAAATCTGCTCCACCGTCTTCTTCGACCGTACCAGGGGGACGATTCGCTGCTCGGTCAAATCGATTGGTATGGTCACACGGTGTTCAATCGGATTCAGATGCCGGCCTTTATTGCGGCGTGGCGAACAATAGTTGAACAGGCCGAGACCACAGATGAAGCCGAGCTTCTTGACCGAGTCAAACTGTTGGCCGAGCGCTGTCAGGGGGAAGTCCACTTGTACGTCAAGTTCATAGGTGACTGAATTTGAGATGGAACTTCGTTCGATGGGATTTGTCCGGTAACCGCGTTAATCAGGGTGCGCCGGGTTAAACCGGCATGTTGTAGGGAATGAAAGAGTCCTACAAGAAGGGAGACAGCGACTCCATCTTGGCCCTCAGTCTTG
>Ga0210399_10000038_pt1 | contig 88997 bp, 88 predicted proteins | sample IncBWC14MmetaG_FD_150865 | JGI IMG/M metagenome (GOLD analysis project Ga0210399, IMG submission 150865) | Forest soil microbial communities from Barre Woods Harvard Forest LTER site, Petersham, Massachusetts, United States - Inc-BW-C-14-M | ecosystem: Environmental > Terrestrial > Soil >...
CAGGTTCTCCTGTACAAGAGCGACGTTATTCGCGGGAATATCATTTACAGCGCATTCGATCTTTCACTTATGAGCATTCGTTCTCTGCGCCACCGTCACTCCACTCAGAATGACGACGATGACGACTCGCCGACGTCCCCCGTCTCGCCAGACACGCTCTTCCCGCAACATACGTTCACCGAATGGCCTGGAATCCGCACCGAGTAACTCTGTACTAGAGGGGCACAGAACTTCAGGCCCTGAAGGCTCCGGCAGAAGGTCAGGGCTTCGCAGGTGTTGCGTTCGACCCATTGGGCCGCCCGACTTATCAGGAGTTGACCTCCTCTGCCAAGTAGGACAACTGATGATGCGACAATTGATCAACAGCGATTGTGCGACGGGCGAATCGCCTAGGGGGGATTGGACACAGCGAGAACCTGCTCGGCCGCGAACGCTGCCCTTAGGCGCTCAACGGCATTCATCACGAGTTCGCGGATTCGCGGATCGCGCGTGATGGATTCGTGTCCAGCGCCTGCGACCGTAACTTTGGCCAATATTCTCGTGCGGCTCGGATCTTCCCGTCGCAGTCGTTTCGTGGTGAGGAACATCAACACGTCGTGGGCGTAAAAGATCGCCCCGTTTCTTACATTTCGCGGCAAGGTGTAGTCCGTAATTCCAACACTATCCACCTGAATTGTCAGTTCCACGGGGATGTCCCGGCGGCGCAGTTCACGCGCCACGCTCATCATGGCCCAGCCACCCATGCTGTGCCCGACGAGGATCACTCTGGGAGAATGTTGCAGTTCGTCTGGACTGAGCTCCCCTGCGTGAGACGGGAAGTGCATTAGCAGCCAATCCTGTCCATCCGTCCAAAAGTAGGGTGAATACGACCTTGCGCATACATCGGGAAACTCTTTTCCCCGCAACTCATTGCGAATCTGGACCACACCTGAATCCTTGTTGTCCGAACGCTCCAGAGCGCCGACGAATCCCAGATAAATGATCCGGCAGTTTGCATCATGCTCGGCGGTAGAAGAAATCTTCGTGACTGCCGATCCCGTGGCCGAGAGGACATTCTGCCCTTGCACCCCTCTCGCGCAGAACCATCCACAGACACAGCAGAGCAGTAGCGTCAGGCAAGCGGTTCGCAGGGGAGCGGTATGTGAAAAACCTGGTCGATTCGTATGCGTCACTCGTTGGTCTCTGTAAGAAAGGACGGTTCGGGCATCATGCGCTGACGTCAGATTGCAAGTCAACAAAGAATGATAGTTTGCGGGATAAGTCCTGATCAACGTGGTTACCGGACATGCGGAGTCCTGGGGCACTTGGTCGAGTAGCCGGGCGCCATTGCTGACGCCCAGCCCTCTAAGAACCGGACTTGAAGGTTTCCCCTCATCCGGCTCGAGCGCTCAATAACGCCCCCCTGAAAAACGAGGACGCGGCCCGATTCAAACGAATAAGACCTACTCGATACTGACTGGCTGCCGATTCGCACGGCGGTGGAGAATCCACCAGACGTGTGTGAAGCTGCACCAACGGGTTGCCCCGTCGTCATTTGCTTTGCTTCATACATCGGTTCCTCAAGCGGTCTCGAGCTTGAGCACCAACGGGAAGTCAGCTCCGTTTCCGGCGAGGTGATCTTGTCCCCACGAGGCGACGCAACCTCTATCTGCCCGGTTACAAGGCAGCCTTCGCTTGCTCCCATTTCCGTTACCCGCATCGCCATCAGTTCCATCTTGCGATGGACTGTCCCCTTACGAGGAACGATACGGGCTTACCCTGTTCCGCTGAAATGACGCGATCGGTTAGGTCTGCTCTCTACGCCGGCAGTGTTGATTACCCATGACAGAGAAACCGGAAGCCTCGGTACTCACTGCAAGAAGAGCCGCGCAGCATGTTAGGCTCTCTTCGGCTGACGACGCTTACGAGCATTTGTATATTCTGACCCTACGACCAAGCCTAGGCCCGCTCCACCTCATGCTGGCAGATACACCGTGGCCTCACGGTTTCGGCGCCGCTCTTGCGAGCGTGGATACATTTTCCAAGGGCTCCAGAACAGTTCGTTACCTCCCCGCTCTGCCTTGTAGGCTACGTGCGATGGGACGCACGGTCTGATCGAGTTCCTCCTCTCCAGACAATCATTTTCAGCAGCTTTCCAGGTCGCACTCCGGTAACCCGACCACACAGGCAATTGGATTGAGACAGTCGCGATTTCGGACAATGCGCCTTCTGACTCTGCTTACTTCCGGCTTGCGCGTGATACGTTCCCTATCCGCTCTGTGATGGGCTAAACTTAGCTCGATCCGTCATATGCAGCTTTCTCCCGGCGATAAACTCGGCCCTTACGAAATCCTTGCGTCTATTGGCGCGGGCGGCATGGGAGAAGTGTATCGCGCGCAAGACGCGCGTCTAAATCGGGTCGTCGCCATCAAAATTTCCGGCGCGCAATTCAGCGAGCGGTTCGAGCGTGAAGCCAAAGCCATCGCCGCACTAAATCATCCCAACATCTGCCAGATTTACGATATCGGCCCGAATTATCTGGTCATGGAGTACGTTGACGGGGTACCGATCGTTTTCTGTGAACGGCCGCAGGCTCTTCCGCCGGCAGAGGCCTTGCGGCTGGCCACGCAAATTGCAGCGGCGCTTGAAGCCGCGCACGCCAAAGGGATCATTCATCGCGACCTCAAACCAGCGAACATCCTCGCGACCTCGGGCGGAGTTGTAAAGCTGCTGGATTTCGGACTCGCGAAACAGAATCACGACAGCCTGACCGACAACGAAACCCAGAGCATCGGAGTTACGCAGGTCGGCACAATCATGGGCACTCCGGCGTACATGTCGCCAGAGCAGGCCGAGGGCAAGTTGGCCGACGCGCGCTCTGATATTTTTTCTTTTGGCGCGGTGCTTTACGAAATGCTCGCAGGACGCCGCGCCTTTTCTGGAGGCTCGTCCGCCGCGATCCTGGGCGCTATCGTTCACAAGAATCCGGAATCGCTCAACGCGCCCCCCGCGCTCGAAGCGATCGTGCGCAAGTGCCTCTCGAAATCTCCGGACGGTCGCTTCCAGACGGCGACCGATCTCCGCCAGGCGCTCGAAGAAGCCTCCTCACGGGGCGTCTCAGGTCTCGAAACGCGCGCCATCGCTTTCGCTATTGCCGTGAGTCTGCTAGTCATCGTTTCCGCCGGAGTCTTTATTTATCTGAGACGGTCGAAGGCAGGCATCGATTCCATCGCAGTTCTGCCTCTGGAGAATCGAAGCAACGATCCCGATGCAGAATACATTTCCGATGGCGTTACGGAAAGCATCAACAACAGCCTGGCGCGGTTGCCCAGCCTGAAGGTAACTCCGCACAGTGTCGCTCTCCATTACAAGGGTAAGGCGATGGATATGCAAAAGGTTGGCGACGAACTTGGCGTGCAAACCGTACTCACAGGCGACGTCAGGCAGCGAGGCGACGATTTAACTATCAATGTCGAACTCGACGACATTCGTAACGGCAAACAGCTGTGGGGTGAGCAATACAACCGGAAGGTGGCCGACCTGCTGGCGGTTCAGAGTGACATTGCAAGGGAAGTTTCCCAGCGTCTGCGCTCACAACTTTCGGCGGAAGATCAACAGAAGCTGACCAGGGGCTCGACAGATAATCCCGAAGCCTACCGGCTTTATCTGAAGGGCAAGTACTACACCAACAAACTCACCAAAGAGGGATTTGACACCGGCATCGACTACTTTAGTCAGGCTATCGCTGTCGATCCCAACTATGCCCTGGCTTACAGCGGCCTGGCTTTCAACTACGTGAACCAGGACGATTGGTTTATGTCTCCGAACGAAGCCGGGCCCAAGACCAAGGATGCGGCCAAGCGGGCGCTCGCGATCGACGAATCCGATGCGGGGGCTCACGTTTCCATGGCGATCGTCACACACTGGTATGACTGGAATTGGGCCGCAGCGGAAAAAGAATTCAAACGAGCCATTGAACTGAGTCCCAACAATTCGGACGCTCACACGTACTACAGTTGGTTCCTGGCGCCGATGGGGCGAAACGATCAGTCTATCGTGGAAGCCAAGCGGGCACAGCAATCCGATCCACTCTCCGGATTCGCAGCCTTCAGCGTGGGAGCGGCTCTGGTGTTTGCACGACGCTGGGATCCGGCGATTGAGCAACTCCATCGCGCTATTGAGATTGACCCGAACTTTTGGTTCGGTCATTGTTTCCTGGGTCGAGTCTATGAGCAGAAAGGAAAGCTGCCGGAGGCCATTGTCGAGTTTCAACGCGCGGTCGAACTGGAAAAGGACAATGCCGAGACCTGGTCAGGCCTGGGACATGCATACTCGTTGTCGGGGAACCGCGCCGAAGCGCAAAAGATTCTGGATCATTTAAAAGCGGTATCTGCGCATAGCTGGGTCGCGCCGTACAACATCGCGGTCATTCATACAGGCTTGGGAGACAAAGACCAGGCATTCGCCTTGCTCGATCAGGCCTACAAAGACCGGTCCTACTACCTGCCTACGTATCTGGCGACCGACTCTCGCATGGATAGCCTTCGCTCCGACCCGCGCTTTGCTGAACTCCGGAGGCGCGTCGGACTACCGGAGTGACGTAAGCCGCTCGCTGCGCCCGTCGATCCGAGTGACGCGGGCCCGATCTCGCTAGCTGCCGCAGCGATTCTGAGGACACTCATTTGAGATGGGTTGTTAAAATTGTGGGCGGATGTCCGCTACACGGAAGTTATCCTGCAACCGCGTTCAAAAAGTAATCGAAGCGAACCGTGACGCGCTTGGACGATTAACGCTGCCGGACAAGTCCTGGTACGGGGCTTGTCCGGTACCGCGACTTCCAGGACTTGGCAGGAGCTGCGATGTCAGAAGTTTTTAAGCTAACATTTTTTTCAAGCGGACTTAGTCATGTGAAATTGGTCCATTTGCCCGTCCAGGCGTGGAGGAATGCGGAGGGTTTAGTCTCGGGAAATGCTTCGTGCAAGCTCATGTCGCGGAAGATGACGTCCGCTGCAGTCCCATCTGACGCAAGAGACTCACAAAGCGTGGGTCAGAACGCAAGCTGTCAAATACTGGTTCCACAGCAATGAGGTGGAATTTGGAATCACGCGCCTGAAGAGCCTTCTCCAACCAGACGATGGCTCGATCACCATCCCCTACCGCAGCGTAGTCGATGGCAATGTCGTACGCATTGATAGATTGCTTGCCTGCCAGCTTCTCGTTCAGTTCGATACGCTTTCGTCGAAGTCCTTTTGGTCCGACCGCGTCAAGGGCTGCTCGCAAGGCTGTGAGCCGTTCGGGGGAGGCGCCCCCGGTCTCTTCCGCCAGCAGTATCTCTTCGGCCGAAGGCTTATCCTGGCCCTGTGCGGCATAGAAGTTTGATAGAAGAACGTGAAATGCGGGAACCTGAGGGTAGAGTTCAATCGCGCGGCGCGCTTGGCCGATCCCCTCGTCATATTGCCGTCGGTAGTAAGAACTATATATCGCAGTGGCCAAGGTATGGACCGAAAGGGGATCCAGTACTTCGGCCGCCCGCTCCTCCTGGGCGGACTCTTCTGATCTTCCCAAAATCAGCAATAAGAAAAAAAGGCCCGTATGAGCGCTCGCGGAATTTGGGTCGATCTGGATCGCACGTTTATATTCGGTCTCCGCCCTTGTCCAGTCCCAGTCCAACATCGCAATCCATGCCAGAGCCGAATGCGCTTGATCCAGGTTGTCGTCAAGAGCTACGGCCTTCTGGGCGGCTTCCTTTCCACGGGCATAGGCCTCGCCGGAAGGTATCTCGCTCATAACCGACAGAGAAACGTAGCAGGCCGCGAGGGCAGAATATGCTGCCGCAAAGGTGTGATCCTTCTCGACGGCTCCTTGAAAATAGCCGATGGCGGTTCTCGCTCCTTCAGGGTTTTGCTTGTTCAAGAAGTACACGCCCTTCAGGTAGGCCTCGTAGACCTCGGGCGCCACTGTACGAGGGGCGACGGATGGGCCCCGTTGCGCGCCATTAACCGCGACCTCGATGTTACGCGCAATGCCTCGAGTCACATCACTCTGCAGCGCCAGCACGTCCTGCAGTTCGCGGTCATAAGTGGCAGACCACAGGTGCTCGTCGGTGTCGGCGCGAATTAACTGCACACTGACACGAATCTTGTCTCCCGCTCGTTGCACCGAGCCTTCGATGACCGCATCGACTCTTAGCTCCTTACCGATCGCTGGCACGGACTTCCGCGTCCCCTTGAACTGCATCGCCGAAGTGCGCGAGATCACCCGCAGGCCGTGAATTGTCGAAAGCCTCGCAATCAGCGCCTCCGTCATACCATCGGACAGGTAGTCCTGCGCGGGAGTCCCAGAGAAGTTTTCCAGCGGAAGAACGGCAAGCGACCGGATGCCTCCGACGGCACTCGCGGGTGCGATGGTTCGTTCGTGGACTATCCACACCAGACCGACGGCCAGCGTCAACGCCAGCACCGCAGGTGCAGCCACCCATCGCCGACGAGCCGCAGGTCGCACGACCTCTGACACCGAGCGCGCATCTGGGGCGTCGCTTGTCTCGGCAAACGCGCGCTTATCCCGCCACGCATCCAGCTCCGCTGTGTAGGCGTAAACCGAACCAAGTTTCCTGTGAAGGATCCGATGGACCGGCAGCCCCTCTCGCCTTTCCCAACGGCGGACGGTCGTGACGTCACGCCCCAGATAGGTTGCAATCTCCTTCCAGGATTCCAGACGCCGCCCTTGAGCGCCCGCGATGGTCCTGGAGCTTAATGTCGCTTGGACAGACATGATCTGGGGACTCCTGCTTGACGCGCATTATCACATCCGTTTGTTTCCGTGACAATCATCAGTTCAGATCAAACGCGGCGTTGGCGTGCCCCACTATGCTGCAGTTTGCCCTGCTTTGCAGCTTGCGCTACTACGCACAGCGGCACAGCATCCCTCTCAAGCGGTCAAGTCGGGGCGCCACCGTCACTGCGCTTGGTTCCCCAGATTTGGCACTCCGTCAGCGACTATCGCGTGAGTATTCAAACAGCTCGCCTCTACAACCGGCGAGTTGGCACCCAAGGTAGCCGTTTCCTGCCGACGAGTGACTTTACCGGGTCACGGCTGGCTGTCTGCTAGCCGGTAACAATACTGTGTGCTGCCGAGGAGGATAAATGATTCGCAAATTAAGCGGGCCAAAGCTAGGCTTTTTCCAATTACCGCGCCGGCAAGATGTCTGCGTGAGTGTTCGAATCGCAATACTCACGCTGATTGTGGCGCTGCTCGCTACTAGCCCCGTGCCAGTGTCGGCCTGGACAACGCCAGACCCAGTGCTGGAATGGATCGGCGTCATGAACACAACCGTCATTGCAGGCGGTACCAATCCGTTGGTGTCCAGTCGCGTGGTCGCGCTCGTATCTGCCTCAGTTTTCGACGCCGTTAACGGCATTGATCCGCGCTTTCAACCATTGCATGTCAAGCCGAATGCACCACACGGTGCTTCACAACACGCCGCGGCGATTCAGGCAGCCTACGTCATTCTCGTGGACCTGTATCCGGCGCAAAGCGGAATGCTCACTGCAGAACTCAACGCCTCGCTTGCTAAACTCGCGTCCATTCAAAAAAAACAAGCGATCGACGCTGGTGTTGCGTGGGGACAGACCGTCGCCGATGCCATCTGGGCATGGCGGCTTACCGATGGCTTCGCCCCCGCGCCGCCGCCATTCCTCGGTGTCCAGAGCATCGTTGGAACACCAGCTGCCGTGGGCGCTTGGCGCCCGACGCCGCTGGTTAACGCACCGGGCGCTGGGCCGCAGTTCGCCTCCATGACTCCGTGGGTACTAAGGCGACCATCGCAGTTCCGCTTGCCGCCGCCTCTGGCCCTCGACAGCCCGGAGTACGCCGCGGATCTCAACGAACTCAAGGTCATGGGCATCTTTTCAGGATCGTCGCGCACTCCGGATCAATCGGAGCTCGCGTTGTTCTGGGCTGGGAACACTCCGCTCTACTGGAACCGTATTGCCGCGCAACTTGCCGCAGCCCGCGAACTCACTCTGGCCGAGAATGCGCATCTGTTTGCTTTGCTCAACGTCACCATGGCCGACGCGGCCATCGCATGCTGGGATGGCAAGTACCGCTACGTCTTCTGGCGGCCGATCACTGCCATCCGAGCGGGTCTCACACCCGCGGATGCCGACCCCACGTGGGTGCCATGGCTGGACTTTTTCCCGGCCGGCACCCCTGCACATCCAGAATACCCGTCGGGCCATTCCACGGTTAGTGGTTCGGCCGCGTTCATCCTTTCCACCGCTTTTGGAGAGAACACCGCGTTTACCGTGACCTCCGATGTACGTCCGGGCACTCGATCGTTTTCGAGCTTCTCGGACACGGTAGCGGAAATCGGCAATGCACGCGTCTTCGGCGGCATCCACTTCCGAACCAGCTGCGTCCGCGCAAATACGCTTGGCAGAGCCGTGGCGGATTACGTGTCGAGACACGCCATGCGTGCGCGAGGCGATGACGGAGACGACGACAAAGACTAACCCAAGGCTCGTCTCTTCCTCGGGATGACGGCTCTCCTGGCCGTCATCCCGGACGCGCCGGCCTATGTCCCGAGAGCCGGCTTCGAGCGTTCGAATAACCATTCAGTTAAATTATCTACTTGACCTCATCCCCGGCTCGTGTTAAGCTGTCTGTATTTCAATGGGGGCGAAGCGCGAAGGTGCTCCCTTGTCTGCCAACCTCAGCCATTGGAGGTTGCAGGCGATTTAGCTAGCGAAGCCGCGCGATGCGACCTTGGGTTGAAAACTTCTGGAATGGTAGGGCGTCGTGGCCGGGGATTACGCGGTCTGGCGAGCCTGCTAGTTCGATCATGCGGTTCTGTGCGGCTACGTTTGCGGCGTGATCGGCGTCGGTGAACGTGGCGCTGGCGGCGTGCTCCGCGAGATTGCGGTACAGGTAGACGTTGTCCGACGCGAGTACAAATGGTGGATCGCCTGCGATGCAGAGATATTGCGACGCGTAAGTGTGCCGGCCGCCGGTGTAGGCGCGAATCCCCGGAAAGAGCTCTACGTTATCGCCGTCCACCAGCCGCAGCCGGCCTTCCGTATTTAGCTTCACCAGCTCTTGCACATCTTCGGGATCGATGCCGCCGTGATCGCCTCCGGCCTGCCACGCCTCGCCGGTGTAATAGCGGAATTCGTCTTTCTGGATCCAGACGGTCGCGCGAGGGAAGAGGTCGATGCCACCCATGTGGTCCCAGTGCGCGTGACTGATCACTACGTCGGTGACCTCTTCGGGTTTGATCCCTGCTTGGCGCACGGCTTCGTCGGGGCGCAGGTAGTCCTTGATGGTCCAGAGTTTGAACCAGCGATCGCGGTGGAATCCGGAGTCGAAGAGGATATTGTGCCCGCCGCCTCGAATCAGCCAGAGAGCGTAGATGGTATCGATCTTTTGGTCTTTGGGAGCGCCCATGACCATGTCGGCGACTGAATCACCCGGAGAGTTGGCGAGCCGGATGGCTTGAATGGAGTAGTCCTGCGCATGCGTGGCGGGGAGCGTTGCGGCGAACAGTGAGAGAAGTGCGGGGAGCAGATGTTTCATGGAGCGTCCTTAAGAGCGGGGCTATCTTAGCGCGAGTGCATGTTGTTGCCTCCAGTAATTCAGAATGTGCGGATCGGAAATTATGCGGCGGCGAAGACCTTCCCGAGAATTCGATCAGAAACTTCTTGCGCGTCAGCGGTCGATACGTGGGTGTAGCGCAGCGAGGTGCGAACGTCTTTGTGGCCTAGCGCTTTCATGATGTAGAACGGGCGAAGCTCCGTTCTTATGGAGGTGGGTGCCGTACGAATGCTTGAGAATGTGCGGGTGTGCGCGTTGCTCGTTGATACCGGCCAACTCGGCGTACTTACGAAACAAGTTGTACACCTGACGGCGGGACAAACGCGAACCTTGGCGCGAGGTGAAGACGAACACGCTGCCATCGGCGTCACCGCGTTCCCGCAGCCAGTTCCGCAGCGCCGCTTGCTCGTGGTCCGGAGGTGCTCGTCGGTCGTCTCCGACTCTTTACCCCGGTTGCAGTGGATTATGCCGTTCTGAGCATCTGCGAGGGTCAGGGAGGCTATCTCCGATGCCCGCAGGCCATGGCCGTAGGAGAAAATAGTTGAACTTAAAGTCCTTTAGAATCCGCACTTACGAAAAAAGCCGGGGGGAGGGGGTACACGCAAACGTCTCCGCAAACGATCTCCACCAGCCGATATTTCTAGAGAGGAGTTGCGGAGCGACTCAGCTACTCATGGCTGCACATCAGTGCACGTGCCAATGCACCCTTTAATGCCTTTGTTGGCAACGTCCAACGTGCCACCCAAGTGCTCAGGGTTACCACGACTGAGACGTGGTATCAGGACTCGCACTGTATCGCCGTTTGAGGGACCGCGCACCAGGCTTGCAGAAGGACATCCGCCAGAAGTTGCAGTTCGGAGTAGTGAATTCGAGGCCCAGATATCTCTTGCCTTCCCGGCGCCGCGTCGTGACCACTTTGCATTGCACCGATTGTCGCGTGTTCTCGTTCAGCAGCACGACGGTTTGGTCGGGAGCGAGTTCCGCATCCAAAGGAAGCAAACATCCGAACTCACTAACCGTGTGAGTGTGCGTGCGAATGATGAAGTCTTCGCCGTTGAGTGCCTGCCCATCCACACGGAGGGGCACCGCCAGCGTCACACGCGCCGAGCGACGCCTTTCGATGCGCCGATAATTGGCAATTTGCATGTGCATGCAAGCGTTCGACCCGCTCCGGCCGGGAGAGCATTGTCGAGGATTTCCTTCAGCATGATGTTACTACGTTCCACGCATTCTAAAAAGTGCTGCGTTAACAAAGCGGCACCGGTCACGACATGTCAGAATCGAGACGTCAGAACGAAATGCCAAAGGGAAATGTCGAAGGGAAATAATGGAAATGCCGGAGGGCAACAGCGACCAATCCAGAAGAATTTGGCTTAGCAGAAATTACGGGATCGAAGAGAAGAGGGGGGACAGGTGCTTAGTTCTGTGAAGATACCAGCACCTGCCCGTCAGCGAGGGTCGGTCTCGCTATGAACGATTCTTGTGCTGTGAGCCTAGGCCGGACGAAGACAGGCAACAATCGGGTAAGTCCTGTAAGCCGCCTTAGAAAACTCTGCATGCACCTGTAGATGCACACGTAATCCACGATCCTAGTACTACGTCGATACGTGAGCTGGCCTCAGCCGGGCACGACGACGGTGCGGAGTTCGCGGATCGACGGGGCGCGATTGGCGGCGCGATCGAGACTTTCCTGAAGGTTCATGAGCGTCAGGAAAGTCGTCAGGATGCGCTTCTTGTAGTCGTCGGTCAGGCGCATGCGGCCGGTCGCCACCTGGGTCAGCTTCATGGCGGTGATCTTCACGTAGGATGCGATCTCAGACTGCCGGGCAGCGTTGGTTCTCCCCTGCGCCGTCTCACGGCGCAGCTCGGCACAATCATGCTCAATGCCCAACAGGAAGTGTTGGACACAGAGCAGTTCGGCTTCAAGCTCTTGAGGTACTGCTACCTGGCACCAGCACAAGCTGGTGGAAGAAGACTTTGGCTCGGACATTTCGACCCCTCTGACCCCAGTGAGAGCAAGGGCAGTACCAAAGTACCGAAAGGGGACACTGGCGGAAATTACAGGAAAACACGGGCTTATGTTGGGGATTGTCGGGTTTTGGGGGGATCCCCCGGCCGATGTGTAACCCCTTTTATGCGCAGCCGTCACCTATTGGAACGCGTCTGGAGATGTGCGCTGGGCTGAGAACTGGGTCCTCCCTACGAGGCTACCTGCGCGGCACGGGGCAGCAAGAGCATTAGTAAGTTTCCGAGAAGCAAGGCGTTATGAGCACTCGACGCGAAGGGAACCAGGAGTCCTAGTGGATCGAATGGCGCGGCTTGTGGATGGATGCAATTAGGCCGAAACGGCCGGGCGCTCCAGTTTTAGTCACAGCCACCTTAGTACGAAAGCCCGCGGGGTTCAGCGTGCAAAATGTCTTGCGGACTGATGAAGTTCTGGCACGCGCTAGGATTTCCTCAGTGAGTGGTCGACGTTGTGGAGGGACCTGCCCGAAACAGGAAAAAAACTTCCGAAGCAGCGACATATTGGCGTCTTAGCTTGGCAGCAAAAACCGGGATGGCGATGAAGTTTCAAGGCGCCCGCTTCGGAAAGCGGCCGCTACATCGTAGGCGGCGATGACCTTCTACCCTCAGCTAGGTACTAGACCGGAGTGTACTGGGTCCTGGCGCTCAGTCTCCGGCCTTGCGGCTGCCGGGTCCAATGTCGACGACGACCGGGCCCTTCACGCCTTGACCCCACAAGCGAAGTCCCCCCAGAAAGGCGTTGTCATTGCTGCCGAGTTGCGCGTCGGGGGGCAGCTCCCTGAGTTTCTTGCTGTTGCCCCCACCCAGGACGACGTAGTCGGCGCCCAGGGAGGCTTTGAGGATCTTCGTAACTTTGCCGACGTGCTTACGCCACCGCTTCTTTCCGAGGCGTTGGAGTCCGCGCAATCCCAGATAGTCCTCGTAGGTCTTTCCGCTCTTATACAGTAGGTGCGCGAGCTCCATGGGTTCGAGCACACCGTCCACGATCATGGCCGATCCCAGGCCTGTGCCCAACCCGAGAAACAACATCCGGCCGCCCTTGTAGCTTCCCAAGGCCTGCATGGCGGCATCATTGATGATTCTTACCGGGACACCAAAGGCCTTCTGGAAATCGAAACCGACCCAGCCGCCGCCAAGATTGTGTGGTTCGCGAAGAGGACGCCCGTTGATGATGGGCCCAGGATAGCCGAGTGAGATGCGGTCAAAATCCCAGCCGCGGCTATTTTCTTTCACGATGTCGACAGCTTTGCTTGCGGTCATGGTCGGGCCAGAGGGGATTTTCAGAACGTCCTTTTGCCCGGTGGCGCGCATTTTGACGTTGGTGCCACCGACGTCCACGACGAGAACCTTTAGAGATTTCGGCGGCGCAGCGGATTTGGTTTGCGGTTTGGCATTCATATAAGTTCGTCCACAGCACTATAAATTCAGTCTCAATTCCATCTCAATCGTTCGAATCATGCAGTGATTCTAGGATCAACGCAACGACCTTTGCTGCAATGCCTCGTCTATTTCGTGTGTACCTTAAACGCTAATGCAATTGAGGAGCAACACGCGGCGAGAAGGCGGCATCGGAATTTCTCGAATGACCGCTCACACTGAATGCGCGGAACCTTTCGCCCGGATCGCTCGTAGAAACAGGTAGCGGAACCAAACTTCACTCGACACACGTTTCGATGCAGCCGCTGCGACTCGGTCGACGCCGTTCAGACCCGGAGGCCAACCTTGGAAACGCTCCAGCAAGACATTCGTTACGCGCTACGCACGATGTGGAAGAGCCGTGGATTCGCGGCGATCGCGATGATCACGCTGGCGTTGGGTATCGGGGCGTCGACGGCGATCTTCAGCGTAATCGATAACGTGTTGATGGAGCCGTTTCCGTACAAGGACGCTGGACGCTTCATGTCCTTACAAATCCACGATACAGAACGAAACGAGCCCGGCGGCCGCGGTGGATACACCGGCCCTGAGTTTCTGGACTATGTTGAGCAAAACCACGTTTTTGACCAAGTGATTGCCAATGCCCAGGAAGACGTTCTGTACCGGTCAGGCGAAGGAACAGAGCTGCTTCAGGGCGGAGTCGTAGTGCCGAACACGTTTGAGTTTTTGGGCATGCCTGCGCTGCTTGGGCGAGTGATGCAGGCCGCGGACTACGAACCGGGAGCGCCACCGGTTTTTGTGCTGCGCTATAAGACCTGGGTCAATCAATTCAGCGCCGATCCGAACATCCTGAACAAGACCTTTGTGCTTAACGACGTGTCGCGAACACTGATTGGAATCATGCCGCCGAGGTTCGGCTGGGGCGATTCCGATGTGTGGATCCCCGAGAAGCCGTCGCGAGCGGCCGGGGTTCAGCCAAGCGGGTTTCCGCGATATTGGTTTCTGATGGGGCATCTCAAGCCGGGCGTTTCGATTCGGCAAGCGGAATCTGATTTTGACGTGATCGCGCATCGCCTGGCGCCCAAGTACCCGAAAGATTATCCGAAACATTTCTCCGTGGAAATTCATTCGTTGACCGATTTGGTAGTCGGGCAGTTCCGCACAACGCTGTACATCGTGCTGGCGGCGGTGGGGCTGCTATTGCTGATCGGGTGCGGGAACGTCGCGAACCTGCTGCTGGCGCGGGCGACGGGAAGAGAGAAAGAATTCGCCATACGAGCGGTGCTGGGCGCGGGACGAATAAGGTTGATCCGGCAGCTCCTGGTAGAGAGCTTGATCCTGGCACTGGGCGGGGCCCTGCTCGGAGCGTTGATAGCGTGGGGAGGATTGAAATCGCTGGTCGCGGCGATGCCGAAGGAGATTATTCCGGCCGAAGCGGTGATCCGGCTGAATGGTCCGGTCTTGGCCTTCGCGTTGTGCACGGCCGTGATTACCGCGCTGATTTTTGGATTGGTGCCGGCACTGCAAGCGGCGCGGCGCGATCTGAACGATCCATTGCGCGACAGCGGAAAGGGAACTAGCGGGAGCGGGCGGCACAACCGGTTGCGAAACGCGGTGGTGGTGTTGGAAGTGGCGCTATCACTGACGCTTCTTGCCGGCGCCGGACTGCTGATGCGAAGTTTCATGGCACTGCGGGATGTTCATCTGGGACTCCAGCCTGATCATGTTCTCGTCGTGCGGCTTCCATTGCCGCGAGACCGCTACAAAACCTCGGACCAGATTGCGGGCTTTTATAAGCCCCTGTTGCAGAGGCTGAAGGTTTTGCCCGGCGTGGTGGAAGCGACCGAGACGAGCACGCTGCCGCCGTACGGCGGGATCAGCAGCGAGGTGGACGTGGCGGGCAAGTCGCACGCGGAGAAATGGGACGGATTGTTCCAACTCTGCAGCGAGGGCTACTTCCCGACGCTGCGCATTCAGTTTGTGGATGGCCGATCCTTCACGGAAGCCGAAGTCAACGGAAAGCGAAAGTTAGCGGTCGTGAACCAGACGTTCGTGAAACGCTACATGGGACACGACAACCCGATGGGGCAACGCATTCACATCGCGCAATTAGAGACATTCCCGGATCCGCTGCCGGAGGCTTGGTTTGAAGTTATTGGCGTGGTGGCGGATGTGAAAAATAACGGCCTGCAAGAGCCGATACAGCCGGAGATCTGGGTGCCGTATACCGTAACGGGTTCAGCGGAGAGAGGCATCATGGTGCGCACGACGCAAGAACCCCTGTCAATGCTGAAGACGGTGCAGCAGGAAATCTGGGCGACAGACCGCAGCGTGGCCCTGACCCTTACGGGGACGCTGGAAGGTTACATCAGCTCGTTTTCGTACGCGGGTCCGCGATTCGGATTTTTGCTGATGACGATTTTCGGGAGCATTGGGCTGATCCTCGTAACCATTGGTGTATACAGCGTGCTGGCCTACACGGCGGCGCAAAGAACTCACGAGATCGGGATCCGCATGGCACTGGGAGCGGAAGGGCGCGACGTGTTGCGGCTGGTGGTGACCATGGGAGTGCGACTGGTGGGTTTGGGAGCGGCAGTTGGATTGGTGGTTAGTCTCATCCTGGCGCGTCTGATCGCAACGCAACTCTGGGGCGTGTCGCCATACGATCCGATGACGATGGGCGGGGTGACGGTTTTGCTGCTGCTCACGGGCATGGTGGCGTGCTGGATTCCGGCGCGTCGGGCTTCGCAGGTGGATCCGCTAGTCGCGTTGCGGTATGAGTGATGGTGCGAGCGCGGGTACGTTCGCGCGCTTGGACGGAGTGAGGATACGTTGGCATCTAAACCCCGCGGTCTGAACAGCGACCGCGGCTACAGGTCTTCGTTGTGAATTTCTCGCTGAGTTAGACAGAGCATAAACCTTAGTGGTCCAGGAGCAATATCGTTCGATAGAGGACTTCGGCGCCGTTGGCGCAGTCTTGCCAGGATGTGAATTCTTTGGGCGAGTGGCTGATCCCATCGTGACTGGGGACAAAGATCATGCCCATCGGGGCGATCGTGGCGATATTTTGGGCGTCCTGCGTTGCTCCGCTGGGCAGGTCTGTGGTGGCGAGACCGAGCGATTTGGCCGCTTCTGCGATGGCGCTTTTCACCATGGGGTGGGCACTTGCCGGTTTGGCATCATCGAATGGAGTGCAGCTGGTTTCCACGTTTTCTTCGGTGTCGGTCTGCTTGAGCCTTTCCTGGATGTGTTGCCACATGCGGTCGATTTTCGCGGTGTCGAGATCGCGCAGCTCGATGGGAAATTGCACGCGGCCCGGGATGACATTCACCGCGCCGGGTTCGACCTTTACGAAACCCACTGTACCCACCTGGCGGCCGTCTTCCGCGCGAACGACCTCGCGCACCGCGAGTATGTCTTTTGAAGCCGCGGCCAGAGCGTCTTTGCGGCGGTTCATCGGTGTGGTGCCCGCGTGATTGGCGAAACCGGAGACCGTGCACATCCAGCGTTTGAGCCCCACGATGCCCTGGACGATGCCGATGGGGATTTTGTTTTCCTCCAGGTTCGGGCCTTGCTCGATGTGCAGTTCGACAATGGCGCTGATTGAGCCGCGGGGAATGCGGGCGTCGGTCAGATGCGCGGGATCCTGACCGTAGCGGCGGAGCCAATCGGCCAACGTTAGGCCCTGGTCATCCTTGCGATCGAGGATTTCAGGTCCGAGTCGTCCCGCGGCTACCGCCGAACCCATTGTGGTTAGGCCGAAGTGATTGCCTTCTTCGTTGGTCCAAATGACTACTTCCAGTGGATGCCGTGTTTTTACGTTTAGATCGTTGAGAGCGCGGATCACTTCGATAGCGCCCATGCTACCCAGGTCGCCATCGAAATTCCCGCCATGAAGAACCGAGTCGATATGCGAGCCGAATAGGAGGGCGGGCAGCTTTTCCGAGCCGGCGCGTGAGCCGAAGATGTTTCCCGCCGGATCGACGCGGACTTGAAGACCTGCCTGCTTCATCAGGCCCATGACGTATTCGCGTGCGGCCATGTCGGTCTCGGAGAAGGCTAGACGGGTGACGCCGCCTTCGGGATTCTTGCCAAACTCGCTGAGTTTCTCGAGGGTGCTTTGCAGACGTTGGGAATTGATGTGGAATTTTGCGGAGGGAGCGTCTTGAGCGTGTGAGGGAGCGGACGCGGCAGCTACCGACAGAGTCGACACGATGAGATACGAAAGGAGTTTGCGAGGTTTCCGGACAGAGTATGGCGTGTACCTTGTGGACATCTTGTTTCTCCAGTGGGAGGAGCGACCTCGAATTGTTGATTGCGGGCGGAACGTCGCTTGTGTCGGCTGGCACCGGAGACTTCTTTATGTGCGAGGAGACTACACAGTTGGAGATGCTCGCGTCAAGGCGGGTTTGGCTATGGGAGGTCGATGCGGAGAATTTGTCTTGCCGGTTGTGACCTCAACAGCGCCCGCTTCGGAAAGCGGCCGCTACGTGGCTTTGCCGGCGTTGAACTTGGGTGCCCGCCTTTTGCGCCGGGCGGGGCAAGCCCCGCCCCTACAAAGGATGGAGGAGGACCCGCTCCTATCGCACCCGCTCGCGCACGGAGGGCTGGCATGGCTAAAGCCAGGCGCCTACATTTGCTGCTTGCATCCCGCTTGGTACTTCCTCGAAAAACACAGGGGGCGATTTGGGAGGAATTGCTAGCTAGCTGAGGAGTGCGTGGAAGCGGGGATCGGAGCGCAAGGAGTCCAAGTCGGAATCCTTCGCCGCCCAGTTCTTGAAAAAGGTGCCATGCTCCATCACCTTTGCCAGACAACCGAGGGCATCTTCGGTGCGGCCAAGAAGCGCGTAGACACAGGCGACGTTGTAAAGAATGGAGGTTTCGTCGGGATCGATGGCGAGAGCCCGGCGCGCCCAGTCATAACTTTTTGCGTGTTCGCCAATGCGAGCGAGAATTCCCGCGCCGAGATAGAGGGCGCGCGGGTCGTCCGGATGGTTCTCACTGTGTTTCTCAATTAATTGCAGCGCGCGTCTTTCGGTGGCAGCGGCTTCCGCGGGGCGGCCCAAGCCATGGTAGACCGGAACAAGCAGGCTAACGGCCTGGTAGTCGTCCGGATTGAGCCTCGAAGCTTGTTCGTAAAGTGAGGCGGCCTTGGCCAGGTCACCGCTCTGAAAAGAAGTGCGCGCGTAGAAGTAATAGGCCTCGTAGAGTTTGGGATCGAGCCGGATTGCGGCTTCGAATTCCTTTTGTGCCTCAGCGAAATTCTTTTTGAGCGCGAAGGCCAGGCCGCCGGCTGCGTGGGCCTCGGCAAGCTCTGGATCCAACTCCAAGGCCTTGCGACTCGCGGCTTCGGCTTCGTTGAGATTATCTTCGACGCTGTCCCAATACATGTAGAGAAAGGAGCAGCAGTCAGCGACACCAGCGTAGGCTCGTGCGTAATGCGGGTCGATCACGATAGCGCGCGCGAACATCTGGCGGGCGAAGTCAAAACCTTTGCGGCGAAATTGGTGGAAGAATTGACGGCCGCGCAGGTAGTAGTCATAGGCCTGGGGATTGTCAGTTTGCTTGCGGGCGATCGCTTTCTCCTCCTGGGGAGAGAGCTTGATGCGCAGAGCCTGGCTGATACTACGCGCGATTTCGTCCTGGACTTCGAAGACGTCCTTTAGCTCGCGATCGTAGCGTTCCGCCCAGATGGAGTGACCCGTTTGAGCGCGGATTAGTTGGGCGGTGATGCGCAGACGATTGCCGGCGCGACGCAGGCTGCCGCTGAGAACGCACGCGGCGTTGAGTTCGCGGCCGACCTGAGGTCCGGTGACGGGCTTGTCGCGATAGGCCAGGACGGCGGCGCGGGGGAAGACCTGGAGTTCTTTGATCTTGGAGAGTTCGGTGATGATGTCTTCAGTCATGCCATCGCGGAAATATTCGTCATCCTTGCTGTTACTGAGATTTTCAAAGTAGAGGACCGCGACTGATTTTTCCGAAGGCGCGGCCGCGGGCCGATCGGTGGTGGAAGCTTGCCGCTTGGAGTCGGTCGCACGCCCCGAAGAATCGCGATCGCGTTTCAGGCGTTTGAGATCGGTTCTGATTTCGGAGGCGGTTTGGTAGCGGAGATCGCGGTCTTTCTCGAGAGCCTTGTTGATGATGCGTTCGAGCTCAGCTGGGACGGCAGAATTAAGGCTCGCCGGCGGCTTCGGAGTTCCATGGAGAATAGAATCGAAAATAGTGGCGGAGGTGTCGCCCGCGAAGGCGAGCTTGCCGGTGGCCATTTCATAGAGGACCGAGCCAAATGAGAAAAGGTCAGTGCGCGGGTCGAGATCCTTGCCGAGGGCTTGCTCAGGCGACATGTACGCCATGGTGCCGAGAGCCGTGCCGGGACTGGTGAGGAAGTCTTGATCGCCACCGACGGTGACTTGTGCGGAGGCGTCCGCTGTGTGCGCCTGCGCTCGCCGTGCTTCCATCTTGGCGAGTCCGAAGTCCAGGATCTTGGTTTGGCCGCGCTGGGTAAGAAAAAGATTTGCGGGCTTGATGTCGCGATGGACGATGCCCCGCAAATGCGCGGCGGCGAGCGCATCGGCAATTTCGATTCCCAGGTCGAGTATGGAGTCGATCTCCATCGGCTTGCCATTGATGCGATGCTTCAGGGTCTGTCCTTCGAGCAATTCCATGACGATAAAAGGGCGGCGATCGAACTCGCCGACGTCGTGAATGGTGCAGATGTTCGGGTGATTCAGGGCGGAGGCGGCACGCGCTTCGCGTTGAAAGCGCTCGAGGGTCAGCGCATCGGTAGGCGTATCCTCGGGAAGAAACTTCAGCGCGACGCTGCGGTCCAGACGCGTGTCCTCGGCGCGGTAAACGACGCCCATTCCACCGCCGCCTAGCTTTTCCTGGATTCGATAGTGAGAAACTGTCTGTCCGCTGAGAGACCCGGCTTCCGTCATGGCCCGGTTATCTTAGGGTTCGGCCTGACCCAAGTCAACGCGTGCGGCTCGGTCGGCGTTGTTTGGATTTTCTCGATTCACCAGTGGACCTGAGAGGTCTTGGCGACTTGCACGATGGGCCGGTCGCCCGCGGGGCACGGTTGGCCAGCGTGTCCCGCGAGCAGATGCGTCAGGACGGCGTTCAGGCTTTGATGTTTCTTGCGATTGAGTTCGGCATCCTCGACGAAAGATATATCCCGAGATCTTCGAATCTTCCGCACCTCGCGGATCACACACACAGCTTCGTGCTTCAAGGACTGGAGTTTGTCGCACATATATTTGTCGTGGCGGTCGGGGATTTTACGACCATGATGACGCGGAACAACGGTACTTTCGTACCCCGCTGTGGATTTCGTGTTGAGTGATCGCAGCGGAAGCCTGGATTCACGCGGGCGTACCGCAGTCGGCCGCAGTCGGCTTCCGACAAGTAGTTCAGAGATTTTAACGAGCTAGCGAGTCTGCCGGCCGCGCCTGCAACTTTAACACGCGCAGCTTCGCGCCAAGCCACGACTGCGGCATCGCCAACACGACCAGCGCCACGGGATACCAGCGCGGCCCGAATTCCGCCACGCGGTTCCACGCCACGACGACACCCGCGATACACGCCGCGACTCCAATCGCCCCGAGGATCAAGGCGTGCATCATCGGTCGATTGGGCGCGAGGCGCGCGGTGACGTAGCTCCCTAGCACGCCGTACACAGTGCGGTAAAGGGTGGCCAATAGTAGAAGCGCGTCGCTCATCGGCTGGCCGAGCGGCGTGAAAATGCCCGCCGCGCGCAGCGCCGCGTCTGTCCCAATCGAGAGAACGACGCCCACAACGGCGCCGGCGAGTACCGCGCCGATACTTTTCAGAATTTTCATGTTTAAAATTGCCTTCGTGTGGAGATTTTCGTCCCACCGTGACCCGCGAGATGCTGCGCATGCAAACCTAGACGATCGAAGTCGTCTCATGCGTCACGGCGCGGCAGGGACTCTATCGAAGTCACTTGCGTTCCGCAACTTATTGTTTGTCGCTGGTTCTGGCGAGCTTGTCGCGTCTTGAGAAGGGGCTCGTTCGGTGGAGTAGAAGCGCACCGCGCGGCCGCTTCGCTATGCGTTTGCTGTATCGCTTTTGCCGGCTTTGCAGGCGCTCAACGTGCTGATCAGCATTCGTTGCGAAGCAGACTTGACAAGATTTCAGAGAAAGTCGAGAATGGTCAAGGCGAATAAAAAGCGAATATGCTGGACCCGGCTCTTGCGCCTCCTTACCTCCCATGGCTGCCTCCCTTACTGCTCTCCGTTCCAAAATCGAGCTCGATCTCCGCGGCCGCGTCGTTTCCCCTTTCAACTATCGCGACCGCAACGTCTTCGAAGTCGTTTCCACGGGTATCCCGGAAATCGATGCCGCTGTGGGTGGATTGCCGCGAGGCGCGATGACGGAAATTTGCGGGCCGCCATGCTCTGGGCGGACGAGTTTGCTGCTTTCGGCTTTGGCTGCGCGGACGGCGGAGAGGGAGGCGTGTGCGCTGGTGGACGCGCGGGATAGTTTCGATCCTTATCTGGCGAATGCGGCGGGTGTGGCGCTGAAGCAGTTGCTGTGGGTGCGTTGCCAGAACGCCGAGCAGGCGTTGCGGGCGACGGATTTGCTCATACAGGGCGGAGGGTTTGGGTTGGTGGCCGTCGATCTGAGCGATATTGCGCCGAAGATCGTGCGCTACGTGCCGTTGAATGCGTGGTTTCGCTTTCGTCGTGCGGTGGAGGATACACCGACAATTTTGATGGTCATGGAGCAAGAGGCCAATGCCAAGACTTGTGCTTCGTTGGTGCTGCGATTGAAGGCCAAGCCCGCAATGTGGAGCGAAGCAAGAGCGGGGCGCGGACGCGAAGCGGGGCCTGGTAGCACCGGCTTGTCCAGAGAACCGAAGGGCATCTTTGCTGGCTCTTCGCGAGATCTGGTGAGGTATCCGTTTGCGCGGCTCTTGAAAGGATTCGAGCTGGGCGCGGATGTAGTGAGATCGCGTGTACAGTGCGCGAAAGATTTGCCATTGGCAAATGAAAATGTAGCGAATGAATTTGCCGCGAGAGGCGCGCCGAATGGAGTTGAGATTTTTGAAACGGCGACGATGTGGAGCGATTGAAGTGTCGCATTTCGCGGCTTGTTGTTGTCGTGTTTGATCATTACGCATGGGCCTCATTTGGCTCTAAACCCCGCCCTCTCGGAGAGGGCGGCTACAGGACTTTTTGAGCGATTGAGACAGTCATTCGCGTTTTTGCGATTGGGCCCAGAGAATTATGTCTTTTGCTTGCATTTATATTCCCGACTTTATGGTGCAGTCCGTGGTGCGTGCGGAGCCGGCGCTACGAGGCGGCGCGCTAGCGTCGTCCGGAAGGGCGTTGGCATTGCCCGGAAGGGCGTTGGCATTGATCAGCGGGAAGCCGCCGTTGTGGAGCGTTGTGGCGGCGAATGCAGCCGCAGTGCAGGCCGGAATTCAGTTGGGCATGACCAAAGCGCAAGTGGCGGAATTTTGCACCGTGGAGATTCGTCATCGCTCGGAAGCGCAAGAGAAGGCCGCGCACGCGGCGCTATTGGATGTGGGATGGAGTATCTCTCCGCGCGTGGAAGACACCGCCGCGGATACCATTGTTCTGGATCTCGCGGGGCTCGCGTCTTTATTTGGAACTGACGAAAACATCGCGCGTGAATTGGCAGAGCGCGCTTCTCGCATTGGTGTGATCCCGCACGTTGCGGTTGTTTCCAACATTGAGGCGGCCGTTCTGGCCGCGCGAGGGTTCGCTGGAATCACGATCGTTCCTGCGGGCGAGGAATGCGCACGCCTGGGCGGATTGCCAATTCGCACGCTTTGCACGGATGCGGAAGTGCTGGAGACGTTGGAGCGCTGGGGCGTGAATTGTTTATGCGAGCTGGCGGCATTACCGATTTTGCAGCTTTCCGAGCGGCTGGGGCAAAACGGAGTCCGGTTGCACGAATTGGCGCGTGGCGCGCGGGTACGTTCGTTGGTACTGGCGGAAGCCTGTTTGCAATTTGCGGAAGAAATGGAGGTGGAGGATTCGGTTGAAGAACTGGAGCCATTGTCATTTTTGCTGGGACGCTTGCTAGATCAACTTTGCGCGCGGCTGGAAGCCCGAGCGCTTGCGGTGCGCACCGTCCGCATACGATTTGAGCTGGAGCCATCGTTCGAAAAAGATGTGCAAGCGTTGAAAGATGAGTCCCGGAAAAAGACCGCGCCAAAGGAATACACAAAAGTTCTTACCCTGCCCTTGCCCATACGTGATTCCAAGGTGCTGCTGAAATTGGTGCGCTTGGCACTGCAGGGGGATCCTCCGAAATCGCCCATCCAGAAAATTGAAATGGCGGCGGATGCTGCGCCTCCGCGCGTGGCGCAGAGCGGGTTGTTCGCGCCAAAGGGGCCCGATCCGGAAAAACTGGAACTGACCATCGCGCGACTCGCGAAGCTTGTGGGGGAGCCAAATGTTGGCGTGGCTGAATTGCTGGACACGCATCGCGCGGAAAATTTCCGGGTGGCGCGTTGGGCGGACAGCACGAATTCCCCGTTAAAAAAGACAATTAAAACTCGGAAAAAAGCTGCGGCGCTGACGGACGATGACGAGTCTCAAGAAGCACGCCAACCCGCATCTGGATTTCGAGTAATCCGACCGGCAGTGACCGCGAGCGTGGAAATAGACGAAGAACGGCCGGTGCGCATTTGTTTCTCGGGAATGCAAGGCGATGTAGTGGCGGCGTCGGGCCCGTGGCGTAGTTCCGGGGAATGGTGGCAGGAAGACGGCTGGGATCAGGACGAATGGGATCTGGCGATAGATTTTGGATCGCGTGGCGGGCTGCACGACAAGAGCGCAAGCCCGTGGCCGCAATACGGCGTGTACCGGATTTATTACGATGCGCCGCGGCGAAGCTGGTTTGTGCGGGGATTCTACGATTGATGTACACCGAACTGCATGCGCGGTCCGCGTTTAGTTTTCTGGAAGGGGCATCCATACCCGAAGAGATGGCCAGTGCGTGCGTCGAGCGCGGCATGACGGCAATGGCGGTGCTCGATCGCGATGGCGTCTATGGAGCGCCACGGTTTTACCAGGCAGCCAAGAAAAGTCGCATACGCGCACACATCGGAGCGGAAGTCACGTCACTGTTCGGCTGGCGCTATGCATTGCTCGTGGAATCCCGCGAAGGCTATCAGAATTTGTGTCGCGCGATTACCCGCATGAAGTTGCGCGCCAGAAAAGGCGAAGGATACATCGCGGCCGAAGAACTGGCGGAATTCAAGGCCGGGCTGATTTGTCTGACCGGAGGCGAAGAAGGCCCGTTGGCCTACGCGTTGAAGAAAGGAGGGATCACCCGAGGAATCCAGTGTGTTCGTGAGTTGTGTGAAATCTTCGGCCGCGAAAATGTCTACGTTGAGTTGCAGCGGCATTTGTGCCGAGAAGAAGAAGCGCGCAACCAGGCGGCGGTCGAAATCGCAAGGAAGTTGTCTTTACCATTGCTGGCGACGAATGGAGTGAGTCACGCACAGCCACAGCAAAGGGAACTGCTGGATGTCTTTACGTGCATTCGCAACCATCGCTCTCTGGCAACGGCAGGACGTTTGCTGACGCGCAATCCAGAACGCCATTTGAAAACGCCCGCGAAAATGCAGCGGTTGTTCGCCGATCTTCCGGAAGCGATTGCGAACACGCAGACACTTTCTTCCCGCTTGCAATTCACGCTGAAAGATCTGGGCTACGAGTTCCCGAAGTATCCAGTTCCCGATGGCGGCACGCAGATGCAGTTTTTGCGCGAGCGCACGCGCGACGGAATGATTTCGCGCTACGGCTCGGAAAACAAGAAAGCCCGTCAGCAAATCGACCGCGAGCTGGCGTTGATCGAAAAGCTCGATCTTCCTGGCTATTTCCTGATCGTGTGGGACATCGTGCGATTTTGCGCGAAGAAAAACATCCTGGTGCAGGGGCGAGGATCGGCGGCAAACAGCGCGGTCTGCTATGCGCTGGGAATCACCGCAGTGGATCCCGTCGGCATGGGGCTTTTGTTCGAGCGCTTTCTCTCGGAAGAACGCGGTGAGTGGCCGGATATCGACCTCGATCTCCCCAGCGGCGACCAGCGGGAAAGCGCGATCCAATACGTGTATGAACGCTACGGAAAATTAGGCGCAGCGATGACCGCCAACGTGATCACATACCGCGGAAAATCGGCGGCGCGTGAAATCGGCAAGGCCATGTCTTTCGATCCGGAAACGGTGGCGCGTTTGGCAAGCCTGGTCAGCGCGTGGGAATACAAAGATGCGAACGACACGCTGGAACGCCATTTTCAGGATGCGGGTTTCGACCTCAAGCATCCGAAGATCCGCAAATTTTTCGAGCTCTGCGTGCAGGCGCAGGATTTGCCACGGCATCTGGGACAGCATTCCGGCGGGTTGGTGGTGTGCCAGGGGCAACTGGATTCGGTGGTGCCGCTGGAGCCGGCGACGATGCCAGGTCGCGTGGTCGTGCAGTGGGACAAAGAAGATTGCGCGGACATGGGCATCGTCAAAGTGGATCTACTCGGGTTGGGCATGATGGCGGTGCTGGAAGAAACCTTGCAAATTATTCGAGATAAACACGGCGAAGAAGTTGATCTGAGTCGTTTACCCGCGAACGATCAGAAAGTTTACGCGACGCTACAAAAAGCGGACACCGTGGGAATGTTTCAGATCGAAAGCCGCGCGCAGATGGCGTGTTTGCCGCGGCTGCAGCCAGTATGTTTTTACGATATTGTCGTGCAAGTGGCCATCATCCGGCCGGGACCCATCGTTGGAAAAATGGTGCATCCCTATTTGAAGCGGAGGCAAGGCCGCGAGCCCGCGGAATGCCTGCATCCTTCGCTGGAGCCGGTGTTGGAGCGCACGCTGGGAGTGCCGCTATTTCAGGAGCAACTGTTGCGCATGGCCATGATCGCTGCGGGCTTCACGGGAGGGGAGGCCGAAGAGTTACGGCGCGCGTTCGGCTTTAAGCGCTCGGAAAAGCTGATGAAGGACGTTGAAGTAAAGCTGCGCCTGGGAATGGATCGCAACGGAATCACCGGCACGACGCAGGACACCATCGTCCAATCCATTACATCGTTTGCGCTCTACGGATTTCCGGAATCGCACGCTGCGAGTTTCGCGCTGATTGCCTACGCCAGTGCCTACCTGAAGTGCCATTATCTCGCCGCATTTACCGCGGCCATGCTCAACAATCAGCCGATGGGCTTTTATCATCCGGCAACGCTGGTGAAGGACGCGCAACGGCACGGCCTGCGCGTTCGCCCCATCGATGTGATGCGTTCGGAATGGATCTGCACGATTGAGAAAATCGGCGGCGACCATGTTCTGCGCGTGGGCTTGCGCTACGTCAAGGGTTTGCGCGAAGAGGCCGGCCGCGAAATCGTTCGCCAGCGAGAGACCGAAGCGTTTCGCTCCGTCGATGATTTGAAACGGCGCGTTCCAGGATTGCAGAAATCGGAGCTGACGGCGCTGGCGGAAATCGGCGCCTTGAATTTCGTCGGCAGCAAATCCGGTTTCCACCGCCGCGATGCGCTTTGGCAGATCGAGCGCGTCGCGCGCCGTCCGGGTCCGCTTCTGGAAGCATGTGAAGAGGAGCCGGAAGCCGCGCAAAACGCATTAAATGCGGGCCATTCTCCTTTACTGCAGATGACTGCCGAAGATCGTCTGGTCGCTGACTTTCGCAACACCGGTATGACCGTCGGCCCTCATCCGTTGAGCTATCACCGCTCGCAATTGAAACGCGAAGGCATTCTTTCGGCGGCAGACTTGCACCGTTTGCGCGATGGAATGGAAGTTCGCGTTGCGGGTTCCGTAATCGCGCGCCAGCGGCCCGGCACTGCGAAGGGTTTTGTTTTTCTTAGCCTTGAGGATGAAACAGGAATTTCCAACGCCATCATCACCCCGCAGATTTTTCAGCAGCATCACGTGGTGATCGTGAATCAGCAATTTTTGCTGATTGAAGGAAGGCTGCAAAACCAGGACAACGTGATTTCCGTGAAGGCCGAACGCATCCGCCCGTTATTCTTAACGCGAGCGCAAACTTCGTCTCACGATTTTCACTGAGGGTCGCGAGGAACCGCTCAACCTTCCACTCCACCAGGGTCTCTCGAGCGAACGGGAATTGTCGTCAGTGGAGCGCGGGCAACGATCGCAAGAGGGCACTGACTCCGTTCCACAAAATCTGCACGCCAATGCAAACCAACAAGAAGGAGGAAAGCCGCATGATAACGCTCATGGCCGTAGCACCCAGAAGCTTTGCTAAACGGTCCGCGAAGCCATAGCAGAGGTATATGCTGACTCCAAGAAGCGCCGAAGCGACGATGATCGATAAAATTCCCGGGATATTAATGCCGGGAAGCCTGGCAGCATTCGCGCCCAATGTGATGGCCACGGATATGGAACCGGGACCTACCGTGAGCGGCAAAGTGAATGGATAGAATGCGTGGCGATAAATGTCTTTTGGATCCACGTCGTGGTGCACGCCGCTACCGCGATCATCATCGTCGTCGGTGCGGTTGAGCATGTCCCAACCGGCGGCCACGACGATCAAGCCGCCTCCCACTTGCACGATGGGCAGTGAAATTCCGAAGAACGTCAGGATGTGGGTGCCGATCAGACCCGATGCAACCAGCAAGACGAAGCTATTCATGGCGATGCGCTGCGACAGAAGCCTGCGCTCCGGGGGAGTATAGTCCCCGGTGAGCGCTAGAAAAATGGGGCTTCCACCGAGAGGGTTCACGATCGGGAAGAGCGCGCTGAGAAGTAGAAGCGTGGTCTTGACTGCTTGGAGCAAGGCGTCCTCCGGACGGGCGAGTATATCTGAGCACCATGCAGGCGCAAGTGTTCAGGCGCGCTGGGCGGCGATTAACTTTGCTGTGGTGATTGCTTGGCCGACGTGACGCTGCGTGTGGTCGGCAACGTGAACAAGCAGCCCGCCGACTGTCGTTGGGAGGGCTTTCTTTCCGACCGCTCGCGATTGTTGCAGATCAATCTTCGCCAGGTTGCGAACGCGTTCGGCGCTGCTGGTGAACGCCGTGGTGAGTTCAGCAAACAACGCTTCTCTCGTGGTGTCGGGCTGCGCCTCATTCTTCAGCGCTTCCATTTGTTCTCGCGTCAGCGCACCGCCTTCCGCGTAGGTCAACAATCGATCGAGGCTTCGCGAAATATGGCGAATATGAAAGGCGACTGCCGGTAGATCAGCGGGACGCCCGTTCAATTCATCGCCGGTAAGCGGCCCGCACCATTTCTGTAAGTCTTCGGCGGCGAGTTCCAGAGCGTGGAGCACCGCCCGCGGCACCGCAGCGATTTCCGTCAACGTGCCGCGCAACCACGGTTCGGGCAACGGGGGACCGGCAGTTTCCGCAGGCTGGTTTGCATTCATTTCAGGCTCCTCTGGTTAGAGCACCGCAATCCGGCGCCATCCAAAAATTTGATTCTAGAACAGAAGTCACACCTTGCCGAACGGTACGCTGTAGGCTAGAGTCTCGGTTCCACGAAAAAAGGGCAAATCATGGCAACGAAAGCAAAAGAAGCAAAAAAACCGCAACCTAAGGGCAAAGGCGGGGAGAGCGTTCGTATCCTGATTTCCCGCGCGCGGCTGCAGCGCCGAATCACCGAGATGGCACGGGAAATTCGCAAAGATTTTCCGGGGGAACCGCTGCACCTGGTGGGCGTGCTGAAGGGCGCGGTGTTTTTTCTAACCGATCTGGGAAAGCAGATTCCGGGTGAAGTGTCGTTTGATTTCATCGCCGTTGCGAGTTATGGACTCGGAACGCATTCCTCGGGGCAGGTCAGGCTCACTCGCGACCTGGATTCCAGCATTGAAGGCAAAACCGTTATCGTGGTGGAAGACATCCTGGACACGGGCATGACTCTGCAATACTTGCTGCGCGTTTTCGAGCAACGCAAACCCAAGCGTATTCGTGTGGCGGTGTTGCTGGACAAGCCGGAGCGGCGGATTGCCGCGGTGCACGCCGACTACGTGGGTTTCACCATCCCCAATGAGTTCGTGGTTGGCTTTGGGCTCGACTATGCGGAGCGCTACCGCAATATACCTGACGTGGGCGTGCTTTCCCTGGGTCCCGACGGTGCCAAAAGCGGGAAACCCTAGCGACGATGCAAACGTCGCACAAACGTTTCGCAACTTCTTCGCGGAACTCCTTGCGCCCTCACCCCGCCTGCTATAATAGTCTCTTGAATGAATTCCACCGACGCACATACAGGGGCAGCTACCGAAAGCGGAAGCCCAGAAGCTTCCGCCGAAGTTCTGGCAACACTTGCTGAAATCGGCGAAGAGGTAAATGCTTCGCTCGATCTTGACGAGGTGCTGGCGCGCACGGCTTCGCTTATCAAGCGGCACATCGATTACGAGATTTTTGGCGTGTTGATGTTTGAGGGAGATGGATCGTACCTGAAGCATCGTTTCTCGATCGGGTATCCGCGCGACCTCGCGGAAAACCTGCGGATCCCACTGGGTCAGGGGATCAGTGGCACGGCGGCGGCGACGGGACACCCCGTGCGCGTGGGCGACACGGCAAACGATCCGCGGTACATCAGCGCGATTGATAATGTAAGGTCGGAGCTCGCCGTGCCACTGATGCTTCGCGGCAAGTGTGTTGGCGTGCTTGATATTCAGAGCCGTCACCCGAATTACTTCACGCGCGAGCAGCAAAGCATTTTGACTTTGCTGGCCAGTCGGCTTGCGGTTGCGGTGGAGAATGCCAGGCTCTTTCAGCGTGTCCGCGCGCAGGCGGAAACGCTCTTGCTGCTGAACGAGGTGGGGCGGGAGACGAGTTCGATCCTGGATGTGGAAGAGTTGTTGCGCCGCGCGGCGGAACAAACCAAGCGCGTGATCGACTATCAGATTCTGAGCATCATGCTGTACGACGAGGAACTGAAGGTTTTTCGGCACCGCATCGACGTGAAGCATGGTCATCGTGTGCAAGGAAAATTGCGGGCGGCGGCGAGCGAAGGAATCGTCGGCGCAGCAGCGACGCTGAAGGAGCCGGTGCTGGTTCCCGATGTCACCGTCGATCCACGCTATTTAATGGCGAATCCGGAAACGCGCTCGGAGCTCGCCATTCCCATGATTCATAAAGGTCGCGTGATTGGAGTGCTCGATCTGGAAAGTCCGCAGCTGAATTATTTCACCGAAGATCACGTGCAGACGCTTTCGATTTTAGCGGCGAACTTTGCGGTGTCGCTGGAGAACGCTCGCTTGTACGAGCAGGTCGCGCGGGATGAAGCGAGGCTTGAACGCGATCTTCAGGCGGCGAAGCGCATTCAAGGCGCGTTGCTGCGCTCGGTGCCGACGGAGGATTTTGGGTTGGATATGGCGGCGCGCTATCTTTCTGCGCGCGAAGTTGGCGGCGATCTCTACGAATTCTTGCGCTACGGCCCGCAGCAGCTTGGGATCGCGCTCGGAGACGTCAGTGGCAAGGGAACGGCGGCGGCGTTGTACGGCGCGGTCGCCATTGGGATTATGCGCAGCCTTGCGCCACAAAAACTGCAGCCTGCGGAGATGCTGCGGCAGATGAATCAGATTGTGGGTGAGCGGCGCATTGAAGGACGATTTATGACCGCGTGTTTCGCCACGTACCAGAAAGGGCGGAGTAAGTTGCGCGTCGCGAACGCAGGGCAGTCGCAGCCTCTTTTGTACAAAGAGGGGCGTTGCGGCAAGGTGGAGCTCACCGGCTTTCCATTGGGGATTTTTGAGGAAGTCACCTACGACGAATGGTCGGTTACGCTGTCTGTCGGCGATATTCTGGTGTTTCATTCGGATGGCATCGCGGAAACGGCGAACAGCGAAGGCCAATTTTTTGGGACGGAACGGTTGCGCAAAATTATTGAAGACCAGCACGAGCTGACGGCAGCCGAGCTGACGGATCAAGTGTTCCGCGAGGTGGAATGGTTTTCGCAAGGCGCGCCACTGGCGGACGATCGCACACTGGTCGTGCTCAAAGTGCGATGAGCGGAACTGCTGACGTCTCGTCGCGAACGCTTTCCTTCGTGGATCCCGCGACATTCACGCCTCATTTCTCTTGGAAAAAATCAGTGAGCGGTGCCCCCGGCGCGGAATTTGTCGCTTGCGAAAGCGTGCGGTTGGTGGACGTTGCAGAGAGGATCGGCACGCCCGCTTACGTTTATAGCCGTGCCGCGATTGATGACGCGCAGGCGGAGTTACATCGCGGTCTTGGATCGCTTCCGCACACCCTGTGCTTCGCGGTGAAATCGAATGGGAATTCGTCGATCCTGAAGCATGTGGCGAAAGGCGGGAACGGTTTCGATATCGTCTCGGGCGGCGAACTTGCGATGCTGCGGGGAATTGGCGTGCGTGGCGATCGGATCGTTTTTTCCGGTGTTGGGAAGACGCGCGAGGAGATGAGCGAAGCGCTGCGCTATCCCTCTCCGGGGGTGCGTGGTCGCGGTCGGGGAAGCCAGAGCGGGATTCTGCTTTTCAACGTTGAGTCGGAAGCGGAACTGGGAATTTTGCTGGAAGAATCGTCGCGCCATGTGAGACGCGGTGACGGGGCGCCTTCCGTTTCGATTCGCGTGAACCCGGACGTGCAGGCCGGTGGGCATCCGCACATTGCGACCGGACGACACGAGCACAAGTTCGGACTCAACTGGGATGAAGCGCGACGTTTGTATCTTGCGCACCGGGAATCGAAGTGGATTCGCTGGCAGGGAATCAGCGTTCACATCGGTTCACAAATTGTCGCGATGGATCCGTTTCGTCGGGCGTTGCGGCGGCTTGCCAGCTACGTCGGCGAGCTGCGAAAGAACGGCATCGCGTTGAAGTACCTCGATTTCGGAGGCGGTCTTGGGGTTCGCTACACGACCGAGCGACCGCCGACGCGTGTTGCGTATGCACGTGTGGTGGCGCAAGCGCTTCGGCCGCTCGGATTGCATCTTTTACTCGAGCCAGGGCGGACAATCATCGGACCCACAGGCGTGCTGCTTACGCAGGTCATCTACGTGAAAAAGAGCCGCGGCAAGACGTTTGTGGTTGTGGACGCAGCCATGAATGATTTGATGAGGCCGGCGCTTTATGGCGCGGTCCACCCCATTACGAGGGTTACGCGCGGCAAAGATGACCGCACGCCGCGGCAACGAGTGGATATCGTAGGTCCGGTCTGTGAGACTGGGGATTGCTTTTTGCGCGATTGGCCCCTTGGCCCGGTCGAAAGCGGCGACGTTTTGGCGATTTGGGTGGCTGGGGCTTACGGGATGAGTCAGTCGTCGAACTACAATGCGCGGTGTCGAGCGGCGGAGGTCTTTGTTGAAGGAAAGAGGTTCCGGTTGATTCGGAGGCGGGAAACCTTTCGCGATTTGCTTCGAGGACAGGTGCTTGGCTAGTTGCTGTGGATTGCTGTTGGCGGGGCGTTGCGGTTGCCGGCTGCGAATGCTGGCTAGGTCTCGCCCCATTTGAGTTTGCTGTGCAGGATCTCGAAGTAGGATTTTTTTTGGGGTTGGATCAGCTTCAGGCGTTCGGGGGCGCGGGTCATGCGCACTCTGTCGGCTGGTTGCATGGGTATACCGGTTTGCCCGTCCAGAGTTAGGAAGACCGATTCGGTGCCGGCGGATAAATCGATTTCTACCTGGGAAGAATCGCGGATTACCACCGGGCGATCGCTCAGGGTGTGCGGACAAATCGGGGTGATGATCCAGGATTCGACGGATGGGTGCACGATGGGGCCGCCTGCGGATAGGGAATAGGCGGTTGAGCCCGTGGGAGTGGCGACGATCAGACCGTCGACGCGATAACGGCAGACGAATTCGCTGTCGATCATCAGTTCCAGGTCGATCATCCGTGCGAGGGCGCCCTTGTTGATGACCGCCTCGTTCAGGACGGTTTGGCGCTCGACGATTTTTCCCTCGCGTTTCAGTTCGACGTCCAACATGACGCGTTCGCTGGATGGTAGTCTTCCGGCCAGCGTTTCTTCCAGCGCGGGGTACATTTCTTCGAGTTTGAAACTGGTGAGAAAACCGAGGCTTCCCATGTTGATAGGGAGGATGGGAATGCCTAGTGGGGCGGCGACGCGGGCTGCGGCGAGCAAGGTGCCGTCCCCCCCGAGGACCAGCAGGAGTTCAGAGTTTTTTGCGACCTCATCACGATGGAGGCCCTTGGAAGAGTCATTCAACGCGCTAGCGGTTTCGGTGTCGTAGAACACCTTGATGCCGCGGTCTTGAAACCAATGAAGCAGCGGGGGCACCACGACGGCCAGATTGGAACGCCGAGGCCGCGAAATAAGACCGATGGTTTGAAAGGACACGGACGGGTGCATGGATGTCTGAGATTCTACTCCAGCGGCTTTTTGCGCGCGTGGAGAAAATACTCCTGATTGCCTTCGGCGCCGGGTAGATGGCTGGGCCGCATTCCCAGAATTTCGAGGCCGGCCGCGATGGCGGCGGCGCGCACTTTTTCTACGGCCTTTTCGTGCAGGGCTGGATCGTTGACGATGCCGCCGGCTCCGACATCTTCTTTGGGCTGCTCAAATTGAGGCTTTACGAGGACGAGCAGGTTCGCGCCGGGCGTCGCAATTGCCGCCGCCGGCGGCAACACTTTCGTTGCGGAAATAAAGGAGACATCGACGACGACGAGATCGACGGGCTCGGGAATATCCTGGCGGCGCAACTCTCGGGCGTTGCGTTCGATACGCACGACGCGGTTGTCTTGATGCAGCTTCCACGCGATTTGATCGACACTTACGTCCACGGCGTAGACGCGTGAGGCTCCTTTCTGCAACAAGCAGTCGGTGAAACCTCCGGTGGATGATCCGATGTCGAGGCAAACGAAGCTCGCGGGATTGATGCCGAAATCTTCTAGAGCGCCTTCCAGTTTGATGCCTCCGCGGCTCGCGTATTTTTGCGTTCGGCTGGTTACCGCGACTCGAGCATCTTCGGGGATCGATGCTCCTGCTTTGTCCGCGCGGACATTATCGACGGAAACCTCGCCGGCGAGGATCATGGCTTGGGCTTTGGTTGCGGAGTTGGCTAGGCCGCGGTCAACTAGCAGAAGGTCGAGGCGTTTCTTTTTGGGGGGCTTGGATTTCATTGACGAATTACAGTAATCGGCTGGGATTGGGGTGTCAAAGGCGGGGGCCCAGTCAAGTGGTTCTGAGGCGGACGGTTAAGTTGCTCGAAGGTTACGTTGAGGTCCTTCGACTACCCTCGTCGGGTAGCCTCAGGATGACAGCTGACGGCGCCTCTCGATCAGCTGCGATCGGAAGCGGTTTTCTTGGTGGGCGGTCTGGTGGTTAAAGGGCTGAAATAGTTTGCTGCCAGATCATTCCACCGTGGGTTCGTTGATTTGATCAAGTCCGCCTTTTTTGAACGAAGCCAGCCTTTGATTTCTTTCTCTCGGGAGATGGCATCATTGATACTGCCGTACGCCTCGATGTAAACGAGCTTATGCAGGTTGTAATTATGAGCATAACCGGGAACAAGTTTGTTCTTGTGTTCGAATAGTCGACGATGCAGGTCGCCTGTTACGCCCACGTACAACATTCGGGAGACGTTGCTCAGTATGTAGAGGTGGTACGTTCTCATGGTTTTCTTCTAAAGATAAACAATACGTTATATTATCATACTATAACAGTTAGCCCAGGAAGTGCTGCGCTGGGTTTACGTTGATGACAGCGCTCGGGCAGCGCGGAGTTAAGCGCGGCGAAGGAGGGCTAAGCGCGGCGAAGGAGGCTTAGGCTCGGCGAAGGACCAGGTATTCGGCTATGTCGCGGAGGCGACTGGCTTTTTCTTCGAAGGGAGCGAGTTCGGCGATAGCGCAGGTGGCCAGGTCGTTGGCGATTTCGTGGGAGCGCTCCAGGCCGTATACCGCGGGGTAGGTGGCCTTTTGTTGGGCGATGTCTTTGCCGGCGGTCTTCCCTAGGGCGGTGGAGGATTCTTCCACGTCGAGGATGTCGTCCGTAACTTGGAAGGCCCAGCCGATGTTTTCGCCGAAGCGGCGCAAACGGGCTACGTCACTCTTGGTTGCGCCAACGCATAAGGCTCCCGCGGTGACCGAGGCGCGAATCAGGGCGGCCGTTTTGGAGCGGTGGATGTATTCGAGCATCTTTTTTGCTACGGGCTTGCCTTCGGCTTCCAGGTCGGCGACTTGGCCGCCTACCATTCCATTGACTGTGCCTGCGGCGGTGGCGATTTCGGTCAGCATGGCTACGCGGCGCTCGGCGTCGACGGGCGTAGAGGCGACGACTTCAAACGCCAGCGTTAGCAGGGCATCGCCTGCCAGGATAGCGGTGGCTTCGCCGAATTGCTTGTGGCTGGTGGGCTTGCCGCGGCGAAGGTCATCGTTGTCAAGCGCCGGTAAGTCGTCATGAATCAGCGAATAGGTGTGAATGCACTCGATCGCACAGGCCGGATGCAAGGCGGCGGTGACATCGTCGGCAAAGATGCGGGCGGTCTCTAAGCACAAGATGGGCCGGATACGCTTTCCGCCGGCAAAAACGCTGTAGCGCATGGCCTGGTGAATCGAGGACGGTTGCGTGTTCTCTGAGGGCAGTAATTTTTCGAGGTGAGCGTCGACGGTCAGGCGGTCATCCTCGAAAAAAGCTGGGAGCTTCGCCGGGATGGCAGGAGTGCTGGTCGAGCGGTTAGCAACCGTCACGATTCGTTCTCGCGCTCGGGATCGAAAGGTTCGGCGGTGAGCTTGCCATCCGCTTTTTTGAGGAGGATTTCCACGCGGCCTTCGGCTTCTTCGAGTTGCTTTTGGCATTCGTGGGAGAGCTGGACGCCTTCTTCGAAGAGTTTCATGGCGTCGTCGAGAGAGAGTTGTGGGCTTTCGAGGCGGCGGACGACCTCTTCGAGGCGGACCAGGGATTTCTCGAAGTCCGGCTTTTTGGGGGGCTCGGGCTTTTTTACGGGAGTTGAGTTCACTCGATCAGGCCTCGTGTGCGCTTAAAGGCGCCCGCTTCCCTTCGAAGATCAGGGTAAACCGAAAGCGGCCGCTACATGAACCCGATGCAAAGAAATCGGATGCAAAGAGCATTCTACGGCACGGCGGAGAATTGAAACAATTGGTTTGTGAGGTTGTGCTGCGAAGGAACGTTATTCCTGCGTTGTGCAAGGGTGCAGGCACGGGATTCATGCCGGACGAAGAATTGTGTGGTGATGTCGAGCTATTTGGCGCGCTGAGGTCAGTGCGATCTATCTGATTCGTCAGGCAGCCGAGTCTGGTCCGTGATCCAGTTTACTTCCCAAGACTTGCCTCCATCATCGGAGAAGGACTGTTCAAAGTGGGGCGAATTCGTGGTTAGGTCCGTCCAAACATATCGAATCAAGATGGTCTTGCCATTGATCGTATCCTTGGCCAAAAATTCACCACGTCCATTCTTGAATTCGCCGCCCTGCGGTGGGTCCGTGATGCCAATCTTGCTGTTGGCCCAATTAAGCCGCCACTGGTGAGATTCAGGATTGTACAGGCGCAGAGTGACGCCTTCGATGTGGCCCGTTGGCCCATCGACTTCGATGGTGTCCAGTTGGGCGCGGCCATCCCAAATCTTGAAGCAGACTCCGGTACCGCTTAATTCGACCCAAGTATTGGAGCCGGTCAGGGGATGCAGGCGGCGCTTCAGGTGGTATTTCCATCTACCAATGAGGGGGTCAAAATCGTGTTGGCCATCGCGTTCCGCGGGAGCCTGTTGCGCAGCTGCTTTCGATGCATCTGAATTCTGCCGCGCGAATCCCAGTGGGGTCTGCAGGGAGAGAAGCAAGCTGCCTGCCAGGAAATAAATGCAAATGCGATTCAGCGCGTTCATTCGAGCCTCGGTGTTCTTGGGCATGCGGTGAAGATTACTTTGTATCGTGGCATATCGAAATAGCCACTATCGTACTCTGCGATGTGGCCACTTCAGGTCAGATATAGGGGTCATCTTATCGGTTCAAGAACTCACGATCGAGGTAACCAAGCCATCGAGCTGCCCAGACCGCCCTGGTTCTACTTCGAGGGCGTGAGCGTCAGGGTGTGCTTCCGGTCTTTTGCTTCGGCGGCGTCGGTGAAGGGGGAGTAGATGGGTTTGCCTTCGTACCAGTAGGAGAATTGGTCGGAATAGTGGCTGCTGCCAGGTTGGCCGGATTGGCCCGTGGGAATCAGGAGGATAGATTCGTCCCAGTTACCGAGATTGGCTACGAAGCGCATTGCGGGGCCGTGGGTTTTTGTGGCGGCGCGCACGCTGTAGCTTGTGCCGGACTGCGGTTTGTTGCTGATGCTTAGCAATTTCTTCAGGAGACCCTCGCGGCCGATGGGGTGGAGCATTTCCAGGGAATTAAAACGCTTCCAGGGCCAATCTTCGATTCGAGGGCTGCTCGAGTCCTCAGCGAGTTTGGCTACGGCACGATCGGCAGCTGCGACCAGGAGTGCGTCGTAAGTTTTGTAGGTTGACGGAAGCCACTTCGCGGGACGATCGGTGAGGATCCTTTGCAGAAATGTGGTGGCGCGCCATCGGTATAGATTGGGTTGATCGCCTAAGTATGGCTCCAGAATCAGAGCTAGCGTAGCGCGTCGTAACGCGACCAGGAAGGAGACTTCGGGAGAGTCGGCGTCGGCGATGCCATTCCAGTCCTTGAGGCCGTCGATGAGCTTTTTTGTGCGAGCGTCGTTTGGTGTGGCGGTTTTTGCAGCGGCGACCAACTGATCGGCTAGAAAAAGATGAGGATAGCTGAAGGTGTCGGTCTGAACCTTGAGCATGTCGGCGGGCCGCAAGTCGTGCTTGTCGTGGAGGAGGTCGTAGATGCGGGCGGTGCGGTAGGGCTCTTCCCAGCGGTCGGTTAAGTAGGGTTTGTAGGCGGGTCCTACCACGCGAGCGTTTGCGGTGACGATCAGGCCGCTATCGGGATTGAGGGCTTGCGGGAGTTGATCGAAGGGGATGTAGCCGGTCCATTCGTGGTCGTCAGTATCGCCGAGGGAGGGAATTTCTCCGTAACCTTTCTTGCGAATGGGCACGCGTGCGGCCAGCACGTAGCCGATATTGCCGTTGACGTCGGCGTAGACGGCGTTTTGGGCGGGCCCCCAGACTTTTTTCATGATGCTGCGAAATTCTTCCCAGTTCTGAGCTTTGCCCAGCCAGTTATAAACATTCGATAGGCCACCGGGCTCGGTGGCGGTCCACCGGAGTGCGTACGACTTGCCGTTCTCGCGACGAACGATCGGACCGTGGCGCGTTACTACGAGTTGGAGATGTTCATTCGGTTGGCCTTTGACGCGAATCAATTCGTCCAGGAGCTGCGCTTTCACCCACTTTCCGTTCACGCGATATTGGTCCGCCGCGGTGGGATTGAACGTTTCGGTGTAGAGATCCTGAACGTCAGCGCCATTGTTGGTGAAGCCCCAGGCGATGCGGTCGTTGTGACCGATTACGATCAGGGGGGCGCCTGGCAGCGTGAAACCTTTCACATTCCAGCTCGGGGCTGTTAGATGGATTTCGTACCAGATTGGAGGAATGGAGAGTTCGAGGTGGGTATCGTTGGCAAGGAGAGGCTTTCCGGTGGCGGTGTGGGCACCGCTGACGACCCAGTTGTTGCTGCCGAGGCTGCGGCGAATTTCGCGGCGCGAAGCTTCCAGATACTCGGATACGGAATTAGTCAGCGCAGTCGTCAGATCGGGAATCGCGTCTGGTGTGTCTACGTTATTTGATCTTGTTGCGCTGGCCTTGAGCACCCCGTCCGGCTCCATGTCGTCATCATCGTCGTCGTCTTCGTCGTCGGAGTCGACTCTGGAACGCTGCGAACCGTCGTTCACCACGTTGGGGTCGCCGACTACGAAACGATCCATCGCGGCGTCAGGGGAAAAAAGATCGCGCGCGCGCTCCGAGCCGACGCGGTCGGTTACTTTCGCGCGATCGATTTCTTCCTCCCACGTGTCGGTCAGGGTTTGGTACATGTAGCCGGAAATTACGAGGGTGTCTGTCGGCTGCCAGGGCTGTGGTTTGTATTTCAATAGGGAGAATTCGAGCGGCAGTTGGTCGCGATGCTGTTCGATGAAATGGTTTACGCCTCGGGCGTAGGCGTCGAAGATGGCGCGATTCGTTGCGTCCATCAAGCCTAGATCGCGGTCCGCGGCGCGGGCGAAACCGAAGGTGCGGAATTGCCTGTCAACGTTGAGGGTAGCGGGGCCCAGGATTTCGGAGAGTTGGCCGCGAGCGACTCTACGCAGCAGATCCATTTGCCAAAGGCGGTCTTGCGCCATGACGTAGCCTTGGGCTTCGACCATGTCTTCGACGGAGTTTGCGCGAATGTGGGGAACGCCCCAGTGATCGCGCTCGACAACGACGTCCTTTTGGAGGCCGGGGAGAGCGATGGAGCCGTCGAGGCGCGGTAGAGGGCGATAGACGAACCACCAAAGAGTCGCGCCGATGGCGATCACAACGATAGCGGCGGACCAAAATAAGAAACGCAGGATTGCTCGCAAGCTGGCTCCCGGTCGTAAGGGCGAAACTGTGAGTGTAGAAGAGGGAGCATAGGTGCGCAACCGAGTGGGAGAAGAATTGGACACCGTCCCAGGCGCAACTACGGCACCTTTCTCTTATCGAGGGGCACCCGGCTAGCCGCCGGACTCCAAGCGAGTGGTGGTCCGTTGTATGGGGAAAACCGAGGCGTGACTCGCGGGCACAGTGCGCGGGCCTGTGCTGCTACAATGCGGAAAGGGGGCCATCCCAACCACGTATGTTTGTTGTGCGGTTGATCGGCGTGCTTGTGCTCGTCGCGCTGAATGGTTTTTTCGCGGCGACGGAGTTCTCGCTTGTCGCGGTGCGATTGTCGCGGGTGCGGCAGCTCGTGCAAAAAGGGAATCCGCGGGCCAGGGTCGTTGAGGTACTGCTGAGCGATCTGCACCGTGTGGTTTCTGGTGTGCAATTGGGAATTACACTCGCGAGTTTGGCGCTCGGTGCGCTCGGCGAGAACACGCTCGCGAATGTGCTGGAGACCCTATGGCCGAGAACCGAGGGTGCGCGGTCAGCGCTTTTTGCGCATGCAGCGGCGCTGGCGGGAGCGTTCGCGATGCTGAGCGCAGTGCATGTGGTCATCGGTGAGTTGGTGCCGAAGACCGTGAGTCTGGCGCGGGCGGAACGCGTTGCGCTGTTGATCGCGCGACCGTTTTCATGGTTTTTAAACACGTTTCGATGGGCGATTGACCTTCTGGATGGGATTTCCGGCGCGATCGTGAAGGCGCTGGGAGTGTCCGAGCCTCAGGGTCATGGCGCCGCGCATTCCACCGAAGAGCTTCAGATTCAAATTCAACAAGCGCGCGAACGCGGGCTGATCGCGCCCGGCGAGGAGAAATTCATCGTCAGCGCGATCGAACTGGGCCAGGTGCAAGTGCGTGAAATCATGGTGCCGCGTCCCGATATGCACGTGCTGCCGGTGGAATCCACGTTGGACGAAGTGATGCGAGCGTTCGCGACGACGCAACGGTCTCGCATTCCTGTCTATCGCGGAACTGAAGACCAGATGCTCGGGTTCGTGCATATCAAGGATATGCTCTGGGTGTTGCTGGATCGTGAGCGACGCCTGGAGGAGAATCTTGCGCCGTCCGCGTTCGATCTTCGCAGGGTGATTCGCGAAATTTTGATCGTGCCGGAGACGAAGCCGGCGAACGAACTGCTTGCGGAATTACGAAATCGTCGGGTAGGAATGGCGCTGGTAGTCGATGAATTCGGCAGCATTCTTGGACTGGTGACGTTGGAGGATATTCTGGAACAGGTTGTTGGGGAAATTCACGATGAGTTCGATGTGGTCGAGCGACCGCTGACGCTTGCGGATGGCGCGGTCATTTTCGATGCAGCTTTGAACGTGCGCGATCTGGATACGCAGTACAACATCACCTTGCCGGAGGATCCCGCGTATGCGACGGTGGGCGGGTTCGTGCTCGATCAACTTGGATTTATCCCTCGAGGCGGCGAAAGTTTCGAATACGGAAATTCGCGGTTTACAGTCGTCGAGATGGATGGGAAGCGGGTTGCGCGCGTGAAGATCGAGCGCATTCGCACTTTGGGCGACGAAAAGAAGAGTGTGGAGGCCGCGGCCGATGCGGCGTCCGCGCCCGCCACGACTCCGGCTTCGGCCTTGGATCCCGTGAAATCGCACTCCGGTTCTTCTCCGCGGTCTCGATAATGGCGCGACACCTGTTGCAGCGGTTCCTGCTCACGCTTCCGGCGCTTTGGCTCGTTCTCACGCTGGTGTTTTTGATGATTCACATCGTGCCTGGGGATCCTGTCGAGCAGATGCTTGGTGAAGGGGCGGCGCCTGGCGAAATTGTGCAGTTGCGGCACGCGCTTGGGTTGGATCAGCCATTGTTGACGCAGTACGGCCACTATCTCCGGGAACTTGCGCACGGGGATCTCGGGCAATCGTTTAAGTTTCAGGCGCCTGTGCGCCGGATCATTTTTGAGCGCTATCCCGCGACGCTGAGCCTTGCGTTTCTTGCTCTGATGGTTTGTGCAGTGATTGCCATTCCGGCGGGAATTCTTGCGGCGTACCGGCGCGGACATGGTGCGGACCGCGCGGTCGGTCTCCTTACGCTGTTTGGGCTTGCGGTGCCGAACTTTGCGCTGGGGCCCGTTCTAATTTTGGTCTTCTCAATCGAATTGGGCTTGCTGCCGGTATCGGGACGCGGGGGTTTTGCCTATTACATTCTTCCCGCAGCGACATTGGGCGCGGCGCTGGCCGCGATTCTTACCCGGATGGTTCGCGGATCGATGCTGGAAGAGTTGTCGAGCGATTACGTGCGGACTGCTCGCGCCAAGGGTCTTTCGATGATCGTGGTGCTGTTTCGTCATGCGTTCCGCAACGCGCTCATTCCCATCATCACTATTCTCGGGCTGCAATTCGGGACTTTGCTGGCGGGCACGATCGTTACCGAGACGATTTTTTCTTGGCCGGGAATCGGGAGACTTACGGTGCAGGCGATCTCTTCGCGCGATTACCCATTGCTCCAGGGTTGTATTCTGGTGATCGCGTTGTCGTATGTGGTCGTGAATTTGCTTACCGATGTTCTTTATTCCGTGATTGATCCGCGAGTGAGGTTGTCTTGAGATTTGTTGAGGTCGTGCGTCAATTTCTGGGTCAGAGCGTGCTTGCGCGCGTGGGATTTTGCGTGGCGATGCTTCTCATTCTGGCTGCGCTGCTCGCTCCTTGGATCGCGCCTGCGAACCCTGCATCGCAGGATTTGCCTTCCCGTTTGCAGGCGCCTTCCCGCGCTCACTGGATGGGGACAGATGAACTCGGGCGAGACACCTTGTCTCGGACGCTGTACGGCGCGCGAATTTCGCTGCTCGTCGCCTCTTCGGTGGTTTTGGGTTGCGGTTTTACGGGGCTGATGGTGGGGATGGTGGCGGGCTACGCGGGTGGATGGTTCGATCGTTTCGTGAATCTGCTGTTGATCAACGCATTTCTGTCGTTTCCTGGGATTTTGCTGGCGATCGCGTTCGCGGCGTTTTTAGGTCCGGGAATCAGCAAGGTGATTTTGGCTCTGGTGATCACGGGGTGGGCGGGGTATGCGCGGCTGGCGCGCGCGCAGGTGCTGAAGGTGAAGGAACTCGAATTTATTCTCGCGGCGCGATCGCTGGGGGCGTCGCATGTACGCATTTTGGCTTCGCATTTGTTGCCAAACATTTTGCAGCCAGTTTTGATACAGGCGACCATCGGCATGGCCGGCGCGATTCTGGCGGAGTCCACCTTGAGCTTTCTGGGTCTTGGCGTTTTGGCGCCGGTGCCAAGCTGGGGGGCGATGCTGAATGATGCGCGCAGCCACCTTTTTGACGCGCCGCATCTGGTGATTTTTCCCGCGTTGGCGGTGATGATGGCGGTGCTGGCGTTCAATCTGCTAGGGGATGCGTGGCGCGATTGGCTGGATCCTCGGACGCGCTCGCAAATGGCGGTATTGGATCTGACGCGCTGATGAAGATGCGGTCCTCCGAGGCTGAGCGTGCACGGGTTGAGGCCGGGCGGGGCAAGCCCCGACCCTACAAGGGATTAAAGGCCGACGCAGCGGCACGGCGATTAGAGAGATCGACGCGGCGAGACGGTCGGGACCGCACCCTAACATTGCCATTCAATTTGCGCTACTTGCCTGGTAGAGTGACCGCGGCGCCGCGTCCCAATGCGAGGGTGCGTGCCGCGTTTCCTTTGTTGACGCCGATCTCGATGTATCCGCTGGAACCGACATAGGCGATCGGCTCGCCTGCATTTCCCGATGCGAAGGTGTGCACGAGCCGGGAAACCGAGTGCGTACCCGCCTGGAATTGCACCTTGCCGGCGGTCCGCGCCTCCTCGGGAAGATCTTCGGCGCGAAAGTTTGTGATCAGGTTGCCGAAAGCGTCGACTCGCAGCACGACGCCTTTCAATACTCCGTCGGTGGACTTGGGCCGCGGCATCGCGAATTTCTTGTAATCCTCGATTACGTCTCCCATGCTCGAGGTCTGCCCGCTCTTCGCCAGCCAGGCGGCGACCGGCGCAAACACATCACGCCCATGAAAGGTCTTGCTGACGGGTTGCAGATAGTAGTGCTCAACGTTGGCGTGGCGCACCACGACGCTGGGATCACGCTCATACACGAGCGACAGTACGCCGTTATCGGGGGCCACAAAATATTGATTCTCTGAGGTGACCAGCAGTGGCCGCCGATCGGTGCCCACGCCAGGATCGACCACTACGATATGAATCGTCCGTGCCGGGAAATAGGGATATGCCGCGCCGATCGTCAGCGCCCCGTCAAGCAGATCGTAAGGGGTAACGTGGTGGGTGATATCGACGATCGTTACATCCGGATTGATCTTAAGGATGACGCCTTTGAGAGTGCCAACCAGATGATCGCTGGTTCCGTAGTCCGTGGTGAGCGTGACAATTGGGTTCGACAATGGATTCTCCGGCCCTGGGTAGTTCAGCGAAGGCCCGCGCGGCGAAGCGTGGAGCGTCTCGCACCTCTTCACGCTAACCAACGCACATCCAGCCGTCAAGAAAAGGACGCGCGGCGTGCTGTGCAATCGCCAACGTCTCGGAAAAGAGGCGCTGACTGGTCTCTGTCCAGGATCTCCGCGGCGGTCATCTGCAGAGGGGCGAGAGGGGCTGCGACAATCGCGTCTATTTGTGGGAGTCTCCCTGGAAGGCTCCTCCTTGCGTCCCGGCAACAAGGCCAACGAAAGTCTTTACGGAAAGAAGGTGTCCGCGAGGGACATTGTGCTTGAGGGAGCGGTTCCGTCTCCAGCATCAGCAGAGAAACTTCTGGCAACCCTGAATCAGAGTAGCCCGAAAGAGCAGGCCCAAAAATAACGGGTCGTTCTGGTTTGGACGGCCCGGAAAACCAGCCGGCGCACGGTGCATCGAAAACCGTTCCACAGCGCCAAAATCATCGAAAGAGGCTTTTTCGGGCAGGTATGATATTGTGACTGGGTAGACTTGCCCAGTTGGATTGCCTGAGCTCCCTGAAGGGCTGCGCTTCGTGGCCTTCCCTCCATTGACTTCAGCCGATTCTAGGCCGACGGCTTGTGATGATTGGAGACCGGCGCGGTGTCGAGTCTTCCGCACAAACGGCGGTTCGCAAGATCAGGGAGAAGCGAGCATGAAGAGCCTTTTTGTGGGAAACATGAATTTTCAGACCAGCGAGAGCGATTTACGGGCGCTGTTTGAGCCGTTCGGGCAGGTGACGCGCGTGCACATGGCTATGGACCGGGAAACCGGCCGGGCGCGCGGGTTTGCGTTCGTGGAGATGCCGAATGACGAGGAAGCGGCAAAGGCCATTGCGGGACTCGACGGCAAAGAAGCGGGCGGGCGCAACCTGAAGGTGAACGAAGCGCGCCCCCGCGGTGAGAGCGGACCGCCGCGCGGCCCTCGCGGATTTAGTGGCGGCAGCAACAGCGGTAGTGGCGGCGGTGGTGGTAAGGGCAAAGGCGGCGGACGCAACCGGTTCTCCAACGAGGACTATAGCGAGGCCGTGCGGCAGCCGCGCGAACCGCGCTGGTAACCGTTGGATAGATTCGCTGGACGGTTCGGCGCTGACCGGACCGCATTCTTCTTGTGAGGCGAAGAAATGACCACGACTTTTCAAAAGCGGCAAAAAGAAATGAAGCGCATCGAAAAAAGGAAGATGAAAGAGCAGAAGCGAGTACAAAGAAAGATTGAGAAAGTCGCGCTGAAAGAGTCCGGACAAGACGGACCGCAGATGGGAACGCCGCCGGAAGAAGAGTTCGACTATTCGCCGGAGTAAGTCAGGAAAGTTAGAATCGGGTGGATCGCTGAATTTAGATGATTTCGTTTTTGATCACGCCCATATCTCCAAGTTGATGAGAGATTTCTCCACTCCGGGACAGCATCGCTCGCTGTCCCTTCGGTCGAAAGGACTGTTTCGGGAATTCTGCCCGCCTGGAAAACACCCCACGCACAGGTACTGAAGTTCGCTCACCGTATGCCACTGAGTCTTTTCACTCGGCGAGCTTCAGTTTTTCCATATAGGCGGCATAGGCGGCTTTGAGCTTCGCGGCATCCGGAGCGGAGTTCGCGTGGTCGATCAGGATCGAAATGAACTGATCCATACTTTTATCGATTTGTTCGAACAGAGCGTGATTCGTTTTTGAGAGTGCTGTATCGCCGCCGTAGTCTTCTGCCTTGTCCCAAGTTCGCTCGAGAATGCGAGCGAGTTCCGCGGCGGTGGCATTGTCCCCCTTCTGAGAGGACGCGACCGCGAGTTGGGCTAGCGCGCGGTACGGACCCATCTTGGTATCGTCGACACCGGCCGTCCGTGGCGAATGCTTTTCTTGCGCAGACGAGGTCGGATTCACGGAGAAAAGTAAAAGCAGGCCTGCGGCACTTACGGAAAGGGCGAGTCGACGTGGCTGGGTCACAGTCTTCTCCTTTATCGAAATTCAAGACGTGCCAAGGCGAGGCCCGCTTAAAGAACAGAACTTCAATGTTCCTTGGTCTAGTGAGGATGTTATATGCGTGGCGCGACCGACAGGGAACTGATTGCGGAGAAGTGACGAATTATTTAACGGCGGATGTTACCTACCTACGGGGAATATGCGGACTCACGCCATGCTACAGCGGCTCGGGCGTCACCCATGCGAGCACACGGCACAGCCTCGAGACACAAGACGCTAGCGCCGGCCGCGTTTACAACCTGGCCGTCGCGATTACCCTCCAGAGGTGCTTACGAGAATCGGCGAGCGGGGCACTCGCTCGACACCTCAGCGCACGGGCGCAATTTCGAGCCGGTCGCCGATCTTTGTGCCGGAGCGGTATATCGTATGCGGAGGAAGTTCCAGCACGCTGGCCGCCTTCAGGGACACCTTGGAAATGCGAAAAGGGCGAACATGCTCTTCGACATAGACCACTTCCTTGTCCTTGCCGAGGAAGATGAGGTCGATGGGAAAGAGCATGCCGATCGTATGGACGCCGCGGGACGGCACGATCCATAGACCGCGCCCGAGTTGCGCCCAACGCCGGGTCTTCCCGAGCAAACCGACCAGCCGACGAAGATAGCTGTCGGCTAAGATTGCCTCCGTGGCCACAAAGGTCTCGCGGGTCTTGTTATAAACGTATAATGAACGACTGTGACCGTTGTTGGCCATGATCTACCGACCCTATTCGGGTGTCCCCTAAAAGATATCCAGCTCCAACGACTACTCGATCGACTTGCGCTTGCGCCGCCAGATAATGATGAAGAGTACGAGAACGGCCAGCGCTCCTGCGACGACTCGTATCAGTGTTACGTTATCCATTGCGCTTCTCCTTTTCTACTGCTCGGCCTCACGGTGTCTGTGAGGTCGCGAGGGTTCTGCGACTACCTTTGCAGAGCCGGCATCAACTGCCGGAGCAGGGTAATCACAGCTGGGCCCAAAATAACCACCATGAGTGCGGGGAAAATGAAAAAAATCAGCGGTGGAACCATTTTCACCGAGGTCTTGGCGCTCATCTCCTCTGCGCGCTGACGACGCTTGATCCGCAAGTCGTCGGAGAAGACCCGCAAGGACTGAGCCACGCTAGTGCCGAAGCGATCGGTTTGCACCAGCATGGCGACGAGCGATTTGATATCTTCCAGACCGGTGCGGCGCGCAAGCTCGCGCAAGGCGTCGAGGCGCGTTTTCCCGATCCGCATCTCCAAGTTGACGAGCTGTAATTCTTCGCTGAGCTCCGGATGCGTGATGCGCAGCTCTTGCGCCACTTTCATCATGGCTTGATCGAGACCCAGGCCAGACTCCACGCAAATGACGAGCAGGTCCAGGCCATCAGGCAAGCCGCGACGCAGTCTGTGCTGCCGGGCATTCATTCTCCAACTGACAAACATCTCGGGGAATAAATAACCGAGCGCGACGGCGATGAGGGGAATCATGAAGGGGTTCCACTTGTATATGCCGGTCACGAAAACGAGCGCGACGAAAGCGATGGGAGTCAGCACCTTGAATCCGCGCATCGCCGACAGTGCTTGCGAACTGCGGTAACCTGCGCGCATCAGGAGCATCTGCGTTCGCGGAGCTGGGCCACCATCGCCGGGTACCAGGTTGCCGAGCCCAGCCAGCGTGTCGCGCAATCGGTCTTTCTGTTTTTCGGCGAAGCTAGCCTCCTGAACCGCGGGCGCAGCGGTATTGGCCAGGCGGGAAAGACGGCTGGCAATTCCGGTTCCGCCAGGCGCAAAAGCGTAAAAGATCGCCGCCAGAACAGCGAAAGTGGCCACGAACGTCAATGTTGTGATGACCCAAAGCATCTGTAGCTGTTTCCTTTAACCGCTAAACCTCAATGTGAATAATTTTCCAAATCAGCAAGGAACCGATGACTTGCATGATGGCCGCGACGGTCAAAATCAGCGAACCTCTGGGATCCTGGAACAAAACCTTCATGTATCCAGGATTCAATACCATGAGCACGATCAGCATAAAGATAGGCAGAGCGATCAGGATGCCCGCGGTCAGCCGACCCTGGGCGGTGCGCACTCGGACTTCGCGATAGATGCGGAAGCGGTCGCGTATGACGCGTGCGAGGCCATCGAGAATTTCCGCGAGGTTGCCGCCCGTCTCCTTTTGAATCAGGAGCGCGGTGACGAAAAAGCGGACGTCGATCGACGGAATGCGCTCAGTCATGTTTAAGAGAGCATCGCGCAGAGGAAGACCGAAATTTTGCTCCTCGAAGGTGGTGCGAAATTCACTGGCAATGGGCTCGGAAGATTCCTTCGCGATCATTTCCAGGCCGGTGGTGAATGCGTGACCGGCCCGAACGGCGCGACCCAGCAGGTCTAAGGCCTCGGGAAAGCGCTCCTCAAACTGCTGCAGGCGCTTCTGACGCAGATAGGAGACCACGCCGTAGGGTACGCAAGCCACCGCGGCTCCAAGGAGGACGCCAACCCAGAACTGAGGATAGAAAATGCCGACCAAAACGAAGGTACCCATGCCCAGGCAGGCGCTCATGAGGATCAGTTTGCCCGCTTTCATCTTGAGGCCAGCCTGAGCGATGCGCTCTTGCAGCCGTACCGACCACTGCCAATGCAGCATCAGGCGATGGACCGCAGGAACGCTGCTGAGCATCTCGTCGCGCGCTAACGTCAGCCCCAGGGAAACATCGCCGCGACGCTCCGCCTTTCGCACCGCTTCCATACGGCGACGGACGACTTCCTGTTTGGTGTCGCCACTGGCGACCATCCAGATTCCCAGGACGATCACCAAGACGATCAAGAACGTGAGCGCGAAAACCAACATACCCATAGCAGCGGTTACGACCAGCCTTTCGGAACAAATTGAAAACGACCGTCCATCAAACTCCTAAAACGTGTTCATGCTCGAACATAGAGATCGGAAGCTGAATGCCGGAGACAAGCAATTTCTCGGCAAACTTTGGCCGAATGCCCGTGGGGATAAATTCACCAAGCACCTCGCCGTTGTCACGAATGCCGCGTTTGCGGAACACGAAAATGTCCTGCATGGAGACGATGTCGCCTTCCATGCCGGTAATTTCAGCGAGCGAGATCACTTTGCGCGTGCCATCGCTGAGGCGGCTGACTTGGACGACCACGTCAATCGCCGAAGCGATTTGCCGGCGCAAGGCGCTCTCGGGAATGTTCAAGCTACCCATGGCGACCATGGTTTCGAGGCGGCCCAGCGCGTCGCGTGGCGTGTTGGCGTGAATCGTGGTGAGCGAACCGTCATGGCCAGTGTTCATGGCCTGCAACATATCCAACGCTTCCTCGCCGCGAACCTCACCAACGATAATGCGGTCAGGGCGCATGCGCAGGGAATTGATCACCAACTGGCGCTGTTGCACGGCGCCCTTGCCCTCAATGTTGGCGGGACGCGTTTCCAGACGCACGACGTGGTCTTGATGCAACTGCAATTCGGCCGCATCTTCGACGGTGACGATGCGTTCGCGATTGGAAATGTAGGACGAAAGAACATTCAAAAACGTGGTCTTGCCAGCGCCCGTGCCGCCGGAGACCAGAATATTCAGGCGCGCTTTCACACAGCCGCGCAAGAGTTCCAGCATGGCGGGGGTGAGAGTGTTGTTGTGGAGCAAATCGTCGGCGGTGAGCGGATCACGCCCGAAACGCCGGATGGAAAGGCAAGGTCCGTCGACGGCGAGAGGCGGAATGATGGCGTTCACGCGCGAGCCGTCCGCAAGGCGCGCATCGACCATCGGCGAGGACTCGTCCACACGGCGCCCGACCGCGGAAACGATGCGGTCGATGATACCCATGAGATGAATGTCATCGCGAAACTGGACGGAGGTCATCTCCAGAATGCCTTTGCGCTCGACGTAGACGCGCTTGTGGGTGTTGACGAGAATGTCCGAGATCGTGGGATCCGCAAGCAAGGGCTCGAGAGGTCCCAGCCCAAAGACTTCGTCGAGAACCTCCTGGGCTAGTCGCTCGCGCTCCTGCAGGTTCATCGGCGTGGATTCGCCAACGACCAAAGCCTCCAGGATCTGTGTCACCTCGCGTCGCACGTCTTCGCGATTGACTTCGGTCAAACGGTCGAGGTTCAGCTTCTGAATGAGCTTCCGGTGAATGGTAGCTTTTACGGTACCGAAGTCCGTGCGCGTGACTGGTGCTGTGATCGGGGCCATGATCTAAGTCACCTCTTTGACGGGAACGAAAAGAACCCGCCAAGCGAGCCTTTCTTGGTGATGGGCACAACGTCCAGACCTGCCAACTGCGCGGCGATCTGGCGATAACGGCTGCTGAGAACGTTGTTGTGATTCTCCTGCAACGGAGTACCCAAATTGACAGCGGCGTTGGCCATCCGGAAGTCGTTGGGAAGAGAAGCGAAAACAGGGCGGTTAATGTCCTTCTGTATGCCCTTCAGAACGTCTTCGTCGCCTTTGTGCCAGCGATTGATGATCACGCGCGCGCGCTCCGGGTCGATGCCAAATCCCTTTAGAGCCAGCAGGCGACGTTCCAGCGTCCATAATGCGGGAACATTGGCCTCCGCAACGATCAGGATCATGCGAGCCATACGCAGGATCGAAGTCCATTCGGAAGAAAACTGCGAACCCATGTCGAGCAGGACCATGTCGAACGTATTTTGAGCGACGTTCACGACGCGCTCGAGGGAAGGGATGTTGATCGATTGCCATTCCTCGGGCTGGGTAACTCCGCCGAGAACCTCGAGCTTGGTCTTGTGACGGGTTAGCAGGCCCGCGAAAAAGTGACTGTCGAGACGGTCCATGTTGTCGACCGCGTCGCGGACAGTGAATTTTGGGTGGAGATCGAGCAATAGATGCACATTGCCCAGCGGATTTGCAAAATCCAGGAGCGCCACGCGTTTGCGAGCGAAGGTGGAGAGCTGGACTCCGATATTTACCGCCACGGTCGTAGCACCTACGCCGCCCTTGGCCCCCATGATGACGATCAAGCGATCGAGGGAGGATCGGTCTCTGGCGTCAATGTCCTCTGTGAAGCGTAGGAGAATCTCTTTGAGTGAGGACGGGTCAACAGGCTTCGCCAGGAAATCCTGAACGCCCGAGCGCATGGCTTCCAGCAAAAGCTGATGATTCGGTGGCACCACCGCCGAGCACGCCACAAGTTTCACCGCTGGGCGCGCACGATGAATCTGCGCGCCGAGTTGGAAATAAGGCTCGGGATCGCGAGAAAGATCCAAGAAGACGACCTCCGGCAATGAGTCCGCGGAGTCGGGAAGCTTGTCGGCGGGAACCGCCCACTGCTTTACCGACTTCACCAGACCCGTTTGCTGCAGACTGGCCAGCAACTGTGCGGAACTGGCCGGGTCACCACTTGCTATCGCTACCGTCAGCATCAACCGTTCTTTCTAGAATCCCCTGAAATATCGCTTGCCAACCTCAGATATTGCCCGATGTTTTGCCACGAATCACTGGTGATTGCCAGTCGCCGCGGGTGCCGCTACTGTCGGCGCCATAAACGGCTGCGGGAAGGCTAAATTCGGAGTGGGCTTGTCCACTGGCAACGGATGCACGATTCGGGGCGTAACGACGACCAATAGCTCGTTTTTGCTCTTGTTCACACTACGGCTCTGGAAAAGCTTGCCCAGGACCGGAATATCGCCGATCCAAGGTATTTTCTGGAGCTGCTCGGTCACACGATTGTCCATCAAGCCGGCGATTGCGAAACTCTGCCCGTCGGTAAGATTCATTTCTGACTCGACTCGGTTGGTTGCGAGCGCCGGAATTACGAAGCCTTGCAAGGTCAGCGCGTTGGTGAAGTCCAGCGAGCTGACTTCGGGCTTGACCTTCAGGTGGATCAATCCATCCGGAGTCAAAGTCGGTGTGAAGTTCAAGCGAACGCCAAATTCCTTGAACTGAATGGTGATGCCTGCAAAACCACCGCCGCTCCCGGTCGATTGGAGAATCGGAAAGGGAAACTCACCGCCTGCCAGAAAGCTCGCGTCTTTGCCGGACTCGGTCATCAGATTGGGTTCGGCTAGAATTTCCAGCACGTTCTCTTCTTCCAGAGCTTTGATCGTGGCGGCGAGATTTATGTCTGGCCGGAAGATGAAGATGTTGAGCAAGTCGCTCAGACCAATCTGGCTGCCGGTCGTTGGAGTCGTGCCGACACCGTTCGAGGTTGTAAGCTGGGGCGGAGCAAACTGCTGAGTCGAAATGACACCGACGTTCTTGGCCCCAGGCAGACTTAGGATGTTGATTCCGAGTTGACTGATAGCCGAACGGTTGACCTCCGCAAAGCGCACTTGCAGCAAGATTTCACCGGAGGGTATGGTCGGTACCTGCATCAAGCTGGTGACTTTCGGCGTGGTGCTCTTTACGATCTCAAGAATCTTATCGGCCACTGGCGCGGAAGAAATCTTTCCGGAAAGCATGACGACGTCTCGCGAGGTATCGATATGTACGTCTTCGGAAGGGAAGACCTCATGAATCTTCTGGCTTAAGCCCAGAACGTCGATATCGACGGAGACTTCGAACGCCTGACTCTGGTCTGACTCGTCCCAGATGATTAGGGAGACGCCTCCGGGGGTCTTGCCATTGACGAGAACTTGCGTGGGGCTGACCACAATCGCTTCCGCGATGTTGGGATCCGCCAGCGATACCCGCTTGATTCGCCCCGGCGAGGAAATCACGATCGAGCGGCCAACCAGCAAGTGCAGAGTTTGCGGCGCCTCGGACTCGGTAGGCGGTTGGGCGGGCACTTGTGTCGGAGCCGGGGTCTGCGCTGGCGAAGCGGCGGGCTGCGATTGGGCTGGCTCTTGTCTGCCTAGCGTCCCTGGAACTGCGATGAATAAGGCCGCCAGCAGGGCAAATACAGGCAACAAGGGGCGGGTATGCTGCCGCGAAACGTTCGACTTACCGAAGCCATTGTGTTTGACGAACATTCGATGTCCTTGTGGCCTTCTCATTGATTCGGAAAGCTCTTGTTTTCTCGCTTGTTTCCGGTGATCACTTCGATTACATACGGCGAAGCCGGAGGAGGCGGAGCAGCGACCCTAACCGGACTTGCGTGCTTGGGTGCTGCGGGTGCCGCGCCCGAAAATAAAGTGGCCTCCAGTATCGAAGGTGGCTCGACTCTCTTGGTGTCGATCGTGTTGCGCAGGGCGAGCTGGATTTTCCCCTCTGTGCTCGCCATCGCCAGTCTCCCGGCGTCTTCGGGTGAAACCAGCAAGGTGATCACAGGAACCGTTTGCGGCTTACCTTCGCGATCCTGCTCAATTTTTTGGCCGGCGGCGAGCACGCGAACGTTTTCGAGGATCGTGCGGGTGATGGTGTCTTCGCCGCCGCGGCTTCCGCCGTTGATTTTTCCAGTCACAAGGACGTCGACCATCGTTCCTGGCGTCACGAATCCAGCGACTCCCACCACGTCATTGACAGCCACTGAAAGCGCCCGCATCCCCTCCGGAATCACCGCGGGCAAGCCCACGCCAGATTCCTTGGCAGCCAGCTTGCGATCGAGGATGAGTTCGTTCGCCGCTACGTCGGCGACCAGCGCGCGTCCGGCGCAGTCCTCGATGCTGGTGAACATGCCGACCACGGGCTCGCCGGCCGGCCAGGAAATAAGCCGCAAATTGCTGGCATCCACTCGCGTACCCAGGGGCAGGGCCTTAGAAGCGACGACAATGTGCTGGGTAACGATGGGCTTAACGTTGCTCGCTTTTTGAAATTGACGATAAACAAAGGTGCTTAATAGGAAGGCGACGACGACCGCCACGGCCAATCCGAGAATCATGCGGTTCTGGTTCATGAAATCAGTCTCCTCGCCTCAACACCGATTGGCACCAATTCTCCCCGAATTGCCGGGGCTTTCAGACGCTCCAGCGGGCGGCGCAAAAGCAAGCCAGTGTAGAAATGGCGACCGCCACCCCGAATGGCAGCTTCAGAAGCGCAGGATTGTCCAGTGAAATCTCAGGGTTGGCGCGCAGTCCAAAGGAAAAGAAGCCTTGCACTAGCACGACAAGATTGCCGAACGTTTCCTTGACTCGCCGCGTTCGCATCATTTCGACCATCGCCATGAGTCCCGATACCAGTACGCTGCCGAGCAACACAAACAAGAACAAGACAGGGCCGAGAAAAGCCCCAACCGCGCCCATCAATTTCCAATCGCCCGCACCAAGGGCGCGCATCAAGACCAGTGGAAGCAAGAGAGCCAGAGCGAGTCCCGTACCTTCGAGCGACGCTTTGGCTCCGTCCCAACCGGAAATTGCCGTACGCAACCCAAGCCCGAGGAAGAAGGCCGGAACGGTGAGCCAATTGGGTATCCTGTGGGTGCGAAAGTCCACAATCGCGGCAACCAAGGTCACGCCGATCGTGAAGGCCCAGATTAGATATTGCACTTTCATGGGAAGATGGGTCTTCGAGGACGCTACCAGAATAGATTCCACCAGCGTCCCGATCCCCGTTCAAATGGGCCTCGCGCCGTCAGCAAGACAGGCCCCGTTGCTGTCCTAAGTTGTCGTGCTTAAATTGCTCGCGACGTTGACGAAGACGCCGTTGACTGCGGTCGCCAGGGTGCTGAGTGACCCGATGGCCGCAAGCGTGAGCAGCACCAACAGCAAGGCATATTCCGTAAGGTCTTGCCCCTTTTCTTCTTTCCACAACCTTACTAAGAGTTGCTTCATCCTTGTATCTCCGGTTCGCTGATTAGGCAAGACCACGACTTAACTCGTGCAAGATCGACTGGAACGTCGAAAAAGCGGACCGCCGTAACCAGCAAAGCTAAGTCGTACTCAGGTTTGACGCTGCCTTGGCAAATACACCATTGACCGCGGTCGCCAGCGTACTGAGTGAGCCGATCGCCGCCAACGTGAGCAGCACCAGGAGCAATGCATACTCGGTTAGATCCTGGCCCCGTTCATCCTTCCAAAGCTGCATGAGAACAGTCTTCATTTCTTATTTCTCCTTCGAGTAAAGAGAAGTTTCGGTGTAGAGACGGGTATCCTCGTCTGTACCCGCTTGTTATGCATCTCCAACACCAACCTGCCCAGCCTGGAGCTGCCAACTAAACTCTTTTGAATATGTGACTTATAGCGAGGCTTGGAGGGCCAGAACCGCAGCGGGGTATAGAACCGTTCCCCTTTGTGGACACCCGCACTTTGTCCTCGGCTGATTTGGTGACGATTGGGGACCCCGGGGATTCCGATGTCGGCGACGAGTTCACAAGGGCTTCCGGCCCCAGATCACGACGTTCCAGCTTAGCCAGCGAACCAGCGGAAGGCGCGTTAAGAGACGGTCAAGTGCCCGGAGGGCCGTCCACCACCATATACTTTCCGGAGTTTCGCGCAGGATGCGCTTCCAGTAGCGGTCTTGGTTGGGATGTATGCGATCGACAAGGTAGTACTTCACGAAAAGGAGCAGCGTCGAGACCCAGAATTCGCGGTGCTGCACCTGGGCGAAATACTGCCGTGCCAGGCGGATATCGGCGGTGGTCAGGGGCGCTTCGTCCGGCGTGCGGACTTCGGTGGCCATGCGGCGGTAGATGTTGATCAAAGGATTGTAGGCCAGCGGATCATAGGAAAAGAACAACCCGCCGGGCTTGAGCGCACGACTCAATTGTTCGAACAACGAGGGTCGATCGTGAACGTGGTGAACGGTATTGGCGGCATAGATGATGTCGTAGGTGTCGGCAGGGAGGTTCAGGTTCCCGGCGCTGGATACAATACCTCCCAGCTCCACGCCAAACTTCTTACCCAGTCCGAGGGCGGTTGCCACCATCTGCGGCGAGATATCCACGATCGTGACAGCGGCGCCATGCAGCGCAAAGTAAACCGAGGACTCGCCGAGGCCGGCGCCAATGTCGAGCAATTTCTTACCCGCCAGCGGACCGATCTGGCTCAGGATGAACTGGTTTTCAAGGGCGGTCGGAGCTTCGAAGCACTCACGGACTAGCACATCGTCTATGGAAGTGCTGCTGGCCCAGGCGTCGTGGAAAGCGGCTTCGCGCTGGTCGGAAATCGTGTTCGTGGTCATGATTTTTCTGCCACGCGCAGCCTTGAGCGTCAGTGTTTCCCGCCTGCCACCATCGCTCGACGAGTTTCCGCGGCGACTGGATTACGCGCCTCAAAGCCAATCCGTTCGCGCACGATATAGAGTGGCCGTCGCTTCGATTCTCCATAGATCCGGCCAACGTATTCGCCAATGATTCCGAGGCATACGAGTTGCACTCCGCCGATAAACAATTCGCCGATCACGGCGCTGGACCAACCTTTCACCAAGCCAGGCACTTGAAAAAAACGTTCCAGCAAGACGGCGAAGATTCCGGCAATGGCCACACCAGAGGCAGCAAATCCGGTCCAGGTTGCCAGGCGCAGCGGGAGGATGGAAAAGGAAAAAATGCCGTCGAGCGCGAAGCGCACCATTTTAAACAGCGAGAACTTGGTGGTTCCCGCAGCGCGCGAGGCTCGATGGTAGGGAACCGCGATCTGCGAAAAGCCCAGCCAACTCACCATGCCGCGCACGAAGCGGTCACGTTCCGGCATGGAAATGAGGGCATCCACCACACGGCGGTCCATGAGCCGGAAATCACCAGTATCCAACGGCATATGCGTTTCGGACATATGGCTGAAGAAACGGTAAAAGATTTTGGCCGACAGTTGTTTGAATGCGGATTCGCCGTCCCGTTCCGTGCGAACTCCATAGACGACATCGTAGCCATCAAGCCACTTCTGAAGGAATTCCGTAATGACTTCTGGGGGATCCTGCAGATCGGCATCGATGATCACGACGGCGTCGCCAGACGCGTGTTCCAGGCCCGCGGTGATCGCTACCTGGTGGCCGAAATTGCGAGAGAATCGGATGACGCGAACTCTTGTGTCGTTCGCCTGCAGCTCGCGGAGCACTGCTGGAGTGGAATCGGTGCTGCCGTCATCGACATAAATGATTTCGAAATCTGCGGGTGACTCTTGGAGAATGCCGACAAGATGCAGGTGCGTCTGGCGCAGTACTTCCTGTTCGTTCATGCACGGAACGACTATCGAGAGAAGCATGCGACGCTCGCCGGAAACGGAGGGAGCGATCTGCAACAGTCCTCGGCGGCGGTCGAACGATGGCTCGTCCATGTTCACTCCTTTACGCTCCGTGCACCCTGCGTGACTGCTGTGTTCTCCGAAGAAGCAGGGTTGCGCCGCACGAAAAGCGTGCTTACCCCGTCGGTATACCGCATCTCCCACTCTGGATTGACTGCAAGCACCGTGGCCAGGGGTTCTTTGCTTTCCAGCAGGCACCACTGAATGTTGTGCGCTCGCAAGACCTGAAATGCTCCTGGCTTGAGCTGCGCCAATTCCAGATACTCGCCAAAAATCCCGGCGTCTTCATACAAGTCCCCGCGACCATCGATGAACACTTTTTGTTCTGGAAGCATTCCCACCAGGTAGCCGCCGTATCCGTAGGTATTAAACATCGGGCCCGCTACGGGATGCCGACGCAAATACTCGACCGCGCGAACTGGGAAGGTCTCAGCGGCAATTTTCTCGATGCCGGCTCTCGTGGGGAAATACCACACCATGGCGATGACCGCTCCCGTCATCAAGATCGCGTTCAAGATCGGATGATCTTTTTTCCGATCATACGGCGGCAGCCAACGCGCCAACAGAACAGCGAAAACGGGCGCGGCGAATGGCACGAAGAGTACCAGGAAACGTACGTGCAGGCACGCCATGGTGATCCCGCCAAACAACAGAACGACCTCATGGAGCCGCAAACTCAGCGGCTTCATCATTTGCACCAGGAAAAAGCCCAGCACAATCGCGAGAAACAGCTTGCCGCCCAAGACGTTGAACGGCATGGGCTGCCATTCCAGAATATTTCCTACGTTGAGCGGAAGGCTTGACGCCACGGCGAATGGGTAGGCAGCGAGTCGTGTGCCATACGGCGTGAACGGAATGGCGGCTAAGGAAAGAAGCAAAACACCCTCGAGCTTCATTCGTTCCGCGGGACTCCAGCGCCGGGCCTCAATACCGCCCCAGCGGAACTCTACGAGGCCGCTCGCCAGGAAAATGAGTATCACGCCAAGGCCGATGACCCACGATCCGTGGGTGTTGATCCATAGCGCAAACATCGGCGGAAGAAACCAAATCGCTCGCTGCTTCCCTTGGCGAAATCGCTCCAGTGCGATCAGGGTCAGAATCAGGAAGAGATAGGCCAGCATTTGCGGACGCAAATTAAACGTGGCGAAGGCCATAGAGCACAGAAGGCCAGAAACGACGAATCCCGCCTTGGAGTTCCCTGACCGCAACGTCGTATACCCGTAAAGGACCAGCATGACGATGCTCGCCCAGACGAAAAGGAAAACATCCAGCCCCAGCAGTCCGCCGACGCGCGCTACCGTCCCGATGGCCACGTCGCCTAACCACTCATAAGCCAACCAGGGATTTCCGGCGACCGTGTACGAGAATGGATCACTTGTCGGCCAGTGATGGCTCGTCACAATGTTCTGCCCGACCTTAATGTGCCACCAAAGATCGGGGTCCACATTAAACGCGCGAGCCTCGTAAAATACACGGCCGACCAGGAAGGTCGCGAGCATGGCTGGGAAGGAAAACACTTTGCGCAGGAGGGAAGCCGCGCCCGCGGTGGTCACGCCAATTGGCGGGGCAATCGTCGAACTCAAATCCGAGGTAATGGACGAGCTTTTAGAATTCGCGGATGTGAGGACCCGCTGGAGCGCGGCGGCTCGCGTTGGCATGGACATGTCTGCTTCGCTCATAGGCGGTGCAAGGCCACTTACAGATACCAGCCGACCGCACCACGATGCTGGCCGCGCGGACCGGTGCCGTCCTCATTCGGATACACTTCAGCCGCTTCCGGTGCGTTCTTCAACTGGTAGAGGCAGGTTTCATTCCAAAGTGGGTCGTCCTTCTGTGAGCGACTGGAATGCGGGCAGCACGGCAAAGGCGGTCCTCACGCTGGCGATAGACTCTCCAAGTTGTTGAATCTTATCCGCCTTAAGATGGCCTAAGAGCGTTCCCGCGCCCGATAGGTATTTGACGCGCTCGGGGACGAGTCCCATTACTCGGCAACACGTCGCATCCACGGCGACCGGATCATTACCGAAAACCAGTACTCCGCTGTCCTTTGCCGTCCCTTGGATAGGGCCGTTGCCCTCCATACCTACGATACCGTCCACGATCGCGAAATCGGGTCGGGCGGCAGCGTTGACGTCAAGGATTGCGCCATCGATACCCGCCCAGTGCAGCACGTTCTTGGGCCACCCGTAGCAGCTTCCAGGCACGATCCCGAACATGTTCTTTAGCGAGAGCGTGACGCCTGCCCAGTGGTGGGTCTTCAGCTTGGGCATGGACACCAGGAAGTCCACGCCGAGCGTGGTCTTCGGCAAGTACAGTTCTTTGAGCCGGGAGGCGTGGGTCTTCAGAACCACTCGCTGGACATCATCCACATTCAGGTCGACGAACACGCGAGGCAACGGGCCTGCGTAGTCGCGAAGCCGCACAGACTCAACAATCGCCTCTGTATCCCGATCCATTGCAGGGCCGTCCCCGATCAATACCTGCGCAGCCCCAAAGCGCAGAAAGCAATCGCGGGCAGCAGCGATAACGGCGGGATGTGTGTTTATAATGCCGAGAGGATCCAGGCCGACCATGTTTGGTTTGAGCAGGACCGTCTTATCCTTCACCGGGGGATTGAAGACCGAAAGGCTCTCCTGGATCAACAGAGACAAGTCCTGCTCATAGTTTGCCACGCGCCGGATCACGACCTTCGACGGAGGGCGTTGAAAAGACGGGATTAATGTGTGGTCTCGCATGGTTACGTCGCCTTTGCCAGGCTCGCGCCCAACCAGCGAGAACGTTCGCTGATAGCGAGGCAACTCCAGGCCACGACCTGCACGCTCTGGAAAAATCCACTGTTTTCATGCAAATCGGCCAAAGTAGGCGCGTCCGCTGGCCATTTTCGGCCGTACGTTTCCAGGCAGATCTTCGCAAGCGCGAGCGATCCGCCGCTCCGGATACTCGCGATGTTGTGCACAAGCCAGTCCAGACTCATTACGTTCTCAGGTCGCATCGGATCGTGGCGTAAGGCAAGTAATGCCCAGACCGTGGGCACGATTAATGGCTCTCCTGCGACGCCGTAGACGAGTGGGTTCCCGCAGTTCCAGCCGCCACCCGGGCACATGCGGTCATACAACATGGCGGTAGCAAGCTCGCGGCGCCGGATCGCTTCCGGAGGGAGTAGGTCGCGGGAAGTTTGCTCCAGACTAATAAGAGCGAAGGAAGTCGGCTCGACCCAACTGCTCGTTCCAGGCGTCCAGCTCCAACCGCGGTACGACATGTTGATTGGGTGCAGCCCTTTCGTTGAGGAAAACTTCGACAGAAAACGTCGCCACAGCGTGGTGTCGCGCGGCCAATCGTGACACAGCCATCTGAGGCCGGCGCCTGAAGCGGGCGACGAATCCGATGCGGCCAGCAAGACCCAGCAGCACAGCGAGGTCACCCAACACCCGAACTTTTCTTCCGGCATCGAGGGCCATGAACCGTCGGAAAGTTGGGCGGCGCGAAGGAATTGCAATCCGCGCGTGACGCGTTCTTCGGGTTCCCGATTCAATGACTCAGCCAGGGCCTGCAGCGCCCAGCACGTAGGTTCAACGCGACTTCGCGATTGCGGGTGGAACCCCCATCCACCATCCATGTTTTGGGCTTTGCGCAAGAAAGGGAGGCAAACTTCTTCGGCGAAGGACTTTTCTCGATCAGCTTCCATCTGGTGAGAAACTAATCCGAGTGGGAGGGGGAAGTCTACTGTGAAGTTCTTGAGTGGTTACATCACGGGGCCGAGCGGATAGTCCTCGCGACGTTCCACTGTTGGATCGCCTTCGCCTTCCTGAATTCCGAGCTGGTTGATCAAGCGATGCAGGTAGCCGCGCGCTACTCCCAACGTCCGTGCGCATTCCGCTTTGCGCCAGCCGCACTCCCGCAGTGCGCGCAGGACCAGGGCTCTTTTGAAGCGGCGCACTTCGTCCTCGTAGGAATGGCTAAGCTGCGCGGCCTCCGGGCCGACGCTTAATCCCGCTCCGAGTCGCGTGCTTCGGAGCGGCGCAGGCAAACTGCTTACATCCACGGTTTGGTCTTCCGACAGCACAATCGCCCGCTGCACAACGTTTTCCAGTTCGCGCACGTTCCCGGGCCATAAGTAGTCTTCCAAGGCATGCAAAGCCTGCGGCGAGAACCGCCGGGCCTTTTTCTTGAATTGCTGCGCTGATTTCAGTAGAAACTGTTGCGCGAGCAACGGGATATCGTCGCGCCGTTCGCGAAGCGGAGGCAAATGCATCTGCACGACGTTCAGCCTGTAGAAGAGATCTTCGCGGAATTTACCCTGCTGCACCATCTCCGACAAATTCCGATTCGTCGCGCAAATCAAACGAATGTCGACGCTGATGGTCTTGTTGCTGCCCAACCGTTCGAAATTTCTTTCTTGAATCACGCGCAAAAGTTTAGGCTGCAATCCCAGCCCGAGGTCGCCGATTTCGTCCAGGAACAGAGTGCCCCGGTCGGCGGCTTCGACCCTGCCGCGCCGCGCCATCAGCGCGCCGGTGAAGGCGCCTTTTTCGTGCCCAAAGAGCTCATCTTCAACCAGGTTCTCCGGCAAGTTAGCACAAGAGAAAGCCACCAGAGGACCGCTATTCCTGCCGCTCAAGTGGTGAATCGCGCGCGCCAATAACTCTTTTCCGGTCCCGGTTTCGCCGGTAATCAGAACATTGACATCGCAAGGCGCAATCTTCCGCGCCAAGCCGAACAGCTCCTGCATGGGGGCCGAGGTGCCCAGCAACTCGTGGAGCCTGCCGGTAGGCCGTTCGTCGGCCCGCAGGCGTTGCACTTCGCGTTCAGCAGCATGAAACTTGACCGCCCGGCGCAAGATCAGCCGGAGCTCCATCATGTTGGGTGGGTTGGTAACGCTGTCGTCGGCGCCATGCTCGACGGCGCGCAAGATCAGCTGGCGATTCTCTTCCTCACAAAGGACCACGAGAGGCGGGTGAGATGGAACCTTGCTGATTTCGTCCATCAGACGGAGGACAGTATCGTCGTCGCCCTGGGTATTGGCGGAGCGCAGATCCAAAAGGATCACGTCGGACGACTGACGCACCTCGGTCAACTGATCAAACTGCCATTGGTCAACCGTATGCGTGGAAAAGTCCTCGCCCAAAGCCCGAGCGATGGCGTCTCCGAGTCCTGAATCTTGAGTTAGGAAACTAACCCGGATCACTTGCCTATCCAACGGTGCGATCTCCTGGGTGCTGATCAGAGTTCCGCGAAGCTATACCCGTCTCTGCGCAAGACTTGCTTGGGGATCCGAGCAGGATTCCATAGCGTCTGGGTTTCGTGTGACGATGAACTTCTATTTCGCTTCGACGAACAGCAAAGCCAGCGCGGTCCGGGACGGGTGGAACGAGCACTGGACTATCGAACAGCACGAGTGCATACCGAGGGCCACTAGTTCGCACAGCCCGTGCTGAGGATAACCTTGCTAACACGCATCGAATCAATCCAGTAAATTGTGGAGTTTCAGTAAGGTCGAGATACTGCGGACAAACCCGTGGTAAATGTGTGAAAAGTATTTCTTGTGCCTGACCAGGCGTTCATGGGCAAGTCCTAGAACTACTGGGACTTAGTTGTAACGATTGCCTCTGTCGGAATGCCAACCAAAACATCCACCGCTACGTTCTTGCCCTCCCGTATCGCCGGCTTGAATTTCCAGCGGCTGAAGGCGACCCGTGCGGCCTCGTCCATGGCCGGAACAATACCCTGATAGACCTTCAGGTCGGCGACGGTTCCATCGTCTTTGATGACGCCCTTCAACACGATGGGCTTGTTTTTTTTCTCGAACGGCACCGGCAAACGCTTGAAGTCAAATCGAGTGGTGACGTCCGGTTGAAGAATCCCTTGCTCCATGTGGACGACGGCCGAGTTCGTCTGCGTCACCGGCTTCCCGGTCGCCCCAGATTGGCAGAATTGCAAGGTCCAAGGGCGGCCCGGCATGGGCAAGAAAACGGTATAGATCTTGCCGCAGTGAAGGGCTCCGTAAACATCGAGGCCTCCTCCACCCATCGGTCCGGCAGAGACGACAAGCGCATTCTTGCGTAGCACCACGGTCGAAGGTACGGGATAAACCATCTCGCGGAATATCGTGGCATCGAGTGCGTTTTGGCCCGCCGCGCCCGACTCACCACTGATGCTCAGGCTACCAGAGGTGCCTGAATCTCCACCGCCACCGCCCGCGAACCCTGGACCGACTCCAGGGACGAGATCGCCACCGCCGCCGCTTGCGTGACTGCCGGCGTTTGGCACACCATTTTCGCTTCCGTTGACGGCTCCGGGCTGGCCGCCGCCAGGCGCGATCGTAAAGTCGCCCCACCGGTTGCCGGGAGGCAAGTTGACCAGAGCGGCTGCTTCCGCAGGGTCCACGCCGATGACCACGACGCCCTTGCCATCGCCAGCAATTTGCACGGGGTCATTCTTGGAAGCCTTGCCGCTCCCCGAAACGTCGGAATCGCTCGGCGGGGCGGCGGGCGCATCCGGCTGTCCCGTTCGGTAGGTGTCTCCAAGGTTCGTCGCGGTCGCAACGTTCGTGTCGGAAATTGAAGGCGCGGTGGCCTGACCGATCCTGACCTGTGCCTGCTTTGGCCGAGATTCGTTCAAAGGCACCGCCAAGTGAGGATTGGCCACGGTGGCTGCTGGAAGATTCGTAGGTATGGCGGCATTCAAATCGGCGATCGTGGGGGCAACCGCTTTGGCCGCTGTCTGGTGCGTCTGGTTGGGCCTGGAGTTCGCATTCAAATGCACTTGAGGCTTGGCGACGGGAGCCGTCGGCCCGCCCACGATGTTGGGGAGCTTCAGATCCATGTCGATGTGCAAGTCCGGCGGCGTCGCCGGCTGATAGATTGTTTGCCGATTGTTATCGGGACGCACCGGCTTGGAGACAATCACGATTTTGCGCGCCGTCGTCGTGCTGCCAATCTTCTGCAGCAGAGCCTGTATCTCGCCGGCACCAGGTTGCCCACCCTCGCCGGCGGGGGTGATGCGGGGAAGTTTCTCGAAGGGATCGTTCTTCGGGATCTGGTAGTAGATTACTCTCTGCGGCTCTTCAATGGCCGCATTTGCGGCAATTTCCTGCGCGGGAATGTAGGAAAGCAAGACCGGCAGCAGAAAAATAAGGCCAATGTGCAAAACCACCGATCCGGAAATTGCGCGCCCCGCAAAACGGAACGGCGCAACCGGAGTGTTACGGAAAAGCCTGACCGGCTCACGCCGCACCGGAAAATCCACTCGCTGGCAAATTGCTTTCAGCGAACCCCACCAAGCGGACTTCGCGCGCTCACCCGAAACAGGGAATTGAGGCATGCGCGCTTCGGAACGGGGGCGAAGTACGAATCGGCGCAGCATGTCCGGTGGGGTCTTGGGCCGCGCACGGAACGTCGTCAGCGATGAGCTTTCGATCTGGAAACTCACGCGGTCATACCGTAGCGCTTTCCCACTGGCAAGAAGTGAGCCTTGCAGGCCTGCTCGATGGTCTTGCGGGTGATATGTGGTTCGATACCGGCGTAACGCGCCGCCCAAAAAATTTGATTGATCAGGTCGCGCGGATGGCACTGACTCAGGGATTGCTTCATGTCCCTAATGCACTGCACCAGATATTCCGCCACGCCTTCGTCGCAGGCTACCAAGCGCATTTGGCACTCGCGCCTAAAGATCTCCAGAAACTGTTCCGCAGTCGCATACTCCACGGCAATCTTGTTCGGGATGCGGCGAAGGAACGCCTCGTCGGCTAGCTGGTTCGGATCAAGATTCGTCGAAAACACGATGAACATATCGAATGGCACTTCGAATTTTCGACCACCCGGCAGCGTGAAGAAGTCCACGCGCCGATCCAGCGGCGTCATCCAGCGATTGAGCAATTCGTCGGGCCTCATGCGCTGGCGTCCAAAGTCATCCAGAATCAGAACGCCATTGTTGGCCTTCATTTGCAACGGCGCGGTGTAGAACTTGCTGATGGAGTTGAACTGCAAGTCCAGCATTTCCGCCGAAAGTTCGCCGCCGGCGAGGACGCACGGCCGGCGGCAGAGCACCCATCGCCGGTCGGACTCTGCCGAAACCTCAATGGAACTGGGAAAGTGCAAGCCGGGGTCAAACACGGAAACGATCTGGTTGTCTACGACGATCGCGTGCGGAATCCAAACACTGTCGTTGTAGACGGCGGGAATCGTGGACGCGAGGCTGGTCTTTCCGGTTCCGGAGGGGCCGTGCAGGAACATGGAAGTCCCAGAAACCAAAGCAGTTCCCAGCCGAGTAAGCATGTCTTGATCCAGAACCATCTGGTAGAAGGCTCGGCTGATATCAGCGGGTTTCAGCGCGATCTTCTGGACGCTCTGCATCCCCACGCGCATGGTGTAGTCGGCCAGCGATACGGGGGCAGGACCGGTGTATTGGTTCATGGCCAGCAGTTCGGCGCCGCGCTGCTTTCCCTGCACGCTGGCCACGATCACGTGGCTGCCCGCGTTCATGCGCTTCACTTCGACAAGCTGCTCCTTGCGAAAAAACTGAAAAATCTCCTCGATTACGCCGAGGCTCAGACAGGTCTGATCAGCTAACTCCATCAACGACATCTCGCCGTGCAAGTACAATAGTTTCAACGCCAGGTCTTCCAGAAGTCCTCGTCGGACCCCGGTGCGTTGCACCTGGTGCGGAACCATTAGTGTCGTTACTTCCATTTTCACCATCCGCTCGCGCGGCGAAGCAGAGTCAAGTGCTATTGCGTGATCAACATCTCGGAACTGCTCGTCATCGATATAGGAGGAGCGGAAATAAATGGCGCGAACAGGAACGTGTAAGAGTATCTCACGTCGATATGCACCATGCAGCCGGCGACGTTTTGGTTGGCCCCGGGACACGATGTTGCAGCTACGCCCGGTGGCACCACCCAAGTCGTCGTGAACGTGATGTTGCTCGGATCAAGTCCCATAGTCGTTAGATTCGTCGTAAAGGTGGACTGCACGTTGCTGTTCGTCGCCGGACCGGGCGGCACTGCGCTCGCGTTACAGCTCCTGCTCCTCACGCTCGCCCACCGCGTCGCTTCTCGCGCTACGTTCGAGACAAAGTGATACGTGTACAGGGCACGCCCGCAATCGATGATTCCAAACATCATGGTCAGCAGGAAAACAATAATGAAGCTTTGCTCGACCAGACTACTCCCGCGCTGTCGGCTTCTGCGACCGACAGGAAGTTGCACCCGCCGTATGGCCCGTTCGAGCTGGACTCCGCAGGTCATTGAGCTACGCGCATCTCCTCAATACTCGTTACATCAATGTTCGCAGGCAGACCAGGGTAGTTGAACAAGGAAGGGAACGATCCGATCACTTTGACCCGTACGTAGACCAGAGCATGATTCGGCGCTACGCACAGGGTTGCTGGACATGTTCCGCTCAGAGTGTTCCCAGTGCAACCGCATTGTTGGGTCGACGAGACCGTGAGGCCCGTGCCACCTTGCCCGTCGCGGTTGGCCGCGGCGGCAATCCCCAGGCCGTCCGACGCGTTCGCCAAGCTTTGTGCCCCGTACTGCGCGCCCGCGCGCGCTGCATTGGAAACCAGGATGGAATAGTAGGCAAACCGCCCGATCTCGATAATCCCGACCAGCAGCAAGAGCAACAAAGGCACAACGAAAGCCAATTCCACCAGGCTCTGGCCGCGCTCGCGCACCTTTTGTCCGCACTGCCGCCCGCACGCTCGGTGCATGCCGGAAATCAGGATATCCTCTGGGCGCTGCGCGTTCATGTCGAGGGGTCTTCCCATTACTCATCTGACCGGGTGCAATACGCTTGCCAACAGAACTGATCGCAAGCGGTTTCCCCAATGCTCCGCTCCGGTCCTCGAAAAGAGACAACGGGACCCGAAAACGTTCACATTTGAGGACGCGGGAACCTCTACACGGGGCTAGCCCAAGGTTCAAGCCCTCGCGCTCCACCAGCCGTAAGAGATTATTTGCCTATATTTTGCAACGAACTTCGCTCACCGCCGCGTCTCCACAAGAAATTCACCGAATTCTGCTGGGATCAGAGTCCGCTACCCATGTAAGTGCAATCGCTCTTCCAAGTTGCAAGCTTCCTCGTTGAAGGCCAAAATAATGCGGTTGTCGCTGTGGCTATGGTCTCAGTTTTGCTCGTGTTTGCTATATTCGTTAATCACTATTCCCTTGCGCGTTCCGGTATTCAAGCCGACTGTGGAAAAACGACAGAGTATTCATCGGGTTTCCTGCGGGCCACTCTCTACTTGGCTCTGGGGCAAGACTGGTCGAACTCGCGTAACGGAGAAGCAATGCTGAAGAATCAACGAAGACAGTCAGGCCAAGCTCTGGTGGCGGCTACCTTTGGGCTGGTCGTGATGTTGGGTGCGGCAGGGCTCGCCGTCGATTTGGGATATTTGCGGTACCAGCGTCGCTTGCAGCAGTCGGCGGCAGACAGCGCCGCTCTGGCAGGTGCTGCCGAAGCTGCCGCCGGAAACGCCACTAGTGCTGCGATCGAGGACGCCACCCTCAACGGCTTCAAGAACGGCGTCAACCACGTCACCGTGAATGTAAATCCGGCGTTTGCATTCGGAACCCAAACCGGTGTGCAAGTGCAGGTCAGCGCCATTCAGCCCACATTCTTCATGAGAATTTTTGGCGTCAATACCGCCACGGTATCCACAGCCGCTGTGGCCCTCAGCACCAGCGGCAAGAATTGCGTTTACGCGTTGAACGGTTTCGGGACCGCCCTCAACAACGGCGGAACCACGTCGGTCTCGAACTGCGGGGTAGTGGTCAATTCGAATCTGCTCAACACCGGAAGTATCACTGCGAACTCGGTCTCCGTTCATGGCACAGCGTCCGGCTCCGCCACCTCGCCCGCGGCCGTTACCGGGACCGTGGAAGCAGGGGATCCGCTGTATCGGCTAACACCCCCTGGCGGCGGCGGGGGATGCACAGCGGCTACGTACTCGGGGCCAACCGGTGCCGCGCCTCCCTTGAATCCTCCGGCGCTGAGTCAAGGCAGGTACTGCTCGATCGTGGTCACTGGCAACGTTAACCTGACACTGAATCCTGGCACATACACGATAACGCAAGCTGGCGGAGTTAGCCTGAACGGTAGGGGTACGGTGACGGGCACGGGCGTAACGATCTATCTAAGAGGAAATGCGGGGCCGGTCGCGATCAACACCGGGCCCACGGCGAATGAAACGCTGCAGCTGCGAGCTCCTATGACCGGCGCCCTTGCGGGAATTCTTTTTTACCAAAATCCTGGAAATACGCAGACCGCTATCATCGATGGCAAGGGTGCTTCGCGTTTGCAAGGGGCTCTCTATTTTCCCGGTGCTACGCTCAATCTTTCCAACACAGGCTCGTTGGCGGCCTACACGCTCGCCGTTGCAAAGACTCTGTCGTTGGGCGGTACCGTGAATTTCGGCAGCAATTTTTCCACGCTCCCCGGGGGCTCGCCAATCAAGAATGCCGTCCTGGTCGAATAGGTATTTGCGGTTCGTGCCGCGGAAGGTCCATGGCGAGTTCATCTGAGCTCTGATCCTCACCATGCCGCTCGTCCAGATCTGCCTGATTGGTCCTGAATATCTCTTTGCGACCGGCGCCAACCTTGGGCTCGTCGTTCCATTGTCGATCGCGTGCTTCGCTATCGTAATCGTCGTGCCTTTGGCGGCGGCGCGCAGCCGCCTCCACATTCCTGGCTACGTGGGTCTCGCGTTCCTTGCTGCCATATTCGGTCTTTTATGCGGTCGAATTTCCGGTATTCGCGGTGTTGCGGGAACTACCTGGGGTGTGTTGCTGTCGCTCCTGTTCTTTCTGCTCATCGCTTTCACGGTCGGGTCGGTGTTGGCCCTTTTCTTCTATCGTGATCCTCCAGAGTCCTAACCCATATCATCGACAGGTGGAAAACATGAACTGCGCCGACAGCCGATACGCGACATCGTGTGCCCAAATCGACCTGAGGACAAAGAAAAAGGCGGGCAGTAGATCTGCCCGCCTTTGGTTGCTCTGGCTGATCGCCAGGAACAATCAATCGTTAGTTGCCGGAGGTCGAAGCGGCCGCTGCTGCGGGCTGTGCGTTTGCCTTCGGCATACTCACATATCCGCTGACGGTGTTCTTTCCGACTTTGTTGATGACCATCTCTTCAGGGAAACGCGCGCCCGAGGTATAGAAGAAGATGGGCTCGTTCATCGCGCGGTTCTTCTTTTCGAACTTCTTGTCTTCGACGGTCATGGAGACGGTGAAGCGGTTGTTCTTCTCGTTGACGCCCTTGAGTTCGACGGTCACGTTGCCAACCTTAACCGGCTTGTTCTTGCCGTCGACCTTGAACTCGACGTAGTCGCGCTCGCCGAGGCGGCGGAGCTGGTCGATTTCGTCATGGTTGCGAGCGATCAGAGTGCCCATCTCGCTGCGCGCCATCTTCAGGTCTTCCTTGGTGGAGTTGAGATCGGTCTGAACGCCGCCAACCTTGGTGTCCACGGTCTTGACGTCATCGGTGGTGGCCTTGGTCGCGAGCTCTGAGTGAACGGAAGTGTCGAGCGCGGTGAGTTTCTGCGTCGTCGCGTCGTTCAGCTTGGCCGCTTCTTCACGGGAGTTCTTGAGCTGGCCCTGGGTAATCTTGAGTTTCTTGGTTACAACGGTGAGGTCGCCTTGCAGATCCGCATTGGCCTTTTCGTCTTGCGCCAGACGGTCTTTCAAGGACGAGACATCCTGTTGCACGGCTTGCTCAGACGACTTGATTTGCGCGGTCATCGTTTGCTGTGTAGTGTCCAGCTTTGAAGACGCGTTCCAACCGAACCACAGGCCACCAATCGCGATCAGTCCCAATACGATCATCGCGGGAAGGTGCCAAGACGGTGACTCTCGTTCAATGATTTCTGACATATAGAATCTTTCTCCTCACCCCTGAATGGGCTAAATCTTATTTCCTTACTAACCGGCCTGTAACAATGAAGGAGCATGCGTTGCACCAAAGCGCAGCGCACGGACGCCGTGTTAGGGACGACCTAACTTGCTGGTGGGATTGGTTTTGTAGCACGCTACTGCGAACGCGAAATGGCAGGGGTAGTACTAGTCCTGGGAAAGTTTACTCGGTGCCGCAGTTTTCCACCGAAATTTGCTGGGTCTTCACCTTACGTAAGCTGAATGTCCAGATTCCGCAAGTCGTCCACCAGCCCTTCCTTGGACTGGTAGTGAATCCCGGCCATTCCCAGGCTTCGGGCAGCTTCTACGTAAGCGGAAATATCATCTATATAGACCGCTTCGCCGGACTGCACTTTCAATCCCCGCAAAGCCTCTAAATACACAATGGGGCTGGGCTTACTGGCGCCCGCAGCGCATGAATAGACGCGTACCGGAAAGAACCGGAAAAAGTCGTAGTTAGCCTCCATGTGTGCCACGTGGATCGGGTCGGTATTCGAGAGCAAAGCGAGTCGGCAAGTTTTAGACAGGTTCTCGAACAACGACAGTTCTTGGATGGGTTGTGGGTCGAGGACACGGTTCCAGACTTCTGTGAATTGCTCAAAACTTAGCGTGGTGCCCAGGCGCCTGGACAGGTGCAGATGCCAATCGCGGGGCGTAATGCGGCCTTCTTGCCAATCGGGCCATCGAGGATCGTTCTCGATGGCGCTCCAAATCTCCTCAGGCGAAAGGGAGAGCCCGGCCGCCAAGCCAGTCATCGCACTCGGGACATCGATGCGAATCAGGACGCGCCCGATATCGAATACGATCGCGCGAAGCTTTCGTGACGCCATCGGGCTATCCTTTCCCGTGCGCCGATGCGCCCTTGTGGGATCGCAGGATGCTGATCACCGCGGGCAGGATGGACAGCACGATCACCACAAGGATCACGTAATGGATACGTTCGCTGATATTCGGTATGGTGCGACCCAGGAAAAAGCCCCCCAGAATCGTCGCGCTCACCCAACCTATGCCTCCCACGATGTCGAACATCACGTACCGCGAATAAGGCATGTTGGCGGCACCTGCCACCGGCGGACAGAACGTTCGAACGATGGGAACAAAGCGCGCAAGGATTACGGCTCGGCCGCCATACTTTTCGTAGAAATCGTGGGCGCGCTGCAAGTGACTCCGTCGGAACAGCAGCGAATCTTCACGGCGGTATAGCGCAGGACCGGCGCTGCGGCCAATCCAGTAGCCAATCTGATCTCCGACGATGGCGCAGGCCATGACCGGCAGAAGCAGCCAGCGCAACGGCACCACCTCCGCGGCGGCGAAGATACCTGCGGTAATCAAAAGGGAATCACCCGGCAGGAAGAAGCCGACGAAAAACCCTGTTTCGATGAAGACGATGCCACAAACGAGGGGAGCGCCACCCCAGCGGATTAGTTCCTTGAGTCCATCGGGGTTGTAGAGAGAGCGGAGCAGGTGAACGAGAGATTCGAGCACGCGTCATTATTCCTTATGGAATTTCCAGCCATTGCTTGCTTTACCGGTGTAACCTCGACAGCGCGCGCACGAACAGCGGTGAAAGCGCCACTGCTAATACGGTAACAGAAAAGCATAAAGTCATCGCCGCATTCATACCAGAGCAGTCCGAAACTACTAAACAAGGCGATCCACGAGTTGAGACGCATCATCGGGCAGCCTCCGCAACCATCAGTACGCTTTGGAGATCGGCTTCCAGGCCATGTCTGCCGGCTTCGGCGCGTTCCAGGTATTTCTGGATACGCGGTAAGGCCCGCCAAGCGACCGCTGCGCCTGCTTCGATGGCTTCGTCAGCCCGGTCGAAGGCGTCCCACGCGAACGACTGCACGTCAGGGCGTACCACCAGATCAGCGTAGCGTTCCCAGACCTCAAGTTGGTGCTTCTGCGCCGCACTCACCGCGCGGGTCACCACCTGAAATATGTTGGATGGCGATCCGCGGTCGCTGTCCTGGATCCCCACGGAAACGCCCAATACGAATTCGGCACCCATCTCGCGTGCCGCCCGGGTCGGAACGGGAGCAACCAGCCCGCCGTCGGCAAGGCATCGTGTACCGATCTTTACCGGCTCAAATAGGCCGGGAAACGCACAGCTCGCGCGGATGGCGTCCACCAGATTTCCGTGCGTAAGCACCACAGGTTCGCCCGTGTTCAGATCCGTAGCAACGACTGCCAGGGGTATCCGCAGGTCATCAAATTGCTTCGAATCGAAGACGCGTTCCACCAAGTCGCCGAGCCGATGGTTGCTGGCCAGACCTAGCCGTGAGACCCGCCAGCTGCCGATATCGCGAAACCTGAGGGTCCGGCAGGTAGCAATGATGCGGGCAAGCGGTGCACCGCTGGCATAAGCCGCGCCCAGAATGCTGCCGACGCTGGTTCCGGCGATGCAAGCGATAGGAATGTGGTTCTGCTCGAGGACTTGCAACACGCCCAGGTGCGCGAAACCTCGCGCAAACCCGCCACCGAGGGCGAGCCCGATACCTGGCCGGCAGGCTGGGACTGCCTCATTGCGCAGCCCGGCATGGTTGTCTTGCATCACCAGATAAGGATGCCAATGTGCACCGCGCACGCCAATGGGCCTGGCGTCCCGAAAAAACAGTACGTTTGTACTTCGCTAAATCTACGCGCCATTTGCTTGCCCAACTGGCAAACAGTACGTTCTTACTACTCCAGTACCCTCGCTGTACCATTGGCGCCGTCGGAGCCTTGCGCGATTCTGCTCCTGTCAGAACGAAGTGCCGGAGGGGGCTGAGATGGATAGCGCATACGCAGCATGGGTTGGACTTCCGGTGGTTCTGCGAGTGGCTCTTGGAGACGTTAAGGTACCGCTGCGGGGCAAGATGCTGAAGGACGGCGGGGATACGGTAAGGATGCGGATCGACGGTTGGGACATCGATATTTACAAGACCATGATTTTGGCAGTGGAAGAAGATGCGATGGTGCTTAACCCGGCGTGAGGAGGTCGTATATGAACAATCAAGTCCCTAAATACGTGACCCAAGGCCGCGCCTCTCTGTTGCTTGGTATTCCTGAAGACGAGTTGCGGCGTATTTCCAACGAATCCGGGCTCGGACATACCGAAAGCGCCGGTGAAGAGAAAGAGACCTTTTTCACCTACGACGAACTTAGGCAGATTTGCCTGCTCTCAACACAAGTCGTGCACTAGCAAAGTTTATCGAGTTTCCTCCGGCCCCCCTCAAGCAGCAACCCCCCACCCCTGAATCGCCTCCCCCCAGGCGATTCGGGGGTTTCCTTTTGGGAGCCCGGCCCGTAGACTAGCGCGCGGAATTTCAGCGAGCTCGCGGTGCGAAGGGAAGAACCGATCTAGAGATCGGCTACTACAGGGGACTTGCGGATGCGTTTGTTCGGTAGGGTAGGCCTGGTTGCGGCGCTGAGCTTAGTTCTGTTGTTTGCGCTGGGTCGGGCCAACGTCAGGAGTTCCGGCACCCCTAACGACGACTACGACTTGGTAATCGCGAACGGCCGGGTGATGGATCCGGAATCGGGGTTGGACGGTGTGCGCAACGTTGCTATTCGCGGGGGCAAGGTTGTCGCGTTATCGGAAACGCCCCTGACGGGTAAGTCGACTATCGACGCCAAGGGTTTAGTCGTCGCGCCGGGATTCATTGATCTTCACGAACACGGGCAGGAACCACGCAACTATCAGTTTCAGGCGCGCGATGGCGTGACGACTTCGTTGGAGCTCGAGGTAGGCACGGATGACGTAGACGGGTGGTATGCCGCGCGGGAAGGGAACGCGCTGATCAATTTCGGCGTCAGCATCGGCCACATCCCCGTGCGCATCAAAGTGCTGCACGACCCTGGGCCTTGGCTCCCCACTGGAGACGCCGCGCACCGCCAAGCCACTCCGGAAGAACTCGCGGAAATGATCGCGACGATGGAGCGTGGATTTCGCCAGGGCGCGCTCGCCGAAGGTATGGGCGTCAACTATACGGCGGCCGCGACGCACGCGGAAATCGTCGAAATGTTTAGCGTGGCGGCCAAGTATCACGCTTCGGTGCACGTGCACCTGCGATATGCGGGGATAAAGGAGCCGACCACCGGACTCGCGGCGTTGGAAGAGGTCGTCGCCGCTGCCGCCACCACCGGAGCGCCGCTTCACGTCGTGCACATCACCAGTATGGGACTCAAGTACACGCCCGGCTTGATCGCCATGGTCGAGGGCGCGCAACGCCACGGACTCGACGTGACCACGGAGTGCTACCCCTACACCGCGGGAAGCACCGCGCTGCAATCGGCGATCTTCGATCCTGGCTGGCAGGAAGCCCAGGGCATCACCTACAAAGATCTTCAGTGGGCCGAGACGGGCGAGCGGTTGACAGCGGAAACATTTGAGAAATATCGCAAACAGGGTGGGATTGTCGTGATTCATTCGATTCCGGAAGAGGCGGCGCGGACTGCGGTCGCCAATCCGATCGTGATGATTGCCAGCGACGGCTTGATGATCACCGGCGCCAAGGTGCATCCCCGAGGGCAGGGCACATTTTCGCGGGTGCTGGGCCATTACGTACGAGAAGAAAAAGCTCTGGACCTGATGACCGCCCTGCGCAAAATGACGCTGATGCCCGCGCAACGCATGGAAAAGCGCGCCCCCGTATTCCGGAACAAAGGCCGCATTCGCGTGGGCGGCGATGCGGATATCACGGTGTTCGACGCCAACCGCGTCATCGACAAAGCTACGTATGACAACCCGTTGCAATATTCCGAGGGCATTCAATTTGTGCTTGTAAACGGGGTGCCCGTCGTGAAAGATGGGCAACTCGTTGAAGGGGTATTACCAGGACGCGCCGCTCGCGCACCGATTTCTCAGTGACTACGCCAAGCGAAAAGTCCGCAGCGCGCTACGCGGTGACCGCCGGATTTCTCGGCTGGACTCTGGACGCCTTCGATTTCTTCATTCTCACTTTTATCTTTGCTCCTATAGCAAAAGAGTTTGGCACCTCGATTTCCGCTATAGCGCTTACGATCACGGCGAGCCTGGCGACTCGATGGATTGGCGCCATTTTGTTTGGTCTGTTGGCGGACCGCTATGGCCGGCGCGTTCCGCTGATCGTCAATATTCTGTACTACTCGCTGATCGAAGTTCTTTCCGGCCTGGCTCCAAACTACACAACATTCCTCGTGCTGCGCCTGCTCTACGGCATAGGGATGGGTGGCGAATGGGGTGTAGGCGCTTCGTTGACGATGGAATCGGTTCCGGTGAAGTGGCGCGGTTTACTTTCGGGGTTGCTGCAGGAAGGGTACGCGCTCGGATTCTTGCTGGCCGCGGGCGCGTACCGCTTTGTCTTTCCCCACTGGGGCTGGCGGCCAATGTTTTTCGTTGGCGGATTGCCGGCGCTTCTCACGCTTTTCATTCGGGCGAAGGTGACGGAGACCGAAGCCTGGAAACGATCGCGCACGGATTGGGCGACCTATCGTCGCGCCATCTTCGCAAATTGGCCAAGATTTGCGTATCTGGTTCTGCTCATGGCCACGGTGAATTTTATTTCGCATGGCACGCAGGATATGTATCCAACCTACTTGCAGCAGCAGAAAGGTTTCAGCCCACAGCGGACGTCAGACTTCACGGCATTTTCGATGGTCGGCGCGATCCTGGGCGGACTGACTTTCGGGCATCTCTCCGATCTCTACGGGCGACGCCGCGCGATGGTGATCGCGATCCTGCTGGGCGTTCTGGTGATTCCCTTGTGGATGTTCGCTCCCAGCCTGCCTTTGATTCTTGCCGGTGGGTTTTTGATGCAGTTCATGGTGCAAGGAGCGTGGGGTGTGATCCCAGCGCACATCAACGAGCTTTCTCCGGATCAATTGCGCGGATTTTTCCCCGGCTTGGCCTACCAGTTCGGGGTGCTCTTAGCAGCGGGTAGTCCCTATATACAAGCGCGCATGGCGGTGCACATGACTTACGCGGAGGCCATGGGTTCGTTTGCGCTGGTCGTATTTCTTGCAGGATCGCTGGTGATTGGATTCGGCCCCGAAGCGCGAGGAGCGAAATTTGGCCGCGGCCCGGCGCAAAACGAAATTGTCGCGAGTCGCGACGGGTAGAGGAACGCCGCGAAGCTGTGATAAGATTTTGAAACTGTGCGCCCGTAGCTCAGCTGGATAGAGCGTCTGGCTACGAACCAGAAGGTCGGGAGTTCGAATCCCCCCGGGCGCACCATATCTTTCAATCACTTACATGCTCCTCAGAGTTGAGCAATTCGCTGAATGTCCGTGAATTGTCCGTGTTCGGATATCCTTTTGCGCTTCACAACTCCCCTGCTTTCCTTGTGCATCGTCGCCTTCAAACGCGCGGCCTGTCAGTTCATACAGTTGTGGCCTCTTGCGGAGTGACTTAGTTTTAGTCTCGCAGGACCTTCCTGCGGGGGAGTTCGCACCCTGTGGCGCGTGAGAACACCACCGGAATCCCCGCTCCCTTATTTGTGTTTGATTTCATAACCCGCACGCATCGCCAAACCAACCTGGTGCAGCGGTTGAAATCGAAATAATGCGTGCCATCGACGGAATGACCGCGTTTAGGCTTTCCTCGCCTTCGGGTAGCCTGCAAAATGCCGAGCAGGTTGTTTGTGACTGCCGTTTTTACGGCCGCCATCGAGCCTCCAAAAACAATCAGATTTGAGACAAAGAACACTATGCTGTGGTGTGCGCGTTATACTCCTGCGGCTCAGAAACCGACGGGGTGACAATATATGAATAAATTTCTGGTATCAGTATCGGCAATGGCTCGCGCGGCTTCTACCCAGAGATATAGTCTATGCAAAGGCGGAAGAGCTGCCTGAATTGAGCGCGTTCCTTTTCCAGCCCGAAGCATTGATGATTTTCGACCTCCTCAAAATGGAACCGCTATCAGTTCGAGAATCATGGAACGCCAGCTATCCCGAAAAAGAGCTAGAGCGTATTGCCAACGCGTTCGGGATTTCATTCGACTGACAATTCGGCTCATGGTTCTGAAAACACTCCTTTTCTGAACCCCGATTTGAGTGAATTTCGCCCTTTGATTCTGTTCAACTTGCAGTCACCGATGCGCGGGGGTTTTCGGAACCCCGGCAAAGGGACAGAATGCTACTTGATTTCATAACAGTGTCGGCTCCTCGACCCAAGTTGCCCATGGCTGTTCGACAACCATGGGCTCGGGCGCAAGGAGCAGGAGAAATATCCAAGAAGGTTAGTGGCTCTGCAGGAGCGAAAAGGGGCTGGCAGTAGCCGTAGCGGGCTGCTGTTGAGATTGTGCGGAAAGGGTGCTGAGGAGGGAAGTGGCCTCGTCGATTTGCTTGCGCGTCATCAGGTGCGAGAGCTGGTCGCGGTGTTCAGCGCCAGAGGCGTCACCTGCGGCAAGCGCGCGCGAATACCAGGCGTAGGCAGCGACGTAATCGAGTGGCAGTCCCCTACCCTGCTCGTACAGGTAAGCTAGGTTTGTTTCCGCGCCGGGCAGGCCGTGTTGCGCGGCAAGGCGCAACCATTGGGCAGCTTCGGTGTAATCGAGTTCGACACCTAAGCCTTTGTAGTAAGAAACCCCCAGACTGTTTTGAGCCTCCGCGAATCCTGATTCGGCTGCTGCGCGAAACCACCTGGCCGCTTCTTTGTAATCGCGGGGGGTACCCGAGCCCAGGTAGTAAAGTCTTGCCAGATTGCATTGGCCGACGGGATTCCCGTGCTGGGCGGAAGCGAGATACCACCCGAACGCCTTGCCCAAGTTCCTCCGAACACCCTGGCCGTGCTGATGCAGCGAGGCCAGATTGTTTTCGGCGGACGAGTGGCCCTGGAGTGCCGCGGCACGGTAGTTCTCCGCGGCCTTGGCATAATCCCTGGGAACTCCCAGGCCATGTTCATACAAATACCCCAAGAAGAATTCCGCGTCGGCGTTACCCTGAGCCGAGGACGCACGGAGCCACTTGAGCGCAGATTGGTAGTCCTCCTGGGTGGGATCGTGGCGCAGATAAGACCGCGCAAGGTTGTATTGAGCAACGGCGTCGCCCTGTTCCGCCCGCGATCGCAGCGTGGAAAGGGACGAGCTGGCATTCTCCTGAGATTGTGGCGCGGCGTAACTGAGCTGAACCGCTACATACACGGTGGCGAGAAGCAACAACGGTGTAAAAAACGAGTACGAGTGGCGCAGGTGTAACTTCATCGTGGTCCCCCTTGTTTGACACGGAAGTTCACTTGGTGCGCGAGGCTCTTCTGGCCGGTTGAAAAAGAAACGGCGATAGAGCCAGCAAGCACCGCGAGCACACCACCGCAATGGCGCAAACGAGACGGAAATATGGTGCCTAAAAGACTGACGCGGCACACGTACTCCCGGCACGCCGAACGCGTGACGAGCTCTCAGAACCACTCGGCATAGCTGGATTGCTACTGTAATGACGAGCGAACGTAGGGAGATGTTTGGTCTTGTTACGAAATTTTTATCGCTACATCCGAACATTTTTTCGAATGCTCGCGGCCGTCTTGCCGGCAGAAATCGCCGCAACTCCCTGCTCATACTGATATTGCGTTTCATAGTTAGTCTCCATGCGCGCGGGTTCTAAGACTCGACGGAAACGTCCCCGCGATCTGTTCCGTCAGTAGGCGTTCCCGGTTTTTTGGTGCAAACCGCGAAAATCCGCACCAACTCGGAATCGTCGATGTAGCGACTTTTAAAAATTTAGGAAGGAAACTCTATCTGCGAAGAACGGAATGAAGAAGGCACAAGTCGGACGAGGGCGGTGTTGCATCTTCAAGGGCGGCAGTGCAGCGAATGTCTGTGCTGTACTCGGAATCTTTCATATTCAGCGGAATCGGATAATGATTCGCAGTATTCAAGATCGAAGTGGATTCTGCGGGACCCGCTTTGCGAAACGCGAAATCGTTGGAGGTATTGTCCGTTAACGACAGGAGTTCAGGGAGTTCAGTCGCCACAATCCCTACAAATAAGACGCTCGCAGCGATAGCAACCAGCATCTTGACTGAGGTGGATCGTGGACGAAACATGTTATACCGACTAGAAACAATTGTCGGCTACTCTGCGCTCCTGACTTGGGTGTGTCAAGCGAATCAACGAACCGTCCATTTAGCCATCTACCCGAAAAGTTGCGCGGACGCTTTATATCCCTCTTAGCGAGCCTTTGCTGGGCGCTAGGTTCAAAAAACCTTTTGCCGAATTTTGGAACCCTCTAGGGCAACGCGGTAGATGGTTCCGACTCCAACCCCTAGGTCAGCGGCGATTCGCTTCCAGCCAAACCCGTTGGCGCGCAGTGCGGCAATCCTGTTTGTGTCCAGAATCTTCTTCGGCCGGCCGAGCTGTTTGCCTTTCGCTTTGGCATTGCGCAGCCCGGCCTTCACCCGCTCGACGATGAGGCCGCGCTCCAGCTCAGCCACGGCGCCCAGGACGGTAAACACCATCTTGCCGGCCGGCGTGCTGGTGTCGAGCTGTTCAGAGAAGGAAACGAACTCGATGCCTTGCGCTCGGAAGGTTTCCAAGGCGCGAAGCAGATGGCTCACCGATCGCGCGAACCGATCGAACTTCCAGACCACGACGGCATCAAAGCGTCGTCGGTGGGCGTCCGCCATTAGGCGATCGAGTTCCGGCCGCTTTTCCTTCGTGCCGCTGATTCCGATGTCCACGTACTCACCTGCAACCTTCCAGCCGCGACGCTCTGCGTATTCCAAAAGCTCCCGAGTTTGCATGGTCGGGTCTTGGCCGTTGTTGGCAGTGCTGACGCGGGCGTAGATAGCGACTTTCATGCTCCTCCAAACGAGTGAGGCATTCATCGCTTCACCGCGGGCCGATGACGTGGGCAGTACCCGCCACCCGTCCGCCAGAGGCAGCGCGGGCAGTAGAGCGCGGGGACTTACTTAGCTTCCGGCTGTTTTGCTCGGCAAACTTTCGACGAGAATTGTGGCCGCCTGGATTAAGCATACACGCTCCTTGGGAGACCGTAGCCGGTTCGCCAAATTCACGAGATGCTGATCAGCGTGCAGCAGCATCGTTGTGGCTTCGTGCTCTCGGTTTTTCTGGACTAGTTCGGCGTATCGAAGGTCTTTAGGTGCGCGTACGAGGATCACAGTCACCACCTTGTTGCAGTCGGGCCGGACACGGCCCGGTCAATCTAGGCTCCATCCCTGCCGCTTTGATGGCTGGCTTTGATTCTATTTGATTTTGCGGGGCATCTAGCTGGGGTAGTGCGAGCTTCCTAGCAATGACCTCGAGCGAGTGTAGTTCTTCCGGCGAGAGCCTGACTAGATCGGCGTGGCGTATCCCGAGGCGCTTTAGGTGATTCGGCTTGCGTCCGGCTCCAACCCGTCGTCCGCCACGTCCCACGCCTTTCTTGTTCTTCATCCGTGAGCGTCTCCAGCGGTCGCCAAACTGTCAGCTTGCATTCCTGCGATCCTCCAACATACGGACAGTCACACGGACACTGTCTGTAATCTCAACATAATGCATGCTTTGCTTGGGCGCGTCGGGTATATCAGCAGACGTGCAGGCATTTTTACCATCCCCGCATTTACCGCGGCGTGTAACTCCCTTGATCTCCCGCTGCTCCGTCGTTTTAAAAGGCGCGAGCACTAGCTAGGGATTCCCCTAGTTGTTCAAAGATCGAACCAAACATAACGTCGTATTCGGTCTGCCCCTATCGTCAGTCCGTGAGGAGACCAAGAATGCCCCCAGATTCCCAGCTCTCCGGTCAAGGTTTCCCATCAGGCAGGCCCGTGAATGGCGCTTTTCAATGGCTGGCGTTGCTTGGCGTAGCCTTGGCCCTCGTGGCCGCGATTCTTCTGCTCTGGGGATAATTACTCCCGACGATACCGTGCGGGGGACCTGTAAGAATTGCCAGTTACGCGGCATTTGGCTTTCGCGTCACACTCAGCTGCAAGTTATCATTCTCCTTCCGAACATTTAGGGACCCGGGACCTCACACCTCGGGTCCCTTTATTTTTGCGCGTCCGTGAATTGTCCGTGTGATTGTCCGTGAACAGGGAACTACAGCAACCGAAATGAGTCGAAAACTATGGACGCTTCTCGCTGATTCTTTGGGTCCCTGTAGGCTGGAGTCGTTTGCTGTGTAGCAAGAAATCCGCCTACGAACCAGAAGGCCGGGAGTTCGAATCCCCCCGGGCGCACCATATTTCCCAATAAAAACGCGGTTTTCTGAGAATCGTCATGTAGGTTCACCAGCCGTGCTACTAGTTTGCTACCCTTGGAGTCCCTGCCGTACCGCTCCCTAAACGCCTCAAACATCTCCCGTCGTCCCTCGCTCTGTGAATAATTCGGATTTGTTATAGGGGAGTATCGTTGCCCCGCGGCGCGCGATCTTCGCAAGGGTACAAGAGTCTGAAAACTGTTTGCGTCTGCCCATGCGTCTACGCATCGCGTGTGTAGCGTCACCGCAGTTTCAGCCATCCCGGTTCTTGCCAAGAATGTTTTCCCATTCATGGTAGTTACGAGGTCATGGGCATCCCGGCACTGATGGCAGATGGATCGGGGAGGTCGTTCGCGTTTCAGAATGGCGAGTGTGTTGAGCGTTTTGACGATTGCGCGTCGTTCTGCCTCATCAACTGCGAGTGTTATCAAGCTCTACGTGCAGGTTGCTGTGATCCTCCGCCATCTTGGCTTGAATAGCGTCACGAACACGGTTTTTCGTCAAAGTAAACGCAGAGGCGGGCGGCCACTAGCTTCGGCCACCCGCCCTATGCTTCATCTTTCGTGATTAGGCTCTCGTTAGCGAGCGCCAGCCGCGGCAGCCATTGCATGCGTTCCCGTTCCCACATTCACTTTGATCTGCTTCGGCTTCGCTTCCTCCCGCTTCGGGAGGCTTAGCGTCAGCACACCATCGTGATATTCGGCCTTGATCGCTTCCGATTTCACGGAGTTCGCCAGCGAGAAGCTCCGACTGAACGAGCCGTACGCCCGCTCGACGCGCAGATAGTTCTCCTCTTTCACCTTATTCTCAAACTTGCGTTCGCCGCGAATTGTGAGAATGTTGCCCTCCACGCGAATGTCCAGATCCTGCGGATTCACATCCGGCAGGTCCGCCTTAACGACGAGTTCATTTTCCGTCTCATAGATGTCGACGGCCGGAGCCCAAGGGGTCAAGTTCGACTCCTCGCCATTACGTCTCACCACATCGCCAAACACGCGATTGATCTGTTCCTGCAAGGTCGTAGCCCCGCGGAAAGGTTGTTCCAAACGATTCATTGTTCCCATCTAATCCTCCTTCAGTGAATGATTAGACTTTTACAATGAACCGTCGTTGCGTAAATGTATAGATATATTATGTTAATTATTTAAATAATCTAAGCCGTGCAATTGCTGCACCTTACATCGATGTGGAGACGTGCGACTGCGTCATAGCTTGATCAACCATCATCCGGACCCGGGTCGGATCACGGACGGATGGCTAGCCAGACGGTAAAGCCCAAACCCAATAGAGCAAACATGAGTATTTCTGCCAGTAGGTGTTGAACTAAGCTGAAGTCTCTCATGCCAGGGACAAATCATTCCCTTCTGGAATCCACTCGTGAGCTATATCGGGGAGCAGAAACAACGACGCTGTGCGTGCGTTGGTCAACCACGACGTATTCTCCAGGAGACAATCCAACTAGGTCTTTGATGCGACAGTTCGCGGACTCAAGATCGTTGACTGCTTCAAACCAAAGGAAACTTCCATTGGGTTCTTTTTTCAGGATTTCGAAAGGAGAATGCACGGGTGCCTCCCAAGTTGCGCGGTGTTGTAAGGCAAACTGAGAGAGAAAAAGTCGGTCGAGCTGCGAGAGCGCGTTGCGAGGAAGAGGATTACAGCTAGGTCGCTACTGGCTCGGACAATTTGCTGATTGCAGTGTGCGCGCTAACTTCGCAGAAGTACACCTTATTCGCCGCCTCAAGATGGATATACAATGCCGCTCAACAACTGCCCATTAGGAGGCAAAAGAATGGTGATCAGCGATCGATTGCTAGAGTTGCGGGAAGGCAAGAGTCTGTCTCAAGGTGACATCGAATAAACTGCGCGCAGCGCTCAAGACCAGATGTTCTGCCTCCTCCGCAGCAAAAGGTTGTGACAATGCATACCTTCGCGGAAGAAGTCTCTCGAGATTGAATAACCAATGGGGAAAAGACCGCAGCGCGTTCCATCCTGGCCAGGAGTGAATTCACTCCAACAAAAGGCCGTATACATTTGTGCAGACCAACCCGTGACATCACTTTTCGCTTGCGGCAGAGCGGCGGACCATACATTCCGGTTTGCCCGTCATCCAGCTACGATCTCGAGAGGGCGCTGGTCTGTAGCAAGGAAGTCGCTTCTACCTTTGATATCCTTTGGAGGGCACCCGGATAAAGGGCACCCGGAATCCGCTCAAGCGTACAACCTCAAAAGTTTTCCGCCATCCAAGCATTGCTGTCGACAGTGGGTGCTGGAATTGCCACGTATTTTCCATTGCGCGAGGGAATGGCCCAGCTAGGCCAAATGCTGTTCACTTGCCAGATTGGGTGTGCATTACCCGCTAAATCTACGTACAACAAGCTTTGCATCGAGCCCGTAGGATTACTGGCGATAAAAAGCCCTTTGGAATCGGCCGCCCAATCCATGGAAATGAAGCCGGTCCAGTTTTTCACCACAAGCTCGCGAGTGGGCTGACCAGAGAGCGAGAGCAGCTGGATTCGGTTATCGGTGGGGCCAGAGGTAACCGCCGCAATTGAAGCTCCATCCGGGGAAAGCCCCCAATTCCAATTGAACGTTTGCTCTTGAAGCTTCGCTACTTCATGCGGTTTGCCGATGGCCGGATCAAAGACCGAAAATACGAACTCTTTCGGCTCCAGCTGGCTGAAGGCGCAGATGGCGGCTGGTGCACGCGAACACTGAAAGTTAACGATGGCTGGGGCCTCAAGCACGATCTGGGGAGGGCCCCCATTGATAGGCGCTCGCATCAGCCGTACCGGCTGCGAATTGTCGCTTGGATTCGTGGGTACCAGATACAGAATTTGAGTTCCGTCTGGATTCAACCGGCTAACTGATCTTTTCTCTGAACCAAAGACCAGCATTTCTGCCGAGGTTGCATCCATTCGTTGTCGAAAAATGTTGTCCGTACCGGTTCTATTCGAGATGAACAGCACAGCCTTGTTGTCGGGCGTCCAGTCGAAAGGAAGATCGTCGGCCTCGTCGAACGTAAGCCGACGCGGTGTGCTGAGTCGCGGTTCTTTGGCAGAAAACTCGGCCACATAAACATCCACCTGGGGCTTGGCCCGGATAAATATGAGACGCTTTCCATCGGCGGTGACGCTGGGTTGCACTGCAAAGCCGTCGCCGCTGGTGATTCTCGCAGCTGTCCCTACGAAACGGCCGGTGCCTAAGTCCAGGCTGGCTGCCCAGAAGTTCGAGCTGTTCTGACTAGGAGGCGGTTCATAGACGACATAGACCAAACGTCCATCTGGCAACCAGATCAGCCCCCAACCACTCAGATGTGGGTCCGACAGGACAACCTTTTTAGTACCCTGTTCCAGATTGAAGAGCTCGATCCAATCTTCCTCAGTATACGGCCCAGGCTTGAATCTCAAATATGCGATCCAGCGCCCGTCGGGCGACCAAACCGGTGAGCCGAACCCTCCCTCTGGAAATGACATCAGCTTTCGCTGATCGGACCCATCGGCCCGCATCAACCAGATTTCCTGCCCGACATCCGCGACTGCTGCTCTCTTGAGAAATACAATTTGCGAGCCGTCCGGGGAAACCGAAGCCGACCACCCTTCGTCACTCAATTGCCGCGGGTTGCCACCCAAGATGGATAGAGACCAAAGACGCCTGTTTGCTGGCGGGGCAGCCCACGACGCCAACAACTGCGAGCTGTCTGGGAACCATCCCAGGAACATGACATCAGAACCCTTCGGCAGTAGAGGATGCAGCTCACCCGTGGAGAGGAGACGCAAGTACACTCCGGTTTTGTCGGAATATGCCAGGTACTTGCCATCAGGAGATATCGCAGAAGCGAAGATCCGGTTCTCGGTGGCATTGGTCGTCAAGCGTTGCAATGTCACCGAAGCTTGCGACAATTTCGATCGTGACGCCTGGCGCCAGAGGAGCCACCCCACGGCCATGCTAGCCACAACGACGATGACCAGCGCCGCCCCAACGAACTGCCACTTCCGTGCCCAAGGGCCAGAGGCACTTGTCGGCGCCACCTTCGTTGGGATTCGTCCGGTTTCCGTGTCCGGTTTCAGACCCTCGAGGTCGGACAGTGCTGGTGAGGTCGCGGTTGTTATCTCAACATTGCCGATGAAGCGATACCCTCGGCGAGCCAGTGTCTCAACAAACCGGGGGTTGTCGGGATCATCTCCCAGCGCATCGCGCAGCCTTTTGACGGCGGCGTTAAGGCCGTGGTCGAAATCACCGAAGGTGTCGCCTGGCCAGAGCTTGCCGCGAAGTTCTTCTCGTGTAACCACCTCGCCGGGATGCTCGAGCAGCGTGCACAGGACTTGGAACGGTTGCTCCTGAAGCTTCAGCTTGAGTCCATTCTTGCGCAACTCGCCTGCCGGAACGTCAACCTCGAAGGTTCCGAACCGCACAACACGCGGAAGCTGGGACTGTGGAGGCATCATGCCTCGGAGTAGAGGAAGTCTACACCGGCCAGGAATTCTCGTCACTTTCCAACGTAAGCGATAGGTGTGAAGCAGTTTAGCTCGTCACCTATATTGGTCTAGCTCGGAACCGCTGGAGCATTGAGGTACCTGCCTGCGGAAAGCAGAGTCGGCGTCGCCATGGAGGTGACGCTGTGTACAAAATATCCGGGACGTGCTGCCTACTGACGTTCCTGGCCGTGCCTACTTTTGCCTTTGCTCAAAACCCGCCGACGATAACGTCCTTGAGCCCCGAAGTAAGTATCTCTGTGCATGACTATGCCGATGTTCCTACAGCGCTGTTGGCTGCGGCGGAGGTCCAAGCCAGAGAGATTTTTCGGCACGCGGGACTGGAGACGGTTTGGCTAAACTGTTCTCCGAAACTAGAACGCGAGAAGCTCGAACCTGGGAGCTGCTATTTCTCGGATACCACCCATCTGACGCTTAAGATCAGCCCTCGTGCGATGAATGCGCAATTTCGTAATCGCAGAGATGTGCTCGGTACCGCTTATCCGGATGAAAAGGGAACTGGGTACTTTGCATATGTCTTCTATGACCGCATTCAAGAACTTGCCCAAAGGCGAAGGCTTGGTCATGCCCTGCTGGCCGATGTAATGACACACGAGATTGGACACTTGCTGCTGGGATCGACGTCTCATTCCGCGAGTGGAATTATGTGCGCGCATTGGAATTATGAAGAACTGCGAAATGTCTCTGAAGGTGCTATGTCGTTCGTTCCAGCCCAATCAAGGGTCATGCGGGACCAGCTGCACGCTCACCAGAGTGAACGCTTAGAACAGGCCCCAGATGCACGACGACCGAAAATTGCAGCGACTGCTACTACCTCGCCGCAAGAGGACCCGCCGCTACAACGCTTTGTCTGTAACACTGGCTACACACAGGAAAAATGCCATGAAGATATGACTGTTTTGCGCAGGACGCTGGCGAAATATCCCCTGGTGCAGCTTGGAGACTGGACCTGGATTCTCGTACGTTCTGAAGACTGGAAGGCGATCGTGACCCCCAGGGGACTCGACCCAGATAGCCCTGCATTTACCTACTATGCGAAGCGGCAAACGTTCGTCGAAGAGGCCCTCGTAGCGGATCTACCTGGTCGCAGGAAGGACCTCAAGGCGCGGTGGCATATGCCCGTTGAAAGACTTCTTTACCTAGCCGTTGGCCATGAACTCGGCCATGCGCTGTGCAATGACAGAAGCGAGGAGAAAGCGAACCAAACTGCACAGATGCTACGGGCGGAAGTATCTCCGCCCTGCGAAATGAATCCTGAGGCAAGGGCTCCAGTCGAAAAACTAAGAAAGCAACACTGACGAGCGCGGGATCTGCCACCCCGACAGGGAAGCAGACCTAAACAACACACTTACATTCTTGAAGCTTATTCTAGTGCGGAAGGCCCCCTCGGAAGCCGGTTCACCACTGAGTGCCAATCCAGTTTTCGTGCATCTTTCGTGCATTTAGGAAGAAGAAGAGCGGCTTCACTTTTTTCGTATGCGAAGCCAAACAAAACAAGTTAGAGTTTTTACTGCTACTTCTTTCGATGGCTACGAACCAGAAGGCCGGGAGTTCGAATCCCCCCGGGCGCACCATATTTCCCAATAAAAAGCGGTTTTCTGAGAATCCTCATGTAGGGTTCAACAGCCGTGCTACTAGTTGCTACCCTTGGAGTCCCTGCCGTACCGCTCCCTAAACGCCTCAAACATCTCCCGTCGTCCCTCGCTCTGTGAATAATTCGGATTTGTTATAGGGGAGTTATCGTTGCCCCGGAGCGCGCGATCTTCGCAAGGGTACCTGAAACTGCCACGCGTCTAAAACGAGAGAAAGAAACAGGACTCGGTTATAAAATTGTCTCGGTCGTACTCAAAGACGGCACGCGTTTTGAACAAGCCGTCGCCAGCGAAGGTTGCATCATTTCTGTTCGCGGGTTTGCCGAAGTCCCATTCGAATTTAATGAAGTTGCGACAGTTGAGGTAAACCATAGGCGCTGGAATTTTAGGGAGTGGTCCGATGCTCGCCGACTCAAAAAGAGCAAGGCAGCTTCCGCCTAGTTTCCGTTCAACCGTGTTAGATAGACCTATGTTGCGTCTACACGGTAGCGTAGGCTGTCCCAGTGAGGCTGTTCTCGTGTTCTTTGGGGCTGCGGCCATCGTTGCTTGCTTCTACCTTTTTCGCTACGGCAACGACTGATCCTCCGCAAGTTCACGTACTATCTGGGCCGTTGACAGCTTCTTCATCTTGTTTTTACCCCACACCAACGCCCAAGTGCGGCTATGGTGCGACCTACTTTCGAACCAATCTGCTCTACCGAGCCTGACCCTCTTGGATCGTTGTTGGAGTTGCAAGACTAGCTCCAACTGGATGCGATACGTTCAGTAGACCGCTCAAAGTGGTATTCTCGCGTTCGGCGAGGAGATTCGAATGCCACCTATCGAAGAATATCTAAAACGGGCCGACAAGCTTGCGCAAGAGGTTGTAAATGCTTGGGGGCTGAACACGACGACTGGCCATGCTGCTGATCTGACGCCGGAGTTCAAAGCTTTGTTTGACAAGGCCTGTCTCTTTCGGACTGCCAGAGGAATTGCGGATAACCATCGTAAGCACAGTGTCTTGATCGAGCACGACGAGGCCGAAAAGAAAGCGACGCGGAAAGCGTTCGCGGAGGCCTACAAGGCTTTTTACGAGGAGCATGCGGCGAAAGCCAGCGCCTGAAACAGTCCTCCACTCTCAAACGTGCGCTAGCGTCGAAGATGCGCTCATTCGTCTGATGGCTTATGTCTAAGGCGAGGACTTAGCGACTGACGACTCTCTGAACAAATCGGTATAACTCCGACAGGGCTAATCCGGCGACGACGACATACACGGTCACTGCAATGATGTTGTCCACTAGACCCATCGCGCCGAGGGAGCTTTTGGACCCGCGCTTAGACCTAGCCCGCATATCCTCACGATACTGGAACCGGGAATTGATGCTACTGGCCAAAGGGAGCATTTTGGGGCAATCCGCGGCAAGGTTCTTGCGGCGCACGTGTGTACTTGTAACAGGCGAGGCCGAGCAGCGGAAAGAGTCGCCCCATGGATCATCGAAGCCGCACTCCTAGCGCCCGCGAATCGCGAGATAACCGAAATACGGCGACATGGGCGGGCGCGGCGCGGCGTTAGTCGTACCGACCTGCTGGATGATAGGAAGTATGATAGGAAGTGAAGATATGCCCCGCCAGCGCCTCGCGAATGGCTGGTACGAGCTCAGTGATCATCCGGGACTTCACAACGTATCCTAAAGCGCCCGCGGCAATGCATACACGCACGAAATCAGGGTCCGAATGAACCGTCAAGAACACGATCCGCGACTGGCAGCCTGATTCTTTCAATTGATCGGCAGCCTCTATGCCGTTCAGCACGGGCATAGAGATGTCGCTGACGATTGGCAGCGACGTGGGACGTTGTGTACGGAGCGGGTTACTACGGGAAGACCGTTCTGAACGCGAAGCTTTGCGCGCGAGGCTCCGGCGAGAGCAAGCACGGAACAACACTGGAAGCGGAAATGTGTC